>OFFJ01000012.1_pt1 | contig 144841 bp, 150 predicted proteins | sample 1521261 | NCBI WGS metagenome assembly OFFJ01 (sample SAMEA3504122, study PRJEB24116) | mouse gut metagenome | biome: mouse gut; feature: mouse-associated habitat; material: faeces | place: Denmark | collected 2011 | reverse complement strand
ATAAACCATCGGAATCACCCCATAATTGTTTTGTTCACTTATATAGTATCATATTTTTTGTGAATTGTTACATTCAATTTTGCACAAAAAATCAACATTTTTGTTAAACCTGTATAATTTAAAACGAAAACAAAGGAGCGAAATTTATTTTCGCTCCTTTGTTTAATAGTGTATCAAATTATTTTTTTGCATTGAAGCTGTCACGAAGAGGAACCGTGCGGTTAAACACAAGCTTGTCGTCTGTTGAATCTGTATCAACACAGAAGTATCCGTTTCGCATAAATTGGAATCTTTCGCCTGCTTTTGCACTTGCAAGGCTCTTTTCACAGTATGCCGTAACGGTTTTAAGTGAATCAGGGTTAAGGTTATCTTCAAAAGAGCTTACACCCTCCTCATTACTGGGGTTAGGCACATTGAAAAGTCTGTCATAAAGGCGAACCTCAGCCTTAACATTGTCTGTGCAGGAAACCCAGTGAATGGTGCCCTTAACCTTTCTGCCGTCTGCACTGTCCCCTCCGAAGGTTTCAGGGTCATAGGTGCAGTGAACACAGGTAACGTTTCCGTTTTCATCCGTGTCATAGCCTGTGCAGGTAACAAAGTAAGCCTTGATAAGCCTTACCTCATTTCCCGGGAACAGACGGAAATATTTTTTAACAGGCTCAATCATAAAGTCATCCCTCTCAATATAGATTTCCTTTGAGAAGGTCATTTTTCTTGAGCCGTATTCAGGATGATCGGGGTGATAATCCACCTCAACCTCTTCTGTTTTGCCGTCGGGATAATTGTCAATAACAACCTTGAGCGGATCAAGAATCGCCATTGCACGCGGAGAGGTCATATTCAGATGATTTCTTACGCAGCTTTCAAGCATTGCAAAATCAATAACACTGTATGCCTTTGAAACACCGATACGCTCGCAGAAATCGCGGATGGCCTCCGGTGTATAGCCGCGCCTTCTCATACCGCTGATTGTTGCCATTCTCGGATCATTCCAGCCGTCAACAATGCCGTCCTTAACAAGCTGCAGGCACTTACGCTTTGAGGTTAAGGTGTAGTTTAAATTCATTCTTGCAAACTCAATCTGTCTTGGCTTTTCGCCGTCTATGCACTCATTTACAACCCAGTCATAAAGCGGTCTGTGATTTTCAAATTCAAGCGAGCAAAGAGAATGGGTAACCTTTTCGCAGGCATCCGAAAGAGGGTGGGCGAAATCATACATAGGATAAACGCACCACTTATCTCCTGTTCTGTGATGATGTGCATACATAATGCGGTAAATAATAGGGTCACGCATATTCAGATTAGGGCTTGCCATATCTATTTTTGCACGCAGAACCTTTGCACCCTCAGGGAATTCACCATCAGTCATTCTTCGGAATAAATCAAGGTTTTCCTCTATTGAACGGTTGCGGTAAGGGCTTTCCTTGCCGGGCTCTGTAAGCGTGCCTCTGTATTCACGCTGCTGCTCAGGTGTAAGATCGCAGACAAATGCCTTGCCTTTTTTTATGAGTTTTATTGCACATTCATAAATAAAATCAAAATAATCAGATGCAAAATAGAGATTGTCCCAATCAAAGCCGAGCCAGTTGATGTCTTCCTTGATTGCGTCAACATATTCGGTATCCTCTTTGATAGGATTTGTATCGTCAAGGCGGAGATTGCATACACCCTTATATTTTTCCTTTGCACCAAAGTTGATGCATATTGCCTTTGCGTGGCCGATGTGAAGATAGCCGTTAGGCTCAGGAGGGAAACGGGTCTGAACGCGGGAATACACTCCGTCTTCTAAATCTTTATCAATGAAATCATGAATAAAGTTGGAATATTCTTTGATTTCTTCTGTGTTTTCCTTTGCCATTATATTTCCTCCTTGTAATATTTTAATGCTGCATTCAGTCTTGCCCTGACGGTGCTTTCACCAAGCAATGCTGTAATTGAATAAAGATCAGGTGTGTTTGTTCTGCCTGTTAAAGCAACACGTATGATTGTTGAAACGTCACCAACATGACCTCTGTAGCCTTCAGGGTTCTGCTTGAATTCCTTAACGTTTGCTGTGCAGCCCAGTGGCTCACACATATCCTTCATTCTTGCAAACCAAGTGTCCTTATCATCATCAAGGTTAACAATATCAATATATTTTTCAAGCACATCAACTGCAAGCTGTGGTGTTGCATTGCCGTTTAATTCATAGCATGGGGTAAAGGTTTCATCATACATATAGCTGATATAATCGGGAATATCGCTCCACTTTGCAATATCCTTCCTTGGTTTTTTGTTTTCACGGTCTATGTTGAGAATAGCAGTTGCTCTGCCCTTATCCTGTTCGTAAAGGGCAGCAAGATGCGGGCAATATGATTTTGCCCATTCATAGGAAAGCTCAAACACTTTTTCGGCTTTCATCGTGCTGATAACATTTTTTGAAACGTCGCAAAGCTTGACCATATCAAACAATGCACCTGAAACGCTCATCTTTTTAAGATTAAAGGGGAAAGCGGATAATTCGGCATCCTTGTTTGCTCTGCGCCAGTCCTCAAAGTTACTGTTGAGAATAGTGAAAATATATTCGGAAACACTTTCCTTCGGGAAGCCCTGTTCAATGTAATATGAAACAGCAGCTTCAGGGTCTTTGCGCTTTGACAATTTTCGCTTGCCGCCCTCGTCCTCTTTCATTATCGGAGCAATATGTGCATATTTAACGGGCTTAAAGCCAAGCACTTTGAACAGCTGAATGTGCAGCGGAACGCTGGCAATCCATTCATCACCGCGGATAACGTGCGTAGTGTGCATTAAATGGTCATCAACTGCGTGTGCAAAATGGTATGTGGGCACACCGTCTGTTTTTAAAAGCACAACATCAATAACATTTTCAGGCATTTCAATTTTGCCTTTAATCATATCATCAAAAATAATCTTTTTGTCAACAGAGCCCGGGGATTTCAGTCTTAAGGTCCATGTTTTTCCTGCCTCAATATTTGCTTTGATTTCATCAATACTCAAATCACGGCATTTGGCATAGCTGCCGTAATAGCCTTTAATATCTTCGTTCTCCTGTGCCGTGCGGATTTCATCAAGTTCCCCGGCAGAGCAGAAGCAGGGATAAGCAAGCCCTTGTGCAACAAGATTCTTTGCAAAGGTCTGATAAATTTCAACACGCTTGCTCTGTGTGTAAGGACCATAGCTGCCGCTCTCCTTATCATAGCCCATAACACCCTCATCAGGAGTTATGCCGAAATAATTCAGACCCTCAACAATGGCGGAAACGCCGTCCTCAACCTCTCTTTTTTTATCCGTATCTTCAATTCTTAAAAGAAAAGTGCCCTTTGTGGCAACACAGTTGAGCTTTGCAGCAGTTGCAGCATATAAGCCGCCGAAATGCAAATAACCGGTTGGACTCGGAGCAAAGCGTGAAACTCTTGCACCCTCAGGCAGCTTTCTTTGCGGATAAATCGCCTCATAGTCTTTGGGCGTTTTTGTAATATTCGGAAATAAAAGTTCTGCTAATTTCTGATAATCACTCATAATTTAACTTCTCCGTTAAGTAATTAAATATCTTTCTAAATTAATTATTATATTATTACATAAATTGCTAAATTATTCAATATATTTATTATTCTATTTTTATTGAAAAAATAAAGTAACTATGTTAAATTATACGAACGGAGGTGTTCAAATGGCATTACCTAAGGATACAATACTTCTTTTAAGCGTTATAAATACAAAGCTGCGTGACTGTTATTCAAGCCTTGATGCACTTTGTGATGATTTGGATGAGGACAAAAACGATATAATAACCCGTCTTTCAGCAGCAGGCTATGAATATAACGAAGGCATAAATCAGTTTATTTAACGAAAAAAGCTCCGATTATATCGGAGCCTTTTACATTATGCAAGGTATTCGGATGTTTCTTCGCCTTTTACCTTTTCACCGTTATTTTCAATTATTCTGTTAACAAAAGATATTTTGTTAACCCTGTGTTTCAAATTTTCTTTATATTTGCTTGAAAATGCAATAAATATAGCAAAGATATAAGGCATACCAAGATTGGTTTCAAGCAGGGAATTTATAATCATAGGGGCAAGCTTTTCTGCTGCCGAGCCAAGCTCAGCACTTCTTATTCCTCCAAGGAAAAGTCCTGCTTCCCAGCCGAACTGAACAAGAATGCCTATAATCAGAAGCCACGGAATGTTTATACGTTCCTGCTTCTTTTTTCTTGAAATATTCCATAATATAAGCCCGAGATAGCCGACAAAAAGAATAATTGCCATATAACCATGGTAAGAGCCTGTTGTGCGCTGAATGGTAATCATATTTTCACCGGTGCCTAAAGTTTTGGTAATAAGAGGGCAGCAGACCCACCAGCCGAGGATAAGCAGTGTCCATTCAAACAGGTTTTTATCCTTGGAAATCCATAGCCATATCCACACAAAATTTGTAAAGCCATAGCTCATAGACATCCACATAAGCACCCAGAACAGGCTGTGCCCCTCGGATATACTTCTTGAATGTGTTAAAAGATGAAAGATTCCGTAATCAACAAGCTGGTAAACAAAGCCGAACAGTATGCCTACAATAACAGTTGCATATTTCTTTTTATAAAGCAGCATTCCTGCAAATATTAAAAGAAATCCGATGTCTAGCCACATATAAAGCGGGTCAAAAACGCGCTGTGCAACAACCTCCATAAACGCCCTCCGAACAGTTGAAATTTAGTGATTATGCTATAAAAATAGTATCATATAGCTATAATATTGTCAATTGAAATGAGAAGTGTGCTATGGTAAAATGAGAGATGGAGGGGTGTTATGGTGAAATATTACAGGAAAAATATTATAGGCTTTTATGTTATTGCCGTTGTTGCAATGGGTTTTGCGGCATTTTTTGATTTGAAAATTGATATATGGCTCAACAATCCCGAAAATCCGTTTTGCGTATGGTTTTATAACACAGGTGAAATGCCATGCCGTCTTGCTTTGCCGATTGCAGGTGCAGTTATTGTATATACTTCAGGTAAAATGTGGCAGAAAACAGCAGGCATATTGATTACGCTTGGCAGCGGAGCATATTTTGGAACTTATATAGGTGAGCATTTTTTTGTTGAAGAAAATCAGTTTGTATTCGGTTTAGTATGGGGCATAGGCTTTGGCTTAACGCTTCTTCTGTTCGGCTCATTTGTTAAAATCCCTGAAAAGTACAGAAAGCCGCTTTTTGTTCTTGCCGTAACGGGAATAGCTGTTGTTGCAGTTCAGGCTGTTGCTATAGAGGGAATGAAATATCTTTGGGGAAGAGTCAGATTCAGAGATTTGCTTGCTCTGAGCAGCTATGATGCGTTTACTCCGTGGTATGTTATAAACGGAATTAACGGCAATAAATCATTTCCGAGCGGTCACACCTCGGGTGCGGCAATAAGCTATCTTTTAATGCTTTTACCGTTCTTTTTTGATAAGCTGAAAAACAGAAAGCAGCTTTGCTTTTTTATACCTTTTGTTTATTCAGGCATAGTTGCGTTTACCCGCCTTGTAATGGGCGCACATTATTTAAGTGATGTAACCATAGGCGGCACGGTCAGCTTTACAATCGTTATTATTGCAATGGCAATTCTTCAGAAGAAAAAATATATTGAAGTATAATTATGAAACGCACTTCAAAAGAGGTGCGTTTTTGCTTGTTTTTTTGAGATGCAACTGTTGGTTGACAAATTGAATGGCGGCGGTTGGTTGCAATAAATCCGAAAATAATATACGCTTGAATTGCTTAAGCGAGTTATAAATCGAAATGAGGTTAAATTATGAATTTTGCTGATAAAATAATTCAGTTGAGAAAGCAGAGGGGCTGGTCACAGGAGGAACTGGCAGAAAGAATGAATGTAACAAGGCAGTCTGTTTCAAAATGGGAAAGTATGCAGTCCGTTCCTGATATTGAAAGGGTGGTGCAGCTTTCCGAATTATTTGGAGTAAGCCTTGATTATCTGTTAAAAGATGATGTTAAGGATAGTGAGCAAATAGGTTATGAAAAATCTGAGAATGAAATCCGAAGCGTGTCGATGGAGGAAGCGAAAAACTTTCTTGAAATAAAGGCTTCAACTGCAAAGCCGATTGCCGCAGGTGTTTTTTTATGCATACTTTCACCTATATGCTTGTTGGTTTTGGGCGCATTAAGTGAAAACAGGCAGAATTTTATGTCTGAAAATCTTGCAGGAGGCATTGGTTTGATTGTTTTGTTTATTTTAGTTGCCATAGCGGTTGCAATTTTTATTTTTAACGGTAGTAAAACGCATCCTTTTGCATTTATGGATAAAGAACCCTTTGAAACAGCTTACGGCGTTCGGGAAATAGCGCAAAGCTGTAAAAGTCAGTATAGAACAACATTTACCATAAATATTGTTATCGGTGTTTGCCTTTGTATATTGGCAGTGGTTCCCTTGTTCAGCGGAATAAGTATTGATGAAGATAATGATTTGCTTTTAATAAATTTGCTGTCACTCGGTTTTGCAATTGCAGCAGTAGGTGTTTTTCTTATTGTTAGGGTCAGCATTGTGTGGTCAGGCTTTGAAATGCTTTTGCAGGAGGGTGATTACTCAAAGAACAATAAAGAAAGAAAATCTGTTGTTGAAGCAGTTACTGTAGCATATTGGCTTATTGCTACTGCAGTATTTTTGGCTTATAGCTTCGTAACAAACAACTGGGGGATGTCATGGATTATCTGGGTTGTGGCAGGTGTGATATATCCTGTTGTTCCGGCAATTCTTAATGCATCAAAGAAGAAAAAATAAACTCAGGGCAGATGCCCTGAGTTTTTTAACTGTTTTTTCTTTTGTCACTGATTTTTCTTGCAAGGTATACCGCGGGTGTATCAAGCAGAGAGGTGAAAATGTAAATTACATAGCTTGATGCGAATATTGACAGCAGGGTTTTTGCATTATATGTTCCATAAAATGCAAAAACAGTGAAAAGAAATGTATTTAAAACCTGACTCAAAAGTGTTGATCCGTTATTTCTGAGCCACAAAAATTTTCGTTTGTCTGCGAATTTTTTTTCTGTGAATGCCCACCATTTATGATAAAGCCATACATCGAATATCTGGCTTATTGCATAAACAACAAATGATGCAATAAGCATTCTCGGTGTGTTGGAGAAAACATCCTTTATTGATCCCATTACCCAATCATTCTCACTTGGCTTGTAAAGCATCCAGCTCTGGCTCAGCATCAGGAAAAACAACGATGTAAACATTCCGATAAATACAGCCTTGTTAGCAGCCTTTTTGCCTTCACATTCAGAAAGAATATCTGTTACCAAAAAGGTTGAGGCAAAAAGAATATTACCCAGTGTCTGTTCCATACCAAATGCATTAATAAGAATTAATACCTCTATATTTGCAAGCACGGTTGCAAGTGCAGATGCACAGTAAAGACCTGCCTTGCCGAATAATTTATAGGCTATAAGCACCATTGAAAATATAAAAATTACCGATCCTATAAGTAAAAGCTCGTTTATCATAATTAGTTACCCATTACCTATCGCAATTTATTTGAAATTTTGATTGTTGACAATTCTTATTGCTTTTTTATCTCGCACTGTGGGCGGTTACAAATGAACTATGTACGAATCCATATACTATAAAACAAACAGAACGCAAAAACGCTCTGTTTGTTTTTTGGCGGAGACGGTGGGATTCGAACCCACGTCCCTCAGGGGGCATCATGATTTCGAGTCATGTCCGTTATGACCACTTCGATACGTCTCCGATTATTATGGATTGCTATAAATTGTATCACTAATGAAGGTTATTTGTCAATTATTTATATTTATATTGTATTAAATTTTATGTTGTGTTAAAATGAGTTATATTTTTATTGCGGAGTTTACTATGATTGCTATTATTGATTATGGCGCAGGTAATCTTATGAGTGTGAAAAAGGCTCTTGATTTTATCGGTGCTGAAAGTAAAATTACAATGGACAAGGAAAGAATCAAGTCGGCATCCCACATTATACTGCCGGGTGTCGGTTCATTTGGTGATGCAATGAAATCTATGGAGGAGCGCGGACTTGTTGAAACGGTTAAGTCCGCCGCACTTTCGGGAAAGCCGTTTTTGGGAATCTGTCTTGGCTTACAGCTTTTGTTCGGAGGCAGTGATGAAAGCAACGGTGTTGAGGGTTTGAAGGTTCTTAACGGCAAAATTTCATCCATTCCCAAGAATATGGGACTGAAAGTTCCGCATATGGGCTGGAATTCGGTTTCGGTTCAGCAGAACGGCGGAATTTTTAAAGATATTCCCGATGAAAGCTACTTTTATTTTGTTCATTCTTATTATCTGAACGGTGCTGACGAAGCAGATGTTGCAGGCACAACAGAGTATGGTGTTAATATTCAGTGTGCAGTACAGAGGGGCAATCTGTGCGCAACGCAGTTTCACCCTGAAAAAAGCGGTGAAATCGGCTTGAAATTACTCGAAAATTTTTTGGCATTGGAGGGGTAATGTATGTATGCTAAAAGAATTATTCCCTGCCTTGATGTAAAAAACGGCAGAGTTGTAAAGGGTGTTTCCTTTGTTGATCTGCGTGATGCAGGTGATCCTGTAGAGTGTGCTGCTGCGTATGACAGACAGGGTGCTGATGAGCTTGTACTGCTTGATATTACTGCAACTCACGAGGGCAGAAGCACAATGATAGATATTGTTGAGCGTGTTGCCAAAACTGTTTTTATACCGTTTACAGTCGGCGGAGGAATAAAAACAGTTGATGATTTCAAAGAGCTTCTTCGTGCAGGTGCTGATAAAATTTCGGTTAATTCCGCTGCGGTAAGAAATCCCGATTTAATTAACGAGGCAGCATATAAGTTCGGCAGTCAGTGTGTTGTGTGTGCAATTGATGCAAAGCACCGAGAACAGGGCGGCTGGGAGGTTTACCTCAACGGCGGAAGAATTCCTACATGCATTGATGCGGTGGAATGGGCGGCTGAAGCTGAAAAACGCGGTGCGGGAGAAATTCTTCTTACCTCAATGGATGAGGACGGGCAGAAAAACGGGTATGATATAGAACTGACACGTGCGGTATCAGAAAAAGTGGGGATTCCTGTTATTGCTTCCGGCGGAGCGGGTGCAAAAAAGCATTTTTATGATGCTTTTACTGAGGGCAAAGCTGATGCAGTACTGGCGGCAAGTCTTTTCCACTTTAATGAACTGCCGATACCCGAATTGAAAAAATATCTTGATGAGAATAGCATTCCTGTCAGACTATAAAAAATGAAAGGCTTGGTTTATACCAAGCCTTTTTATTATGTATTATTTTATCAGAAAACGATAATTCCGTTTCCGCCGTTTACCATCATAAAGGAAGAGGCAAAGACTAATGAAACAATTGTCATAAGTTTAATCAGAATGTTGATTGACGGACCTGAGGTGTCCTTAAACGGGTCACCCACAGTGTCACCCACAACGGCGGCCTTGTGAGCTTCCGAACCCTTACCGCCATCCTTTAAGCCTTCAATGTATTTTTTTGCATTGTCCCATGCACCGCCCGAATTTGCCATAAATATCGCCATCATAACACCGCTTACAAGTGAGCCTGCAAGAAGACCGCCAAGACTTTCAACACCTAGAAGATAGCCTACAACAAGGGGTATAACGATTGCCAAAATGCCCGGCAGAACCATTTCGTGAAGTGCGGCATTTGTTGAAATTGAAACGCATTTTTTATAGTCCGGTTTTTCTGTTCCTTTAAGAATTCCGGGCTTTTCTTTAAACTGGCGGCGAACCTCGTCAATCATTTTATTTGCAGCCTTGCCAACGCTGCTCATTGTGAATGCAGAGAACAGATACGGAAGCATTGCACCTATGAATAAACCGACAACTACCTTTGCATCAAGAATACTCATAGAGCCTTTTGTGATATTAGTGGTTTCCGCATAGGATGCAAAAAGTGCAAGTGCCGTTAATGCAGCAGAGCCGATTGCAAAGCCCTTGCCTATTGCGGCAGTTGTATTGCCTACAGAATCAAGTTTATCGGTTATTGCTCTTACACTCTTATCAAGTCCGCTCATTTCTGCAATACCGCCTGCATTGTCTGCAATAGGACCGTATGCATCAACCGCAACAGTCATTCCCGTTGTTGAAAGCATACCGACTGCCGCAATGGCAATTCCGTATAATCCAAGAGATTTATATGCAACAAGAATACCGATGGCAATAAAAATGATCGGAACAGCAGTGGATTTCAAGCCAACGCTCAGACCTGTTATGATATTTGTTGCGGCCCCTGTTTTTGAGGCTTCGGCAATATCCTTGACAGACTTGTATAAATCGGAGGTGTACATTTCGGTAAGCTTGCCTATAGCTGTGCCTACAATCAGACCTGAAAGAATACACCAGAAAGCATTGAAATCACCAAGCATATATTTTGAGAGCAATGCGGAAGCAACGGCAACAATTACTGTTGCGGAATACTCACCGATGTTAAGTGATTTCTGCGGATTATTGCTTTTTGAAGCGTTAACAAAGAATGTTGCAATTACAGAGCTGAGAATTCCCGTTCCGCAGATAATAAGCGGAAAATATGCTTTGCTTAAATCAAGTGAGGATGCAAGCATAGCAAGTGTTACCGCAGAGATGATTGAACCCACATAGGATTCAAAAAGGTCTGCACCCATGCCTGCCACATCGCCTACATTGTCACCAACATTATCTGCTATTGTTGCAGGGTTTTTAGGGTCATCTTCAGGAATGCCGGCTTCAACCTTACCTACAAGGTCTGCCCCTACATCGGCAGCCTTTGTATAAATTCCCCCACCCACTCTTGCGAAAAGGGCAATAGAAGAAGCACCGAGGGAAAAGCCGGTGAGGATATTGATTTTATCGGGATTGTTTTTTACAAAAAGCAGGAATATAAGGCTTACACCGATAATTCCAAGACCTACAACCGAAAGACCCATAACGGCACCGCCGCTGAAAGCAACCTTCAAAGCCTTGGGCAGATTGCCGCCCTGTGCGGCATTGGCTGTTCGTACATTCGCTTTTGTTGCAACTGACATTCCGAAGTAGCCTGCAAGTGTTGAAAATAATGCCCCTGCAAGGAAGCAGGCTGCAGTAAGCCAGCCGTTGGGAAGCAAAAATCCGATAAGTAAAAACAATGCACCTACAAAAAACACAAGAATTTTGTATTCACTGAAAAGAAATGCTCTTGCACCGGAAGAAATAGCATCGGCAATTTCTTTCATCCTATCATTACCGCTTGGCTTTTTATTTATTGAAACTGCCGTAAGCACTGCAAACAGCAGGGCAACCAAGCCGGCAATAGGTGCAATTATTATTAATTTTTCCATACTGAAACACCTCAATTTAATATTTTTTGTATTACTATACTATATCATTTATTTATTATACTTGTCAAATATGATAATCTTTCCAATCTATTTTAGCGGTTGATTAAATTACTATATGATGTTATAATACTAAAAATTACTATATATTATGGAGTAGTGTTGTGAAAAGCGAAGAAAAGAAGGATTTCAGAACGAATGATAATCTTGTGGTTGGAAGAAATGCGGTTATAGAGCTGATTAAAAGCAACCGGGAGATTGAAAATATACTTGTTGCAAAGGGTGAGCGAGAGGGCTCAATTTCAAAAATTATTGCGCTTGCAAAGGAAAAAGGTATTGTAATCAAAAATGTTGACAGAAAGAAGCTTGATTTTATCAGTGCGGGGGCCAATCATCAGGGTGTTGCTGCAAATGTTCCCGCTCATGAATACAGCTCTGTTGATGATATTCTTGAATTTGCAAAAAGCAAAAGAGAAGCACCGTTTGTTATTATTTGTGACGAGATTGAGGACAGTCATAATTTGGGTGCCATCATCAGAACAGCGGAAGCGTGCGGTGTGCACGGAATTATTATTCCGAAGCGAAGAAATGTCGGGCTGAATTTTATTGTGGCAAAAACCTCCTGCGGTGCACTTGAATATGTTAAGGTTGCCAGAGTTTCAAATATCAATTCTACTATAGACAGACTTAAGAAAGAAAATATATGGGTTTACGCTGCGGATATGGATGGTCAGCTATGGAGCGAAACAGATTTTTCGGGCGGAGTTGCTCTTGTTGTAGGCAGTGAAGGCAAGGGTGTGGGTACCCATATTAAGTCAAATTGTGATGTAACTGTAAGCCTGCCGATGAAGGGAAAGGTGAACAGTCTGAATGCTTCAGTGGCAGCAGGTATAATTATGTATGAAATTGCCCGTCAAAGATTATAAGATTAGGTTGAGAGTTTATGAAAGATAACGAAAATTTATCAGTGGATGAAATTCTGCGTGAAGCGGATAAAATGCTTCGGCAGATAGATAAAAAATCAACAAATGAATCTATCAAGGCCGATAAGGATATCGAAGAGATAAAAACATTTACACCTGTAAAAAGCAATAAGGGGAATTTTGATATAAATATCGGTGAAGTCAGTGATAAGACCAGGCCTGTTGCTGTCAGTGAGAAAACAAGACCTGTTACGATAAGTGACAAAACGATTGTAAACAAAAAGCATTATTTTGAGCATAGTTCATCTGATGATGCTTATCGTTCAGAGCCTCCGAAGATTATTGAAAAATCTGCAACAATTAGAAGTAAGTCAAGATTTAACAAAACCTCGGATTTACAGGAGATTCCGACAATTCTTGCAGTTGAAGAACTGGAGAGAACCCGAATGATATTTAACGGTGAGCCTGTAAAAGAAAAAGTAAGCTCCGAAAATGATTATGATCTTTCGGATCAGATTAAAATAAGCGGATTTGATGATGAGGTTGATGAAATACCAAGCATTGATGAAGATGTTGCAGAGGCTCAGCTCAGGCAGAGAAGAGAGGATAAAATAAATAAATTCAGACTCTTTGCCAAGGAAGAGGTTGATGGAAATACAGCAGACGAAGCACAAAGGATGGTAAAAGAGGATACAAATAACAGCGACCGTACCAAAACTCTGGAACAGTTTTATAAAAGAAAAACAAAACTGCAGACAGAAATTGTTATAACCGCTATCATCGGTACATTATTGCTGCTTCTTACCGTATTTAAGGATTCGCATCGTCTGCCGTATATTTTCGGCACAGATAACGGATATTACATAACAACACTTGTGCTTTATGGTTTGTTGCTTATTTTTAATGTTGATATAATTATACACGGTCTTAATTTCAGACGCGGAATTAATTTTGATTTTCCTGTCACTGTTTCGGCGCTGCTTATTTTGGGTCATACCTCGGCATTGCTGCTTAATCCGGATCTTTTATTTGAGGGCGGTGCAGTTTATCCTGCCGTTGCAGCCTTTGCAATGTTCTTCAGCGGTCTTGGAAAACGAAGTATGATTATGAGGATAATTCATAACTTTGCTTTTTTAACAGACGGTGAAGACAAGTATTCTGTTGAAGATATAGTGAATGAGGTTGACGCAACAATAATTTCACGAAATCTTCTGGCAGGAGACCCTTTGCTTAAATACAGTGTCAAAACAGATTATCCTACAAGCTTTCTTGAAATTTCATGTGCATATGAGCCTGCGGATAAAACGGCTAAAATCCTGTCACCTGTTATGATCGTGCTTAATTTAATTCTTTTTGCAGTTATTGGCTTTATGCAGGAAAACTGGTATTTTGCCTTTAATGTATTAACGGCGGGAATTATAATATCCTGCCCTATTGTATCTATATATGCATCTAATCTTTCACTTCGGGGCGTTTCACGCTCACTTGCAGAACGCGGTGCAATGGTCTGCGGCTTTGAGGGTGCGCATGTAACACATAAATCCAATGCCCTTGTTATGGAAGCTTCTGATTTATTCGGTGTCCGCTCCTGTGATTTGCACGGAATAAGGTTATTCAACAAAACAAAGGTTGATGACGCACTTCTTCTGACTGCGGCTATTATTATGAAAACAAAGAGTCCGCTTGCTCACGTATTTGACGATGTTATAGTAGGCAAGCAGGCTATTCTGCCGGAGGTAGACGGTGTTATATATGAGGATAAGATGGGCACGTCAGCGTGGATATATCAGAAAAAGGTGCTTGTAGGTAATAGGGATTTGCTTATACGTCACGGGATTTCCGTGCCTAAAGAGGATTATGAAAGCAAATACGCAAAAAACGGCCGAAAAGCACTTTATCTTGCTGTAGCAGGTAAAATTTCCGCAATGTTTGTTGTCAGCTATTCCGCAGATTCGGATTTGAAGCGGGAACTTAAAAAGCTTGAAAAGAGCGGAATTACAATTCTTCTGAAAAGCTGCGACCCTTATATAAATGAAGAAAGCATTATGGAAATTTTCGGACTGCCTGAAGGATTTGTCAGAGTTATGACATCAGCCAATGCAAGGGTTTTTGAAAAATACAGCGATATGGTTGTTGAAAAAAGTCCTGCATACACGGTTCACGATGGCAGTGCACTCGGATTTATTTCAGCGATAAGGGGATCTGAAAATCTTATCGGAACGGAAAATATGCTTTCTGTTTTAGTTTCGTTCGGCTCGGCAATCGGCTTCGGTGTGGTTGCACTTCTCGGGCTTTTGAACGGAATGAGCCAGATTAATGCAATAAATGTAATAATTTTCCAAATGATTTGGAGTATATTTGTACTTATAATATCAAAAATTAGAAGAAGTGGAATATAACTCACATAAATCAAAGGAGTAAGAATTATGAATTTAGAAGGCTCAAAAACACAGGCTAATCTTATGGCTGCTTTTGCAGGCGAATGTCAGGCAAGAACAAAATACACTTATTATGCCGAAAAGGCAAAGCAGGATGGATTTGTTCAGATATCCAATCTTTTTTTGGAAACTGCCAATAATGAAAAAGAACACGCAGAAATCTGGTTCAAGCTGCTTCACGGCGCCATTCAGGATACGGCAACAAATTTAAAGGATGCTGCTGCAGGCGAGAATTATGAGTGGACTGATATGTATGCTGAATTTGCCAGGGTTGCAAAGGAAGAGGGTTTCAATCATATTGCTTACCTTTTTGAAGAAGTCGGCAAAATTGAAAAAGAACATGAGGAGCGTTATTTAAAGCTTCTTGAAAATGTTGAAAACGGTCTTGTGTTCAGCCGTGATGGTGATACAATCTGGAAATGTTCAAACTGCGGTCATATTGTAATAGGAAAGAATGCGCCTGAGGTTTGCCCTGTTTGTGCACATTCACAGGCTTACTTTGAAATCAAAGCTGAAAACTATTAATGCTTATGCTGCGGCAGTGTTATACATTGCCGCGGCTTATTAGAGGAAGTGTTTATATGTTTTATCAGTTCGATGATGAGGTAACAACTGTTGAGCCGGAAAAAATAGATCCGCATTATGTTACGGCAGGATATGTGACACTGAGCGAATTTGAAAATCTGTATGAAGGATTTGGATTTTCGCGGTTTACATTTGATTCCTGCAGGGGAAATGGTGAAAGCTTCGGCACGGCAGTTGAGGTTTATGATGATTACAGCTTTGCTGTTTTGAATATCACAAATGCAGAAGATGTTTATGAAAGCAAAGATTGCATTGGGATTTTTATTAAGAAAAATCTTCTTATTGTTGTTGATATTGCAGATTCGGATTGTTCAACAAGGGACGGTTTTCTTAATTCCTTAAACCGATATTCGTGTATTAATATAACATTGGAAAAGCTGATATTTGCATTTTTTGATAATCTTATAAAAAAGGATAACAGCTCAATTAAAAATACGGCTTTTAAAATTACAAAGCTTGAAGAACTTGTTTTGCAGGATAAGGCTACGGACAAGTTTAATTTTTTGCTTCTGAATATGAAAAAGGAACTTCTTATTCTTCGCAATTCCTATGAACAGCTTATTGATACGGGAAAAGCACTTGAGGATAATGAAAATGAAATATTTGAAGAAGCGGATTTGAGATACCTTTCCAATCTTACAGATAAGATTAAAAGGTTAAGAGAGGATATTGATATGCTGCGCAGTGCTGTTGATCATCTGCAGGATGCATATTCATCATATCTTGATTTAAAGCTCAATCATATAATGGGTGTTTTCACTGTTGTTACAACAATATTTTTCCCGCTTACCTTAATCGTAGGTTGGTATGGAATGAATTTTACAAATATGCCGGAGCTTACATGGAAATACGGTTATTTATTTGTAATTATTTTTTCTGTTGCTGTAGTGGCAGTGCTTACAATAATAATGAAGAAAAGAAAATGGCTGTGATTCACACAGCCAACAGGTTTTAATTATGGACATAAATTTAACATTATCATCGGAATTCAGCCTCAAGCCGTGGCAGGTTGAAAACACAGTACAGCTTATTGATGACGGCAATACAATTCCTTTTATTGCCCGTTACAGAAAGGAAGCAACAGGCTCGCTTGATGACCAGCTTCTTCGTGATCTGGCAGACAGGCTCGACTATCTTCGCTCACTTGAAGAGCAGAAAGAAAAGGTAAGAACTGCCATTACAGAGCAGGAGAAAATGACTGAAGAGCTTGATAAAGCAATTGAGGCAGCTAAAACACTTACGGAAATAGAGGATATTTACCGACCGTTTCGCCCGAAAAGAAAAACACGTGCATCTGTTGCAAAGGATAAGGGACTTGAGCCGTTGGCACTTAAAATATATGAACAGCTTGCAGAGGTTAATCCTTATGCGCTTGCAGAGCAATTTCTGAATGAAGAGATTGCAACTGCTGAGGATGCTGTTCAGGGTGCAAAGGATATTATTGCAGAAGTTATATCCGATGATGCGGTAGGCAGAAAGCAGTTAAGATATGTATGCCGAAGTCACGGAAATATCAGTGTTTCCTCATCGGAAGAGGATATGGGCGTTTATGAAAACTATAAGGATTATACAGAGCCTGTTTCAAAAATTGCCAATCACCGTGTGCTTGCCATAAACAGAGGCGAAAAAGAGGGAATACTAAAGGTTTCGCTTGATATGGATAAAATTCACGGTATGTCTGTTTTAACAGGGTTGCACGTTAAAAACGGCAGTGCTTCGGCAGAATTAGTGCGTGAAGCAGCTGAGGATGCATATACACGTCTTGTTTTTCCGAGCATTGAAAGAGAACTCAGAAACGAGCTTACCGAGCGTGCATCCGCCGATTCAATCAAGGTTTTTGCAAAGAATACGGCAGAGCTTCTGATGCAGCCGCCTGTTAAGGGTGCGGTTACAATCGGTCTTGATCCCGGTTACAGAACCGGCTGTAAGGTTGCAGTTGTTGATGAAACAGGCAAGGTGCTGGATACGTCAGTTATTTATTGTGCACCCCCTCACAGTAAGGTTGAAGAAGCGAAAAAGATAATTAAAGACCTTGTTAAAAAGCACAATGTTAAAATGTTTGCAATCGGAAACGGCACCGCTTCTCACGAAACAGAGGTTTTTGCCGCAGAGGTTATAAAGGAGCTTGACTGCGGTATTACATATATGGTTGTAAGCGAGGCAGGTGCTTCCGTTTATTCTGCTTCAAAGCTTGCCGCAGAGGAATTTCCGCAGTTTGATGTTTCTCTTCGTTCGGCAGTTTCCATTGCAAGACGTTTGCAGGATCCGCTTGCGGAGCTTGTAAAGATAGATCCGAAGGCTATCGGTGTGGGTCAGTATCAGCATGATATGCCTAAAAAAGAGCTTTCAAATGCACTGGACGGTGTTGTTGAGGATTGTGTTAACTCTGTTGGTGTGGATTTGAATACTGCTTCGCCGTCGCTTCTTCTGCGTGTTGCAGGTGTAACATCGGCAATAGCAAAAAATATAGCGGCGTACAGAGAAGAAAACGGCTCTTTCAAATCACGTGCTGATTTGAAGAAGGTTCCTAAATTAGGTCCTAAAGCATTTGAACAGTGTGCCGGCTTTTTAAGAATTTCAGACGGCAGCAATGTGCTTGATAATACAGCCGTTCATCCCGAATCCTATTCAGCCGCAAAGAAGCTTCTTAAGCTGTGTGAGGTTTCTGATGATGATGTAAGAAGGGGTAATATTTCTGTTCTTAAGCAAAGAGTTAAAACAGAGGGAACAGCCGCTCTGGCAGAACAGCTTGAAATAGGTGAGCCTACACTGATTGATATTGTTTCCGAAATCAGCAAACCGGGCAGAGATCCCCGAGAGGAGCTTCCCAAACCGCTTCTCCGCACGGATGTTATGGGTATGGAAGATTTAAAGGCAGGTATGGAGCTTAAGGGCACAGTAAGAAATGTAATTGATTTTGGTGCTTTTGTTGATATCGGTGTTCATCAGGACGGGCTGGTGCATATTTCACAGATTACAAACAGATTTATAAAGCATCCGTCCGATGTGCTCAAGGTTGGCGAGATTGTTACCGTTTGGGTGCTTTCGGTTGATGTTCAGAAAAAACGCATTGCCCTTACAATGAAAAAACCGGATTAATTTAATATATTTATTGAAAAAGGCAGGAGTGTTCCTGCTTTTTTTGTTGTTATTCACAAATGGTTATAGTATACTGAACTGGAAAGGGGATTCAATTTATGCAAAATGAAATAACCAAAAGACAGAAGCTGCTTGATGAGCAGGGAAATGTTGCGAACGCAGGGTGGTGCAGGCGGAATTTATATGATTATAATATTGAAAATCGCTCTGTAAACATCATGCGCCTTAAGGAATGGGACTTTTACCAGATTTGCAACGGTGAAATGATGGTGCAGATAAATATTTTTAATATTTCACTTGCAACCTGTGCTACATTTGGGTTTGTGGATTTAAAAACAGGAAGAAAATTTGATACTATGGCACTTGAGCTTATAACACCGCATAAAAACAGATTAAATAGAAACGGTGACGGCGAAAATCATTTTTCATACAATCGCGGAAAAACAACGGCAGAGTTTGATGTTACGGAAACCTGCCATCATATTAAGTTTATAGGTGTTTGCAAAGGTAAAAAAATTGATGCTGAATTTTTCTGCAGCAGGCTTCCTCACCACGAAAGCATCACAATTGCAGTTCCCTTTAAAAAAACGGGTCACTTCTTTTATACAAATAAAATCAATTGCCTGAATACATACGGAACAGTTAAATACGGTGATGAAATTTTTGAATTTTCCAAGGAAAATACTTTTACGGTGCTTGACTGGGGAAGAGGTATATGGCCTTACTCAAATATGTGGTATTGGGCAAACGGAAGCACTTTTATTCATGATAAGCCCTTTGGGTTTGAGCTTACTTGGGGCTTCGGTAACACTGAAAAGGCAACGGAAACAGCGTTGTTTTATGACGGTATCTGCCATAAAATAGGTGATGTTCATCTTGAAAAGGATCCTGAAATCGGTGAAAAGTGGATGGAAAACTGGCATTTTATAAGTGATGACGGCAGACTTGATTTAACAATGACACCGTTTTATGATAATGTTTCAAATATGATGCCGCTTAATGTGTTTGGCATGAAAACACATCAGGTGCACGGCTTATGGAACGGCGTGGTTGTGCTGGATGACGGCACAAAGCTTGAAATAAAGGATATGTATGCCTTTTGTGAAAAGGTTTATAATAGATGGTAAACAGATATTCTCAGGGCACCCTTGATGAAAAGGGTGCCCTGAGAATATCTTATTCGGCAAATAAAATCTGATTATTTTTGAGAGTAGGTTTTTAAGAAATCAAGTACTGCCTCTTGATATTTATGGGGATTCAGGTAGTAGCTTTTCATATGTCCGGCATGATTAAATGTTACTTTTTCTTTTGGAGCTTTACAGTTGTTATACAAGCTTTCGGCCATAAACGGTGGTGCAATTCTGTCTTTTGTGCCATTAATAATCAACAGTGGTATTTTATTTGTTTTTAAAGCATCAAGTGCAGTGTATTCGTTATCATCCATTTTTAATCGCAGTCTGCAGTCAAATCTTTCCTTTTTACCATAGTACATATATCTGCCTTTGCTTTTACCGTGGGCTCTTGATTCAATAAATAACATACTGCAATTGTTATCAGCCAAGAACTGATATTGACCATTAAAATCATAGTTCCATGTTGAACGCCATCCGTGAACGGCAATTATTATTCGCACGGCATTGTCTTGAGGAAAATAATGCCCGACTAATTTAAGACCATCGTCGCTGTGAATCTCAACTGTTTCATGAACTGCATTCTTTAAAATTTCGGCTCTTTCTCTGCTTTTACTAACCTTCTTCTTTTGTTTTGAATTTTTCCCTATCAATCCCATTGTTATAAATTTTGGCAGCTGTGGGCAATATCTGTCACATGAATAACGAGAAATCAAATCATCAAAAATTGTTATAGTATGATTACAAACCAAAACAAAGATGTTAAATTAGAAGAATTTGCAACAATACTCAGCGAGTTTATTTTAAAAATACTGCATTAATCTGTGCTTGAACAAATAAAAGCAAAAGAAAAAACAGCATAGCCGACTATGCTGTTAATTTTAAAGCCAATACATTCTGTGGGATTTCCTAATTATAAGGGATGCTTGTTATGGAATGTCTTTTTATTGATATTTATTATTGGGAAGCAAATTCTGCTTCTCTTTTTTTTATGTCTTTTCTGAACAGTAATTTGAACAGCGTTCTTACTAACGGCTGAATGAAAGACAACTGTGAGAAGAAAGCAAACGGGAAGTTGAAGCATACCAGCTTGAGCCAGTTTGCGAGAAGTGTAATTACATTAAAGCCTTCGTAGAACGGATAATAGAAGATTGCTGCAAGAAAACTCATTGCAGGACACATAAGACCGACTGTTGCGCAGATTATTGCGGATTCAAAAATCATATGGTGTGTTGATTTCATATCAAAAATCTTTGATGCAAGCTTGAAGGGTAACGGGCTTCCCATAATAACCTCAAGTACATATGCACAGATGAATTCAACCAAAATGATTGCCTAAATCGGAAGTCCTCTTCCAAACATATAAACGCCGCCCTGATTGTTGATGGCTTCAATAACTCCGGAAGCGCTGTTGATTTCCATTAAAGTACTGCCGTTTACAACATACAGGCTGTAAAACACATAGGCATGAACGGTTATTACAACAGTTAAAAATGCGAAAACCATTCTTTGAAATTGATTTCTTGGCATAATGATGCCCTCCTTTAATTCTCTTTTTAGCATAAAAAAACACAAGCAGCCTGTACCAATCCGAAAATGGAAACATTTTACCGTAATCAGATTTATGTGCCAAGCACTACTTGTGTCGTTATGCATATTATTAAATTTACGTATGGATTATATCACCGCAAATTAAAAAAAGTCAAGAGAAAATATTAACCAAAATTGAATAAATCCTCAAACCTTTACCCAAAAAAGAGCAGGGTTGAAACCTGCTCTTTAAATTTAATTGTTTTTTTATTTATTTGAGAAGTGATTTATACATCTTAATGTATTCATTTGCTGATTTGCCCCAGCTCATATCACAATGCAGAGCACGCTCAACCAGGGTCTTCCAATAATCCTTACTGTTAAATGCATCAATTGCTCTGTATATTGCACCAAGCATATCGTAAGCATCATAGGTTGCAAAGGTAAATCCGTTGCCCTCGCCGTCGCCGCTGTCTGTAATGGAGTCACGGAGTCCGCCTGTTTTGCGGACAATCGGCACTGTGCCGTAGCGAAGTGCTACCATCTGGGAAAGACCGCAGGGTTCGCTCTTGCTTGGCATTAAGAATAAATCAGAACCTGCATAAATCTTTCTTGCAAGATCAGGCACAAAGCCAAGGCGAAGCCCAACCTTATCGGGGTATTTATTGTGAAGCTCACGGAAGAAACTTTCATACTGCCATTCGCCTGAACCGAGCACAATATACTGAACATCGCGCTCCCAAAGGCTCTTTTCAAGAACTTCCTTCATAAGGTCAACACCCTTATGACCGACAAGTCTTGTAACAATGCCGATAACAGGTGTATCAGCATTTACATTAAGACCCATCATTTTTTGCAGCTCTTCTTTATTCTTAGCCTTTGCAGAGAAATCATCTGCATTATAATTTTCCCAAAGAGCAGGGTCTGTTTCAGGGTTGTAGCTGTCCGTATCAATACCGTTAAGTATACCGCAGAGCTTCCAGCTTCTTTGATTAAGGATAGGATCAAGCCCGTGTGAATACCACGGATCAAGAATTTCTTTAGCATAACTCGGTGAAACGGTTGTAACCTTATTTGCACATTCAATACCTGCTTTAAGGAAGTTAACAAGACCATCATACTGAATAAGACTGTAATGCTCAGGAGCAACACCCAGCACATCCTGAAGCAGCTCGTTTCCGTATTTTCCCTGATACTGAATATTGTGAATTGTAAACACGGTTTTGATGTTTTCAAAGCCAAGCTGATTTGCATAATAGCAGCTGTAATAAAGCGGAGTTAATGCACTCTGCCAGTCATTACAATGAATAATATCAGGCTTCCAGCCGATAGCAGGAATAATTTCAATAGCCGCTCTTGCAAAGAATGCAAATCTTTCAGCATCATCAAAGTGACCGTAAATTCCGTCTCTTTTGAAATAATACTGATTATCAAGGAAATAGAAAACAACGCCGTTAAGCTTTGCCTCAAAAATTCCGCAATACTGGCGGCGCCAGCTTACGGGAACGGAAATTGAGGTGACAAATTTCATTTTATCCTTATATTCCTGCTTTATTGTGTCATAAAGCGGCATTACAACACGGCAGCCGATTAATCTTTTGCGAAGTGCAATCGGAAGTGAGCCTGCAACATCTCCAAGACCGCCTGAAGCCATCCATGGATTGGCTTCAGATGAAACATATAATACTTTCATATTTTTATCCTCCGTTAAATCCTTGTGCTCTTTGAAAGAGAAACAGGGAATGTTGGTGCGCCGGAAAGCTCTACACCGCCTTTAATGTTAACATTCTTATCGGCAATAACACAGTTGAGCTTTGCATTTTCACCAACAACGGAATCCTGCATTAAAATGGAGTTCTTAACCACTGCACCCTTTCCTATTTTAACACCCTTGAAAATAATGGAATTTTCAACAGTTCCCTCAATAATACAGCCGTCTGCCGCAAGAGAATTGTTAAGCTTTGATTCGGGACCATAAAGAGACGGCATATCGTCACGTTCTTTTGTACAAATCGGGAAGTTTTTATTGAAAAGCTTTCCTCTGTTTTCCTTTTCAAACAGCTTCATGGAAACATCATAATAAGCCTGAACCGATGAAAGTGTGCCGACAAATGCATCTGTTGCATCATAAGCATAGATTTTCAGATTCTTTGCGTTTGCCATAATGATATTGCGCTGGAATGAAATTTCATTCTTTGAATGTGCAGTTGTAATAAGTGACTCAAGCAGATACTTTTTCATAATGATAATATTTACACTGTGGAAAATATCTCCTTCATCATCTCTGTCAAGGCTCATTTCGGTAATTTTGCCGTCTGCTTCAACCTTATCAAAGCAGAGGATAGAGCTGATTCCGTTTGGCATTGGTGCCTTAACACCGACAATTGTAATATCAGCATTTGTTTTTTCGTGAGCGTCAAAAAGAGCTCTGTAGTCAAGTGATAAAACATTGTTGCAGTCACTCATAACAACATAGGTCTGATTGCTCTGATCAAGAAAGCCCTTGTTGCCGTATATTGCATCAATTCTGTTGCCCCACATAGCGGCAGAGCCAACATTGAACGGAGGCAGAATGAATAAGCCGTCATTCTTTCTGCTTAAATCCCAAGGCTTACCTGTGCCTACATGATCCATAAGCGACTGGAAATTCGCATTGGTGATTACACCTATTTTTGTAATTCCGCTTTCAACCATATTGGAAAGAGGAAAATCTATTAATCTGTATCTTGAACAAAACGGAACAGAGCCCATTGTTCTCATAGCTGTTAAGCTGTTTAGTGCTTCTTCGTGAACATTTGCAAAAACCATTCCCAATACTGTTTTTCCGTTCATAGACTTATACCTCCTCTCCCGATTTAATCATTACACCGGGTTCAACATATTTGCCCTTGGTGATTACTGCATCCGAGCCTATAACGGCGATTCCCCATTGTTCAGGATTTTCAAGCTTTTCAGGAATTTCGCCTATTTTAGCATCCTCTTCAATAACTGCATTTTCTGCAACGATTGAGTAATAAACCTTTGCGCCTTTTTTGATGGTTGCACCGGGCATAATAACGCTGTATCTTACATCAGCGCCCTCTTCAATTGTAACATTGCTGAAAACAACACTGTAATCAACATCGCCTTCAATTTCACAGCCCTCTGAAATTGAAGAATTTTCTACCCTTGCATTTTTACCTATGTAATGAGGCGGAGCCATTGGATTGCGGCTGTAGATTTTCCAGCTTTTGTCACTCAGATCAAGATCAACATTTGGATTTATAATATCAAGGTTTGCTTCCCAGAGTGAATCAATAGTGCCTACATCCTTCCAGTAACCCTTGAACGGGAAAGCAAACATTCTTTCGCCTGCATCAAGCATTGTAGGAATGATATTCTTACCGAAATCGTTCGCTGAGCCCTCTGTATTTTCATCCTGAATAAGGTACTGCTTCAACTTGTCCCAGCTGAAAACGTAAACACCCATGGATGCCTTGTTTGATTTAGGCTCTGCCGGTTTTTCTGCAAATTCATAAATTTTATCGTTCTCATCCGTTGCAAGAATACCGAAGCGCGATGCTTCCTCCCACGGAACTTCAAGAACGGCAATTGTGCAGGCAGCGTCATTCTTTTTGTGAAAATCAATCATTTTTGCATAATTCATTTTATAAATATGGTCACCGGAAAGAATAACAACATATTCGGGATCATATTTCTGAATGAAATTGATATTCTGATAAATTGCATTTGCAGTACCCTTATACCATTCAGCACCGCCGATTGCTTCGTAAGGTGAAAGCACGTGAACGCCGCCGCTCTGTCTGTCTAAATCCCACGGCTGACCGTTGCCGAGGTAATCATTAAGCTCAAGCGGCTGATACTGCGTAAGCACACCAACGGTATAAATACCGCTGTTTACACAGTTTGAAAGAGGGAAGTCAATGATTCGGTATTTGCCGCCATATGGAACGGCAGGTTTTGCAATGTTCTTTGTTAATACACCAAGACGGCTTCCCTGACCGCCTGCAAGGAGCATTGCAACAACATTTGTTTTATGTGCCATAGTTAAGTTCTCCTTAATTTGTTTTTTCTAAAAACAGAGCGTTTAAGCCGCCCAGTTTAACTCCGATGCTCTGCTCAAAGCCGTGCATCGGTTTTTTAGCCGTTTTATAAGTTCCCGAAAGCTTTGCTTTATCACCGCCGTATTTTTTAACATTGCTGTCAAACACAACCTTATAGGTGCCTTTTTCAGGAACGCCTATTCTGTATTCCTGATGGGCAACAGGAGTGAAATTGAATAAACCGATAATTTCCTTGCCTGATTTGCTTATTCTTCTGAAAGCAATTGCGGAATTTTCATTATCGTCACTCGAAATCCAGCTGAAGCCCTCCCAGCTGTAGTCAATTTCCCAGAATTCAGGGTGTTCTTTATAGAAATGATTAAGCTCCTTAGAAAACTGCTGAAGTTTTTTATGCTTTTCAAACTCAAGCAGAACCCAATCAAGCCCTTCTTCAAATGCCCATTCCTTGAACTGACCGAATTCCTGCCCCATAAACAGCAGCTTTTTGCCCGGATGAGCCATCATATATGAAAGGAATAAACGCATTCCGCTGAATTTCATGTCATATTCGCCCGGCATTTTATTAAGCAGGCTGCATTTTCCGTGAACAACCTCATCGTGGCTTATAGGAAGAATAAAGTTTTCCGAGAAAGCATAGAAGAAACTGAAGGTAATACAATCGTGGTTGTTTTTTCTGAAGAGCGGATCAAGTGAGGTGTAACGAAGCATATCATTCATCCAGCCCATATTCCATTTAAAGTTAAAGCCAAGTCCGCCTATATCTGGAGGCATTGTAATCATAGGCCAGGCGGTTGATTCCTCAGCAATCATCATAGTTGCAGGATGCTCCTTGAACATTGCGGAATTAAGTGCCTTGAAGAATTCAACAGCTTCATAGTTTTCTCTGCCGCCGTTTTTGTTCGGAGTCCATTCTCCGGCATTTCTGCCGTAGTCCAGGTAAAGCATTGATGCAACGGCATCAACACGAAGTCCGTCAAAATGATACTTGTCTGCCCAATACATGGCGGATGAAATCAAAAAGCTTTTAACTTCATTTCTGCCGTAATCAAAAACGCGTGTGCCCCATTCCTTGTGCTCGCCCTTTTTCATATCACTGTATTCATAAAGCGGCTGACCGTCAAATTCATAAAGACCGTGTGCATCTTTCGGGAAGTGTGCAGGCACCCAATCCAGTATCACACCTATACCTGCCTGGTGGCACGTATCAACAAAATACATTAAATCCTTTGGTGTTCCGTATCTTGATGTGGGTGCAAAATATCCCGTAACCTGATAGCCCCATGAGCCGTCAAAAGGAAATTCCATAATAGGCATCATTTCAATATGTGTGTATTCCATTTCTTTTACATATGGAATCAGCTCATCCGCCATTTCACGATAAGAGAGGAAACTGCCGTCCTCGTGCCTTTTCCAGGAACCGAAATGAATCTCATAAATGTTAACGGGCTTTTCAAGAATATTCGTTTTTAAATTACTGCTTATCCATTTTTTATCATTCCATTTATAGCCGTCAAGCTCATAAACCTTGCTTGCAGTACCCGGCCTTGTTTCACAATGAAATCCGTAGGGGTCTGCTTTATCCAGAATCCGGCCGTCTTTTGTGCGAATTGCATATTTATAGCAGTCATAGATATTTACACCGCTGATGATGCATTCCCATATTTCCGGTGCAGCAGGAAGCATATAGTTTGCTTCATAGTCCCAGCCGTTAAAATCACCTACAAGAGAAACTGCCTGTGCATTAGGTGCCCATACACGAAATGCAAAGGTATCCTCTTTAATTCTATGAGCACCAAAGAATTCGTATGCCCTGTAATTTTCACCTTTATTGAAAAGATATATCGGAAACTGATATTCTTGTTTAATTTCACTCATTAATTATAATCTCCTTTATCATAAGTACATCTTACAGTGGGAATCAAAAGCATACAGAATTTTGTGCATTTTACCCAATATTATTATAACTCAACCTCATTGTATCATTATATAAACCAATATTCAAGAACTTTTTGGTTATTTTGTTACAAGAATTTTTGGGCAAAATTAAATTATTGTGCAATTTGTTATAAATATGTGTCACATTTTTGTGCAATGTAAATTAATATGGGAAATTATGTAAACTGTAATATAATAATAAAAATATAGTTATTTTACTATTGACTGAATAGAATTGCTTAGGCTATAATATTGTATATTAAAAGGAGGGAGTGCGGTGAAGGATATTATTGTTGTATACCCTGTTAAAGAAACAGCAATGGCAATTCGCGCTCTTATCGAAAAAGGCGGCTATCACGTGTCGCACATCTGTGCACTCGGTTCAACTGCACTTGAGATTTCTCAGGAAAAGAGCAGGGGAGTTATAGTGTGTCCGTTTTTAATGCGGGATATGTCCTCCGCTGAACTTGCTGAAGCACTGCCTGTTGATTTTGATGTTGTTGCACTTTCAAAAAACGGAAGAGAGCAGTATATGGGTAATATGATTACCCTTCCTCTTCCGATAAATTCCAATGAGTTTCTACAGACTGTTGGGCTACTTGCAGCAAGCAAATCAAGCTTCACAAAAAGAAGTGAAAGTGATAACGATTACATAACCAAAGCGAAACAGGCGTTGATGAGCATTAAGGGAATGGATGAAATGCATGCTCATAAATTTCTGCAGAGTGAAAGTATGAAAAGCGGCAAAAAGCTGGCGCAAACAGCTATGGATATTCTTGATAATCTGGCTTAAGTCAATTAAACCGCACGATTTGCCTGCTTTTAAGCATAATTTGAGATTTTAATTGCATTTTATCGGAAGTATAATCTACATATGTCAGATATGGTTAAATACTGATGACTATAATTATGGAGATGGTTTTATGAAGTTTACAAAAATGCACGGCTGCGGCAATGATTATATATATGTGAACGGCTTTGAAGAAAAAATTGAAGATGAAGCAAAAGCGTCAATTCTTGTTTCAGACCGCCATTTCGGCATAGGAGCGGATGGACTTATTATCATAAAGCCGTCCGATACAGCTGATTTTGAAATGGTTATGTATAATGCAGACGGTTCACGCGGCGCAATGTGCGGTAACGGAATACGATGCGTTGCAAAATATGTTTATGATAATAAATTAACAGATAAAAAATCAATATCCGTTGAATCAATGGGTGCAGTTAAATATATTGATGTTCTTGTTGAAAACGGCAAGGTTGTTTCGGCAAGGGTTGATATGGGAAAGCCGATTCTTAAGGCTGAGAAAATACCTGTTGTTACAGATAAAGAAAAAGCAGTAAATGAAAAAATTGTTGTTGACGGTACGGAATATATAATGACATGCGTTTCAATGGGTAATCCTCATGCAGTTGTTTTTACGGATATTCCGGTCAAGGATTTTCCGCTTGAAAAGATTGGCCCTATGTTTGAAAATCATTCTGTTTTTCCCGATAGGGTCAACACGGAATTTGTTAATGTTAAGGATAGAAATAATCTTGATATGCGTGTTTGGGAGCGTGGCTCGGGTGAAACTCTTGCCTGCGGAACAGGCACATGTGCAACGGTTGTTGCGGCAGTTTTAAACGGCTATGTCAATCATGATGTTACGGTTCATCTTTTGGGCGGTGATTTGGAAATAAGCTGGAGCGGCAATGAGCAGGACAGTGTGTTTATGACAGGACCTGCCACTACTGTTTTCAGCGGCGAAATAGATTTGTAAATTATAGGAGGTTTAATTATATGAAGATTAATGAAAACTTTTTAAAGATTGAAAGCTCATACTTGTTTTCAACCGTTGCTAAGAAGCAGCGTGAATATCAGGCTGCACATCCTGATAAAGAGGTTATCCGCCTTTCTATCGGTGATGTAACCAAGCCTCTTGTGCCTGCTGTTATTGAAGCAATGCACAAGGCTGTTGATGAAATGGCAAATGAGGAGTCTTTCCGCGGCTATCCGCCTGAGTACGGATATGATTTTATTCTTGATGCCATTCAGAAGAATGATTATGCAGACAGAGGAATTGATATTGCAAAGGACGAAATTTTCCTTTCAGACGGTGCTAAGTCAGACTGCGGCAATATAGGCGATATTTTCAGTGTGGATAATAAGGTTGCTATCTGCGATCCTGTTTACCCTGTTTATCTTGATACAAACATTATGGCAGGCAGAAGCGGCGATAAGGGTGATAATGGACTTTATGAAAATATTATTTATATGCCCTGTACTGCAGAAAACGGCTTTATGCCTGAGCTTCCAAAGGAAAAGGCTGATGTTATTTATCTTTGCTTCCCGAATAACCCTATCGGCGTAACTGCTTCAAAAGAGCAGCTGAAGGTTTGGGTTGATTACGCACTTGAGAATAATTCACTTATTCTTTTCGATTCAGCGTATGAAGCATTCATTACAGATGATTCACCAAAGTCAATTTATGAAATTGAGGGTGCAAAGAAATGTGCTATAGAGCTTCGCTCTTTCTCAAAAACAGCAGGCTTTACAGGTGTTCGCTGCGGATATACAGTTGTTCCTAAGGAACTTGTATTTGACGGCACAAGTCTGAATCCGTTATGGGCACGCCGCCAGGCAACAAAGTTTAACGGTGTAAGCTATGTTACACAGCGTGCTGCTGAAGCTATTTACAGTGAAGAGGGCAAGAAGCAGACAAAAGAGGTTATTGCTTATTATCAGAGAAATGCAAAGGTTATCTTTGACGGACTTACAGAAGCAGGCTTTACCTGCTACGGTGCTAAAAATTCACCGTATGTATGGCTTTCCGTTCCTGAAGGAATGACATCATGGGAATTTTTTGATGATTTGCTTGAGAAATGTCAGGTGGTCGGCACTCCGGGCTCCGGCTTCGGACCAAGCGGGGAGGGCTATTTAAGATTAACAGCCTTCGGTAATTATGAAAAAACAATTGAAGCTGTAGACCGCATTAAGTCGGTATACGGCAAGCAATTTAAAATAGGAGGATTTGTAAAATGACAAAAACAGAACAGTTATATGAAGGAAAGGCAAAAAAGGTTTGGGCAACCGAAAATCCGGATGTTGTAATTGTTGATTACAAGGATGATGCAACTGCTTTTAACGGACTTAAAAAGGGTACAATTGTCGGCAAGGGTGTTGTAAACAACAAAATGTCTAACTACCTTATGCAGCTTCTCGAAGCAAAAGGCGTGCCTACTCATTTTGTTGAAGAGCTTTCTGACAGAGAAACAGCTGTAAAAAAGGTTACCATTGTTCCTCTTGAGGTTATTATTCGTAACCGTGCAGCAGGCTCAATCTGCAAAAGATTAGGTCTTGAAGAGGGAATGGATTTTGTATGCCCGTCAATTGAATTTTCATATAAGGATGATGATCTCGGCGATCCGCTCATCAACGGTTATCACGCTGTTTCCTGCGGCTTTGCAACACAGGAAGATATTGATACAATTAAGGCAATGGCATTCAAGGTTAATGATGTTCTTAAAGAGTATTTTGCATCAATCGGTGTTGAGCTGATTGACTTTAAGCTTGAATTCGGTAAGACCTCAGACGGTACAATTGTTCTTGCTGATGAAATCAGCCCGGATACCTGCCGTTTCTGGGATATTGAAACCCACGAAAAGCTTGATAAGGACCGTTTCCGCCGTGATATGGGCGGTGTAGAAGATGCATACGCAGAAATGATGAAAAGAACAGGACTTGATAAATAATGCCGAATAATACATATAATTCTCCGTTTAACGCTCGTTACGCAAGCAAGGAAATGCAGTATATCTATTCTCCCGATTTTAAATTCAAAACATGGAGAAAGCTTTGGATTGCACTTGCAGAAACAGAAAATGAGCTTGGATTAAACGTTACAAAGGAACAGATAGAAGAGCTTAAAGCACATGCAGATGATATTAACTATGAGGTGGCACAGGAATATGAAAAGAAATTCCGCCACGATGTTATGAGTCACGTTCATGCATACGGTGAGCAGTGCCCTAATGCAAAGGGAATCATTCATCTTGGTGCAACAAGCTGCTATGTTGGTGATAATACAGATGTTATCACAATGAAGGAAGCACTTCTCCTTATAAAGAAAAAGCTTGTTAATGCAATTGCTTCGGTTGCGAAGTTTGCCGATGAATATAAGGATATGCCGTGCCTTGGATTTACTCATTTTCAGCCGGCACAGCCAACAACAGTAGGTAAGCGTGCAACACTCTGGCTTATGGATCTTGTTATGGATTATGAAGAGGTTGAGCATGTGCTTGATACCCTTATGCTTCTTGGCTCAAAGGGTACAACAGGCACGCAGGCATCCTTCCTTGAGCTTTTCAACGGCGATCACGAAAAGTGTAAGGAACTTGACAGAAAGATTGCAGAAAAAATGGGCTTTAAAGCCTGCTTCCCTGTAAGCGGTCAGACCTATGCAAGAAAGCTTGATACAATTGTTTGCAACTGCCTTGCTCTTATTGCACAGTCCTGCTGCAAGTTCTCAAATGATTTAAGACTTCTTCAGAATCTCAAGGAAGTTGAAGAGCCGTTTGAGAAGAATCAGATTGGCTCATCCGCAATGGCATATAAGCGCAACCCTATGAGAAGCGAAAGAATTGCATCTCTTTCACGCTATGTTATGATTGATGCACTTAACCCTGCATGGACAGCATCTGCGCAGTGGTTTGAAAGAACACTGGATGACAGTGCAAATAAGCGTGTTTCCGTTGCAGAGGCATTCCTTGCAACAGATGGTATTCTTGATTTGTACATCAATGTTACAAGCGGTCTTGTTGTTTATCCTAAGGTTGTTGAAGCACGCCTTATGAGTGAGCTTCCGTTTATGGCAACCGAAAATATTATGATGGATGCTGTTAAAAAAGGCGGTGACCGTCAGGAGCTTCACGAAAAAATCCGTGTTCACTCAATGGCTGCAGGTGCAGTTGTTAAGGTTGAGGGCGGCAAGAATGATTTGATAGACAGAATTGCTGCTGACCCTGCATTTATGATGACAAAGGAAGAAATTATGGCTATCATGAAGCCTGAAAACTTTGTTGGAAGAGCACCTCAGCAAACTGCGGATTTCCTTGCGGAAACCGTAAAACCGATTCTTGATGCGAATAAGGATTTGCTCGGAATTGATGTTGAAATAAACGTATAAAGCATTTAACCCGCTATGATATTCATAGTGGGTGTTTTTTTGATTATTGACATAAAATATCTGTATAATATATAATGTATATATCAGAATACGGAATAACAAAAGTACAGAACAATGCTTATTCAGATGTTCGTAATTCTATGTAATATCGTGTTACTGATAAATAATATTTAGGTTTATGGTAGCTTCCCGTTAATATAGTTCCGAAAGGAGGTATTGAAATGGGTAAAGAAAAATGTCCTTGCTGTCACAGGCATTGTTCGGTAGACGAATTAAGCTGCGGAAGGGGAATTGAGCATTTTGGTAAACAGGATGTTAACAGTGCTCCGAAAACATTAAACGAGCAGGTTATAATGGATTTAAGAAAATGCGGTCATATGTTACATCATAACAGAGACCTCAATGCAAATAATATTCTGAATTCTTTTTCTGAAGACGAGCTTAATAAACTGCACGAATTGTTATCTAAATTTTATAACAGCATTCATTAATTACAATTTTAAAAAGCAGCAAGCATTCTACATGAATGTTTGCTGCTTTTTTATCTATTGTAGATCAATAGTATATGTTAATTTATCATTACTAAATGAAATAAGTTCGGAAATTTCTACATCTATTGGAGTTTCTTTATCTCTTAGAATATATACCTTAGATACTTCCTTTGTTGTGCCGGGTTTAATTTTTACATCAAGTCCCCAGTCGTCATCATCAGAGCTAATAAAGCTTGATTCCAAACCTACACCATTCTGATATAATTCATCTGATAATGCGAGATCAAAGCTTTCTGCACTGCCAGCATTATTTGTGAATTCATATGTAATCTTTACAGAGTCTTTGCCTTCCCAGTTTTTACATACTGTAGCTGATTTGATTGTACATATATAATCTCCGATAATACCATTTGTTTCTTCTTTTTCTGCAGATACAGAACTATTGTTGCCTTGAGGGTCAGAATCATTATTGCTTTCAGATGAACCTCCGGAAACTGCAACAATTATAATAATGACTGCAAGAATAACTCCAAGAATAATTAATCTTGTATTTCTTTTCTTTTTCTTTTGCTCTTTTAAAGCTGTGTCAACTGCCTGCTGTACTTCAGCACTATTTGTTTGAATTTCGTTTGCCATTTTAACAAACCTCCTTTTGTTTATGAAACAATAATAACACATAAGTATTCATTATGTCAACATATGTGTTCAATAACTATGAAAAAACAGCATACACTTAAATTAGAAATAATTTTGAGGTATGAAATATGTTTATTCCAACACTTGATTCAAAAATCGTGGGCGAGGTTGTTGCAGATTTAAGAAAGAAAAAAGGTATCAGTCAGGAAGTGCTTAGCGGTCTTGCCGATATAGGAAGAACGCATTTAAGCGCAATAGAAAGGGGTGAACGCAAACCCACCCTTGAAACGCTTTACAGAATTTCTACGGCAATGGATATTAAAATGAGTGATATCATTATAGAAATAGAAAAACGATTAAAATGAATTGGTTTTATCTGGTGACAGCAGCAATCCATAGATTATAGAATGAAAGGGTATTAATATGAGCAGTGTAAATATAAAAATGAAGGGAGATAAAAGCAAAGAGATTAAGCAATTAGCCGGTATTTTGAAAGGTGAAATCAATGCGGAATTGGTTTGTGACAGCCGAAGAAGTTTAGATGATGTCAGTGTGATATTGCTTTCATTTGAAAAATATTATATGCGCAACGGAGGCTATGCAAGTCTTACGGTAATGCTTGTGGAAAGTGAGGATGCACAAACGGCAGATATTATCGGCTCAGGCGGAGGCGAAGGTATTTTCAATATCAGCTGGGGTGCAAACTCCGAATTTGCCGAAATGGCGGAACGTGTATTATACAGATATGGTTTTAGCAATGAAAAAAACATTTGAAACAAAAGAGACTATCTCAAATGAGACAGTCTCTTTTATAATTTAATTCATATGAAATACATTGTCGCCCGAAATCATGCCTATGCCCACAGGACCGGTTTTTTTGTTTATTCCGCTGTAGAAAAGGTAGTACTTATCATCAGCGTAAAGCAGGCAGGAGCGGTAAAGTCCTTTGTTATCCCAATCATTAGCTCCCTGACCCGGAGTAAGCATAATGCGTGCTTTTGTCCACGTAACATTGTCAGGTGAATAGGAATAGAAGAGCGGCATAACCGTGTGATCCCTTGTGCCCTTTAAGAATGCCGAAATATCCATTTCATATCCCTTTGGAGTATGAATAACATCAAGGTGCCAGTTAATGTATTTAGGATCTTCATATTCAAGTTCAATTTTACGTTTTTTGCTCCATTGCTTTCCGTCCTTGCTTTCACGGTATTCAATATCATAATGCGATTTGTGATTGATTGACCACATCTTATACATGCCGTTTTCATAAAGAATGGCAGGGCTTAAAAAATCCTCCTTTTTTAAGTTGAAAACAAGCATATTTTCAGTATCCGTCCAGTGAACTCCATCTGATGTGGTTCTTCTTCTGAGAGAAACCTCAAGCGTGGTATAGTGATAATTTCTCCACCAGCATTCAAGTGTGTCTGTATCGCTGTTATAAACAAGCTCGGTATCTGAATTATAGCTTATACCGTATTCATAATCATCAGGAACTGCTTCAAGAGGGTTTTCAAAGCAGTTGGGAGCCTCCCAGTGTGTTAAATCATTGCTTGCCATAATATGGGGGTTTTCCCAATAATCATTGCATCTTTCATATGGTGTGTGTGCAAGCCAGTATTTATAGCCGTTCCAGCCGTCTTTAAAATATAAAACAGATGGATGGTAATTTATATTGTTGCCGTAAGCATTTTTCATTTTCAGCTCACCTTTTGCGTGTCCGTTGATGGCTCTTACATCAATGGTGCAGTGAGCAGTTTTGCCGCCTGATGTAGCATATATTACGGCAGAGCCTTCATTTTTGCCGCTGATTTTGCCGTTTTCAACCGTTACAATTTCAGGGTTAGAGGTTGTCCATTTTATATCTGCATTATCGGTTATCTCAAGCTGTTTGGTTAAATCAAGGGTATTGTTTTTATCAACCTTATATTTGGCAGATGAAAAGGAAAGCTTTTCAGGAGAGGGTGTAGCGGAATTATCAATTACTTCTTCTGTTTCAAAGGTTTCATCATTAATTCCCATTATGTCCTCTATGTGAAGATAGCCTGTTTTAACGGTGTTGTTTTTATAATAAACAATTTTGCACCATTTTTTATTATGTGAAACAATTTTTACTTCTTCGCCTTTATTGATATTGGCTTTCGGAATTGCAAATGCCATAGGCTGAGATTTTATATGACCATCGTTGGCTATTACACTGAAGGACGGTATTATATGATTTTCAGCCGTATAGTTTTTAATGCTTTTTAAATTTACTGCAGCAGTAATCTGAAATATAGCAATTGTTATAATTAATATAATGAATGTGAATATTATAACTGTTAAGGATTTGCTTCTTGTGTTGCTCATTTTCTACCTCTTAAACCCAAATTTGCTGAGAAATATTGTTTATTTTCCAGCTTCCGTTTTCAAGAACATATTGAATATAAAAATATCCGGTGTCTGATTTTTGTGCTGTATATTGCTCACCCAGATAATCAGGGTTTTGTGCTGTGTATTTATAATCAATAACGAATATAATATCTATATTATCCTCTTTTTTGCTGTTGATTTTAATGCCTTTATGCCCGTTTTTAGGTTTGCAATCCGTTATTTCAAATTCCGTTATATTGTAATTGGGATTATCCTTGCATAGGTCATCTGAAATCGAATTTATAAATGCATCATAATCCTCTGATGCAAACGATGTGCTCAGCGGCAGGGTTTCTTTGTTAAGATTATTATGAATTATGCCGTTATATATGTTTGAAATAATATTTTTTGAATCACTGCACAGCTTATTGAATCCGTTTTCACTCATAGTCTGCTCAAGATACAGTTCTGCGTCATTACAGTCATCATCTATAACAATTTCTGTTGTGATTTTATCAAAGTACTCGTTTTCAGCAGTAAGATAATATGTGCCGGGCAGCAAATCTTCAATGGTGAATTTGCTGAGGGTATATTGATTGTTCGTAATAGGGTCTGTTTCTGTTATATCTGTTGAAGACAGTTCAGTGTCATTAAGTGTTATTTTTGTTGTACCGGCGGAATAAACAGACAACGTACCGAAGTTTCCTGTTGTAGGACAAACAGCATATTTGCCTTTATTTATTTCCTTTACCGTTAAATAAAAAGTTCCGGTTGAATTATCATCCGCAATATAGTTGATGCTGTAATAATGAAGCTCGTTCTCTTCTTTTATTTTTTCTGCCTCGAAATCTGTTATGGTTGCTTGTGTAAATCTGATTTTGGGGCAATATTGTAAAAATGTTTCTTCAGTTACAAATGGGGAATATTTTATTGTTATGCTATTATAAACAGTTTTCCAATCCTCATTGTAAACAGCATTTATATATTTCTTTAAAAGAATTTCAGGATTATGGATAGGCGCAAGATTTATATATAAAAGCAGAGATGTTACAGTGATAAGGATAATTGAAATGATTGCTGTCAGGATTTTTATTTTGTTTTTTTGCCTTGTTGTTTTCATTTTCTTCCTCTGGATTGTTTAAAATTCAAACTGTACTATTTTGAATAGTACAGTTTATATAAGTATATTATAAGAATATTATCTTGTCAATAAAGTTTACAGTATTATTATAAAACTTTTACTTTTCTTTATAATTGTGAAATAAAAACCTATACAAAAGCAATAAACCGGTCGTCGGTAAATACCGAGACCGGTTTTAATATATATTTTTAAGTTTATCAAATTCCTCATCTGTTATTGCAAGCACAGAGCCGTGTCTTGGGTGAAGATGATTCAGTGAAAAACGATCTTCATCAACCTTTGTGAAGGTTATCATATCCGTTGTTTTCTGCATAAAGTAGCCGCCGTCAACGTATTTATCCATAATCATAATATATGTGTCAGTATCATTTATGCGGTAAATACAGTTGCCCTCAACTTGTAAATCAGTGCAGCAGACAATGTTATTTTCAGGCTCGTAATAAGGCCCTGCAAGTGAATCCGAAACTGCGTGGCAAATTGTTTTTTTATATTCATCTTTGTAATAGAGATAATATTTTTTGCTGTTTTCAATAATATCTGCATCAATTCCGTCTTTTCCGCTTTTTGGTGTAAAAAGAATGGCGGGAGAGGTGGTTAATGTTTTGAAATCCTTTGTATAGGCATACCATATAACAGTTTTTTCATCGCCCTTATTATGACAGGAAAAGTAAAGCATATATTCACCTCGGCTTTTGTCAAATACAGCTTCAGGTGCCCAAATACGGTCTGCATTTTCGGTTTCGGAAAATCTTGAAAAATCAATGATTCGTTCATTTTTCCAATGAATCAAATCCTTACTGTCCCACACAACAATGCTGTTGTTGCTGTTCCAGCCGTCCTTACAGCACATATCTGTGGCAATAATATGGAAGCCGCCGTTTTCATTTCTGAATATAAACGGATCGCGGCAGCATTTTTTGCCGAGGGTTTGTGTTATTATTTTTTTATTATGATTAAGAGCGGTGAAGTGATAACCATTCTCGGACAACGCAAAATGTACGCTTTCTTCGTCAGGTTCATTTCCCGTAAAATAGCAAAACAGATATTTGTTTCTCATAAATAATCACCTCAGAAATTATAGCAGAATGTTTACAGTTTATCAACAAAATGGCAATTGCAATTGAATTTCAAAAAATTATCTGTTATTATATAGTCCTTACGAAAGGGTGATTCGGTGGATACAACTGAATATTTTATTTATCTGCTGTCTTGCCATTTGAACTCAGATAAGCCGAGAGGCGAAAAACGCCTTGATTGGCAGCAGATTTATAATCTTGCAGACAAGCACAATGTAACGGCTATTATTGCACATGAGATAAAAAAGCTTTCGGATGAATACCGCCCGGGAGGCACAATTGGTGCGTGGTTCAGCGAAAATCTGGAAGCAACAAGAATGGATTTTATAACCAAATTGAATTCGCTTTCAGAATTTATTTCCGTTCTTTCAAAAGCGAAAATCGAACACCTGCTTTATAAAGGTGTTGTTTTAAGAAATCTTTATCCGGTTCCGGGCTTGCGTGTGGGCAGTGATGCTGATGTTATTGTAAAGCCTGCTGATTTCATCAGTGCTATAGAAGTATTGGGGCAGGCAGGCTTTGTTGAAAAAAATGTGAAAAGCAATATTGCCGAAATGCAGATTGCCAAGGATAATTTTGAAATTCATACGGAATTTGAAAGTATTAACATTCAAAGCAAAATTTATTTTGCAACGCCGTTTGATGATGTGAGTGATTCGATAGATTACACATATAAGCTCAAGCCGGCATATCATCTTTTGTATGTTATCATTCATATTGCGCATCATCTGAAAACAGGCGGTGTTGGAATAAGGATGATTATGGATATAGATGTTCTTATCCGCAAATATCCTGAAATTAATATCAATGAGCTTTTGCGTCTGTGCGAAAATGTTAAAATAGGAAAAACGGCTGAAGTGCTTATTGCACTTTCCAAAAAGCTTTTTAACACACCTGTTTCAATTCATTTCACATTTGAGGATGAGGATACGCAGCCGTTGTTAAGAGAGCTTACTTCAACGGTGATTTCAGGTAATATACTCGGAAATTCCGGAACTGAAGCAGAAGATGCCGATAATAAAGGCAATTTCTTTAAAAAAATATTTGATAAAATATCAGCTTCAAAAAATGATGCTAAGGAAACAGACACTTATGTAAATCAATTGCTTGAAGAACTTGAAATCAAAGAGAAAGACACACTAATTTCTTAGTGTGTCTTTTTTATTCTAAACTTTTGTTAGTTGTTTTTCGGCGGATATGGCTTAATTTCATCTGTTCGCAAAAGTATATAGTCAGTTGAGGTTTCGTAGAAATCAGCGAGCTTGCATAATATATCTAACGGTATGTTAATGGAGGTTGATTTTTCATATTTTGATAATGTTGTTTGATGTATATTTAAAACTTTTGCAACATCTTCTTGCTTTAAATCTCTGTCAACTCTTAAATCTTCCAGTCTGTTCTTAGATTCATGTATTATATTTCTGTTTCTCATTTTTACAGCCTCTCTGAATTTAGTGTAAAAACATCTTATCATAAGCGAAATCTGCTTATTGACATATAAGCGAAAATAGCTTATAATCAGGATGGATGCTATAGAAAGGAGAATTTTTATGAAATAACCATGAGAGAATAAAAGAAATAAGAATTGAAAAAGGATTTACTCAAAAACAAATAGCAGATTTATTGAATATAGATTTGGCAGAGTATTGTAAATACGAAGATGGGCGAGTAGTATTATCAGCAAATAAACTGAGAGAATTTTGTAAAATTACGAATGTTTCATCCAATTATATTTTAGGCTTGCCTCATAATATGAAATATCCGAAAGATAGAAAATAAAAACTCCCAAACAGGAATTTCCCGTTTGGGAGTTTATTCATTAATGCTCATCATCAAGCACTGCGTGGGCACATTTTATTCCGTCTACTGCAGCGGAAACAATGCCGCCTGCATAGCCTGCGCCCTCTCCGCAGGGGTATACACCGCTGATGTTGCACTGGCAGAATTCATTTCTCAATATTCTTACTGAGCTTGAGCTTCTGGTTTCAGGTGCGGTTAGAACAGCATCATATAAATTAAAACCGTTAAGCTTTTTGTCCATTTCAACTATGGCTGATTTCATAGTTACACAAACCTTCGCAGGCAGGCACTCATCAAGATTGGTTAGGCTTACTCCTGTCGGGCAGGTGGGTTTTACATTTCCGAGTGCAGTGCTCTCTTTTCCTGCAAGAAAATCACCCACAAGCTGTGCAGGGGCTTTGTAGTCTGCACCCGCCAGCTCAAATGCCCTATGCTCAATTTCACGCTGATAGTATATTCCCGCAAGCGGATGCTTACTTGGGAAATCATAGGTTTCAATGCCTACAAGCAGTGCGCTGTTGGCGTTTTCACCGTCTCGTGCAAGACTGCTCATTCCGTTAACAATAACGCCTTCCTTTTCACTTGCAGCAGCAACAACGGTTCCGCCGGGACACATACAAAAGGTGTAAGCGCCCCTTTCGTGAAGTCCGTGGCAGGCTAACTTGTAATCAGCAGCACCGAGTTTGGGGTGATCTGCAAATTTTCCGTACTGAGCCTTGTTAATCAAACTTTGAGGATGCTCAATTCTTGCACCTACGGAAAACGGCTTCTGTATGATTTCAACACCGAGATTATAGAGCATCTCAACAGTATCTCTTGCACTGTGGCCGATTGCCATAATTACACTGTCTGCCTCAATATCAGCTGTTTTTCCTTTTCTTGTGTAGGTTATGCCCTGTACAAATCCGTTATAAACAATAAGCTTTTCAAGCTTGGTCTCAAGACATACCTCGCCGCCAAGCTTTTCTATTTTCTTTCTTATATTTTTAACAACAATTGCAAGCCTGTCCGTTCCTATATGAGGCTTGGATGAGTATAGAATTTCCTCTGGTGCACCTGCCTCATAAAGCTCCTGCAGTACCTTTCTGATAAAAGGACTTTTAATGCCTGTTGTTAGCTTACCGTCCGAAAAAGTTCCTGCTCCGCCTTCGCCGAACTGTACATTTGATTCTTCGTTGAGCTTTCGTTTTGTCCAGAATTCATTAACATCCTTTTGACGTGCGTCAATATCCTTTCCGCGTTCAAGAATAATGGGCTTCAAGCCTGCCTCTGCCAAAATGATTCCTGCAAGCATACCTGCCGGACCGAAGCCTACTATGATGGGTCTGTATTTTGAAACCCTCCTGTTTCCGGGAATTTCATAGACATAAGGTTTTGTAACAGATACCTTTGGTGATTTGCATTTTGAAACAATCTGATCCTCGTCAAGACTTATTGAAATATCAATCGAATAGGTAAAATGCACGTCGTCCTTTTTTCTTGCATCAACACTTTTTTTGAATATGGAAAGTGATTTTATATATTTCTTATTAATTTTCAGGATTTTTGCCGCTTTTTCCGCAAGCAGATTTTCGTCTTCATCAAGTGAAAGTTTTATTTCGTTAATTCTTATCATTTCGTTTTTCCGTTATCCTTTTAGCTGCTGTTATTCCGCTGTGCCATGCAAAGTCAAGATTAAAGCCTCCGCACTCAAACTGCTTGTCAAGCAGCTCACCGCAGATGTACAGGTTTTTAATGTAGTTTGATTCAAATTCGCTGATTTCGCAAAGCGGTATACCGCCGCATGTTATCTGTGCAAAATCAAATCCCTTTGTGCCTGTAATTATGAGACGCCAGTTTTTTGCAAATTTTGCCGCTTTTTCTGCATCTGCGTCTGCCTGTTTTGATATAATATCTGAAAGTTTGCTTCCGAGAATTCCGCATAGGCTGCCGAAAGTTTCAATATGTTCAATGAGTTGTTTTTCGCTCATTTCAGGCACAAGATCAAGCACAGCAATACATTTTTCAGGCGCTTTTTTTGCAAAATTCTGCCCCACGATATAGGAAAGATTCATTGCTGCTATACCTGAAATTCCGTAATCGGTGAAAAGAATTTCTCCGCTTTCCTCAGCAGCAATCACACCGTTAAGCTCAATTGCTATGGAACATCTTGTGCGTGTGCCTTTGATTGATCTTGGATACTTGCTTGAAGATGTAAGCTGAACGAGAGCTGGAGAAAGGTCGGTTACAGTGTGACCGAGTTTTTTCAGCAGTGCATATCCGCTGCCGTTGGAACCAAGATTTTTTTGAGCCATACCGCCTGCGGAAGCAATGATACTGTCCGCTTTGAAAATTCCTTTAGACGAATGAACGGTAAGATTGCTTTTAATTTCAGTAACTTCACAATCGGTTATGATTTCAATGTTAAGATTATTGCACGCATTGAGCAGAATTTCAAGTACTGTTTCTGCCTTTAAGGAATAAGGATAAATCCGACCCTGTTCCTCTTCGCATAAAACAAGACCTATGCTTTCAAAGAATGCTTTTGTTTGTGTGTAATGCTCAGCGTATTTATTTGTTAAATTGCATCTTCCGTTTCCTGTTGCAAGGATTTTTTTGCCAGGGGAAGATAAGCGTTCAAGAATAATTACTTTTTCGCAAGGCAACTGCTGTTTAAGACTGATTGCCGCAGCAAGTCCCGATGCACCTGCACCTATAATAATTGTGGTCATAATAACTCCAAAGCACAATATATAATATGTTTTTCTATATAATAATATAAAATAGAAATAATTGCAAATTTTTTGCCTGATTTACTTGACTTATCGCAGTCTGTTGTGCTATAGTAATGATACCTCGAAAAGGGGTTAATTTTTTTGCCCTTTTTTCTGTGCATTTTTGCCTGAGGGAGATTAAAAATCGAAATAAATTGGAGGTGCCAAAATGAGAGTTAAAGTTACTTTAGCTTGCACTGAATGCAAACAGCGAAATTACAACACAATGAAAAACAAAAAGAATACTCCGGACAGACTTGAAATGAATAAGTACTGCCCATTCTGCAAAAAGCATACTCTTCACAGAGAAACAAAGTAACGGAGGATCGCAATGGCTAAAGATAAGAAAGCTGAAAACGAAACCAAGAATCCTGTTAAGGCAGAAAAGGTTTCTAAAAAGGCTGATAAAAAGAAGAAATCTAAGAAGAATCCATTTAAATCCATTGCATCTTTCTTTAAAAGTGTTAATTCCGAACGAAAAAAGGTTGTTTGGCCAACAGCAAAGGAAACATTCAAGAACGCTTTAATTGTTATTGTTGTAACCTTTATTGTAGGTGTTGCAATTTACGGTGTAGATTCTCTTCTTTCCCTTGGCTTGAAGGGTGTTAAGAATCTTGCAGCAACAACAACCGTAGTTACCGAAGCAGATGAAAACGATGCTGATAACGATATTGTTGAGGATACAACAGATACCACAGCAGAGGATACAACTGCAGAAACAACGGAAAACACAACCGCAGCCGAGTAAGCTGAATTTTATTTACGGAGGCTCAATTCCATATGGAAGAAGCAAAATGGTATGTTGCTCACACATTTTCCGGATATGAAAATAAGGTGGCAAGCAATATTCAAACTGTTGTTGAGAATCGCAATCTTCACGATTTGATTCAGGAGGTTTCGGTTCCTACAGAAACAGTTGTAGAAATTAAAGAAGACGGCAGCAAAAAAGAAGTGGAAAGAAAAATCTTTCCAAGCTATGTGCTTGTTAAAATGGTTATGAATGATGATACATGGTATGTTGTTCGTAATATCCGCGGCTGCACAGGCTTTGTCGGTCCTGAAAGCAAGCCTGTTCCTCTTACTGATGAAGAGGTTAAAAAGCTCGGTGTAGAAAAAGTCAGCGTTGAGGTTGCTTATGCAGAAGGCGATATTGTTAATGTTATTGACGGACCGCTTGAAGGCTTCTCAGGCACAGTTGATTCTGTTGACGTCAGCAAAAACAGTGTTCAGGTTACAATTTCTATGTTTGGCCGTGAAACAGCTGTTGAATTTGAACTTGACCAGTTAGAAAAGGTTAATGATTAATTTAATTTGGTAATCAGCAGTATATCTGCTTGTTTATTCACTGCAATGCAGTGAGTGGGAGGGGGATTGCTTCCCCGCCAAACCACATTATTTAGGAGGAAATTATTTTATGGCTCAGAAGGTAGTAGGTTTAATTAAACTTCAAATTCCTGCAGGCAAAGCAACTCCGGCACCACCGGTAGGTCCTGCACTTGGTCAGCATGGTGTAAACATCATGGCTTTCACAAAAGAATTCAATGAAAGAACAAAGAATGACGCAGGTCTTGTTATTCCTGTTGTTATCACAGTTTTTGAAGACCGTTCATTCACATTTATCACAAAAACACCCCCGGCAGCTGTTCTTATTAAGAAGGCATGCGGTATAGACAAGGCTTCAGGTGTTCCTAACAAGAATAAGGTTGCAACAATTACTAAGGCTCAGATTCAGCAGATTGCTGAAACAAAGATGCCTGACCTCAATGCAGCAAATCTTGAAGCAGCAATGAGCATGATTGCAGGCACCGCTCGCAGCATGGGTGTAGTAGTAGAAGACTAATTCCCCGTGTGGGAGGAAAAATCCGATTAACCACTGGAGGTAATTTATTATGAAACATGGAAAGAAATATACAGACGGTGCTAAGCTTGTAGACCGTTCAAATTTATATGAAAGTGCAGAAGCTCTTGATCTTGCTATCAAAACAGCAACTGCAAAGTTTGATGAAACAATCGAAGTTCACGTTCGTTTAGGTGTAGACTCACGTCATGCAGACCAGCAGGTTCGCGGTGCTGTAGTTCTTCCTAACGGAACAGGTAAGGATGTAAGAGTTGCAGTATTCGCAAAGGGTGATCTTGCAAAGGCTGCTGAAGAAGCAGGTGCAGACGTTGTTGGTGATGCTGATCTTGTAACAAAGATTCAGGGCGGCTGGATGGATTTTGACGTTGCTATCGCAAGCCCTGATATGATGGGATTTGTTGGACGTTTAGGTAAGGTTCTCGGTCCTCGCGGTCTTATGCCGTCACCAAAGGCAGGCACAGTAACAATGGATGTTGCTAAGGCAGTTGCAGAGGCTAAAGCAGGTAAGATTGAATACCGCCTTGATAAATCAAACATTATTCACTGCCCAATCGGTAAGGCTTCATTCGGCACAGAAAAGCTTCTTGAAAACTTCAATGCACTTCTTGATGCCGTTATCAAGGCTAAGCCTGCAGCAGCAAAGGGTCAGTACATTAAGTCATGTGCAGTTGCATCAACAATGGGCCCCGGTGTTCGCATCAATCCAAACAAGGTTGGCACAGGCGTTGCCGCTGCTGAATAATTTAATTTTGGTGTTGACAAGGCGATTGCCTTGTGTTACAATACACTCGCTGTTCAACCAAAGACAGCAGGTACCGTTTTTGGTGTAAGTTTATCGCCTGCCGAGGAATGAGCATTTTCAGTAATATATATTATGTATATATTTATTAAGAAATGTTGTGCATTCCTCTATAGGAATGCACTTTTTTGTTTTTTGGAAACAGCCATAAAGTCCGTTACTTTTAGCGGCAAATAATTATGGAGGTATAATTAATGCCAAGCACAGTAATTCTTGAAAAGAAACAGGCACAGGTTGCTGCTCTTGCAGAAAGAATTAAAGGTTCAATCGCAGGCGTTATTGTTGACTACAAGGGTATCAATGTAGAAGACGATACAAAGCTTCGTAAAGAACTTCGTGAAGCAGGTGTAGAGTATACAGTTGTTAAGAATACTCTTCTTAAAAGAGCTGCAGAAGCTGCAGGTCTTGACGGTATTGATCCTGTTCTTGAAGGCACAACAGCAATCGCAACAAGTGATGATGACTATGTAGCATCAGCACGTATTCTTCAGAAATACGCTGACGGTCATGATAACTTCAGCTTGAAGTCAGGTTATCTTGATGGTGAAGTTATTGATTTAACAAAGCTTCAGTCTCTTGCTAAGCTTCCGTCAAGAGAAGTTCTTCTTGCAACAGTTTGCAGCGTATTCAATGCTCCTATCGCAGCTTTCGCAAGAGGCGTTCAGGCTATTGTTGACAAGGGCGGCGTAGAAGCATGCACAAAGGCAGAGGAAGCTGCCGAAGAAACAGCAGAGGCTCCTGCAGAGGAAGCACCTGCAACAGAAACAGCTGAATAATCAGCAATTAAATTTAAAAAATTCTTTATTTGGAGGAAATAAAAATGGCATCAGAGAATGTTACAAAGATTGTTGAAGAGCTTAAAACTCTCACAGTTCTTGAGCTTTCAGAGCTCGTATCAGCAGTAGAAGAAGAATTCGGCGTAAGCGCTGCAGCAGCAGTAGCAGTAGCAGCACCTGCAGACGGCGGTGCAGCAGCTGCAGAAGAGAAGACTGAGTTTGATGTAGTTCTTACAGATGTAGGCGCTAACAAGATTCAGGTTATCAAGGCAGTTCGTGAAGCAACAGGTCTTGGTCTTAAAGAGGCTAAGGAAATTGTTGACGGTGCTCCTTCAACTCTTAAAGAGGCTGTTCCGGCAGCAGATGCTGAGGCTCTTAAGGCTAAGCTTGCAGAAGCTGGCGCAACTGTTGAACTTAAGTAAGTTCATTTTCAGCAAACATAAAGACGATGTGATTATTCACATCGTCTTTTTTGTTGCTGCTTATTTCTAAATCTTTCATAAATAAGCTGTAATAATATCTTCCTTTGCAGAATATGAAAATACTATTCTTTATGATTCTTATTATCGCACTTATGCAATTCACGTAAAATTTTATTTGAATAATATGGTATGGAAACAAGTATTGATGTAAGAATACTTAATATAAGAATATGAACCAATTCAATTTCATAAAAAAGTGATAGTATCCTTAGAATGATACCTACGGCAATAAAAACAACTAAACTTATCATCCAATTCACCCCTTTTATAGTTGTTAATAAGATTTTTTTAATGATTTGCTTTTATTCTTTTTTGGATTTCTATAAGTGAAAAATATACTGCTGTTATGATTAGGACAATAACAATCCAAAATGCAATTTCAAGGGCAATCATAGTTCCAAAAGGAAGAGCAGTTAGCATGTTGTTATAATTTATTATAGTATAAATAATATGACCGATAGCAAAAATGGTAGTTCCGATAATGCCAATTCGTAAAAATTTGATTAAAAAAGATAATATCATAATTGTATATCCATTCGTAATTTTTAAATGATTTTTGTATGAAATATGTTAATAAACCATCGGAATCTCCTCCAATATTGAAAATTTAAGTATAATATCCCTATTCAACAATATTATAAAACGTATTGCTATGTCAATATAAAATAAAAAAATGCACGTTTTTTTCTGTTTAAACGTGCATTTTTGCTATATAACAATATTCTTATTCCATTTTTTCTCCGTCCTGCAAAAAGGCATAGCGAACCTTCATCATATCGGTATCCACACCCTCATAGCTTTCAATATAATCAAGCATAGGCTCAATTTCATCAAAAACCTCTATAAGCTCCAGTGAATCCTTTTTCATAAAGTTCTCTTTAACAGAATGATCCAGCATATCAATCAGCTTATCATAATAGCCATAGGCATTGAAAATTACGATTGCCTTGTTGTGCCTGCCAAGCTGCTTTAAGGTGTAAACCTCAAAAAGCTCCTCAAATGTGCCTATGCCGCCCGGAGCAATAATAAAAGCATCCGCATGATCTTCCATATAGGTTTTTCTTTCAGCCATTGTTTCTGTGTGCTTGAATTTTGTGCATTTTTCAAAAAGCAGATTATGAATTTTCATAAAATGCGGGGCAACACCTAAAATATAGCCGCCGTTATCATACATGCCTCGTGCAGAAGCACCCATAACACCGCAGTTTCCTCCGCCGAAAACAAGCCCCATATCACGCTTTGCCATTTCACAGCCAAGCTTATAGGTTATATCAATATATTTATCTTCAATTACATCGCTTGATGCACCGAAAACACAAATGTTCATTAAATCACCTCAAATAGTATTTGTATATAAAATTATTATAACAGTTAAAATATTAATATTCAATAAATTTATTGATTTGGCATATGCAACTGCTTGAAATTGTCAAAACAGCAGTATATAATATAGCCGTAAAAGTATAAGGAGTTTTTTATATGAATAACTTTATGGATAAGGATTTTTTGCTTGATACAGATACGGCAAAAAAGCTTTTTCACGAATACTGTGAAAATCTGCCCATATGTGATTATCATTGTCATTTAAGTCCTGAAGAAATTTATGAAAATGAAGCACCTAAGGATATTTCCGAATTGTGGCTGAAGGGTGATCATTACAAATGGCGTGCAATGCGTTCCTGCGGAGTAAGTGAAGCTTACTGCACAGGTGATAAATCGGGGAAGGAAAAATTTGAAAAATTTGCATACACACTTCAGTATGCAATAGGTAATCCGCTTTACCACTGGGCACATATTGAGCTGCAGAAGTATTTCGGAATAAACACACCTCTTTCAGCAAAAACTGCTGATGATATTTATGAGCGTGCCAATAAGGCAATGGCAGATGGTGATTTCCGCCCTCAGAGTCTTATTATGCGTTCAAATGTTAAGATTGTCTGCACAACTGATGATCCCATTGACGATTTAAAATATCATAAGCTGTTGAAGAGCGTTGACGGTTTTGACTGCAGGGTTTTACCGTCATTTCGTCCGGATAAAGCACTTAATGCACATTTGGACGGCTTTGCAGACTATATAAAGAAACTTGGCATTGCCGCTGATGTGGAAATAAAATCCTATAAGGATGTTATTACCGCACTTCTGAAGCGTGCAGATTATTTTAATGAAATCGGTTGCCGTATATCAGATCAGGCATTTGATTACGTGCCGTTTAAAATTTCAGCAGATGATGAAATCGAAGCAGTTTTTGTTCGTGCAATGAACGGTGAAAAGCTTACTCAATCAGATATTGACGGATACAAAACAAAGGTGCTGCTTGCTCTTGGTGAAAAGTATCACGAGCTTGGCTGGGCAATGGAAATTCACATTGGTGCAATGAGAAATAATAACACCGCTATGTTTAATGCAAAGGGTGCTGACATAGGTTTTGATTCAGTTGGTGATGATAATATTGCTTATCCGTTAAGCCGTTTTCTGGATGCACTTAATGTTAACGGCAAGCTGCCGAAAACCATTTTGTTCAACCTGAATAACAAGGATAATATTGTGCTTGCAACCATGCTCGGAAATTTCCAGAGCGACGAAGCAGAGTCTAAAATACAGTTTGGTCCTGCGTGGTGGTTTCTTGATACAATGGATGGTATGACAGAGCAGATGAAGGCACTCGGAAATCTTGGCATACTCGGCAAATTTGTAGGCATGGAAACAGATTCACGTTCGTTTACATCCTATGGAAGGCACGATTATTTCCGCCGTATTATGTGCTCATTAATCGGCAGATGGGTTGAAGACGGATGGTATGCAAATGACGATGAAATGCTTAAAGAGATTGTTCAGGGCATATCCTATAATAATGCAATGAAATATTTTAATTTTTAATTCGGAGGACTGGAAAATGAATTTAAATTTAAGACCTAAAGAGGAATGTATGTTTGATGAAATTTCACTTGGTGAAATTATGCTTCGCCTTGATCCGGGAGAGGGCAGAATTAAAACTTCACGCACCTTTAAAGCTTGGGAAGGCGGCGGTGAATACAATGTTGCCCGCGGTCTGCGCCGTTGCTTCGGTATGAAAACAGCAGTTGTTACTGCCTTTGCGGAAAATGAAATCGGCTATCTTCTGGAGGATTTAATTCTTCAGGGCGGTGTGGATACATCACTCATTAAATGGGTTAAGTATGATGGCATCGGAAGAACCACAAGAAACGGTCTTAACTTTGTTGAGCGCGGTTTCGGTATCCGCGGTGCGGTAAGCACATCAGACAGAGGCAATACTGCAATCAGTCAGTTAAAGCCCGGTGATATTGACTGGGATTATATTTTCGGCACACTCGGTGTTCGCTGGCTTCACACAGGCGGTATTTTTGCTGCACTTTCAGAAAGCTCTGCCGAGGTGGCAATTGAAGCAGTTAAGGCCGCAAAAAAATATGGCACAATAGTATCTTATGATTTGAATTACAGACCGTCACTTTGGAATGACATCGGCGGTCAGGCAAAGGCTCAGGCAGTTAATAAGGAGCTTGCAAAATATATTGACGTTATGATTGGCAATGAAGAGGATTTCACAGCCTGCCTTGGTTTTGAGGTTGAGGGTAATGACGCCGAGCTCAAAGAGCTTAATATGGATGGCTATGTAAAAATGCTTGGTGAGGTATGCAAAGCATATCCTAACTTCAAGGTTATTGCAACAACACTTCGCACAGTTAAAACTGCCACAGTAAATGACTGGAAAGCAATCTGTTATGCAGACGGTAAGGTTTATAATTCAATTGAATTCCCTGCACTTGAAATTCTTGACCGTGTAGGCGGCGGTGACAGTTTTGCATCAGGTCTTATTTACGGTCTTATGACTTATGAGGATGCACAGAAGGCCGTTAATTACGGCGTTGTTCACGGTGCACTTGCTATGACAACACCGGGTGATACCTCAATGGCTTCATTAAAGGAAGTAGAAGCAAAGGTAAATGGTGCTTCAGCAAGAGTGCAGCGTTGATTGTGTCTGTGTCCATTATGCTTCGTTACTTGTAAAATTTGGCTCGGTCACTTACTATGCGGTAAGCTTCCGTCAACCAAATTATGCAAAAGCCTTGACTAACGAAAAACCCATTAATCAAGTATAAGCATTAATTTAATTGAAGGTTGATAACCGTATCGACCCGAACGAATATATTAATTATAGGAGAAAAATTATGGCTAATAAAATTGAAACACTCGCAAAAATTCAGGAGGTTGGCATTGTAGCTGTTGTTCGTGCAACATCAATTGAGCAGGCAGAAAAAATTACAGATGCCTGTATTGCAGGCGGTGTAGCTGCTATTGAGCTTACCTTCACGGTTCCGCATGCAGATAAGCTTATTGAAGCTATGAGAGCAAAATACAACAGCGGCGAAATCATTATCGGTGCAGGAACAGTTATGGATGCTGCAACAGCAAGAATTGCTATTCTTGCAGGTGCAGAATATGTTGTTGCTCCTTATTTTGACCCTGAAACAGTTAAGTGCTGCAACCGTTACGGAATTCCGTCTATGCCCGGCATCTACACTCCGACTGAGGCTGTTGCAGCTATGGAATGCGGTGCGGATGTGCTGAAAGTATTCCCCGGAGATATTGCAGGCCCTGCATTTATTAAGGATATTCACGGTCCTATTCCTAATGCTGTTATGATGCCGTCAGGCGGTGTTGATGTAGACAACGTTAAGGATTGGATTAAGGCAGGTGCAATTGCCTGCGGTGCAGGCTCATCACTTATTGCAGGCGCAAAAACAGGTGATTATGATAAGATTACAGAAACAGGAAAGCTCTTTGTTCAGCGTATCAAGGAAGCAAGAGAAGAAATGGCAAAATAAAACCCATTAATGAAAAGGGGAGAGAAATGATGAAAAAACTTTACAGAGATACTGCAAATGAAATGATTGCAGGTGTTTGCAGCGGTGTTGCAAAGTATTTGCATGTTGATCCTACAATCGTAAGAATCATCTGGGCCTGTGCAGTTTTGTTTGCATGCAGCGGATTGTTGCTGTACATTATCTGTGCGCTTATAATTCCTGCCGAGCCAAGCAATTATTATGCAGATTATGATGAAGCTCAGCGTAATTGGGAATATCAGCAGCAGAATCAACAGAATCAGCAGTATCAACCGAATAATGCAAATTATTATAATCCTGATCAACAGTATAATCAGGGAACATATTATGATCCCAATTCACATCAGGAATAAGAACCTGATTTGATCAGCGCAAGTCAGAATCTTGTTTTTCTTATGTAACCAATAAAAATCAAGAGCCGCTCATATGAGCGGCTCTGCTGTTTTATACATCAAAATTTTTTTCACAAGGGTGATTTGTTTTACAAATCACACCTTGTGGCTTAGTTAAGTGTGTAAGCCCTGTCTACGCTGGCAAGGATTTTAGCACACTTAATGAGTAATTTAAGCATACATCTGTACCTCCTTAACTCGTTTGTTGCCCACATTATATCACTATATTTTTTAATGTCAATACTTATATTCTGAAAAATGCTTATTTTTGTTATTAATTACCAAATATAACACCGCAAACAACTAAAAATTGGCAATTATAATATACAAAATATACAAAAATAAAGCCTTGTTTCTTTAATGATAAGCGGGCTTTTATATTATATGCAGCTCTGTATGCGGAAATTGCCGAATTTCGTATAAAATCCATTAAAACTTTATTTTTGTTTTTACATATGTTATTATTTAATTAAGAAGCAGTATTTGATTTATAAATGAAAGGATTTTGTATGACGGGTAGGGATTGTGACACCTTTTTGGGAAGTGTGCTTGAAGTTGGCAGACGTCTTGTTGAAACAGGAGCCGAGGTGCATCGTGTTGAAGACACAATAAAACGTATATGTACTGCGTATGGTTTCAGCGTCTGTGAGGTTTATGCCGTAACAGGTATGGTTATTGCGACAATAATGGATGAGGAGGGTATGCATTATACTCAAACTGTTCGTGTGGTTTCTTACGGCACCGATTTGGGTCGTATGGAGGAAATTAATGCACAATCACGTTATATCTGTGAAAAAACGCCGCCTGTTGACGAACTCAGGGCACTTGTTTTTGAAAATAAGAAAACAAAGCCAAAGCCTGTTATCAAATGCCTTGGCTATATGCTTGCGGCAGGTGGCTTTGCGGTGTTCTACGGAGGTAACTGGCTGGATGGTCTTGCGGCAGCGGCAGTTGCAATTGCTATCTATCTAATGGATTATAATTTGAAGCTGCGCAGTGTGAATAAGGTTATCTATACATTTGTGGCAAGCTTTGTGTCAGGCTGTCTTGCACTTGTTTTTGTTCATTTCGGCTTTGGAACGCATGCGGACAAGGTGATGATCGGCGATATTATGCTGTTTATTCCGGGTCTGCTGCTTGTAAGTGCAGTTAAGGAAATGTTTAATCGTGATATTGTTACGGGTTTGTACCGATTGATAGAAGCGGTTCTTATTGCTGTTGCTATTGCGTGCGGATTTGCACTGTCATATGTAGTTTTAGGAGGTGCGGTATTATGAAAGAAGCACTTATACAGATTGCAATGGCGGCAATAGGCACGCTCGGCTTTTCAATTTACTTTCGTGTGCGTGAAAAGAATGTGCTGGCTTCCGTGGCAGGAGGGGCAATCGGCTGGATCGTTTATCTTGTTATTTATCACTTTACAAATGATGTGTTTATAGGTAACTTTGCGGCGGCATTTATCGTATATTTATGGGCTGAAATTATGGCACGTGTGCTTAAAGCTCCGTCTAACACATATCTTATTCCCGGCATTATACCGCTTTTGCCGGGCGGACCGCTTTATTATACAATGAGTGCAATTGTTGAGGGCAATCATGAGCTGTTCGCCGAAAACGGACTTAAAACAGTTTTTATCACCTTCGGTATGGCAGCAGGCATGGTTGCGGCGGCTGTAATTGTTCATTATCTTTTGAAAATAAAAAAGGTCAAAAGTAAAAGAAAAGCTACAGAATAGGATATGAAATTGATTTCTTAGGTAAAACGGAAAAAAGTTTCCATTTGAATTTAATACAGTATTAGTTGATGAATAAAGGAAAGTACAATGAAACAGTTTAAAGGTTTTGATAAGGAAACAAACAAATTTTTGTTTGAACTGCAATTCAGCAATACAATTGAGAAGCAGGGCGAAAATTTGATTAAGTACAAAAAATATATAACTGAGCCGATTCATCTGCTGTATCTCGATTTGCTTGATACCATAAGCCGCTTTGATGTTTCTTTTGAAACAAAACCTGCAAGATGTATTTCAACGCCGTATACAGATAGACGCTTTTCTCCGACCGTACCGCTGAAGGAATATATGTATCTTAGATTCAGGCAGGCAAACAGAAAAACCGACATGCTCGGTTTGTATTTTGATATGGGCTGTGAGACCTATGGCTTTGGTATGAAAATATATAAGCCCACCTCAAAGGGTATGGATTTGCTGCGTGAGAAAATCAGCAATAATGCCGAGTATTTTTCAAAACTTGTTGATGAATTGGTTGATAAAGGCTTTGAAATCTGCGGAGAAAAATATAAAAAGGATCATTTTTCTGATTTGCCCGAATGTTCAGCCAAAGAACTTCTGAATATGAAAACATTCAGCATATCCAAATATAAATCCGCCAATGAAAATGTTTACACTGAAAAATTAGAAGCGGAATTATCAGAAGCTTTTTTAGATTTAAAAGAATTTATTGAATTATCAGCAAAATAAAAAATGACTTGTTCATTGCAAGTCGGAATCTGGTTGGTTTTAATACGATAACCAATAAAAAAAGCGGTAAGGTTTAGCCTTACCGCTTTATAATTTATATTTACTTTGTATGCTCATCAAGAGTAAGGGAATAGGCGGGGAGGAATTCTTCTTTGAAGTATTTAACCTCTTCCATATCTATTTCATCAACAATTTTTTGCTGGCTTTGCCTTGCAATTTCAAATTCTCTGTTTCCCATTCGGCATTCTGCAATGCACTTTAAAAGTGCATCAATTCTGTCTGCCGCCTTAACGATTTTCCAGAGCTCTTTATCTTTACTTTCCTGTTCAAAAAACGGCTTATAATCAGCTTTGAATTCATCAGGCAGCATAGCAAGCAGCCTTTCGCCTGCGGTTTTTTCAACATCCTTATAAACGCTTTTTATCTTATCATTATAATATTTAACAGGTGTTGGCATATCGCCTGTTATAACCTCTGTAACATCGTGATACAGCGCCAGCACGGCACACCTTTCGGCATCATAGTTCCTGCCGAATTTTTTATTGCCTATAAGGCACAGTGCGTGGGCAATAACTGCAACATTATGGCTGTGTTCTGCAATATTTTCTTTTGAAGTATTGCGCATCAGCGCCCAACGGTCAATCAGCTTCATTCTGTTAACCATTGCAAAAAAGTTGCTCATTGTTATTCCTCTTCTTTAGCTGAAATTTCTATTCCGAGCTCACCAAGCTGAATGTCATCTATATTAGACGGTGCACCGCTCATAAGTTCGCTTGCGTTCTGAACCTTAGGGAATGCAGTAACATCACGCAGGCTGTCTGCTCCGCAGATGAGCATTGCCAGTCTGTCAAGACCTATACCCATACCGCCGTGAGGAGGTGATGCATATTTATATGCTTCAACAAGGAAGCCGAACTTAGCATCTATTTCCTCCTGCTCCATACCAAGAAGCTCAAACATCTTGTTTTGAAGCTCGCAGTCCGTGATTCTCATAGAGCCTGATGAAAGCTCCGTTCCGTTCAGTACAAGGTCAAATGCCTGTGCACGTACCTTTGATTTGTCTGTATCAAGATACGGTATGCATTCCTCAAGCGGCATAGTGAATGGGTGGTGCATTGCAAGCCATTCACCGCTTTCCTCGTCATATTCAAAGAACGGCATTTCCGTAATCCACAGATAATTCCATTTGTTTTCCGGAATTATGCCGAGTGTTTTTGCAACGGTAAGACGAAGTGCACCCATAACGGAAAGTGCAAGATTTGTTTTGTCACTTACAATAAATACGCAGTCACCCTTTTCGGCACCGAGTGTGGTGAGCAGAGCATCAAGCTCGCCCTCCTTAAGGAATTTTCCGAAGGAGCAGGCAGGTGCTTCATCAGCCCAGCGAACATATGCAAGGCCCTTTGCACCGATACCCTTAACGTATTCGGTAAGCTTGTCAATCTTCTTTCTTGTGTATTCTGAGGCAGCGTTTTTAGCAACAATAGCCTTAACTGCACCGCCGTTTTCAACTGCCGATTTAAACACTGCAAAGTCAGTTGTTAATGCCCATTCGGAAACATCCTCAATCAGCATATCAAAGCGCGTATCCGGCTTATCGGAACCGTATTTGCTCATAGCTTCTGCGAAGGTCATACGCGGAAGAGGGGAATCAATATCAACATTTATTGTTTCCTTCATCAGCTTTTTGATGAAGCCCTCAGCCATATCCATAATATCGTCAGTATCAACGAAGCTCATTTCAAGGTCTATCTGTGTGAATTCCGGCTGACGGTCCGCACGCAAGTCCTCATCACGGAAGCAGCGTGCAAGCTGAATGTAGCGGTCAAAGCCCGAAACCATTAAGAGCTGCTTATAAATCTGCGGACTCTGCGGCAAAGCATAGAATTTGCCGTTGTGGATTCTGCTTGGAACAACATAGTCACGTGCGCCCTCAGGAGTGGACTTAATCATCATCGGTGTTTCGATTTCAAGAAAATCATTTGCATAGAAATATTCACGTGCAATCTGTGCAATTTTATGACGCATGATGATATTTTTGGTGAGCTTTTCATTTCTTAAATTAAGGTAACGGTATTTCAGTGTTGTTTCGTCACCAACCTCATCTGCCTTTGCAACCTCAAAGGGAGGTGTTTGTGCCTTTGAGATTATGCGAAGCTCTGTAACCTCAATCTCTATTTCGCCTGTTGGAATTTCCTTGTTTTTGCTTTCTCTCTCTTTAACAATGCCTTTAAGAGCAAGCACATATTCCGAACGGACAGACTGTGCCTTTTCAAAAATGGCACGATCTGTTTTATCATTAAAGGAAATCTGCACAATGCCTGTTTTATCTCTTAAATCAATGAAGATGAGATTTCCGAGGTCACGCTGACGCTGAGCCCAGCCGAAAAGTGTAACCTCTCTGCCAACATCAGCCAAACGTAAAGCTCCGCAGTAATCTGTTCTTTTAAGTCCTTTTATAGTTTCCATTATTCTTTCTCTCCTACACCGAAAAGTGAACCGAAATCAAGGGCCTCACCGTTGATTTCAAGGTCTGCAAGCTGTTCCGAAAGTGTGATGTTATAGTAACCGCTTACAAAGGTTGCAAGTGCAATTTCAGTTTCTTCACCTGATTGCATATTTTTAAGCTTTGCAATGCCCTCGTCAACCTCATTATCACCAATAACAATGATGAATTTGGTGTCAAGCTTGTCTGCGTATTTCATCTGTGCACGCAGGCTGCGCTTGTTGAGGTCATAAAGGCAGGAAAAGCCCTCTTCTCTCATATCCTTGGCTATTTCAACTGCTTTAAGCGTTGCCTTTTCGCCAAGTGCAGCAATAAATAAATCAGGCTTGCTGTTTTCAGGAAATTCACATCTCTGTGTTTCCATAAGCAGCATAAGTCTTTCAAGACCCATACCGAAGCCGAGTGACGGTGTATGCTGTCCGCCCAGTTCCTCTATAAGTCCGTCATAACGTCCGCCGCCACAGACAGTGCCCTGTGCACCAATTGAATTAGAAATAAATTCAAATACTGTTTTTGTGTAATAGTCAAGACCGCGAACAATTTTAGGATTGATGGTGAATTCTATATTTTCTGCTTTTAGGTATTTCTGCACTTCATCAAAGTGTGCTTTGCATTCATCACAAAGATAATCAAGCACAACAGGTGCGTCCTTTGCAATTTCAGAGCATACAGGTGATTTGCAGTCTAGTATACGCATCGGGTTTCTGTCCAGCCTGTCTTTACAGGTATCGCAGAGGTCATTTTTTCTTGTGCTGAAGTATTCCTTGAGTGCCTTGTGAAATTCGGCACGGCATGTGGGGCAGCCGATTGAATTTATTTCAAGGCTTATATCCTTAACGCCAAGATTGTCAAAAACGGATTTGGCAAGGCTGATAATCTCTGCATCCGCAAGAGGTGATGGTGTGCCGAAGCATTCAACACCGAACTGATGGAATTCACGGAGTCTGCCTGCCTGAGGCTTTTCGTAGCGGTAGCAGGAGGTAAGGTAGCATACCTTCTGAGGCAATGCCTCGTTACAGAGTCCGTTTTCAAGGAATGAACGTGCAGCACCTGCTGTTCCCTCAGGGCGAAGTGTTATGTTTCTGCCGCCCTTGTCATCAAAGGAATACATTTCCTTCTGTACAACATCTGTTGTATCTCCGACCCCTCGTTGGAAAAGCTCTGTGTGCTCGAAAACAGGAGTTCTTATTTCCTTGAAACCGTATTTTTCGGCAACATCAAGTGCAGTTGCCTCAATATATTGATTTTTATATACCTCTTTAGGCAGCACATCCTTTGTGCCTTTAATTGCTTTAGTAATTAATGCCATTATGTATCTCCATTCAAAAAAGGGTGAGCCTGTGCCCACCCAAATTTTAATTAATATGCTATGAATTATATCTTGGGTTTACTATTTCTCTCCATTCAAAGTCGCCGCGCTCAACACCTCTGATAAGTGCTTCTGCAGTTGCTATATTTGTTGCAAAGGGAATATTGTGAACATCACAAAGTCTGAGCAAATCATTGTCATTCGGCTCATGAGGTTTTGGATTTAAAGGATCACGGAAGAATATTAAAAGGTCTATTTCGTTGCAGGCTATTCTGCTGGCAATCTGCTGACCGCCGCCCTGGCTTCCCGAAAGGAAGCAGTTGATGTTAAGACCTGTAGCCTCACGAACGAGTTTTCCGGTGGTACCTGTTGCACACAATTCGTGACGGCTCATGATTCCACAATATGCTATGCAGAACTGAACAAGAAGCTCCTTTTTTGCATCGTGGGCTATGAGTGCTATATTCATAAATTACCTCCAAAAAAATCACAGTGTTTGTAACAGAATGTACGCGCTGGAATTTTGTTTTATGCTTTCTAAAAATAAATTATGGTAAAATAATATCATAAATATACATTTTATTCAATATTAAATTACCATATTAAGTAAAAATAATTTAATCCAATAAAGTGCCTGTCTGCTGTGCGGGCGGTTCATCCGTGTTGTTTGAATAATAGTAATCAATGATTGAAGCCGTAATATCGGCTGTTGAAGTACCTGATCCTGCAAGTTCAATGGCAGATGCTATTGATATTTCGGGATTGTTATACGGGGCAAAGGTAATCAGAAAACCGTTGTTAACCTTTTCTCCGTTTTTTATAACCTGTGATGTACCTGTTTTGCAGGCAACAGGAATATCAATTTTGTCAAATACATTATGGGTAACGCTGTCTGTAGCAACAAGGCGCATACCCTCTTTAACAATGCTAAAGGTATTATTTGAAACAGGTAAATCCTCTGCTACTGTTACATTGGATTCATCAATAGAGCCGTTTGAGCCGTTGATGATTGCTTTTAAAAAGTGCAGCTCATATCTTGTGCCGTTGTTGGCAATTGTTGCACAGTAATTGGCAAGCTGAAGTGGCGTGAACAGATTGTCCGACTGACCGATACTGCTCTGAATCGTATCACCCATCTGCCATACGCGGTTATAAAGCTCAGCACTTGCAGGGCCGGAAAGAACACCCGAAGCCTCGTTGATTTCAACACCTGTTTTTTCACCAAGACCGAACATAGAGCCGTATTCATTCATTTTGCTTATTCCAAGCTTGTCTGCACAATTGTAGAAGAAAATATTGCAGGAATCACGAAGTGCCTGACGTACATTTTCATTTCCGTGAGAAGTCTGCCTTAAACATTCGAAGGGAACATCATAATATTGCCAAATTCCCTTGCATTGGAATCGGGTGTCCTCCGTTATAACACCCTCTTCAAGAGCGGCACATGCCATCATAGGCTTAAAGGTAGAACCCGGAGCATATAAGCCGAGAGCGAATCGATTCCACATCGGGTTTCTTTTGTTTTTTGCAAGTTTTGAATAATTTTCGTAATAATCTTCTATGCTGTAAGTAGGGTAAGAAGCGGCTGCAAGTACCTCACCGTTGTTGATATTTTCAACAACAACAGCTCCTGCTCCATCAGTCTGGCTTACTTCTTCACAGGTTTCCTTCAGCTTTTCCTGGGCAAGGCGTTGTAAATCCTTATCTATTGTGAGAACAACAGTATTGCCCTGAATCGGATTTTTGGTAACCTCTTCGGTTACGTTTCCTTCACTGTCAATCGTAACGGTCATTTCGCCGGGGGTTCCGCGAAGTTCGCTTTCCAAGGCTGCTTCAATTCCGCTTTCACCTATTGTATCGGTAATGCCGTAGCCGCTTTCCTTAAGCTCGGCATATTCATCTGCGTTGATTTTTCTTACCGTTCCCAAAATATGGGGTGCAAGCGTGGAATCTGTATATTCACGGTATGAAACAGGCTTAACATCTGCACCTTTATAACTTACCGGATCTTCTTTTACAGCGGCAACGGTTTCATTGCTTACATCATCCGCAATGGTAATAGGGCTTTCGATTGAAAACATTTTTGTTGTAAGCTCATATCGTACAGCACCTATTTTAAGAGAATCTGCAATGCTGTATCCTTCAAGCTCATACTGTTCAACCATTGCATCAAAGCAGTTTTGTGCAGTTGCATAGTTCTGAAGATTAAATACACCTTCACTTTTCATTTTTTTAATTTCGGTTTCATCATCTGTAAAAGCAATAGAACTTCCGTCGGAAACAAGCGGAAGATTGTTTACATATTCCTCGCCGTTTGTTTCAAAAAGCTTTATGAGATTAATAATTATTTCATTTCTCGGTTTATTGTCTTCTTTTGACGGAAAATAAGCAGCGTCAAGAATAATTGAGTTGCCCTGACGGTTTGTAACAAGAGTATTGCCGTTTCGGTCCACAATATCTCCTCGTGCAGCTTCTATAGGTACTGTGTAGGTGTTTACGGCATTATTCTGTGCTGCATAGAATTCGTTGTTGAGAATCTGAATATCAAATAAATTATAACCGAATCCAAGTACAACAAGAATAACAAGCACAACTGTTATAATGGAGCGGATGCTGCTGTGTCTGCTTCTCACGGCAATCTCCTTTCTGTTGAATTAATATAAATAGTTTGTATTGTTTGATTTGTTCAGCTTTCTTTTAATAGGAACAAGGCTGAGCCATATAACCGGCATTGCGGCCATTGTGTAAATGGCACTTGGAATGTAAAAAGAGAACAGACTGAGTTCTGCACCTTTTATATCTTTGATTATTATAAAGCAGAGCCAATAAATAAAAACATACGCAAAAACGGTTAATAAAGAAAAAACAAGGTTTGTGATAAAGGTGTTTCTGATTATATAGGTTACAAGTGCTGCACTTATAAAGCAGGCTATGCACATAAAAACAGCATTGTATCCAAAGTGAACAGAAGAGGACAGATCCCATATCAAGCCCCCGAAAAGTCCGAGCATTGCAGAAAAATATTCATCCTCACCCATTCCGAGAATGATTGCAACAGGCAATAGCAAAAAGCACCTTGCACCGCCTATTTCAAAGGTTAATCCCTCTGTATTCTGAATGATTGCAGCAAGTGAAATAAGCAATAAATAAACAATGTATTTTGTGATTCTTTGTCTGTATGATAGACTCATTATTCTGCCCCGCTTTCACTGTCAGTCAAAACAAGGCAGTTTGAGATATTGTTAACATCAATACCCGGTTTAATAACGGCATAGTGAGCGATTGATGTTGTTTCCTCATTGATTTCCTCAACCGTGCCGATGATAAGTCCTTTAGGAATGTTTCCGCTTATGCCTGCAGTTGAAATGATTGAGCCGTAGGTAACAGAGGCTGTAGATGCAAGGTTTGCCATTTTGCATTTGCCGTCTGCAGCAAGGGCTGCGTCACCGGTTACATATGAAATTTCTCCTGAAACAATTTCATATGCCGAAACGGAAAAATCAGGGTCTAAAATCGTTTTAACAACACTGTAGCTTGGGTAAGCTTTACTTATAATACCAACAATATAGTTGCCGTAAAGGACAGCGTTTCCTTCCTGAATTCCGCTTAAAGAGCCCTTGTCTATTGTATATGAGCCGAAAATGTCTGCAGCATCTCTTGAAATGGCATTTGCTTCAACAAAATTGAATTCAGGATTTTCCTCCTTTAAGCCGAGTGCGTCTTTATAAAGTGCATTTTGCTTTTGCAGATTTTCATAATCTCTCAGCTGATTCTGCAGAGAGCCAACCTGCTTTTCAAGCTCATCTATTTTTTTCAGATAATCGGAATGTCCGCTTGCTTCACCGAAAACATAGGAAATGCCGCTTGATATTTTTGAGGCAGCCCAGTTTGCAGGGGTGAAAATGATTCCGATAACACTTGACTGTGCGGTTTCACCGTTTCCGTTTGCAGCACAGATAAGTGCTCCTGCAAGAAGCAGCGCAATTATTCCCGATATTAACTTGAAACGTCTGCTTTTAAAAAGGTTTTTCATTGTTATTTTGCCCTTCTCAGTTTTACTGATGCACCTATTGCAACTGCATCAAGCGGAATGTCTGTTGTGTGAACAGCAATTTTTGTTTCTTTTGAAATCAGCTCGGGAAGTCCTCTCAAAAGAGCGGTTCCGCCGGTAATGTAAATGCCCTTATCAATTATGTCTGCTGCAAGCTCGGGAAGTGTAACCTCCAGCGTTTCACGGATTGCGGAGATGATTTCGCAAACAGGCTCTGCAAGAACCTCTCTGATTTCGGCAGATGTAACCTCAATAGAGTTTGGAAGACCGTCCGTTAAGTTTCTGCCTCTGACCTCCATGGCCGCTTCTCCGTCATATTCCGATGCCGAGCCGATTTTGAGCTTAATGTCCTCTGCGGTTATTGTGCCTATAAGCAGATTATGCGTTTTTTTCATATAATTTATGATTGTTTCATCAAGTGCGTTGCCGGCTGTTTTGATGCTTTTTCTTGCTGCAATTCCGCCAAGAGAAATTACGGCAACATCGCAGGTGCCGCCGCCGATGTCAACAATCATTGAACCCTTTGCTTCATAAACAGGCAGACCAACACCGAGAGCGGCTGCCATTGGTTCTTCAATGAGCTCAACATCCTGTGCACCTGCTGCACGGACTGCGTCTTCTACAGCACGTCTTTCAACCTCTGTAACACCGCTCGGAACGGAAATAACAACTCTTGTTTTTGTGAAAAACGAACGCTTTGATGAGCGGTATATAAAATCGTGCAGCATATCGGCAGTCATATCAAAGTCTGCAATAACGCCGTCATTAAGAGGTTTAACGGCAACAATTGAGCCGGGAGTTCTGCCGATCATAGCCTTGGCCTTATTGCCTGTTGCAAGAACTCTGCGTGATTTAACATCAACTGCAACAACAGAAGGCTCACGTATAATAATTCTGCCCTTTCTGTCACAGATAAGGGTGTTTTCCGTTCCCAAATCTATGCCGATATCTCTTGTTAATATCATAAACATCTCTCACTTTCAACGATATGTAAATACATAAGCAATATATAAACCATTATATATTAATTAAATTTATATAACAACACTAAAATATAAAATTCACAAAATATTTTATTTCTTGACAAAAAATATCCTATTCCGAATACTCAGAATAGGATCAGCATTTATACAGTTGTTGTGAAGGTATAGCCCTGTTTAATAATATTATCAATTGCCCTGCCTAATACCTCGGCATTTGAGCTGCACACTGCGTGAAGCAGAATGATTGCACCGTTGTGAACGGATGATGTTATCTTCTCATAGGCCGTGTCCGTGCTCGGCGGGGAACTTGTGTCCCAGTCAGCATAAGCAAAGCTCCAGAACAGTGTTTCGTAGCCGAGACTGCTTGTCAGTGCAAGTGTCTGTTCACTGAAAGCACCTTCAGGGAAACGGAAATAAGTCATTTCATATCCGAATTGCTCTGCAACATAATCGTGAAGAATTGTTATTTCATCACTTGCTGTATCAAGGTCTATCTGTGTGAAGTTATAATGTCTGTAGGAATGGTTGCCGACTATGTGCCCTTCATTAATCATTCTGTGAACAAGCTCGGGATTATCCTTGACATAATCGTAGGTGCAGAAGAAAATAGCCTTAACATTTTTTTCTTTAAGCGTGTCTAAAATCTGTGCTGTGTAGCCGTTTTCGTAGCCTTCATCAAAGGTCAGGCAAACATTTTTGCCGTCCTCAAGCAGCCATTTGCCGTTAAGTTCGCCGTACTTTTCCTGTAGATTTGTAGGATCAACAGGACGGGCGTGATCCTTGATATTGCCGGGTCCCCATGTTATTGCATTGGTGTCATAGCCTGATAATTCCAGTCCGACACCTCTTGCTTCAAGTGTGGTATCCGCTACATTTGTTGTGTTGTTTGTTGTTGAATTATTATCGGTTTTTATATTGCCGGAATTTGCCGCACAGCCGCACAACAGCAATGAAACCGATGCAATTGCTGCAAATATTTTTTTCATAAAAAACTCCTCCCGCAAATTATTTTTTGCAGAAGGAGTAATAATATAAATGGTATAATTTTTTGATTTTTTAATTTTTTTCAGCGTCTTCAACACTTTTCTGCTTTAAATAAGCGTTGATAAAGCCGTCTATATCACCGTCCATAACAGCGTTAATATTTCCCATTTCAAAGCCTGTTCTGTGATCCTTTGCCATAGTATACGGCATAAATACGTAAGAGCGGATTTGGCTTCCCCAGGCAATTTCTTTTTGGTCACCTTTTATATCCTCTATTCTTTCAAGGTTTTCACGCTCTTTGATTTCAACAAGCTTTGATTTAAGCATTCTCATTGCAACCTCACGGTTCTGATGCTGTGAACGCTCAATCTGACAGGAAACAACAATGCCTGTAGGGATGTGGGTAAGACGAACGGCAGATGATGTTTTGTTAACCTTCTGGCCGCCGGCGCCGGATGCTCTGTAAACATCCATTTTTATATCTTCTTCACGGATTTCCACATTTACATCGTCATCAATTTCAGGCATAACCTCAAGTGATGCAAATGAAGTATGACGTCTGCCCGATGAGTCAAACGGAGAAACTCTTACAAGGCGGTGAATTCCCATTTCGCCTTTAAGATAACCGTATGCGTTTTCACCTTCGATAAGAATGGTTGCACTTTTAAGACCTGCAACATCTCCGTCAAGATAATCAAGTGTTGAAACCTTGTAGCCGTGGCGTTCTCCCCAGCGGTTGTACATTCTGAAAAGCATTTCCGCCCAGTCCATAGCTTCTGTTCCGCCTGCACCTGCGTGAAAGGTGAGCAGGGCATTTTTGCCGTCAAATTCACCGCTTAAAAGTGTTGAAAGTGTAAGGTTTTCAATTCTTTTTTCAATATCATCAACAGATGCTGTGCAGTCTGCTAAAAGGCTTTCATCACCCTCTTCGTCTGCAAGCTCAATCATAACAAGTGCGTCGTCATAATCTGATTTTAGTGATTCGTAGCTTGAAACCTTTGTTTTTAAAGAACCGGTTTTCTTTAAAACCTTCTGGCTCTCCTCCATATCGTCCCAGAAATCAGGGGCGGAAGCTTTTTCCTCAAGCTGCGAAATTTCTTCCTTAACAAGGTCTATTGCAAGTGCTTCTTTTAAATTCTGAATCGGTTTTTCGGATTCAAGCAGTCTGAATCTTAAGTTTTCAAATTCAACCATTGTAATTCTCCTTAATTAATAACAAAGGTTATTATAAACAACTTCTTTCGCCATTGCAAGATGTACTTGTTAAAAATATGTTTACTTTATTTTAATCAAGATGTTGATTTTTTATGCTAAGGTAAGTATAATTAATTTAATATGTGCAAATATTTTACAGGAGTTTATAATGTCTTTATACGAAAATATCAAATGCCCTGTATGCGGAAATGCGTTTGCGGAGGGTGACGATGTTGTTACTTGCCCTGACTGCGGAACACCTCATCACAGAGAATGCTATCAGGAATTGGGAAAATGTGCAAATAAAAATCTTCACGGTACCGATTTTGTATTTAACAGAGAAGAAGAGAAGGATGATAATCAATCTGCAAATCAGACTGATATAGGAGATTATTATATAGGCGAAAATGCCGATAATGTTCAGGCAGCAGAAATTGCTGATGAGCCTGTACAGCAGAACAATTCTGATGAGGGCAATAATTATAAAATTCCCCCGCAGGTTAATATTCCAAGGAGTTTTATAGCTGAAAGAATCAATGAGGAAATAGATGGTACAAAGGTATCTGATTTAATGGCAGTTGTTTCTGTTAATCCCTTTAAGTTTTTACCTAAATTCAGAAAAAACAAAAAACTTAACTGGAACTGGAGTGCTTTTATTTTCGGACCGTATTATTTCTTTTTCAGAAAAATGCACTTTCAGGGTATAATCATTATGGCGCTCAGGTTTGTATGCAACCTGATTGTTTCTGCGGTATATTATGATGCCATTTCCTTTGTAGGAAACAGCATGATGAGTATCTATTCTCTTGAGGATAAAACGCAGATGTATGCTGAATTTCAAAAAATTGCTGCCGCTCCTGAATATCAGAAAGCAATGACAGCATATTTAATTATTATTGCAGCAACTATTGTTCTGCATATTATTTCTGCACTTATCGTTGACGGAATATACCGTAAAAAGGTTATTAATATTGTTAAAAAAGTTGATGAAAAGGTTGAAATGGGTGAATCCTTTTCAATTATAGGTCTGGCAATGGAAAATGAAAGCAGCATGAATCAGGGAGAATTAAGAAAACTGTTTCTTGCAAGACAGGGCGGAGTAAGCGTATTCGCCCCGATTATTGCTATTATGGTACTGCAGCTTTTCACCAATTTTATTTTATAAATAATTTTTATTTTAGGAGGATACAATTATGAAAGTTAGAAAGGCAATAATACCTGCAGCAGGTATGGGAACAAGAGTGCTTCCTGCATCAAAGGCGGTTCCGAAGGAAATGCTTAATATAGTTGATAAGCCTGCAATTCAGTATATTGTTGAAGAGGCTTTTGCATCGGGTATTGAGGAAATTCTTGTTATCACAAACAGAAACAAGGGTGCGATTGAGGATCACTTTGACCATGCATTTGAGCTTGAGGCAAAGCTTGAGGGCAATGAAAGCAAGAAAAAGATTTATGAAGATGTTATGGCTTGCTCAAACTTCGGAAATATCTATTTCTTAAGACAGAAGGAAACAAAAGGTCTTGGTCACGCAGTGCTTTGTGCTAAGAACTTCATCGGTAATGAGCCGTTTGCTGTTCTTTACGGTGATGATGTTATTCTTTCCGATGTTCCTGCAACAAAGCAGCTTTGCAATGCATATGAGAAATACGGTAAGGGCGTTGTTGGTGTTAAAGAGGTTCCGGGCCTTGCAATTACAAAGTATTGCTCACTTAAAACAGAACATATTGAAGATAACTGCTATAACTGCACGGATATGATTGAAAAGCCGAAGCCGGAAGAAATTATGGGCAATTTCTCAATCCTCGGCAGAGTTGTTCTTCCACCTGAAATTTTTGATATTCTTGAGGAAACTCCTCTTGGTGCAGGCAATGAGCTTCAGCTTACGGATGCTATGAAAACTCTTGCACAGACCTCAGGTGTTGTTGCCGTTGAATATGAGGGCAAGCGTTATGATATGGGTAACAAATTCGGTATTCTTGAAGCGAATATCGAGGTTGGTCTTAAGCATCCTGAAACAAAGGCTGAACTTAAAGATTATATAAAGAAAATTGCTGAAAGCCTTGACTGATAAGGTTTTCCGAGATTGAGGGAAAGTATTTGAATAATTATTATCAGCAGCCTGATTTTAATCAGAATAATTTTAATGAAGCAGCTATGCGGAATATGTATTTCATCAATAAAGCAAAGCTTGAAAGAAAACAAATAAGAACTTTGGGGAATATACTTGGGATTGTTATTACGGCTTTTGTTGCCGTTCAGTTTATTTCGTCCTTTGTTCTGCAGGGCTTTGGCTTATATGATTTATATTATTCCTCCTCGCTTTTTCAGACCTGTTACAATATTATTGCAATAGATTTTTTCGGCATTGTTCTTCCGTTTGGTGTAATGGCTCTTTTAAATAAAAAGCGTTATGAATCAGAGCTTATTCCAACTGCAAAGCTTCCGTTTGGCAGACTTTGCTTATGGGTTGGTTTTGGTATGCTTTGCTGTATATGTGCGGATTATATTGTCGGAATTATGACGGTTATATTTTCAGCGGCAGGTCACGAACTTATTCAGCCGGAAATGCCTGAAACAAATTCCCTTTTAACCTGTATAGCAGGTGTTATAGGTACTGCAGTTGTTCCGGCGGTCTGTGAAGAATTTGCTATGCGCTGCTGCGGTCTTGGCATGCTCAGGAAATACGGAAAAGCTTTTGGTGTGATTTGTATTTCAATGCTGTTCGGACTTATGCACGGCAATGTTATTCAGTTTGTTTTTGCAACGCTTGTGGGAATTATTTTAGGATTTGTAACCGTCAAAACAAACAGTGTTATTCCTGCTGTTCTGATTCATATGTTCAATAATGGTATGAGCGTTTGTTCGGATGTTGTAACTTATTTTATAGGTGAAAAGGCCGGCGAAACCTCAACATATATCTGCTTCCTTTTCTGGTTTGCAGTTGGTGCAGTATGTACAATTGCTCTGGCGGTTAAGGGGTATTTCAAAAAATCTGTCAATACACAAAATGAGCCATACAGTAATTCACTCGGAATAAAAATATCATCATTTTTCTTTGTTCCGGGAATGATTGTTCCGTTCCTTTTCTTTGTGATTATGACGATAACTTCTATAGAATGAGTGAATTTATGAAAAGGGCAATTGCCCTTGCAAAAATCAGTGCGGCAGAGGGCGAGGTTCCTGTTGGTGCAGTTGTTGTTAAGGATAATGTTATAGTTGGTGAGGGCAGAAACAGGCGTGAGCTTGGAAAAAATGCTCTTTATCATGCCGAAACAGAGGCTATAGATAATGCGTGCAAGACACTTGGAGGCTGGAGGCTCTGGCAATGTGAAATGTATGTAACTTTAGAGCCGTGCCCGATGTGTGCAGGTGCAATAATCAATTCAAGAATAAAAAAAGTCACCTTCGGTGCCTATGATAAAAAGGCAGGCTCATTTGGTTCAGTGGTGAATTTTAATGATTTGCCGTATAATCACAAGCCTGAAATAGAGGGCGGAGCTGACGAAGCAGAATGTGCGGCACTTTTAACGGATTTTTTCAAAAGGTTAAGGGCAAATAAATAATTTTACGGCAGGATATTTAATCCTGCCGTGTTTTGTATATTTGTATTTTCTTAATATTTGCGTGTTTTTTGCACATATCTTTTTTGTTTTATCTGTGATATTATATATATGTAAAATAAAACAGGGGTGATTTTATGGAGAAAATCATAATAAATTATACTGCAGAAGATAAGGCATTTACTGCCGAAGGTATGAAGTCTGCACATTTTAATATTGAGGTTGAGAAAAGTGACGGCAGAACAACGATGATTCTGAATGCTGAAAAGCCCGTAAGAATTCAGAAGTTTCAGATTGTCCTGCCATATAAATATGAAAGCAATCAGCGTGTATTTGTAAACGGTTATCAGTCATGGACGGACAGCAGGGAATATTTTCTTGATGAAGAGATGACAGAGCTTAGCAAATTTACGGAATTTTATGTTAAAACTCCGTTTGTTAAGAAAATAGGCATCGGTAAATCAGGCGATTATTTCATTTGTGATTATCCTCGACGTAAGGGTTTATTTTACGGGTTTTCATATGGTTATGTAAGAACAGGCAGCAGAGTTGATATTTTTGGTTCATTAAGTGAACGCAGCGGCTTTACAATTGTTCGCTTTGATGTTCGTACTGCACAGGTTATCATTGAAAAGGATTTGGCAGGTGTTGAATTCAGCGGCAGAACAGTTGTTGCAGATTATGCTTTAATCAGCGGGGAATATGATGAAGCATTTGATAAATACTTTGAAATGATGGATATCAAATGCCTGCAGAAGGAACAGAAATGCGGATACACAACCTGGTATAATTATTACGGAGGCATAACGCAGGATATTGTTATCCGTGATTTGGAATCACTTTCAAAGCTGGATGAAAAGGTTGATATTTTTCAGATAGATGACGGCTATCAGAAGGCAATAGGTGATTGGATTGAAACAAAGCAGGATAAATTTCCCGGCGGTATGAAAAAGCTTGCCGATGAAATACATAAAAGGGATATGCTTGCGGGGCTTTGGCTTGCACCGCTTGCCGCAACAAAAAATTCATCAATCTATAAAAAGCATAAGGATTGGCTTGTGCGCGATGAAAAAGGCAGGCTCTATGTTGCCGGACCAAACTGGGGACCGTTTTATGCGATTGACATTTATAATAAGGAAGCTGCTGAATATATAAGACATTTCTTTAATGTTATTCTTAATGAATGGGGATTTGATATGGTTAAGCTTGATTTCCTTTATGCTGCCTGTGTTGTACCTATTCATAATAAAACCCGCGGTCAGATTATGTGCGATGCTATGGATTTCATCAGAGAATGTGTGGGAGATAAAATGATCTTAGGCTGCGGTGTGCCGCTTATGCCTGCGTTCGGAAAAGTTGATTTTTGCAGAATCGGTGCAGATGTGGATCTCAGCTGGGAAAGAAAGAAAAACAGAATCAGAGAGGATGTAAGCACGCCGAATACTGTTAACTGTACAATTTTTCGTCGCCATTTGGACGGCAGAGCATTCCTCAATGATCCTGATGTTTTCCTTCTTCGTGACAACAACATAAATATACCTTTTGAAAAAAGAAAGTTGCTTGCAAAAATTAACGGACTTTTCGGAAAACTGCTGTTTGTTTCGGATAATGTTGATGATTACAGTAAAGAGCAGATGACCGTGTTTTTAAATACAATAAAGAAAAAAGACGTTAAAATTATAAAAGCGGAATTTACGGAAAGGCATATTATTTCTGTTGAATATATTGAAAACGGGGAAAACAAGGCATTTAAATTCAATTCCGAAACAGGTGAAAGTTATTAATAATAAAAACACACTGAATTGCCATTCAGTGTGTTTTTTGTATAATGGAAAAGTTTTATTTGTTCTGAATTCTGTATTTTGCCGGAGTAATACCGGTATGATTTTTAAAACAGTTCGCAAAATAATTTCTGTCTGTATATGAAAGCTTGCATGCAATTTCGTCTATGGTTAAGTTTGTGTTGCATAAATACAGTTTTGCAACATCTGTTTTTTTTGTTTCAAAATATTTGTAAGGAGTCATACCGTATGCTTTTTTAAAAATAGATATAATCTGATTTTTTGAATAATTGAATTCCTTGCATATTTCATCAAGGGAAAGCCGCCCTTCAATTCTTTCATCAATGGCTGTTTTTATTAATTCATATATAGTATAGCCGTTTTCTTTTACACTGCTTCTGATTCTTATAATCATTTTATGCAGTATAACGGACAGCTGGTCTACCATTCTTGAATAGTTTTCTGATTCAGTGCGAACAACCTTTTCAATCTCATTGAAATATGGAAGAAGATTGCAGTTTTCAAAGCAGTATGTGTCTTTCGGTAAATATAAATCTATAAATTGCTGCATAAGTATGCCATCAAATACAATCCATTTTTTGACCCATGGATTATCTTTATCGGAAAAATAGTCATGATGGCTGTGTTTTGTAAGTAAAATGGCACAGTTTGGCGGAGGATTATATGATTTTGAATTGATGTTAAGTGTACCGCTTCCGCTTACAATGTATTCAATTGCCATAATTCTGGATTGATTTCGGCAAACATAATAATCATCACTGCAAACCGTTTCGCCTATTACCATTACATTTACAGGCAAATCCCTGTTATAATACGGCCAAAATGAAACAGCATTATTTTTCATTTGTATATTCCTCATATATTAGGTTATTTTATGTATATTTTTCTGCTTTTTTCTGTGATATGCTAATGATAGCAGATTTTTATTCATTTTTCAATAAGGAGAGTGAATATGTATCATAAATTGGACCTTGCTGCGGCAAAAATCAATATTGAATATACTTTGAAGGATGGAAAAAAATGTATATTCGGCAGAGGAAATGAATACATAAAAACTGAGCTCGAAATATCGGATAACGGCTCGGTTAAATTTTATATTAGGCCATTACTTCCATTGAAAATAAGGCATTTTTCTTTGGAAATACCATTCATTTTTGAAAAAAACAATCGTGTTTTTGCCAACGGCTTTCAATCATGGACAGATACAAGAGAATACTTTATAAACCAGAAAATGTATGGTTTTAACAGAATTACCGAATGGTTTATGAATTCAAAGATGAAGCAGAATTCAGGGCTCAATCGGGCAGGTGATTATACTTTTCATTCGTATCCGAGAAAAAAAGGTGTTTTTTACGGTTATTCATATGGTTATGTCAGAGAAAAAAACGAAATAACGCTGCTTGGATCGCTGAATGAAAAGTGCGGCTATACCATTATTGAATTTAATGCAAGAAAATCAATTATTAAAATTGAGAAGGATTTGGCAGGGGTTGCGTATTCAGAAAAAACATTAATTGCCGATCTCTGTATTATTCAGGATGAATATGATGCGGCATTTGATAAATATTTTGAAATTCTGAATATAAAAAAGCCTTTGGCAAAAAGAAGCTTCGGATATACAACATGGTATAATTACTATAGAAATATAAATCTTGATATAGTTAAAAATGATTTGGAGGCATTATCAAAGCATGGGGGCTTTGAAATATTCCAGCTTGATGACGGTTACCAGAATGCGGTTGGAGACTGGTATTCAATTGACAAAAAGAAATTCCCCTGTGAAATGAAATATATTGCGGATTTAATTCACTCAAAAGGACTGAAAGCCGGCTTGTGGCTTGCACCGTTTTCGGCACAGAAAAATTCGCAGCTTTTTAAAAATCATTCTGATTGGTTTGTTAAGGATGAAAACGGGAAACCATATCTTGCCGGACCCAATTGGGGAAGCTTTTATGCACTGGATATTTATAATCCGCAGGCGGTTGCTTATCTGGAAAAACTTTTTCATACAGTTTTGTATGATTGGGGCTTTGATATGCTTAAATTGGATTTTCTGTATGCGGCTGCGGTTATTCCCATTCACAACAGAACAAGGGGAGAGATTATGTGTGATGCCATGGAATTAGTAAGACGATTGAGCGGTGAAAAACTATTGCTTTCGTGCGGAGTTCCCATGATGCCGGCTTTCGGCAACACGGATTTTTGCAGAATAGGCGCAGATATAAGCTTAGAGTGGAAGCAGGGCCGATTTGACGGACGTGAAAACAAGTCGACACCGAATGCCGTAGAATCAACTGTTTTTAGAAGACATTTAGACGGGCGTGCATTTCTTAATGACCCAGATGTTTTTCTTTTAAGAAATCATAATATCGGTATTGATTTAAAAAAAAGACAGCTTATTGCAAAAATAAATTCAATGTTCGGAAATCTTTTGTTCTGCTCAGATGACGTTTCGGAATATACAGATGAACAAAACAAAATTATTGATGAAATTTTTAATTCGGAAAGGGAGAAGATATTATTTGCGGAATACATAAAAAAAGATATAATAAAGATAACTTATATATCAGGTGATGATAAGAAAGAGATTGTTTTTAATGTGAAAAACGGAAAAATTTTTAATTAAAAGGGGAAATTAAATATGGCTAAAATTAATCTTTCGGCTATTATCAAAGAAGTGAAAAGCCATTGGAAAAAGCCGGCAGAGGGTAAGTATATCTCATATGGTGAATTTGCGGCTTACAGTGTAGGCGGTATAGGTGTTAACACAATAAACTCACTTTTCGGCTATGTAGCACTGTCTGCAAACTGTCTGCTTATAGGCTCGGCATTCGGCATTAAGCCAACACACCTTGCGTATCTCAATCTGATAATGGGAATTTTGAATCTTATAAAAACTCCGTTTATCAGTATGCTGATTGATAACACGAATACGAAGTATGGTAAATTCCGTCCGTATCTTTTGTATACAGGTTTGCCTACTGCAATTTTACTTTGCGGCATGGCATTTATTCCGAATGATATAAATTACTGGACCAAGGTTGTATTTATCGGTGTTACATATGCGTTTTTGATGATTTTCCAAGCATTGTATTCACAGGCTTTCACAAGTTTGGCACAGGTGCTTACACCAAACGGAGATGAAAGAACATCTCTTTTATCCGTAAGTATGTTTATTTACAGCTTGGGTCCGTCAATCATCAATCTGTTTCTTCCTATTCTTGCAGGCCTTACAGGCGGAATGACTGATTTCAGAACATATCGTATATTCTTTCCCGTCTTTTCAATATTAGGTATAATTCTCAGCCTCATTACCTTTAAGGGTACAGAAGAAAAGATAGTTGTGCCCAAGGATTATGTTGCTAAAGTTAAATTCAGTACAGGAATAAAGCAGGTTGCAAAGAATAAATATTTCTGGCTTATAAATTTTTATTCGGTATTAAGCGGTTTAAAGTATGGTATAGGCTCCATTCTTGCGTGGTATTGTGTTTATCAGATACAGAATGAAAAGATGCTTGGAATTATGAATACGGTTATAGGAACAGCGTCTGTACCGCTTATGCTGCTGGCACCTGTTCTTGCCAAGAAGATAGGAAAAAGAAATATTCTTGTATGGACAAATCTTTTGCGTGCAGTTCTTTCGGCACTGATGCTGTTTACAATGGATTCAACAGTTGTTTTCTTTGTATGTCTTTATCTTGCAACGCTTATGATGGGCGGAGATGCTGTTGTAACCTCCTCAATGACGGCTGAAATTTTTGATTATCAGCAGTGGAAAACAGGTGTTCGTCTGGAAGGCTTTATAACGCAGTTCGGTGCTATGATTACAACTGTTGCGGGTATGTTCACCAATCTTATTCTTCCGTATTTCTATGAGCATTACGGACTCAAGGACGATTACACCGTGCTTTATGATGCATCGGTAAGAACGCCTATATTCAATATTTTAATTATTACAACGATAATAAGCTGTGTGATTTGCGTTGTTCCCATGTTCTTCTATAATCTTAAGGAAAAGGATCATAAGAAGATTATTGAGGAATTAAAGGAGCGTGCAGGAACTCAGGTGGACTGATATGAGTAATAAAATTTATGAATTGTTTTCTGCCGTATTATGTCCTGCAAGTTTTGCCTCCTGGGCAAGACCGAAAGCATCGGACTTGAATATTCCGAGAAAAAGATTTCTGAATGATAACAATGAGGTCGTCTGGAATATCGGTGATGAAAGCTGTGCCTGTGCAGACCATATTGAAATGGCAGGTTTTTATGCTTCGTCAATTATCAGCTACGGCAAGGATAATAGAGGAAAACTAAGGCTTATGAAGCATCTTGTTGTGCCGACTTTGCGTGTTCAGCCGAATGTTACTCAATCCTCCTTCAGCTATAATTTCGGTGCATCACCTGCTGTGATAAAGGTAAACCACAGGTTTGTTTCGGAATATCCGAAGGAAATCAAAATTAAAGGCAATCTGAAAATCAGCTCATCAACCGATACACCTGTAAGCATTACACGTGAATTTCTGCCTGCCGTTAATCAGCCTGCACTTATTGAAATTATAACGGTATGCAATAACAGCAATGAAAGCTGTAATGTTAATATTGCAGGCAAGCCGTTTGAAAAAGGCCTTAATTCTTATTTTTGTGTAGGCAGTAAAATTACGGCAAAATGTGTACCTGCTTTTGATGATGTTTTCAGAAAATACTCATCTGTAAGCCGAGAATTTACATTAAAAGGCGGAGATGTAAGACAGCTTTACTGTGTTTATTATGCCTTTCAGAAAACAGAGCCTGCGGAGTTTTCCATAGCAGATGAGATTGCAGAAAGAAGGAATTTCATTGATAAAATGTTCAGTTCACTTCGCCTTGAAACACCTGTTAAGGAGCTGAATGCGCAATTTTCACATTGCATTTTAAGGGGCAGTGAAAGCATTTTCAAAACTAAAAACGGTTTAATGCATGCACCCGGCGGGGGTAATTATTATGCAGCGTTGTGGACGAATGACCAGCGCGAGTATGCCAATCCGTTCTTTCCGTTTTCAGGATATGCAGCAGGCATAGAGCAGTGTATTAACTGTTATTCGCTTTACGAGGCTTATATGGACAAATCAGATAAGCCGATGAAGGAAAAAAGAGCTCTTGTAACCAGCATCATTTGTGAGGGCACAGATTATTGGAACGGTGCCGGTGACAGGGGTGACGGCGAGATGTATGCCTATGGTATTTCAAGATTTCTTCTTGAAATGAGTGATGAAGAGCTTGTTAGGCGTTTTTGGGATAATCTTGTGTGGTGCCTTGATTTTGCTCTTTCACGCAAAACGGCAGACGGTATTATTGCAAGTGATTCCGATGAACTTGAAAACAGGTTTGAATCGGGTGATGCAAATCTGTTTACCTCCTGCATAACATATGATGCACTCGGAAATGCGGCAATTCTTGCCGATGCTGTGGCTGATTCGGCTCATAAGGCGCAATGGCTTCAGGAACAAAAAGAGCTCAGAACAGCTATAGAAAAGTATTTCGGCAGAAATGTTGAGGGCTTTGACACGTACCGTTATTATGACGGCAATGTTCATCTTCGTTCATGGATATGTATGCCGCTAACTGTTGAAATTTTTGACAGGGCAGATGAAACGGTTAAGGCATTGTTTTCATCAAAGCTGTACTATGACGGAATGATGAAATCTACATCAGATAATAATACTACGTGGGACAGATCACTTCTTTTTGCCCTTCGCGGAACATTTCTTGCAGGCAAGGCAGAGAAGGGAATTGAGGAAACAGTAAACTATTGTAAAAACCGGATTCTCGGTTCACATTGTCCGTATCCCTATGAAGCGTATCCTGAGGGTAACAGAGCACATCTTGCGGCAGAAAGTCTGCTTTTTGCAAGGGTAATAACAGAGGGGCTGTTCGGGCTTCGTGCCGTAGGAATGAATAAACTCAGAATAATACCTCAGCTTACAGATGCCTGCCCCGAAATTTCACTTTACGCAATAAAATTGTTTTCAAAAAATTTTAATATCAAAGCAGATAAAAACGGAATATCGGTTGAATATGAAGGTAATGAATACCATACAAATGAGCAGTCTGCCGTATTTGATTTCGGCACATTATCCTTTTTATAAACAGTAAAACGGAGATGATTTTCATCTCCGTTTTTATGCGTCTGATTATAAACATCAAAAAGGCACGACTATTGCCGTGCCCATGGATTACTTTTTAGCAATCAAAATGAATGAACCCAAAAAATGAAGTGTTTATCAAACACATAATAAAGCCGGGTATTCATTTGTTTTTATCAAACCCAATTAAAGAATTAAGATTATCTAAAAACTATTCTTACTTCATTGATTCTTCGTAAGCCTTGATCATCTTTTTAACCATCTGACCGCCTACTGAACCAGCCTGCTTAGCTGTAAGGTCACCGTTGTAACCCTGTTTAAGGTTAACACCAACTTCGCTAGCAGCTTCCATCTTGAATCTGTTAAGAGCATCTTTTGCCTCTGGAACTGTTGCCATTATAAATACACCTCTTTTTCAAAGAATTTCTTTGCGTTTGCAAGTATATTGTTTGCGTATATTCGTGTTTTAAAAATGAAAAATTTTAGCAAAATTTTTTTCATTATTTTGGTTATAAAGGATTTTGTTCAGAAGCAAAATACCTATTTTGTTGATTTTTATATTTTGGCATGTTAGAATAAATTATATAATATTGTTTTTTATAAATATTGAAAAGGGGTTTATTTATGGAAGAAAAATTACAGACCCACGGCATTAAGTTTAAGGATAAATTCGGCTATGCACTTGGTGATATGGGCGGAGTTCTCACTTTTTCACTGATTTCATCATTCCTTAATATGTTTTATACCGATGTTTTGGGTATTTCGGCGGCAAATATTACAATTCTGATGATTGTTGCAAGAGTATGGGATGCAATAAATGATCCTCTGTGGGGTTCATTTATCGATTCAAGAAAACCTACTAAGTTCGGCAGATTCAGACCGTATATTTTGTGGGCTTCGCTTCCGATGGCTGTTGCCGCATTTATAATGTTTTTTAAAATTCCGGGCTTGTCGGATAATCAATATCTGATTTTTGCATATATTACATATATTATTTACGGTATGCTTTATACGGGTGTTAACATTCCGTATGGTTCACTTGCATCTGTTATTACTGATGATGAAATTGAGCGTTCATCACTGTCTATGTGGCGTTCTGTCGGTGCCGGTATCGGAGGACTTCCTGCTCAGATTCTTCTTCCGCTTGTTGTTTATTCAACCGTTATAAATGCAGACGGTTCAACAGCTAAGGTGCTTGATTCTGCGAAGCTGTCAACTGCAATAGGCTGCCTTTGTTTATTATCAATTGTTATATTTGTAATGCATTTCAAATTTACCAAAGAAAGAGTGCAGCTTTCTCCCAAGCAGCAGCAAAGCGATTATAATGTTTTTAAAACGGTTAAAGTGCTTGTAAGAAATAAGCCGTTTGTCATTCTTTGCATTATTTCAATGCTTCTTATCTGTTTTCAGATGTATACGCAAACTGTTTATAACTATCTTTTCAAAAATTATTATGAAAATCCGGGGCTGTACAGTATCGTTACAATCTGCACATATTTGCCAATGGCCCTTTTTCTGCCTTTTATGGGAAAGCTTATCAGAAGATTCGGAAAAAAAGAAATTTGTGCTGTTGGTTTGGGATTTTCAGCGTTAATAAATGTTATGATGTACCTTGTTGGGTTTACCTCTTTGGTGTCTAATCCGTATGTATTCCTTGTGCTTGTGTTCTTCTCGGGAGCAGGCCAGACCTTCCTTGTGCTTGAGGTCTGGGCACTGGTTATGGATGTTATTGATTATCAGGAATACTTGTCAGGGCGCAGAGAAGAGGGTACGGCATATAGCTTCTATTCCTTTGCAAGAAAGCTTGGTCAGACTGTGGCAGGTGCAGGTGCATCAGCTGTTCTTGGTATAATCGGATATGACGGTAAGCTTGCAACACAGTCAGCAGATGTGCTCTCAAGGCTTTATAATGCTGCAACAATCGTACCGGCAATTGTTCTTGTTATTATCTTTCTGCTTACGGCATTCTGTTATAAGCTTTCAAAGAAAGAACTTGTAAAGCTTCATGAAAAGATAGCTGTAATGAGAGAAAATCAGGAAAATGGGATTTAATTAGAATCTTATATAAAATAAAAAGCAGTGGTATTATACCACTGCTTTTTTGATGCATATTTATTGGATTCTTAATCTTCCGAGAATGATTCTTTCAATTTTATCTGAAATATCATGAATATCCATTTCTTTATTCTGATAGATAGAGGAAAGAATCAGACCCGTTATTGCATTGGATAAAAATTCACATACGAATTTAGCATCCTCCGACGGAAGATTTGAAATTTTTAAAATTTCATTTCCGAAGTAGGATATATACTCAGCAATACTATCCCTTAGACGAATTGTTGTGCGGCCCGAAAGTGAGGATTCAAGGCACTTTGTCAGGAAAAAGCAATTGTTCTTTATTGAACTCAGATATATAACTGTTGCTTCGTTAATATCCGTTGCATTTTTAACACTTTCAAGGCAGCCTGCAGTATTCTGTTGAATTCCCCAGTTAATGAGTGCCTGAATATCAGTGAAATGATAATAAAAGGTTTGCCTGCTTATATTACATTCATTCACAAGCATAGTTACTGTTATTTTATCAAGATCATTATTTTTAAGTAATTCTGAAAAACTTTGTAATATTTGTGTTTTTGTTGATTTAGCCATATCAATTCCTCCTTTGATGATTACTTCTGTTTTTTTGCCCGGATTTACTATATACTTAAAAATAAATATTATAAAGACAAGTTTTGCAGCTTTGTAAAAAGAAAAGCGGGAATTCTGGATGATATTGGTAGGTTAACAAGACCTGAATATGTCGCTTTAAAGATATCTTAAAATTACATAAACAGTACATATTGCAACAACAATTATAGTTGCCGGAGCACAGTATTTACAATATTTTCCCCATGTTATTCTATGACCGTTTTTGCTGGCAACAGATATTCCCATAACGTTTGCAGAAGCTCCTATAGGGGTTGCGTTTCCGCCAAGATCCGTACCAAGTGAAAGTGCCCACGCAAGTGTTGCAAGGCTTATATCCTGAGTTGCAGCTATAGTTGTTATAACGGGAATCATTGTAGCCGAGAAAGGAATATTATCAACAAATGCACTTGCAATTGCTGAAATCCATATAACAATAATCACTATAATCACAGAGCTGCCGCTGCTTACGTCACTGATGAAGTTTGCAATCAGTTCAAGCACCTTTGTTTCTTCCAAACCGCCTACAACTATGAACAAGCCGATAAAGAAAAGCAGTGTTTTATAATCTATATGACGGCCTATGTACTTCATACCTGATTTGCTTGAGGTAATAACGGTAAGCAAGGCAACAATAACACCTATTGTTGAAACCGTAAGACCTGTTTGTGCGTGTGTTACAAGAAGAATGATTGCAACAATGAAAATTGCGGTGCTTCTTATAAAACGCTGTTTATCTATAATTGCTTCGGCAGGCTGAGGATATTCTTTGATTTCGGAACGGTTTTCCTCACTCTTTTTAAGCTGCTTTCTGAAGCAGAAATAGAAGTAAATAATAACCAGAACAAGGCATATCAGAGCAACTACACCTGTGTTGGTAAGAAAATCCGCAAAGGTATAACCAAGAGATGTTCCTATAATAATGTTTGGCGGATCTCCGCACATTGTTGCCGCACCGCCTATGTTGGCACAGAAAATTTCCGATATAATCATAGGAACGGGGTCAAATTCAAGTATTTTTGCAAGCTCTGCGGTTACTGCTGCCAAAAACAGAATAACCGTGATACTGTCAATAAACATTGAAAGCACGGCGCTCATTGTTAAAAAGGTTATAAGAATAGGAATTGTTTTATATTTAACAAGTTTGGCAATTCCAAGGCACAGCCAGCGGAAAAATCCCGCTCTTCCCATACCTTCAACCATAACCATCATACCGGTTATAAATACAATTGTTTCCCAATTGATACCTGCAGCGGTTTCTGCCGCTCCGGTGTTATACCAGAAGCTCGGACTGAAAAATGCTTTCAGATTGAGCACTTCCATCACAGCCTGCGGGCTTCCCATACTTATAAGAAATACAACGACTATCATCAGTACGGCCGCAATAGTTGTTGTGATGTGGCGGTCAATTTTCTCCCACACAATCATTACAAACATTGCCACAAAAATTATTGTTGCTAATATTTGACTTATCATCACATTTTCCTCCTGAGCAAGTGAAATGATCAATAAAAAATCAATACGATCAACTTGCTTTTATATCAGGGCATTGGTATGCCTGTCTGATATAATGTTATATTTGATTACAAAATAGTGATTATTTGTTTTCCTCAAGTTCAGATAAATGCTTTCTGTATTTTGAAGAAACACCAAATCTGATATCTGAATTTTCTTTCATTCTGTTAACGGCATCTGTTGCTTTTCTTACAGGTGCAATTGTTCCGGCCCCTGCAACACATCCTCCGATGCAGGCCATGCCTTCAAGCAGGTAACCGTTATACTTTCCTGTTTTTGCAATTTGAAGCATCTTTTTACAATTCTGAAGACCCTCGGCACGAACAGTATGAACCTCTCTGCCGGGATTAAGCACTTTTATTGCATTTTTTACGGCATCGGCAACACCGCCGCTTACTGCAAAGCCCACACCGTCACCGCTTGCCTCACGGAAAGAATCATCTTCTGCACATTCTGTAATAGTAATATCCTTTGCCTCAAGAATCGAAGCAAATTCCTCAAAGGTAAGAACAAAATCAATGTCGCTTCGTATGGAACGGCGGCTGGCCTCTAATTTTTTGGCAGCACACGGACCTACAAATACAACCTTTGATTCAGGATGCTCTTTTTTTATTAATCTTCCTGTTAAAACCATAGGCGTTAATGCCATTGAAATATACGGAGCAAAGTCCGGGAAAAGCTTTTTAGCCATAACCGACCAAGCGGGGCAGCAGGAGGTTGCCATAAACGGCTGCTTTTCGGGAACTTCATTCATAAAGTCCTTGGCCTCTTCAATTGTGCAGAGATCTGCACCGATTGCCACTTCGACAACATCAGTAAAACCGAGTGCCTTAAATGCTGTTCGTATCTGCCCGGGAGTAACATTGCCGAACTGACCTGCAAATGCGGGTGCAATAGCAGCGTAGACGGGAGTATTACTCTTTAAGGCAGTGATTGTCTGGAAAATCTGACTTTTATCTATAATTGCACTGAATGGGCAGTTTACAAGGCACATTCCGCAGGAAACACATTTATCATGATCTATCTCTGCTCTGCCGTATTCGTCAGACTTAATAGCATTCATTCCGCATACCTTTGCACACGGACGCTCCTGTTTAACAATTGCATGATATTCACAGGCTTCAATACATTTTCCGCATTTAATGCATTTTTCCTCATCTATATGAGATTTGCCGTTAACGATTGAAACTGCTTTCTTGGGGCAGATTTCAACACAGGGATGCTCCAGGCAGTTCTGGCATGCATTTGTTACAAATACTCTGTTTTCAGGGCATTTGTTGCAGGCAAATTTTATGATGTCAATAAGAGGGGGCTCATAGTATTTTTCATCTATAATGCTTTCGTCAATTCCATCACATATGGATGAAAAATCACTGAATTTTCTTAATGAAAGCCCCATAGCAGCACGAAGCCTTTCACCGACTACTGCCCTTTCAACGAAAACACTGTCCCTATAATGTGCAATTTCACCTGAAATTATTTTATAAGGCAGATTTTCAAATTTCCTCGGGTCCCAGCCTTCATATGCAAGCCGTGCAACTTCAGTGAATATGTTTTGTCTTATTCTTGATTTGGAGGTTGTAATTCCGCGCATAAGCAGCCTCTTTCTTAAACAGATTATTAAAGTTGTTAAATTTATTTAGCATATAATATCACTTTATTTAATTGAAATCAATTGCATTTTTATGAAAATTTATAGATATTTAATGGCAAATTTTGTGCATATCATAAAAGTGCGAAATACATAGAAAAACACTGCGGCAGAAATGCCGCAGTGCTGTGTTTTTTATAGGTTTTCTTTGATAGCTTTGTTAATTCTTTCTCTTGTTGCAAGCTGCCATTCAATAGAATGGGGATACTCAAAAAATGTTAATTCATTATCAAGTCCCTGCTCTAAAACTTTAAGTGCATTTTCTCTGCCTGTAAGCTTTTCGAGTGTCTGCAATGCCATCATATCCTGAAAGCCGTCATAAAAAACTTTAAGTCTTAAAGAGCAGAGCGGAGTGCCGTCTGCCTTCGGATAGACAACAAAGCTGTCGCCGGATTGGAAAAATCCGCCTGCATCCGTAACCTCATACGGGTTGATTTTTTCTTTGGAATAGCGTGTGTTCCAGAAGTTGTAGCCCCAATGAAGAAAGCCTTTTACATCATATTTGTATAGCTGATAGCCGAGTACTCTGTTTCTCTGAGAGGGGATGGAGAAAAATCGGTTTGAAACGTATTTGTCATCCTGTGCACAGCAATAATATGTCCATAGCTCGGAAACCTTGCCTATAAATGGCTCAATGTGGTTGTTTGCGGGAATAGGTGTATCTATAAGTCCTGTTGAGTAGAATTTAAAATCTGATAAAGCATCAATAATTTTATATCCTTTAAACAGCTTGTGAATAAGCTTTGCTGCAATTCGGTATGTAAATATATGCGACATATTCGGCTCATCACTTACGTGTATCAGTACTTTGTTTTTAAGATTAAGGCTCTCCAGCAATGCATTAAGTTCGGTTGAAAACTGTGTCAGGAACTTTTTGTATTTTCTTGAAATAACCAAGGTACGCCACCAAAACAGCTTTTTGTATTTTCCGTTTACCGTTGCCATAATCTTTGGCGCAAATTTTGCACCCCATTGAGTGAAAAAATGAGCCATTTCAAAGTATTCAATGCCGCATTTCTGTGCTGTTTCAATCCACGTCAACAGCTTATCAAAATTAAAGGTGTATTTTCCTTTTGTAACTGTTACATCAACAAGCTGAACGGTGGGTCGTTCACCTCCTACAGCAATATCAAGTGAAGGGGTGAATAATGGTGTTAAGACACAGTTCATACCGTGGCGGACAGCAGTTCTGAGGTAGTTTTCAACGATTTTCCAGTATTTCTCTGAAAAGGCTTCAACCCCGTATTCCTGCATAAGGCAGTCGGTATGAAACCAGTTTGTGAAAATAAGACTTTGCTTTTCAAGAGGGCAGTCAATAACCTCAACCATAACAGATGTACCTGCTGCGGTGTCATCATCCGATACGGTTAATTCTATGCTGTGTTCGCCTGCAGCAAGCGGATTTTCGGAATCTATTTCAAACCAAAGCGTGCGGCAGCCGTTTTCAAGTTTAATACTTTTCTCAACAGGTAAAAGCAAATCGGGATAATAACCATCCTTTGATCTTAGAACATAATCGTCTGCCGTTTTTTTGTTTATTGCAAAGCCTGACGGCATATATTCAACAGTGAAGACCTTGATGCAGTTTAAATCAGATTTTATATCAAGGCTTATAGTTTCACTATCCGCTTTTATATAAAGCTGAAATGATTTTTTTTCATTGTTGAGCATGGAAAAACGGTTGTAATCAATGTTTTCAGCAGGTTCATTTCTCATAACCTTTTCAAGTGATGAGAGCAAGGTTAAACTAATGTCAGCCATATTTATATACCTCATTAAAATATTGTATAAATATACTATATTATTTTTGTGAATTAGTCAATGTTAACACTTGTTTTACGAATAAAATCCTTGACAATCAATAACAAAAAAGGACAGCGATTGCTGTCCTTCAATTTAATTTATTCAACAGGTGTTAAATTTTTCAGGCTGACATCCATAATCGGTGCAGAATGTGTTAATGCACCGCAGGAAACAAAGTCAACTCCGATTTCGGCAATTTCCTTAAGTCTTTCCTTGGTAACATTGCCGGAGCATTCTGTTTCAGCTCTGCCGTCTATCATTTCAACAGCCTTTTTCATTGTTTCGTTATCCATATTATCAAGCATGATGATATCTGCACCTGCATCAAGTGCCTCCTTAACCTGCTCTAAGGTTTCGGTTTCAATTTCAATTTTTCTTACAAACGGAGCATAAGCCTTTGCCATTTTTATTGCCTTAGTAATTGAGCCTGCGGCACCGATATGATTATCCTTAAGAAGAACACCGTCTGAAAGATTATAGCGATGGTTTGTTGCTCCGCCTACGGTTACAGCGTATTTTTCAAACGGGCGCATGTTAGGTGTTGTTTTTCTTGTGTCAAGAAGCACTGTTTTATAGCCCTCAAGCTCGTTCATATATTCCTTTGTAATTGTGGCAATTCCGCTCATTCTCTGAAGATAATTAAGTCCGGTTCTTTCACCTGAAAGGATAGCCTTTATATCACCGTAAATCACGCCTATAAGCTGACCTTTTTTTACAAAATCACCATCTTTGACATCTGTGTCAAAATGAGATGTATCGTCAAGCAACTTGAAAGTGCGTTCAAAAATTCCAAGACCGCATATGATTCCGTCCTGTTTGCAGATAAGCTCTGCCCTGCCCTGTACATCATTGGGCATAACCGCATTTGTTGAAACATCCTCACTTGTTATGTCTTCTTTTAAGGTGTTGAGAATATAATCATCAACATTAATCTTCATTGTTACACCATTTATCATAAAAAGCATTGTCCTTTCTTTTGATTTCATTCAGAATCAGTTCTTTGAATTCTTTTTCACGTGCTGCTTTATCCGTATAGCTGCCGAGGTCAATGGCAGGAATATCATTGCTTTTAACTGCTGTGTCATCGGCAATTAAATCCGCAGCACGCTTTGAAAATACAAGGCTTTCGAGCAGGCTGTTTGATGCAAGTCTGTTTTTGCCGTGAACACCGTTGCAGGCAGTTTCACCAACTGCGAAAAGATGTTCCATAGATGTTCTGCCGTTAATGTCTGTCTTTATTCCGCCCATTAAATAGTGCTGACCCGGAGTAACAGGCACATTGTCTTTGGTAATGTCATAGCCCTCTTCCATACAGGCATCAAAAATATTCGGAAAACGTTTTTGTGCTTCCTCGCTTGTCATACTCGGAAGATTGATATAAACGTGGTCTGTGCCGAATTTTTCCATTTCCGCACAGATTGCGTTTGTTACAACATCGCGCGGCTGAAGCTCGTCTGTAAATCTTTCTCCGTTTTCATTAAGCAGAACAGCACCTTCACCTCTTACGCTTTCACTGATTAAAAATCTGCGACCGCTTTTTTTGCTGTAAAGCGTTGTCGGGTGAATCTGAATATAGTTTAAATCCTGCAGTTCAACTCCGTGTTTCAGTGCAAGAGCAAAGGAATCACCTGTAATGTGCGGATAGTTTGTTGAATTGTTGAAAAGGCCGCCTATGCCGCCTGTTGCAAGAATAATGTCATCTGCAAGCACAATGCCCTTTTCTCCTGATTTCTCCTCACATACAATTCCGTAGCAAACATTATCCTTCTCAATAATGTCAATCATTGTTGTTTGTGAAACAAGAGTAATATTCTCTCTTTCAAGTGCAATTGAAAGAAGGGTGGCAGTTATTTCCTTGCCTGTTTCATCCTTGTGATGAAGAATTCTGTTTTGCCTGTGAGCGCCCTCACGTGTGTAGTCAAAATCACCGTCGTTATCCGTGTCAAACTTAACGCCTAAATCTACAAGTGTGCTTATGATTTCAGGGGAAGACTCAATCATAACCTTAACACTTTCAGGGTTGTTTTCATAGTGACCTGCCTTCATGGTGTCCTCAAAATAGCAGTTGAAATCATCAATGCCTTTCAGCACACATACTCCGCCCTGTGCAAGATAGGAGTCACACTCTTTAAGGTCATCTTTGGTGATAATCAGTATATTTTTGTTCCTCGGCAGGCATAATGCGGCAAAAAGACCTGCAACACCGCAGCCTACTATTACGGTATCGGTTTTAATCGTGTTTTGATTGTCCATAAAAATTACCTTGCCAATTCAAGCATTCTGTTCAGAGGAAGCATTGCCTTCTCTCTTGTTTTATCATCAATTATAACTTCGTTAAGATTACTTTCAAGGCAGTTGAGAACCTTTTCCAATGTAATCTTTTTCATATCTGCACAAACAGGAAGCGGTTCGGGGAAGTAGAATTTTTTATTCGGATTTTTCTCCTGAAGCTCGTAAAGAACACCGGTTTCCGTAACTATAATGAATTCCGTATCTTCACTGCTTGTTGCATAATCAATTATTCCGCTTGTTGAGCCGATATAATCTGCAAGTTTAAGAACATCATCCGTACATTCAGGGTGCATCAGTACTTTAACATCTTTATGAAGTTCTTTGAATGCTTTTATATCTTCAGTCTTAATGCTGTTGTGAATAGGACACCAGCCCTCGTTAAGGATAATGTTTTTATCCGTGTTTTTCTTAACAAATGTGCCCAAATTTCTGTCCGGTATAAAATATATATTTTTGTTCGGAAGGGCGTTGACAATTTTTAAAGCATTTGCACTTGTTACACAGACATCCGAAACAGTTTTAAGCCTGGCAGATGAATTAATGTAGCAGACAACCGCCGTATCTTCATATTTATTCTTGATTTTTAATACTTCCTCGGTAGTTGCCATATGTGCCATAGGGCAGTCTGCGGAAGCATCCGGCATAAGAACGGTTTTTTCGGGGTTGAGGATTTTTGCGGATTCGCCCATAAATTCAACGCCGCAGAATACAATAACTTCTGCATCTGTTGATTTTGCGATTTTAGCAAGGTAATAGCTGTCACCCACAAAATCTGCAATTTCCTGCACCTGCGGTTCAACATAATAATGAGCAAGAATAACTGCGTTTTTTTCAGCCTTAAGCTGTGCGATTTTCTCTTTAAAATTGTTCATATAGCTAAGTTCCTTTCGAAACGCTTTAGGCAATGAAGAGTAATCTTCATTATCTGGATATACTTATTCTAATATATAATTAATTTCCTGCTGTGTCAAGATTTTAATAATAATATTAGAGATTTATGACTGAAAGTATCACAAAATGTTGATTTATTTAGGACAATTTGTTACTATTGTTTATAAGTATATTTACTATTTAAAGAAATTACATATAAAGCTATTTTTAGGAGTTTTGCGTAGGCGGTGCTGTATGGTGAATGTAAATGTTTATGATTTTGACAACACAATATATAATGGAGAAACCCTTGTTGATTTCATATTATATTACGTTAAGCGTGATGTTAAGATATGGAAATACATACCCAAACTTATTGTTATTGCCATAAAGGATGCCTTTCATCTTTTTACCGTTCAAGAGGCAATAGAGGCCTATGCATCTTTTTTAGAGGGCTATTATGTTAATATGGGGGATTTAAGCGAAAGTGTTGTAGACTTCTGGAACAGAAATGAAAAGAAAATCAAGCCGTGGTATGAAGAGGTAAGAAAGGAAAGCGATATTGTTGTTTCAGGCACAACGGATTTTATTCTTGATGAGATCATGAAAAGGATGAACATTAAAAATCATGTTGGGTCAAGCATAGATAAAAATACGGGAAAATTCACCCGCCTTTGCTTTCTGGAAAACAAGGTGAAGGTTTTTAATGAGCTTTATCCGAATGCACATATTGAAAATTTCTATACGGATTCGATGAATGATAAGCCAATGATGGAGATAGCAGATCATGTTTATCTTGTTAAAGGTGATAAAATAACTAAAATAAAATGATGAAGAATATATTACAGGAAAGCAAAAAATTACAGCAGGGAATAAAACTTTATGAAATTAACATTTATTGCAGATACACACCATTATTCAAAAACACTCGGAACATCAGGCAGGGCGTATGAGCTTCGTTCAGGCTCAGATCAGAAATGCCTTGCTGAAACAGGAGAGATAATTGATGCTGCTTTCAAACAGATTGCAGAAAGCGACACCGATGCAGTTTTTATTTTGGGCGATGTTACAAATGACGGGGAAATGGTGTCTCACATTGAATTCAGAGAAAAGCTGTACGAACTCAAAAAAAGCAAACCAGTTTATATAATAACTGCAACACACGATTGGTGCTGTGACGGAAATCCAAGACGCTTCGACGGAGATAGTGCATTCAACGATGTTGATGTTATGAAAAGTGAGGATTTGCCTGAATTTTATAAGGATTTCGGTCCCAATCAGGCTGTTGATAAGTATATAACCAAAATCGGAACAATTTGCTATACGGTTCAGCTTAATGAAAAGCTGAGGGTGCTGTGCCTTAATGATGATAAGAATGATAATGATCATGCAGGCTTCACAAAGGACTGTTGGCAGTGGATTGACAGGCAGATAAAACAGGCAAATGAGGACGGCTGTCTTATTATAGGTATAGAGCATCACCTTCTAATGCCTCATATATCATCACTTATAACAGGCGGTTCGGTTTGTGTTGAAAACAGAAATTATGTTGCTTCACGCTTTGCAGATGCAGGGCTGAGATATATGTTTGTAGGCCACAGCCATATTCAGGCAACGGATAGATTTACAAGCAAAAACGGTCATTCAATAACAGAGGTAAATGTAGGCGCTCTGTGCGGTTATCCCGCACCCATAGTTAATGTTACGGTTAATGAAGACAATACATTAACATATAATGTTGACCATCTTAAAAAGCTTGTTTTAAACGGAGAAGAGATTGAGGCACTTCCTTTTCTTGCCGAGCACGCAACGGCTCTGATAAACAGAATTTTTGAATGCAGAACCAAGGAAACATTTGAAGAAAGGCTTACGGCACTTCAGCTCAACGGTGAAAAATTCGGAAAATACTGGAGCCTTGTAAAGCCTGTTATCCATAAGCTTGATCATATGCAAACATATGAGGCATATAAGTTTTTAAAGGTTTTAGGCTTTGCCAAGGGCGTGTCCAAAGAGGATGCAAAGGAGTTTGCAGATAAGCCGTTAAAGGAATTTGCAGGCGAGGTATGGCTTTCTGTGCTTGACGGTGCGATGAATCCCAAGGATGAAAGCAGTACGTATTACAGGCTCGTTATGTCTGTTGCCGCAGTGCCGTCAAAGGTACTGAAAAATAATGGCAGTATGAAAAAGCTTGAAGAAGCGGCACATTACGCTTTAACGGGAGGGGATATAAATAATCAGCACGCAACAATATAATGAACATGTTTTTCAGAGCAGCAAGAGCTGCTCTTTTTTTATGAAAATTTTTGAAAACTTTTCATTAAAATAACATTAAAGCTTTGTAATAAAGTAAACTTTTTTCACGAATAATATTATCAATGAATGTAAAAAACAAGCGGAAAATTAAAACAAATGTGCGTTGAAAATGCCTGTAATTCTTTTGTAATGTTTGTAAATGGCAAGCTTAAAAAATTTTTTTAAAAAATTTTTGTTCCCTTATTTAGCACCTTTTTATGCGGTTTTGCCATATATATTGTTGTTTTTTTGCAAAAATAAATGTTACAAAAGAGTTTCGAAATATTAAAAGGGGTTTATTTTTTTTTTACACTTTGTTATAATACTGAAAGTGTGACTTGGGGTGGCATTTTTTGCCTTGCCTGAATCATATTATTTAAAGTTGATTTTTACTTGTTTTTATATATTATGTTTCAAATTAAGAGGTAATCGTTTTGGAGAATTTTGTAATCAGCGGCGGGTATGAGCTTTTCGGCGAAGTTAATATCAGCGGAGCCAAAAATGCAGCTGTTGCTATTATCCCTGCTGCAATTCTTGCTAATGATATTGTCAGAATAGAAAATATCCCTAAAATTTCCGATGTGTCACTTATTATCAAAATACTTGATTGTATGGGTGCATCTGTTAAACTTATTAATTCAGATACCATTGAGGTGGATTCAAGAGCACTTCAGAATAAAAGTGTTCCTTATGAACTTGCATCCCATTTCAGAGCAAGCTATTATCTTATAGGTGCAATGCTCGGCAGATTTAAAAGTGCAGAGGTTGCAATGCCCGGCGGATGCGATTTCGGCACTCGTCCCATAGATTTGCATATCAAGGGCTTTAAAATGCTTGGCGCAGATGTTAATGTTGTAAACGGAATGGTTTGTGCCAAGGCTGAGAAGCTTGTGGGCACTTCTATTTATATGGATAATGTATCTGTAGGTGCAACAATCAATGTTATGCTTGCGGCGGTTCTTGCAAGAGGGCTTACAGTTATTGAAAATGCTGCTAAAGAGCCTCATATTGTAGATCTTGCGAATTTCCTTAATTCTATGGGAGCAGATGTAAGAGGTGCAGGAACAGATGTTATCAAAATCCGCGGAGTTGAAAAGCTTCACGGCTGCACATATTCAATTATTCCCGATCAGATTGAAGCAGGCACATATATGGTGGCTGCTGCAGCCTGCGGCGGTGATGTGCTTGTTAAAAATGTTATACCGAAGCACCTTGAGTCAATCAGTGCAAAGCTTATTGAAGCAGGTGCAGAGATTATTGAGTATGATGATGCTGTTCGTGTAACAAGATTTAAGGCGCTGAATAAATGTAATGTTAAAACGATGCCTCATCCGGGCTTCCCTACAGATATGCAGCCGCAGATGGCAGTTCTTCTTGCTGTTGCAAGCGGAACATCGCTTTTGTCAGAGTCTGTTTGGGATAACCGCTTCCAGTATGTCGGTCAGCTTACCCGTATGGGTGCCAATATTCAGGTGGATGGCAAGCTTGCTGTTATAGATGGGGTTGACAGCTTAACGGGAGTTAAGGTTAAGGCAACAGATTTGCGTGCAGGTGCGGCAATGATTATTGCCGGTCTTATAGCTAAGGGCGAAACTGTTATTGAAGATATTCAGTATATAGACCGCGGTTATGAGGATGTTGTTAAAAAATTCTCTGCCCTAGGTGCTCAAATCAGCAGAGTAGAGGTTAGCGAGCCTGAGGAAATGGTAAGCGCAGGTTAATAAATGTTTGAGGGTGACTTTTGTCACCCTTGTTTTTTAGATAATAATAAAGTTGGAGAATACTATGGCAAAGGCGTGTCAGCTCTTTTCGGGCAGCAGCGGAAATTCAATATTTATAGGTAATAACAGCGGCGGAGTGCTTGTTGATATAGGTGTTTCTGCCAAAAGGTGTGAATATGCTCTTAACAGGTTGGGTGTTTCTCCTGAAAGTATAAAAGCAGTTTTTGTTACCCACGAGCACAGAGATCACGTTGCAGGTGTTCGTGTTTTTGCTTCAAGATATAAAATTCCTGTTTTTGCATCACCTGAAACGCTTGAAGAAATGAGAAGAACGGAGATTATAAACAATTCCGTTAATGCCTGTGAATTATACGGAGGTACGGATTTAAACGGAATGCTTGTTGAAGCGTTTGAAAATTCGCACGATTCCGTATCCTGCCTTGGATATAAGTTCACTTTGAGTGACGGCAGAAAAATTTCCGTTTGCACAGATACGGGTTATGTCACAGATGATGCCAAGGTCAAGCTTGCAGGCACGGATATGATTTTTCTTGAATCAAATCACGAAATATCAATGCTTGAAAACGGTGCTTATCCATACATATTGAAAAAAAGAATATTATCGCCTAAGGGTCACCTGTCAAACTTTGCAGCAGGTGAATTTGCAAAGGAGCTTTTGCAGAGCGGCACAACAAGATTTGTGCTTTCACATATAAGCAGGGAAAATAATGTGCCTGAAATTGCAAGGCAAAGCACCATTGCGGCACTTGACGAGCTTGGTGCAAAAGAAAATTCGGATTACAGACTTTATGTTGCAAAGCCTGAGAATGACGGAGGTCTGCTTGTTTTATGATTGGTGTGAATGTTGTTTGCGTAGGCAAGCTTAAAGAACGGTATTTGAAGGACGGCTGTGCCGAATATATAAAACGCCTTTCAGCTTTTTCAAAGGTAAATGTTTATGAGGTTGCCGAGGAACGCTGTGGTGATAATCCGTCTGATGCCGAAATTAAAAATGTTATTGAAAAAGAAGGAAACCGGATAGCTGCAAGAATTCCTAAGGGAAGCTGTGTTATTCCGCTTTGTATAGAGGGCAGAGAATATTCCTCACCTGAGTTTTCTGCCGAGCTTGAAAGGGCGAGTATGAATTATTCGTCCGTTACATTCGTGATAGGCGGCTCGTTCGGTCTTTCGCAAGAGGTAAAGGCACTTGGTAAAATAAAGCTTTCCTTCGGTAAAATGACATTGCCGCATCAGCTTGCAAGAATGGTGCTGCTTGAGCAGATTTACCGTGCATTTTCAATAAGCAATCATTCCAAGTATCATAAATAATTGTTTGACATTGAGATTTTCATGTGTTAGTATGAATTTAAGATAAATGAAGGAAATAAAGAATTATGTTTATGTTTAATTCTAAAATGAATAACTACGCTTACCCTATGCATTTTACATGGGGTTATTTGTCTTGTATTCATTTTGGGGTTAGTAAATCATAACGTTTGATTGAATATTTTTAACCGCTGATGAATGCAGATTTCATCGGCGGTTATTTTTGTTTTGGAGGATATTATGGGTAATGTAAGATTGGTGAAAATTAAAAAATGCGAAATTTTTAGGGCATGGCGTCTGCAAAGAAAGGGCTTCAGAGAAACTCTTGAAAAATATCAGGATTATAAAACAAGCCCTGCAACTGAAAACTTTATTAAGTTTTATCTTAAATTTGCAAATAAGGCAGCAGATAATTACCGGGTGCTGTATAACGGAAAAACAGCAGGTGCATTATGTATTGTTTCAAAGCCTGATTGCATATGGCTTGGCAGATTTTATATTCTTCCCGAATACAGAAATAAGGGAATAGGGCAGCAGGCTTTAATCCTTGCAGAACATCTATACCCCGCCGCTTTGCGGTGGCGGCTTGATACAATACTTGAAGAGAAAAATAATATTCATCTGTACGAAAAACTCGGCTATAGGGAATACGGTGAACACAAAAGAATAAGCGACAAAATGACAATTATAAATTATGAAAAGGAGATAGAATAATGAACAGAAGTAAAGAAATTGAATACATTACAAATTACTATAATGATTATGATGAAGAAGGAAGACTTCTCAGAAAATTCAATTCGCTTGAATATATCACTACAATGAAATATATTAAACAGTATTTAAGAAAAGAAATGAAAATTCTTGAAATCGGAGCAGGTACGGGAAGATATTCGCTTACACTTGCCGAAGAGGGATACAGGGTTGATGCAGTTGATCTTGTTCAGCATAATATTGATATTTTTAAAAGCAAAATGAAGCCGAATCATAAGGTAACCATAAAACAGGGAGATGCGTGTAATCTTGATTATATTAAGGATAATACATATGATATAACTCTGCTGCTTGGTCCTATGTATCATCTGTATCATGATGAGGATAAGCTGAAAGCGTTATCCGAAGCAATCAGGGTGACTAAAAGCAATGGTGTGATTTTTGTTGCCTACTGCGGAAATGATGCCGTGGTATATGATTATATTTTCAGAAGAGATAATCTCAGGTATTATAAAGAAAATAATTATATTGATGATAATTTCCATACTGCATCGGTTCCGGAATTTATTATTGAATTATACCGCAAGGAGGATGTAGACAGGCTGATGGCCAATTTTAATACGAAAAGGCTTCATTATGTGGGAACGGATATGATTTCCCGCTTTATAGCTGATGAGATAGATAATATGGACAGTTACACCTTTGAAAATTATGTTAAATTCCATCTTCAGATGTGTGAGCGTAATGATATGGTTGGGCTGTCAACGCATATGCTTGATGTATTCAGAAAGGAATGCTAAGTGGATTTAATCGACGCTTGATTATTTCGTAAACTTGTGGTATATTAATACCAATTCAAAACGAAAGAGGTGAAAAGATGTATAACTTTTCTTGCAGATAAAATTGAAATATGCAGTAATGCATTTCTATGGCATTATTGCGTCTGTTGCAGGAAAGTTATTACGTCTAAATCACTCATTATATAGTTCCGCCTTGTTTTATCGGGCGGTGTAATTGTGCTATTGCGAGCTGCAGGAATTAACTTTCTTGCAGCTCATTTTTTGTTAAATCAGGAGGAAATCATAATGGCAATGATTAAAGTTGAAAATCTTACATTCGCGTATCCGTCAAGCTATGATAACATTTTTGAAAATGTAAATTTTCAGATAGATACGGATTGGAAGCTCGGTTTTATCGGCAGAAATGGCAGAGGAAAAACCACCTTTCTTAATCTTTTGCTAGGTAAATATGAATACAGCGGAAAAATTATAACATCTGTGCAATTTGATTATTTCCCGTATTCTGTTGAAGATAAAAGCAGGCTTACACAGGAAATTTTGCAGGAGGTTTGCCCTCTGGCGCAGGAATGGGAATTTATGCGTGAGCTTTCCTTGCTTGATGTGGATACAGATGTGCTGCAAAGAGCTTTTGAAACACTTTCAAACGGCGAGCAGACAAAGATACTGCTTGCGGCACTATTTTTGAATGAGGGGCATTTTTTGCTGATAGATGAGCCTACCAATCATCTGGATACCAAAGCAAGAAAAACAGTATCGCAATATCTTAAAAAGAAAAAAAGCTTTATATTAGTTTCTCATGACAGAAATTTTCTTGACGATTGTGTGGATCATATTCTGTCCTTGAACAAAGCCGATATTGAAGTGCAAAGCGGAAACTTCTCGTCATATATGGTGAATTTTGAACGGCAGCAGGAAGCCGAAATCAATCAGAATGAGCGTCTGCAAAAGGATATTAAGCGGCTGCAGCAGTCGGCAAGGCGTTCTGCAGTATGGTCTGACCGTGTTGAATCAACAAAAATCGGTGCGTATGACAAAGGCTTTGTAGGTCACAAAGCTGCCAAAATGATGAAACGTTCAAAGCTGGCGGAGGCAAGAAAACAGCTTGCGATAGAGCAGAAATCACAGCTTCTGAAAAACAGGGAAACCGCAGAGGGTTTAAAGATGATTCCGCTTGCTTATCATTCCGACAGACTGGCTTCATTTTCAGAGGTTTCGGTTTCTTATGACGGAAAGACGGTTTGCAAGCCTGTAACGTTCACAGTGCAAAGAGGTGACCGTATTGTGCTTGACGGCAGAAACGGAAGCGGAAAAAGCAGTCTGCTAAAACTTTTGATTGGCGAACAGATTGAGCATACAGGATTGGTGCAGATTGCTTCAGGTCTTGTTATTTCTTATGTGCCGCAGGATACCTCTCACCTTTATGGTACGCTGTCAGAATTTGCAGAGGAAAACAAAATAGATGAAAGTCTGTTTAAGTCGGTACTGAGCAAATTGGATTTTCATCAAATACAGTTTGGCAAGAATATGCAGGATTTTTCAGGAGGACAGAAGAAAAAAGTGCTTATAGCAAAAAGCCTTTGCGAACAGGCTCATTTGTATGTGTGGGATGAGCCGCTCAATTTTATAGATGTTTATTCACGTATACAGATTGAACAGCTTATAAATGAGTTTTCACCAACAATGATTTTGGTTGAGCACGACAGTGCTTTTAGGGATATGATAGCCACAAAAAACGTGAAACTATAGATGTTATGTAAATAAAAAGCCAAGCATAGTTATATTATGCTTGGTTTTTTATTTTTGAAATTTCGGCTGTATTGTATGACAAAAAATACTTTTTTGTAGAAAAAACAATTGATTTGGTATTTATATTGATTGTAAAAATATTTTATGGTAATGAAGTGATAGGACAATCAAAATCAATTAATGTTTTGTGTAGTATAAGCCTTACAGCAAAATAATAAATAGGTTTTGCTATAAAATAGAATATTTTTACTTTACAGACATTAGCAAATCTTGATTACTTTGTTAGTTGCTGTAAAGGAGAATATTAATTATGAACATTAAACATTTAATCAATCACTTTAATTATTGGCTGAAAAATAAATCATCCGAAGAAATAACACATTCACTTAAATACTCAAAATATGAACTGGAGAGATTGTTAGCTGAACAAAGTGAAGCAGAACAGATTTTAAGTAAAGAAAATGCTTTAATCTGTAAATGCAGATATAACTATGTAATTCATCAAATTCACAGTTCGGATAATAAACCCCATTTATTTGAATTTGAAGCAATTGGTTATGCCGAAGCAGAGGGTAATAAATATACATATTTTGAATATATAATTACCCATAGATAAAATTTCACACTAAAATAAATGAGCAGCTAACGATGTGATGGGAGAGTTCTTAAAAAGGCTCTCCTTAATTAACGTAAGCTGAAAACAGCACACGAAATCGGGAAAACGTGTTCAAATCAATTTCAGATATAAAAATAACAGATATAGCACAAGCTATATCTGTTATTTTGGTGGAAGAGGGTGGATTCGAACCACCGAAGCTGAAAAGCGACAGATTTACAGTCTGTTCCCTTTGGCCGCTCGGGAACTCTTCCACATTATGGAGCTGGTGAACGGACTCTCCTCTTGCTATCAAAACCTCCATCGGAGGTTTCTCCTAAAAATTTTTACCCTGCGGGTTTAATTTTTAGAGCCACGTGTTCTCGCCGTTTTAAAGGAAAGCTATTCACTAGATGGAGCTGGTGAACGGACTCGAACCCCTGACCTGCTGATTACAAATCAGCTGCTCTACCAACTGAGCTACACCAGCATTTCTCAATGCCTAAATAATATAGCACACCTTAAACGCATAGTCAAGCCTTTTTTTCAAATTTTTATAAGCATTTTTTAATATAATACATATAATAATCAGAGGTGATTAGTATGTGCGGAATAGCAGGAATGTTATCAAAGAACATAGATTTAAGAGAAAGGCTGCCTCTTATTGAGGATATGAGCAAAAGTCTGAAAATGAGAGGACCTGACGGTAGCGGGGAGTTCGTTAAGCCGTATGCTGCGCTTATTCATCGCCGCCTTTCCGTTATTGATCCCGAAAAAGGTGCGCAGCCGATGCACTTCGGGAAATATACAATTGTATATAATGGCGAGATTTATAACACGGATGAAATACGCAGCGAGCTTAAGGCTTATGGCTATGAATTCGGCACGCACTGCGATACGGAAGTTATCTTGAAGGCATACCACAAGTGGAAGGAAAAAGCCTGTGAAAAACTAAACGGTATTTTCGCTTTTGCTGTCTGGGACGATGAAGAAAAGGAACTCTTTCTCTGCCGTGACAGAATCGGTGTGAAACCGCTTTACTATGCGGAAAAAAACGGTATTTTTGCTTTTGCAAGCAGAATAAAAAGTCTGCTGCTCATACCTGAAATTACTGCTGAGGTTGATGAGGACGGTCTAAACGAAATATTTATGCTTGGTCCCGCAAAAACAATCGGCAAGGCAGTGTTTAAGGATATAAAAGAGCTTCCGCCTGCCGCATATATGCTTTACAGCAATGGCAAAGCCGTTATAAAAGATTACTGGAAGCTTGAAGCAAGGGAACATACAGAAGGCGAATTTGAAACAATTGAACATACAAAGTTTTTAGTTAAAGATGCTATTGAACGTCAGCTTGTTTCGGATGTTCCGCTTTGCACATTCCTCAGCGGCGGGCTTGATTCTTCAATCATAAGCCGTGTTGCAAGTGATTATTATAAAAAAGACGGCGGCACGCTTGACACCTATTCGGTTGATTATGTTGATAATGATAAATACTTTAAATCAAGTGTTTTTCAGCCGAATAAGGACAGTGATTTCATTGATATGATTTCAGATTATATCGGCAGCCGCCACCACAATATTGTGCTTGATAACAGTGAGGTTGCAAGGGCGCTGATAGAGAGTACCTATGCACGCACTTTGCCGGGATTTACTGATGTTGATTCCTCGCTTATGCTGTTTTGCAGAGCGGTTAAGGAAAATCACACGGTTGCACTTTCAGGTGAATGTGCTGATGAAATTTTCGGCGGTTATCCGTGGTATCATAACAAGGATATTCTGTTTGAGGAAACCTTCCCGTGGAGCCGTTCAACAGATGTGCGTAAAAGTATTTTAAAGGATGGATTGCTTGTGAATGGTGAGGATTATGTTCACGAGCGTTATCTTGAAACGGTTGCCAAAACCTCTGTGCTTGATACGGATAATAAAACCGAAAAGCGTATGCGGGAGATGTTCAGGCTTAACCTTGATTGGTTTATGCAGACACTGCTTGTGCGTAAGGATGTTATGAGTATGGAAAGTTCGCTTGAAGTGCGTGTACCGTTTTGCGATTACAGAATTGTAGAATATGCCTATAATATGCCTTGGAGTGTAAAATCGCTCAAGGGCAGGGAAAAGGGCGTTTTACGCAAGGCATTTGAAAATGGGCTGCCGTATGATATAACGTGGCGCAAAAAGAGTCCTTATCCAAAAACGCATAACCCTGTATACTTTGCAGAGGTCTGCAAAATGACAGAAGCTGTGCTTGAAGATAAGAGCACCCCGCTTTATGAAATGCTGAATACCGAAAAAATCAAAGAGCTTATGAAAAATCCCGATGCACTTGATGCTCCGTGGTATGGCCAGCTTATGCGCGGCCCTCAGGTGCTGGCGTACATTGTGCAGATGTATTACTGGATTAAGGATAATGATGTTAAGTTTGTATAAATAAAGTTCCCTCATCAGAGGGAACTTTATTTTTTGTTGTAGCAGGTGCACTGCTTTCTATTAATTTTTCAGTATTGTTGTTATTTGCTTCTGTCAAGACTGAATTCAACAAGAGAGTAATACAGAAAGCAAGCGCTACACGGTTGATATGATGCTCCGCAGTATTGACGAAGCGGTATCGTTCTATAAACGATTCTTGAAGAATTATAAATAAATATCAAAGAGCAGCAATATACTGCTCTTTTTTCATAGCACAAGCAATATTGTTGCATATAATAATATGAATGAAATTTTGAGGTGTGTTATGGAAAATAATTATTATCCTTTTGTTAATCAGCCGCTGCCTTATGATTTTGATGCGCTTGAGCCGTTTATTGATGAGAAAACGATGTTTCTTCATCATAACAAGCATTTGCAGACCTATATTGATAATCTTAATGCGGCTCTTGAGAATTGCCCTAAGCTGCAAAAGCTTTCTTTGACTCAGCTTATACTCAATTCTCCTAAAATGACACGTGATTTAAGCATTTCTGTATCACGCAATGCAAGCGGCGTGTTTAATCACAGGTTTTATTTCAGTGGTTTAACAGATAAATCAGATTGTGAGCCTGAAGGAAAACTGCTTGAGGCAATCGAAAATTGTTTTGGCAGTCTTGAAGAATTCAAACAGGCATTTAAGAAAGCTGCATTATCGGTGTTCGGCTCAGGTTATGCATGGCTTGTTTCGGACAGAGGAAAACTTAAAATAATAACTACTGCCAATCAGAGCACGCCGCTTACGCTTGGACTTTGCCCGATTCTGAATATTGATGTCTGGGAGCACGCTTACTATTTAAAGCATTATAATGTGCGGGCAGCTTATATAGATGATTGGTTTCATATTGTTGATTGGAACCGGGCAAACGAGAATTATTTAAGTTTTTAACGAATTAATTCAAATATCACTTGTAAAGTTATTTACTTTACGGAATTTTGAAATACATAATTTGCCTAAAATATAGTAAATAAGCCAAATTGTTACAAAAACATTACAAATTATGCAACGTGTAAAGCACAAAAACCTTACATACAGAATGTGCAAAAGTGTAAAATAAAAAGAGCTGATAAGTTAATTCTTATTAGCTCTTTTTATTTTATTTGTTCATTTCTCTGTTGTCCGTTCTTCCCAAAAGATAATCAACAGAAACATTATAGAAATCAGCAAGAGCAACCAAAATTTCAAGTGGAATGGCTCTGCCGCCGTTTTCATAATATGCGTATGTTCTTTGCGGAAGTCCAAGCACATTGCCAATCTGTGTTTGTGTTAAATCGGCATCTTCACGTAAATCACGTATTCTTTGCAGCTTCATTATTATCACCATAATAGATAATAATATAGAACGAATTGTTCTGTTGACAATTAGAACAATATGTTCTATAATGTACTTGTATAATTGAATGTGGAGGTAAATTATGAAAAAAACAACAAGATTTATAAGTTTATTATTATCAATTATTATGTTGCTAAGCATAACGGCAGGTATTAATTTATCAGCTTATGCAGCAACCAGTCATACGCAGCAGGAAGCTGTTAACTGGGCTAATTCACAGGTTGGAAAAGCACTTGATTATGATGGGGCATATGGTGCACAGTGTGTGGATTTAATTTATTATTATTATAATTATTTAGGTGTATCACCTCAGGGCGGAAATGCTAATGCATATATGTCAAACTCTTTGCCAAGTGGATGGAAAAGAGTTAAGTATACAAGTGGAATGGTTCCACAGCCGGGAGATATAGCGGTTTGGAAAACCAATATTTCCGGCGTTACAGGTTCCTATGGGCACGTAAGTATAGTAATTTCAGCCCATTCGTCAACATTTGTTACAGTTCAACAGAATTCAAGCGGAAGGCAGTATTGCACAAAGGATTCAGATAGAAAAAATTCTTGGTTAGATTGTGTTATAAGACCTGATTTTAAAACAACAGTTACCAATCCAACAGTAACAGTAAAAGGCTCATCAAATGTTACAAAAAATTCTGCACGAATTGATTTTACTGCAAACAATCCAAGCAAGGTGACTATTAATAGAGTTGGTGTTGAGATAAGAAAAAAAGGTGAAAGTAGCTGGACAATAACAAAATCCGAAGCAATGAACAAAGATTATACGAATGCTGCATCCGTGCCGATGTGGTGGACTGTTGGACCTGGCAGTAATTTTGAAATTAATAAATCATTGGAAGAAGGCATAACATATGAATATCGTGCATATGTCGTTTATAATGGTAAGAATTATTATTCCTCAACCAGCACATTTACAACAAAAGGCAGCAGTACATACACAATTTCATACAATGCAAACGGAGGAAGCGGAGCTCCTGCTTCGCAAGCAAAAAATAATGGGGTAACTCTAATCTTAAGCAGTACAAGACCAACAAGAGCAGGTTACGCATTTCTTGGCTGGTCAACATCATCAACTGCAACAACAGCAACATATCAGCCCGGCGGAAGCTATACCGCAAACAGCAATGCAACATTGTATGCAGTTTGGTCAAAAATAGGTACAGTATCAAATGTTCAGGTATCAGCTCTCTCAACAACCGGAGCTAAGCTTACCTGGAATTCAGTATCAGGTGCAAGCGGATATGAAATCCAGTATCTTTTGAACGGACAGTGGACAACAATGTGCGAGATGGCGAAGAATTCTAAAATCTTCAGTCAGCTTACCGAAAACAGACTATACACAATGCGTGTTCGTGCATTTAAGACAGTGAACGGAACAAAAACATATTCAAATAATTGGTCTGATCCTATATCATTTACAACATATTTAACAGTAAACAGAATCAGTTACAGCAATATTAACTCAAAGGGTGCAACGCTTAATATCAACAGCGTTAAGAATGCAACTGGCTATGCACTTCAGTTTGTAAGTAATGGTGTGTGGAAAGATTTAGGAGATATAACAGCAAATTCAAGAGTTTTCAGCAGCCTTGCAAGCTCAACAAAATATACCTTCAGAGTAAGAGCATATGCAGTTGTAAATGGTAAAAAGATTTATTCAAGCAACTGGTCAGCGCCGTATAGCTTTACAACATCAGCAGATGCTGCCAAGCTTCCTGCTGTTCAGAATTTTAAGGCAGTAAATATAACAAAATCAGGTGCAACGCTTACATTTGACAAGGTCAGCGGAGCAGATGGTTATGAATTGCAGTATATAAGCAATGGCACTTGGAAGAAATTCGGAGATATTACCTCAAACTCAAGAGTATTTAGCAGCCTTGCAAGCGGAACAAGTTATACCTTTAGAGTGAGGGCTTATGCAGTTGTAAACGGTCAGAAGGTTTATTCAAACAATTATTCCTATGCTGTTAGCTTCACCACTTTAACTAAATAATTTCAAAAAAAAGCGGATACCTCAGTATCCGCTTTAATTTATATAAGTTACTACTCATTCAAAAGCTTTTCTGCAATCCTTTTCATTGAAGCACGGCATTCATCACTGATAGGGAGGAATGGCTTTCTGCATTCGCCCATATCAATTCCCATTTCTGTAAGAATTGCTTTTTCAGACTGGAACACGCCGTATTTAATCATTTCGCAGATAATTTCATTTGCTTCATTCTGCCCCTTCATGGCTTCATCCAAATTGCCTGCTTTGAAATCAGCCATAATTTTTTTGAACTTCTTGCCCATAAAGTTATATGTGCTGCCTATTGCACCGTCTGCACCCATAGCAAGACCTGAAAGAAGTGTTTCATCAAATCCGTTGTATACAACAACCTCACGGTCAAGCTGCTTGAACTGCTGAAGTGCAAACATATCAGCAGATGTATGCTTAATGCCTATGAACTTTTCGTTTTTAAACATTTCATTTGCAATGTCCTTCGTAAGAGCAAATTTGCCTGAATTCGGAAAATTGTAAACAATCATAGGAAGTGAAGTGCTGTTTGCAATATCGTTGTAATAGCCGGTAATGGATTCAAGAGGGAAGCCGTAGTAATACGGAGCTACTGCTGAAACTGCATCATAGCCAAGGCTCTCTGCGTATTTTGCCATATCTATAGCGGCATCTGTGCTGAGTGTGCCGACATGAGCAATAAGTGTTGCTCTGCCGTTTGTTGCTTCTGCAACGCATTTAAAGGTTTCTTTTCGTTCTTCATTTGTAAGAAGAAGTCCCTCACCTGTACTTCCGCCTACATAAAAGCCGTCAATTCCGTTTTCAAGGTTAAATTCCACCAGCTTTTTCATAGCGTCATAATTGACGGAAGAATCCTCATTAAATGGTGTTAATAATGCTGAAAATAAACCTTTGAATTTGCTTAAATCTCTCATTTTTCAAACTCCTTTGCAAATCTTTTTGTAATATCCATTGGTCTTGTAATTGCACTGCCGATTACAACTGCATACGGGTCACATTCCAGAACCTTATCAAGCTGTGAAATCTCCCATATTCCGCCTTCTGCAATAACCTTTGCATTAAGCTCTCTGCGCATTTTTGCAAGCATATCATAATCGGGAATGGAAATTCCTTTGGTATATTCAGTGTAGCCGCGCATTGTGCTGCCGACATAATCAAAACCCATTTCATCTGCTGCTTTTGCTTCTTCAAAGGTTGAGCAATCTGCCATAATTTCAACGCTTGGCGCGTTTTCACGAATGTAGGCAACTAAATCTTTAAGATTTTCACCGTTCGGACGGGGTCTGTTTGTTGCATCAAGTGCAATAACCTCACAGCCGGTGGTAAGCAATTCTTTAACCTCCTTGAGGGTTGGGGTAATGTAAACATCACTGCCTTCGTAAACAGCCTTGATAATTCCGATTACAGGAACATCAACTTCATTTTTGATTGCTTTAATGTCCGAAACATAATTTGCTCTGATTCCCTTTGCACCGCCAAGAACCGCAGCTCTTGCGAAATGGTGCATCATATCAAGACCGTAAAGAGGCTCACCCTTGACTGCCTGACAGGATACGATTAATCCTCGGTTCAAATTTGCCATAGAATTCTCCTGTTAATATTTTAATTTCGAATATTCTATCATACATATTTATCAACTGCAAGAATAAATAAGAAAAAATCTGTGATATTGCACAATTTTCCAAACAATGTTATAATCAGCGTAGAGAGGTAAGAAATTATGAAAAAAATATCTTTAAACGGCAAGTGGAATATGCTTTTGAAATCTGCAAACAGAAATTATGAAGCAGATGTTCCATGCTCTGATTACAGCGCAATGCTGAACTGCGGTGCAATTCCTGACCCATTTTATGCAACAAATGAAAAGGATTGCCTTTTTATTTCGGAATCCGATAAAACATTTGAAAAAAACTTTGTTTTAGAGAATGAAGATTTGGATAACGAGAAAATCATTTTATCCTGCAAAATGCTAGATACGCTTTGTAATGTATTTGTTAATGATATTTTGGTAGGAAAAGGTGAAAATGCATATATCGGCTATGAATTTGATATTAAAAAAGCAGTGAAAATCGGTGAAAATAATATCAGAATAGAATTTTATTCACCTGTTCATTATGTTGTAGAACGTCAAAAGGAAAATCCGCTGCCGAGAAATGCCAACGGAATAAACGGTGTTCCATATATAAGAAAGCCTGCCTGTCATTTCGGCTGGGACTGGGGGATCAATCTTCCTTTTTCGGGAATTATCGGAAATATAGAAATATTAATCGGAAAATCAGGTATCAAGGATTTTGATGTTAAGCAGATACATAAGAACGGAACGGTAAGGCTTGATATAACGGTTATAGGTGAAGGCAGTACAGAGGGCGAAATTATAACACCTAAGGGCGAAACAATAAAACTTGAATTTATCGGCAGTAAAGCAACGGTTTTAATAGAAAATCCTGAGCTTTGGTGGATATATGAGCTTTCAAATGCAGAAAAACAGCCGCTCTACACTGTAAAGGTAAACAGCCTTACAAAGAAGATAGGGCTAAGAACAATAACGCTTAACAGAGAAGCTGATGAATATGGTAATAATTTTCAGTTTGTTTTAAATGGTGTGCCTGTTTTTGCTAAGGGTGCCAATTTAATTCCGCCTAATGCTATGGCGGACAGGATAAAAACCTCAGATACGGAAAAGCTGATTTATGATGCACGTCTTGCAAATATGAATATGATAAGGGTTTGGGGCGGCGGCTATTACGGCTCCGATGAATTTTATGATATGTGTGATGAAATGGGTATTCTTGTATGGCAGGATTTTATGTTTGCCTGCCTTATGTATCCTTTTGACGACAATGAATTTCTAGCCAATGTTAAGGCTGAAATAGCTTATAATGTAAGCAGAGTCAAGCATCATCCGTCCTTGGCATTGTGGTGCGGAAATAATGAAATTGAATTTATGTTTGCACATCTTCCGGCAAATTCAAAAATAGTGCAGTGGTATAAGAAATTCTTTTATGAAATTCTGCCCGCTGAACTGAGAAAAATTGATGATAGTACATCATATATAGAAACCTCTCCGATCGGAAGAGGCTTCAGGAAAAACATAACTGCCGATAATTGGGGCGATACTCATATGTGGCACGTATGGCACGGCAGTAAAAATCTTAAATATTATCGTAAGCGGCTTACACGTTTTTGCAGTGAGTATGGTATGGAATCCTTACCGAGTATAGACTGCATAAAAACATTTGCACCTGAGGATGAACTTGATCTTTATTCAAAAACGATGCTTTATCATCAGAAATGTCTCAGCGGAAACAGCAAAATGTTCTTCTATTTGCTGGAAAGATATGATGAGCCTGCAAAATTTGAAGATTTAATTTATTTTACAGGGCTTACACAGATGGAATGTATCAGAGATGCAACAGAGCACTGGCGCAGAAATAAGGGCAGATGCAATGGTTCCCTTTGGTGGCAGTATAATGACTGTTGGGGTGCACCAAGCTGGTCCTCGGTAGACTTTTTCGGAAAATGGAAGCCGCTTATGTATGCTTCAAAAGAATTCAATCAGTCGTTTACCTTTTCTTTTGAGGACCGAAAGAAAAGTGTTGCAATTTATCTGCTTAACGATACATTGGAAGATAAGAACTGCACACTTGAATTTGGTATTTATGATTTCAGCGGTAATAAGATTAACGGTAAAAGCATTAATGTTTCGGTAAAAGCAAACACATCCAAAAATGCAGTTGAAATTCCTCTTGGCGGAGTTGATAAAAGAAACTGCTTTGTTACGGCAAGGCTTAGCTGCGGTGAAAAAATTATTGCAGAAAGAACGAAGGTGCTTCTGCCGGAAAGAAAGCTTAATCTGCAGCAGGCTGATATTAAGTGTGATGTTTCGGATAATGAAATAACACTTGAAAGTAACACCTTTGCAAGGCAGGTGTTTGTTGATATAAGCGGAGTCAATATTCCTCTTACGGAAAACTGTTTTGATTTGCTTCCTTATAAAAAGAAAACAATCAGGCTTTCTGACAGCAGTTGTATTAATCCCGAAAATGTAACCGTAAAATGTGTAAATAACATTGAATGTAATCATTCTGCATTAGGTAGGGCTTTATTCCGCTTCAGGTTTAATCTGAAGCCTGAAAATATAGCCAACAGAATATATTATTCAATCAGTTGATTGTAAAGTTTAACACCTTTACGTTAAAACGATGAACGGAAATATAAAAATATGAAAAACGGCTTATGGAATCCATGGCATGGCTGCCATAAATGCAGCCCGGGCTGTAAAAATTGCTATGTTTTTTATCTGGACGGAATAAGAAATAAGGATTCAAATATTGTTACCAAATCGAAAACCAATTTTAATCTGCCCCTGAAAAAGAACAGAGCGGGTGAATATAAAATAGCTGCAGGCAGTGAAATTGCAACCTGTTTTACATCTGATTTTTTCATTGAAGAGGCTGATATTTGGCGCAGTGATGCTTGGGAAATCATAAAGCAAAGAAAAGATGTTGATTTTCTTATATGCACTAAAAGAATTGAAAGATTTAATACGTGCATACCTGAAGACTGGAATGACGGATACAATAACGTTATCATTGCCGTTACCTGTGAAAATCAGCAGAAGGCTGAAGAAAGACTGCCTGTTCTTCTTGAAATAAGAGCAAAACGCAAATATATTTTCACGGCTCCGATTCTGGAAAACATTGATTTAAGCGAGTTTTTAAGCAGCGGAAAAATTGATTTGGTTTCAGTAGGCGGTGAGTCTTATGAAAATGCACGTGAATGCAATTTTGATTGGGTTAAGAATATCAAAGCTGCCTGTGATGCATATAATGTCCGTTTTGATTTTCACCAGACAGGCTCTAATTTTGTTATGAACGGCAGACGTTATAAAATCAAGCATCGTGATGAATATGCACAGGCGAAAAAAGGTATGAAATACTTAAATAAGTAAAAATCAAGAAGGTGAGCATTAAGCTCACCTTCTTAAATTTTGTGTTTATTTTTTAATTTTATTAAGCTCACTGTTAACCCACAGTTTTGCTTTTGAGGGAACGCGGCTGCCAGCCATATCGAATACCTTTTCAACGGTAAAGCCCTTAGCCATATTCATCATACCCTTGCTGATATTCATATTCATTTCACTTGTGATTTTTTCAATCATGCTGTTAATGAACTTTTCACCCTCAGGATTTTTCATAATATCGCCGATTTTATCCTTTATTGAGAAGTATCCTTCAGGGAACTGAAGCTCGTTATTATCGGTATCAAGTGTTTCAAACCAGTTTGAGCCACTGTTGCCGGAGTCGCTGCTTTTAAGAGCATAGCTTTCATCAGGATCTGCAACCCTGTTAATAACCATTTCATCTGTAAGACTGCCGCTTACGGCTTTGATTGTGTTTTCACCGTCAATTAAGGATACATTTTTAAACAATGCGATTTTATCACAGTTTTCTGTTGCAATTTCAACATTATTAACAAACAGGGTTATGCTGTTGCAATTTGAATAAACCTTAATGTCTGTTTTCTCAGTTGGTCGGTTAACATATCTTCTGCCGCAGAGATGAACAAATTTAACATCGCTCCAATATGCTTTATAAATGAAGAAAGAATCTTTTTTTATCTTTCTGTCAAATGTAACAAGCCCCTTGTTATTTCTTCCTTTAACTCCGCCTTCATCACGCATATCGGATGCAAAATCAAACATATTCCATACATGGGTGGACCATAAATACGGGCGTGTTGCAAAGGTTTCAAGCATTTTTTCGTGATAATATGCCTGATATTCCTCTGAATAATCCTGCATCTGGGGATTGTCATTGTGATATTTCAGTATACCCTCACAGCCATATTCCGAAACACCAAGACAGATTTCCGGATTCAGCTTATGAAATTCATCGAGCCATGGACCGTTATCACTTACATCTCCCATATACCAGCCGAAATAGTGGTTGTAGGATAAAATGTCAGTAATTTTATTTAGCGGACTGTCCATTTCCACCATTGTAAGCTGAGCCATTGTGGTAGGTCTTGTTTTATCAAGGCTATGGCATAAATCATTAAGTGCATTCAGGTTTTCAACCAGCTCCGGATCTTCACCGCCTATAGTGATTTCATTTGAAATACCCCAACAGATAACAGACGGATGATTGTAGTTCTGAACAACAAGCTCTTTCATCTGTAAAAGTGTATTTTCTCTTGCCTCCGGTGTTTTAAGAAATGCCGAAATAAACGGAATTTCTGCCCAAACAATCATACCGTATTCATCGCATAAATCATAAAAGTACTGGCTGTGCTGATAATGAGCCAGGCGGATTGTATTTGCACCTACCTCAGCAATCAGCTCCATGTCCTCTTTGTGCTCTTTTTCGGTTATAGCCCAACCCATATTTTCTCGGTCCTGATGTCTTGAAACACCATGAAGCGGATATGGCTCTCCGTTCAGGAAAAAGCCTTTTTCAGCATCGATATGAAAGCTTCTGATACCGAATTTAGTACTAACGCTGTCTATGACTATATTGTTTTTTACAATCTGGGCATCAAGTGTGTAAAGATACGGGTCTTTTCTTCCGTTCCATAAATGCGGCTCGTCAATGTGAATAACAGGATTTTCCTTGTCTGCAACAAGATTTCCTATTCTGTATTGCACTCTGTAACCTTCTGCATTTTTCTCGAAAGACTGTATTTCAACATCTGCACTTCCGTCCGTATTAACGGTCGGAGTAACCATAACCCCGCAGCCGCCGGCATATTCAAGGTCAAAATGCGTGTCGGTTACTTCTAAAAGGTTAACCCCTCTGTAAAGACCTCCGAAAAATGTAAAATCAGCCGTTTGAGGGTAAATTTTATTGGATTCTCCGTTGTCAACACAGATTGCAATTTTAGTTGCTTTTTTTGGATTAATAAACGGAGTTATGTTTACACGGAAGGTTGAAAAGCCTCCCTTATGTGTGCAAACGTGATTTTCGTTAATATAAACCTCTGCCGAAAGCGAGGCTGCAGGAATTTCAAGGAAAATCTGTTTGCCGGATTCGGGGGATATTTCAATTTCTTTAAAATACCAGCAGGCACCGCGATGGTAGTCAAAGCCGCCGTCCTGCCCATCCAGTGCATTCCATGTGTGGGGGAGATTAACGGTTTCCCATTTCTTTTTAGCTTTTTTGGGCACCTTGTGGTGCTTTGTATCACCCTTAAGAAATGCCCAGTCTGAATTTATAGCCTTAATTTCACGCATCTTCATTTACTCCTGTTTCTTTTTCATTAATATTATAGAAAAGCATGGATATGAAGCAGATAATTGTTCCCATAAAAGGCAGCAAGCCTGTTACAAGATATATTTTATCCGCAACACCCTCGGGCTGATATGCACCGAATTCTGCTTTATATCCGGTCCATCCGATTGCAAGTGAAACTGCCGAACTGCCGATACCCTGTGCAAGTTTTCTGAAAAGACTGTAGGTGGCATAAATTGAGCCTTCCTCACGTCTGCCCGTTCTTTTTTCCTGATAGTCAATACTGTCTGCAACCATTGCCCAGATAAGCACCATATACAGACCTGTTGAAAGAACAGCTACACCTACAAAAACAAGCCAAACATAAGGATTGCTGAATTTCACAAATGTGATAATGCCTGTTGAAATTATACCTGCAATAAAAGGATAAGTGCAAAGCGCTTTCTTTGAAAATCTTTTTACAAGAGGTTTTACCAGCACAATTGCAACTACCATAGGTACACCTGCTATTACAGTTGCAACAGGAATCAGTTTTGAATTCTCAAAATAACACATAAAAATGTATTGCATAGAGGTTGTAACCGTCATAATAAGAGCCAGATATGAAACCGTTGAAACAGTAAGTGCCATAATCGGTCTGTTTGTAAAGAAGCTGCCGAGCGTTCTGAAATAATTGAATTTCTGCGTTTTATTAACTGCAGGTTCAACTCTTTCGGTTGTGATTGTGCACATAATCTGAAAAGCAATAACGCCTATTATTCCCATTACCGTTACAAATACAATAAACAAATTTCCTCTTGGCTGATTATTGTCATCATAAATAAGCAGCGGCAATAAAATCATTACAGGAAGCTGAGCAAGCAGTGCTCCGATTGAACGTGCATTTGAAAGCTCGGCTCTTTGCAGATCATTTTTTGTAATAACAGATTGCATGGAGCCATACGGAACATTAACACTTGTGTAGGCAACGCTCCATATAAGATAAGTTACAAGGCACACAGCTATTTTAACTGTATACGGAGCATTCGGAATGTAAATAAACATAACTACGCTTGAAATCAGAAGCGGTATGCAGCCCCATTTAATCCAAGGCTTGAACTTACTTTTGCCCTTTGGTTTAGATGCATCGCATAATGCACCTATAATCGGGTCATTGATTGCATCCCATATTTTTGCAATAAGTATTATTGCTGCATAATGTTTGGGATCAATTCCAAGGCAGGTAACAAAAAATACCATCATATATGAGTTTATGAAAACAAAACTCATATTGCAGCCGAAATCACCAAGACCGTAGCCGATTTTATCCTTCCAGCCGAAAGGTTTTGCATTGCTCATATTTTATACCCCTTTAAAAAATATTTGATAGATTAATTCTTGAACTGTCATAAATCTGTTTAAGTTCGCTTTTTGATTCAATCAGGGTTTCATCTATACTTTCGCTTTCCTCTTCTGCAAGAGCACTCAGTGTTCCGAAAGAAATATCTGCACTTTGAACAATTGAATGATCCGTAACAAGGGTTACCTTTCTGAAGTAGTTATCCCACTTGTCTATTATTTCATTGCAGTATTTAATTTTTTCATCTGAATTATCCGTGGCAAGTGCTTTATCTATAACCTCATTAATTTCATTATAGGTACATTTTACCACATATTGCTCATATGAGCAAGTACAAAGAGCTATAATCAAAAAAACAGCGGCAAACCATAATCTTTTCATCAGTTTTCACTCCTTTTCGGAATAATAAAGGTGTTTCCGCTGTTATCTATTGTAAGCAGCATAATACCTTTAATATCCTTTCCCGAATTATTTACAACAAGCTCAATTTCACTGTTTTTGATTTTTTCTTCTCCGAAATATTCGGTTACGGGCTTGCCGTCTATAACAATTGTAATGGGTGTGGAAACCTCATCAACAGACAGCTTTAACTGCCTTGGCGTAACCGGAGTGTCCTCTGCCTTCTGCAAAACAGAAATACTGCCGTTTGTTTCTATAACGGCATCCTGAACCGTTGAAATATCAAAAACATCCTTTTGCCTTATTGCATCAATCAAATCATCAATTGTAAAGCGAAGGCGTTTCATCTGTTTTTCATCAAGTTTTCCGTTTTTAATAACAAAAATCGGTTTGCCCTGAATAAGATTTCTGAAATTAATGCTTTTCATTGAGATTGCCGAAACAATAATTTCAAAGGAAACAAATATAAGAATAGGAACAAACATATTTGCAAGCGGCATACTGTTGTCCTCAAGCGGTATGCTTGCAACCTGTGAAACAAGCACGGTAATAACAAGTTCGTGCGGCTTAAGCTCACCAATCTGTCTTTTGCCCATAATTCTCATTGCAATTATAACGGTTATATAAATGATAACCGCTCTGATAAAAGTGATACTCATAATTTTTCAAAATCCTTTCAAAATCAAATTGCTTTAAATATTCTTTGCATAATTGTTGTGATTATTGAAAAAATAGAAGGAGTGTAACAATGGAAAAATATGATAGGTGAGGATATGGAAATTTATTCATCGATTATTGATAATAAAAATAAAATAGAAGCTGATTTTAAGGATTGCTCTGATTTCCTTTTGCGTGAATGCAAGGTTAACGGAACAGACTGCATTGTTTGTGTACTTGACGGAATGGTGAATTCCCTTCAGCTTTCACATATGATAATGGATCCCATGCTGAGGTTTGACGGTGATTATGAAACCACGGCAGAGCTTTTTGACATCCTGAAAACATCAGTTATCAATTCTCTTGAGCTGAGCGAAATTAAAACCTTTGAGGATATTTATTACTTCCTCTCGTCAGGCTTTGCGGTTGTTTTTATAGACGGAGTGGCAAAGTGTCTGTCCTTAGGTATTCAGGGCTTTACAAAAAGAACAACAGATGAGCCGCCTACCGAAGCGGATATAAAGGGTGCCAAGGAATGTTTTACGGAAACCTTAAATGATAATAAGGCTGTGCTCAGACGACGAATAAAAACTCCGGATTTGAAGCTTAAGCAGCTTAAAATAGGAAGTTCTGCACAGACCTCTGTTGTTATTGCTTATGTTAAAGGTGTTGCAGATGATGACCTTGTTGCAGATGTTGAAAGCAGAATAACTTCTGCCCCGATAAGCAATCTTCAGGATTACGGAGAGCTTGCGGCATTTCTTGATTCAAAGATAAGCTCGTACTTTTCAGCCGTAGGTAACACCGAAAGGCCTGACACCCTTTGCTCAAAGCTTCTTGAGGGCAGAGTTGCAGTGCTTATGGACGGCTCTCCGTTTGCAATATATGTTCCTTATCTTTTTACGGATTCTTTTTCAACGGTGGATGATTATGACAATCTGCCCTTTTATGCAACTCTTAACAGGATTCTGAAATATTTTGCCTTTATTATGTCTATTGTTCTGCCGGGTTTTTATGTTGCAACAGGAACATTTCATCAGGAACTTATACCAACCTCACTTATGTATACAATAGCATCGGCAGAAGCAACAACACCGTTTTCACTAATGCAGGAGGCACTTATGGTGCTTGTCCTTTACGAAATAATGCGTGAAGCAGGAATAAGGCTTCCCAAAATGATTGGGCACGCAGTTTCTATTATAGGCGCTCTTGTTATAGGGGATGCGGTTGTAAATGCGGGGCTGGTAGGAACACCAATGCTTGTAGTTGTAGCAGTTACGGCAATTGCGTCTTATGTCATTTATCCCTTATATGAGAGCATTTCTGTTTTAAGGATTGTGTTTATTATTTTAGGCGGTTTTACGGGAATTTACGGAATTGTTCTTGGGCTGTGTGTTATCTGTGTGAATATTGCCGCAGTTAACCCATACGGCGTGCCGTTTTCTTCCCCAATTTCACCTTTGAATGTTAAAAGCTTAGGGGATATTTTCTATCGCGAAAGCTGGAGAAAGCTTGCAAAGCGAAAAGTCAGAGTTCAGAATTTAAGAGGTGCGGATATTAATGAAATTTAAACGTGGAAAAATTTCACCCTACAGTCTGTTTTCAATGTTTTTTGTATGCCGGGTGCTTGTTGTTTTTACAGTGTGCAATGTAACATCACTCGGTAACTATTCTTCGGATATGCTTATAAGTCTTGGATTAGGGTTGATTTTAACACTTCTGATTTCCATACCGGCTGTTTATGCATCAAATAAGAAAAGAAATTTGCTGCAGCCGAAATGGATATCCATACTTTACGGAATATATTTTCTGTATCTCGGAGCAGTGACAATCGGCAGATTTTCATTTTTTGCATCTATGGAGCTTAATGAAAATACGCAGTCGCTTTTTCTTGCTTCATTTATAATTCTTGCATGCATTTATGCAGCATGGCTTGGTATAGAGCCTATATCAAGGTTTGGCTCCTTTATCCTTGCGGTGACTGTTATAGGGGTTATAAGCGTTGTTGGTTTTGGCAGCAGGGAGTTCTCTATTCTTAATCTTTTTCCTTTCACAAAAAACAGCACATCCAATATTTTTGTTAATGCCTTGAGTTTTGCCTGTGAAACAAGTGAAATCATACTTCTTATGGTGCTTGCTCCTAAGGTTAACGGTAAAATTGCAAAGCCGTTTTATTCTTCAATTGTTTTATCCTTTGTTGCCTGCGGTTTGCTGTTTTTCTTTTCATTGGGAGTTCTTGGAGATACGGCATCTGTTGCTTCTTTTCCTTTTTATGAGATCTCACAGATTTCTAAGTTTGATGAAAGTGAAAGACTGGATTCTGTTTATACGGCATTCTGGATTTTTGCAGTGTTCCTAAAAGGTACACTGTTCCTATACTGTGCCGCCGACTGCTTTAAGTTAAAAAGCAGGGGAAAGGGAATTGTTCTGTCAGGAATCGGTATTTTTGCAGTAACGTGGATCATTGCAGAATTGAATTTCTTTTTACGTGTACAGAACTGGGCTGTGATAATTCCGTTTTTGGTATTCGGATTAATTATTCCTGTTTTAAGACTTATTTTCAGAAAAAAGAGCAAAGGAGAATTGCTGCTTGAAAAATTTTAAAATATTATTATCGGTAATGCTTATACTTCTGCTTTTTACAGGATGTACCGAGAGAAATGACCTCAGTGATTTAAGCATTGTTGAGGGAATGGGCATTGATTACAATGATGACGAGGTAACTGTGACTGTTCAGACTCTTAATCTTGCAAAAGAGGGCAGCGGAGCAGAGGCTCTTTCAGGAAATGTAACAATGAATACCTCAGGAAAGGGAAGCAATATTTCGGATGCAATAGAAAATGTTACGGAAAGCCTTTCTAAAAAGCTGTTTTTCGGGCAAAACAGAATTATCGTTTTCGGAATGGGAATGGCTGAAAATTATCTTGAAAAAAATGTTGATTATCTTTTAAGAAGCTCCGATTCAAGATCAGATGTAAAAATCTGTATTTCCGAGAAGGATGCAGCAGAAATCATAGACAGTCATGAAAATGATGCTTTGGTGCCTGCCGAATCAATTACCTCTCTTCTTAATATAGGAGAAAAAAACGGTTTTGCTGCGGATGTAACAACAAACGAGCTTTTAAATCTTTATCTTGATAAAACATCTGATATTTTTTTGCCTGTAGTAAGAGCAGATGAAAAATGCGTTTCCGTAGCAGGAATTGCAATTTTTAATGATGAAAAGCTGGTTACGGTTCTTGATGAGAATTCTACCTTTGGTTTTTTAATTCTGAGTAATAAAATAAAAACAGGATTTTTAAATGTTTTAAGTGATGAATTAGGGGAAATCGGAGTAGATATTATAAAATCAAAAACCAAAACGTATGCATCTGTTGAAAACGGAAAGGTTGTGCTTCATGCGGAAATAAAATCAAATTTGATGCTTGATGCGGTGGAAAAGGGTCTTATAAATACAATAACCAGCAATCATCTTAAAGAAGTGGAAAAGCTTGTTGAAAATAAAATATCCGATATTTGCAGCAATGCTTTTTATCAATGTGTAAACGGCAAAAGTGACAGTCTGAGAATAGGAGAAAATCTTGCCATGTACAGTCCCAAGGATTATGACGCCTTAAGTGATGATTGGGGAAGTGTTCTTTCGGAGGCACAGCTTGATATCAAAGTAAACTGCAAATTCAAAAAGATTAATGAAAACTCAAAGGGTGACTGATCATCAAAACACTGCCGGAAAACAGAGTTGCAAGCTCATTGGTATTTTCGGCAGGTGTTTTTATAAATGCGGCAATTGCAGGTATTGCAAGTGTTAATACAAAAAGTATTGCAAAAATTATAAGTGCTTTTTTCAATTTTCTGCCTCCTTGACTTTGGTAGTATAAATAAGGTATAATGATTACTATTATAATGGATAATTATAGCTGTTTGTAAATTTTAATGTAAGGAGAGATAGGATTATGTCTGCAAATTATATTTCCCCAATTTCTATGGAAGCTATTTCAAGTTTATGCGGCGAGCTTGATAAAAATAACTCCATAAGTAAAAGTGATTTTGCCAGATACCATGTTAAAAGAGGTCTCAGAAATGAGGACGGAACAGGTGTTATGGCAGGTCTTACAAGAATTTGTTCTGTTGAGGGTTATTATATTCTTGATGGTGAGCGTGTTGCAAAAGACGGTAAGCTGTCATACCGAGGCTATGATATTAATCAGATTGTTTCATCCTGCATAAAGGAAAACAGATTTGGTTTTGAAGAAGTAATATGGCTTCTTCTGTTCGGTGATTTGCCTACCGAAAATCAGCTTGCTTCACTGCAGGAGGTAATAGCAGCTTGCAGAGAGCTGCCTGAGGATTTTATTGAAGATATGATTATGAAGCATGCTTCAAAGGATATTATGAATAAAATGGCACGCTGTATTATGTGCCTTTATTCCTATGACGAAAACCCGGATGATATTTCCGTTGCCAATGTTCTTCGTCAGAGCCTGCAGCTTATTGCACAGGTTCCTACAATTATGAACACTGCATATCAGGTTAAAAGAAGAACCTTTTACGGAAAAACCATGTATCTTCATCCTATTAATAAAGATCAGACTACTGCGGAATATATTTTAAATCAAATTCGTTCGGATAAAAAGTTTACGGATGAAGAAGCAAAGCTGCTTGATATTATGCTTATGCTTCATGCAGATCACGGCGGCGGTAACAACTCAACATTTTCCACACGTGTGCTTACTTCAAGCGGAACGGATACATATTCTGCAATAACGGCAGGCTTCGGTTCACTTAAAGGACCGCGCCACGGCGGTGCAAATATAAGCACAACAAGAATGATGAATGAAATCATAGCCAATGTTGCCGATCCTACCGATGAGGGTCAGATTAAGGATTATCTTGTTAAAATTCTTAATAAAGAAGCAGGTGACGGAATGGGGCTCATTTACGGTATGGGTCACGCAGTTTATACTGTTTCGGATCCGCGTGCAGTTATTCTTAAAAAGAGTGCACAGGAGCTTGCATATAAGGCAGGCTATGAAAAGGAATTCAAAACACTTGAAAATATTGAAAAGGTTACACCCGATCTTTTGCGTGAATTAAAGGGTAACAATGCTGATGTGTGTGCAAATGTAGATTTATATTCGGGTCTTGTGTATAAAGTGCTCGGAATACCTGAAGATTTATATACACCTTTATTTGCAAGTGCAAGAATAGTCGGCTGGTGTGCGCACAGGCTTGAGGAGCTTACAACGAACAATAAAATTATCCGACCGGCATATAAGAGTGTTGCACGTAAGAGAGAGTATATTGAGCTTTATAAAAGATAATAAAAGAGGTGGCAATCAGTGCCGAAAATACTGACTAAAATTATTTCTGTACTTTTCGGTGCTTCGGTTATTTGTGCAGCTGCTGTAAGATGTGTTCAGATGTTCTGCTATACAAATGCATCAACAGGCTTCATTATCCACGGTGCGGAAAAAACAATTGTTTTGTTTTTTATTGCGTGTGCGGCAGTCATTATGTTCAGTGTTCTGCTGTGCAGAAAAAATGCCTATAGAAATCCGTTTTCAAAGCAAAGAAGCAGGCGTGTATTTTATTTTTGCATTTTTGCGGCCGTTGCAATGTTTTATGATTTTGTTCATCAATGCATTAATTGCTATAAATACATTTCAGAAAATGTGAATTTTGAATGGAATTATTTTATTCCGGTTTGCCTTGTTGGAATAAGTGCGGTTTTATGTGCATTCTATTTCATAATTATGGGTGTTTCATTTGTTACGGATAAGTATGATTTCAGGAATTTAAGTTATTTTCATATCATGCCTGTTTGCTGGAATCTGTTTATGCTTCTTTGCACGCTCACAAGAAATGATGATGGCTTGTATGCGCAAGAAAGCATACTGCATTATTCAGTGCTGATTTTAGGCATGCTGTTTCATATTGCAGTTATCAGATGTCTGGAAAGTAATCTGCACAAACTGAGAGCGTTTTGCTTTTTTGGTTTTTTATACGGTGCAATGTGCTTTGTATTGGCTGTTCCGAGAATTGCGGCAATTGTTTTCGGCGCCGATGTTTATACTACAGCTTTTTCTGCATCAACATATTTTTTTACAGGTGCTTTTGCCGTTTCACTATCTGCCGAAGCATTAAAAGACAATTTAGAAGAAGGATAAGAAATTGTTTCTTGAAAATTTGAAAACAATAGCACTGAATGTCGGGATACTTTACCTCATTGCAGGTGTTGGCTTTATTGCTGACAAAACAAAGATTTTTCCCAAAGACAGTGCCAAAAAGGTTATAGATTTACTTTTTAATATAATACTTCCTATTGCAATCATTCATACATTTATAAATATGGAATATACTGCAGAGCACGTTAAGGGTTTATTTGTTGCATTTTTATGTGCTGCTGCAACGCATATATTCGGAATTGCTGTTGCAGGAATTGCATTCGGAAAGCGCTACAGTACGCTTGAAAGAGGTATTTATCGTTATGCAACCGTTCTGTCAAATGCGGCATTTCTGGCGTTGCCTCTCGCGAAAAGCGTTATAGGTGACGAGGGCGTTTTCTACTGTGCAGTGTATGTGGGTATGTTTAATATCATTGCTTTCACATACGGTATTTTTGAAATCAGCGGTCATAAGGCAAAAATTGATTTGAAAAAAATTATTTTAAATCCCGGTTCAATTTCTGTCATTATCGGAATTCCGCTCTTTCTTTTACAGCCTGATGTGCCATATATAATTGATTATCCCATGCAGCTGGTGGGAAGTATTAATTCACCGCTTGCCATGATTGTTTTCGGCACATTTCTTGCAAATTCCAATTTTAAACACATTATAATAAAAAAAGAATTATATTTCACATCATTTTTGAGATTGATTTTAATACCGCTGTGTATGCTCGGTTTATTCAGACTTTGCGGTGTAACGGGAGATTTGCTTGCGGCAATGACTATTTCCGCCTCTGCCCCCACCGCAACAAACACTGCGATGTATGCGGCAAAATTTGATAATGATGCTGCCCTCGGCTCGGAAATTGCGGCCCAGTCAAGCATTCTTTCAATTGTAACAATGCCTGTAATAGTAGCGTTGGCTTACATTGTTTAAATGTTAATTTTATTTTAATTTAGTTTTAAATGAATTGTAAAGTGCTGCTCTTTTGAAGTATAATTAAAGTATTATGTTAAGCGGATGTTAAATTACAATTAAAGGAGCACTAAAAATGAAGTTAATTATCACAATAATCTCGAATAAAGATATACAAAAGGTTTTAGAGGCTTTAAGCAAAGCCGGTTTTTTTGCTACAAAAATTTCAACAACAGGTCAGTTTCTTGAAGGCGGTCATTCCTGTATATTTATAGGTGTGGAACATGAAAAAATTAATGAAGTATTTGAGGTTCTGGGCAAGAATGTTACAAAGCGTATAATAAGGCAGCATGGTGTTAACAGCACGGTTGCAGGCACATTGCTTAAGCAGCCTGTTGATGTTGAGGAATACGGCGGAGTGGCATTTGTAATTGATGTTGAGGATTTCAGAAAGTTTTAATTATGAATTTTAATCATTTTCTTGGAAATGAAAAAGTCAAGGAGCAATTATCATTTTTAATGGCCTCTGAAAGGCTGCCGCACGCAATTGTTATTGAGGGTGATGAGGGAATCGGTAAACGTACGCTTGCACACGAAATTGCCTGTGCGCTTGTTTGCCGTTCAGACGATGACAGACCATGCTGTGAATGTGCTCAATGCCGAAAGGCGGAGAAGGGCATTCACCCTGACATTTTTGAATACAGTGCGGTCGGAGGTGCACGTTCGTTTCATGTTGATGTTGTCAGGAATGTTATAAATGATGTTTATATGCCGCCTAATGAGGCAGAAAGCAAGATTTATATTTTAGGCAATGCCCATTGTATGAATGAAAGTGCTCAGAATGCAATACTGAAGGTACTTGAAGAGCCTCCGTCATATGCAGTTTTTATTCTTACTGTTACAAGCAGAACGATGCTGCTTGAAACTGTGCTTTCACGTTCCGTTACATTAACGCTCAGCGGAGTGAATGCAGGCACGGGCGCAGAACATATTTCAAAAGAAAATGAAAATATAGATTTCAATGAAGCCCGGGAAGCTATGATTGCCTTTAAGGGCAACATAGGCAAGGCGACAGAAAGTCTTGTCGGCGGAAAAATGCAGAAAACAATGGAACTGGTTAAAAGCATTTGCAATGCAGCTATGGCAGACAATGAGTATGAGCTCATAAAGTGCACAAGTGAGCTTGGGAAGGACAGGCAGGAGCTCGCAACCGTTCTCAATCTTCTGAAAACTGTTTTCAGAGATGCTGTTATAGGCATTAAAACAGGCGAAATTCTTTCGGGTCAGAAGGAAACCGTTAAAGCACTTTCAATGAAATTTACTGAATCTAAAATTTTAAAGCTGTATGAAACAGCTGATAAGCTTATTGATATGGCAAATAAAAATGCAAACAATGCTTTGCTTATTACTAAAATCTGTTATAGTCTGCGAGAAGCAATAGGCAGATAGAGCAAACGCTCTTTGGGGGATATACATCATGACACAAGTTGTTGGAGTACGTTTTAAGGACACCGGAAAGGTGTATTTCTTTGATCCTAACGGATTGGAAATACAGGCAGGCAGCCATGTTATTGTTGAAACAGCACGCGGTATTGAATGCGGTATAGTTGCAGAGGCAAACAAATCTGTTGAAGATGATGAGGTTGTTGCTCCGTTAAAGCCTGTTAAAAGAATTGCAACTCAGGAAGATATGAAGATTCTTGAAAGCAATAAGAAAAAAGAAAAGGAAGCATATAATATATGCTTAAAAAAAATAGAAGATCATAAGCTGGAAATGAATTTAACAGAGGTAGAATATACCTTTGACGGTTCAAAAATCATATTCTATTTCACTGCGGATGGCAGGGTGGATTTCAGAGAGCTTGTTAAGGATCTTGCAAGTGCATTTCATTCAAGAATTGAGCTTCGCCAGATCGGCGTAAGAGATGAATCTAAAATGATAGGCGGGCTCGGCATCTGCGGCAGACCATTCTGCTGCTCAACCTTTCTTAATGATTTTCATTCTGTTTCAATTAAAATGGCGAAGGAGCAGGGTTTGAGTCTTTCTCCCGGCAAAATAAGCGGAACCTGCGGCAGGCTGATGTGCTGCCTTAAATATGAGCAGAATTCATATGATTATCTGCAGAAAATAACACCGCGTAAGGGTGCAATTGTTGATTGCCGTGACGGCAGGGGGACAGTTGTTGATGTTTCTCTATTAACAGGAAAGCTTAAAATTAAGCTTAACAGCAATCCCGATGGTGCACCTGTTGTAGCTTATCGTGATGAGGTTGTTGTTGTAAAGGATGGAAGGCAGCAGAGCATATCAAAGCAGGAAGCAGAGTTCCTGAAGCAGCTTGAAAAAAATTAGTTTTACCTAACCTTATTTTTCTCTTGCAAATTAAAAATATTGTGTTATATTAATAGTTAAGAATGGTGACAGGAGGTGTTACGGAATGGCATATAAAATTTCAGATGATTGCATTTCATGCGGTGCTTGTGCAGCTGAATGCCCGGTAGGTGCAATTTCAGAGGGTGACGGTAAGTTCGAAATTGATGCTGATACTTGCATTGAGTGTGGTGCTTGCGAAGGCGTTTGTCCGGTAGGTGCTCCTTCTCAGGACTAATGCGTTAAAACAATAAAATTACGGCTGTCCTTTATGGGCAGCCGTTTTTTGTTTGATTTTTTATTATTTCCGTAACAATAATTTTATGATTCCTTGCCTTGAATTTTATTTCATAATCGCAAAAAGAAAATCCGTAATCTCTTTCACAGTTGGATTTATAAGCAGGTCTTGGATCATCCTTAAGCACTTTTATAAGTACTTTTCTTTTCTCTTCAGGTATTATTTCAAGCAGATTATCAGCTATTTCAACATCAATTTCATAAGTGTTGTTTTCTTCGGCAAATCCGCCTTCGGCATCATTTATGCAGTCGGTATATGGAATATACGGCTTAATATCGTAAATCGGTGTGCCGTTCATTAAATCTGCACCGCTTATAATAAGCATTGTACCCTGGCGTTCACTTTTTTCAACTTTTTCAAGCTTAACACATGATAATCCCAAGGAATTAGGGCGAAAGGAAGAACGTGTTGAAAAAACGCCTATCCTTTTATTTCCTCCAAGCCGCGGCGGTCTGACTGTTGCATTCCATTCACTTTGCTTGTTTTCGGTAAATTCCCAAATCAGCCAGAGATGTGAAAACTGCTCTATTCCCCGAAGGGCATTTTCATTTCTGAATTCCTTTTCAAAAACAATTTTTCCTGTTATTTCTTTAACTCTTCCGCTTTGCCGAGGAATGCCGAATTTTGTAGGAAAATCATTGTATATTTTTGCAATTGGTTTAATTTCCATAACGCACCGCTGTTTTACTGTAGTGTTTTTTCCATATGTATGTGAGGGCAGTATTCATCTAAGTATTCCTCTCCGCTTTCTTCAAAGCCCAAGGATTTATAAAAGTCCTTGACTCTGCACTGTGCCGAAAGTTCGCACTTTTCAGCACCAAGCGCCTTTGCCTTTTCACATATTGCAGTTACTATTTCCGCACCTAAATGATTTTTTCGGAACTGCGGTAAAACGGCAACTCTTCCGATATGATACGATTTTCCGTTATCCTCGGTAAACATTCTTGCTGTTCCCGCAGCCGCACCGTTAAGGTAAATCAAAATATGGATTGCAGTATTGTCAATATCATCAAGTTCATTTTCAAAGCCCTGCTCATCAACAAATACCTTAATACGAATGTCTTTTGCATCGTCGGGAAGATAATTAAAAAACTCTATTTTATTCATAAAATCACCATACATAGCTTATAATATGACTTCATTTTATCATATAATGAATAAATATTCAACAATGTGCTTGCATTTTGCATAATAGTGTATTATAATTATCAACGATATTAATAAATATAAGGAGAATTGTTATGAAAAAATTATCAAAAGTTCTTGCAGTTGCTCTTGCAATTGCAGTAATTGCAGTAACATTCGTTGCATGCTCAGGCGGAAGCACCGAAAAGGAAAAGCTCAGTCTTGCAACAAGCGCAGATTTCCCTCCATATGAATACATAGGTGATAACGGAGCTTATGCCGGTATTGATATTGAAATTGCTCAGGCAATTGCAGATAAGCTTGGACGTGAGCTTGTTGTTGAGAATATGGATTTTGATTCTATTGTTGGTGCTGTTTCAACGGGCAAATCAGATATGGGTATGGCAGGTTTAACTGTTACACCTGAACGCCTTGAAAGTGTTGATTTCTCAACTTCATATGCAAAAGGCATTCAGGCTGTTATTGTAAAAGAGGATTCACCTATTACAACAGTTGACGATCTTTATGCAGAAGGTGCAACCTATAAGGTTGGTGCTCAGCTTTCAACAACAGGTGATATTTATTTCGGTGATGATATAAGTGAAGGCTTAACAACCTGCACACTTGAAGAATATCAGGCAGGTGCAGATGCCGTTGCAGCTCTTTCATCAGGTAAGATTGATGCGGTTATTATTGATAACGAGCCTGCTAAATCATTTGTTGCAGCTAACAGCGGTCTTAAGATTCTTGATACAAAGTATGCTGATGAGGATTATGCAATCGCATTCCCTAAGGGCAGTGCACTTGTTGAGGAAGTTAATAAGGCTTTAGAGGAACTTATTGCTGACGGTACTGTTCAGAAGATTGTTGAAACGTATATTCCTGCTGAATAATTTGTTCATTATGAATCGGGGTGGTTTTCCACCCCTTTTTTTGTAAATTAAATGTAAAGGAGAATTATTTTGGCAGAATGGTTTGATGATTTAAAATCACAGTTTATATTAAACTTTATTACGGGAGACAGATGGAAACTTCTTGTTCAAGGTCTGGGAACTACGATAGAGATTACAATATTTGCAGTTATTCTTGGTATCTTTCTCGGAATGGTTATTGCCGTAATCCGCTCCTCTTATGATAAGAATGCAGCAGATATGCACGGCTTTTCAAAGGTGATTTTTTCTGTTCTTAATTTTATATCAAAGCTTTATCTTACTATAATAAGAGGAACGCCTGTTGTTGTTCAGCTTCTTATTATGTATTACATCATTTTTGCAGCTTCAAACAATAAGCTTTTTGTTGCTATTCTGGCATTCGGTTTGAATTCGGCAGCTTATGTTGCAGAGATATTCCGATCGGGAATTATGTCTATAGATGCAGGGCAGTTTGAAGCAGGCAGAGCAATGGGTCTTAATTTTGTTCAGACTATGGTGCACATCATTATTCCTCAGGCATTCAAGAATGTGCTTCCTGCACTTGCAAATGAGGTTATTGTTCTTCTTAAAGAAACGTCTGTAGCCGGCTATGTTGCTATGACAGATTTAACAAGAGCGGGCAATATGATTCGCGGTGTTACTTTCAGTGCATTTATGCCGCTTATTGCAGTTGCTCTTATTTACCTTGTAATCGTTATGATTCTTACAAAGCTTGTTTCAATGCTTGAAAGGAGGCTTCGTGCAAGTGACCACTGATACACTTATTAAGGTTAAAGGGCTTAAAAAGTCTTTTGGAAATCATGAGGTACTTAAAGGCATAGATTATGAAATCCATAAGGGTGATAAGATTGTTGTTATCGGTCCGTCAGGCTCGGGTAAATCAACATTTCTCCGCTGCCTTAACCTCCTTGAAACTCCTACAGAAGGTGAAATCTGGTTTGACGATAAGCTGATAACAGATAAGAAAACAGATATTAATGAAGTGCGTAAGCATATGGGTATGGTTTTCCAGCATTTTAATCTGTTTAATAACCTTACAATTCAGAAGAATATAACGCTTGCTCCTGTTAAGCTCAAGCTTATGAGTAAGGAGGAAGCGAACGAAAACGCACTGCGCCTTTTAAAAATGGTTGGTCTTGAGGATAAGGCAGATGCTTATCCGAGCTCGCTATCAGGCGGTCAGAAGCAGAGGGCAGCTATTGTCCGCTCGCTTGCAATGAACCCGAAGGTAATGCTGTTTGATGAGCCTACTTCGGCTCTTGATCCTGAAATGGTTGGAGAGGTTTTACAGGTTATGAAAAACCTTGCTGCTGACGGAATGACAATGGTTGTTGTAACGCACGAAATGGGATTTGCACGTGAGGTTGGTTCAAAGGTTCTCTTTGTTGATGAGGGAATCATTCAAGAGGAAAATGAACCTAAGGAATTTTTCGGTAATCCAAAAAATGCAAGGCTTCAGGATTTTCTTTCAAAGGTTTTATAATAAGAAAAAGCACCGTATCGCGGTGCTTTTTCTTATGCCGTATTTATGCAGCATTTATTGTTTTTTCAATATAAGGTGCAACCTCGTCCAAAGAAATTTCCATAACAAGAGCAATTTCACTGTGAATAATATTCTGCACCTGTCTTAAAAATTTTTCATCATATGCAGATAAATTCTTTCCGATAAGCTGAAGTTCTTTTCTTCTTTCATAAAGAGTTTTCAGAAGTGAAATAAGCTCCTCTCTCTGTGCTCTGCTGATGATTTTTTTGTATTCCTCACGCCTAAGATTCACATTTTCTATCCACACGCTTTCTTTTGCGGGAATTGTTTTTATAAGTTCCTCCATCTGCTTGGGAGACAATATTTTTTTCATTTTGGAAACAAGCTTTTCATTGTCAACAGGAACAAATATAGTTTCCTTGGAATCGAAAAAGGGCATCAGAATATAATATGTTTTTTCACTGTTGCCGAATTTTTCATTTTTAATGTCTATAATTTTGCAGGCTCCTCTGCTTCCGTAAACAAATAATTCACCGATTTTATACATTTCAATACCCTCCATAAATATTATTGCCTAAAATATGGAAAAATATACAACAAACTGTATTATCTGCTTGACTATTTTTCTGCATTCAGGTAACTATATATCAATTATAACATAAAACAAGCAAAAATGTAAGAGGAATTTTACAATAAGTAAAAAATAAGACTCTGACCCTCAGAGAGCCAAAGCCTTATTAAAAGAAAGGAGAATATTATAATACTTTAATTTTGAAATTTTCTTTGCAGTGAGGGCATGTTACATTGTGGCTGCCCTTGATTTTTTTCAACCTTAAAACAGCCTGGCATTTCGGGCATTTTCTGAAAATGTGTGTTTTTCTGAATTTCCATCTGTCACGAAGAATGCGGAATTGCTTTTTTACCATATTTTCAAACACAAGCCATTTTGCATTTTCACTGCGTCTTTTCTGAATGTTTTTTGAAAAAACACGGAAGAAGGCAAACACAATAATTGCAAGCCCTGCAACTGATAATATGGTATAAATCCTGTAATCAACAGCTCTGCCGAGTATGGCTGAAATGATGAGAAGTGCAAAATATATCCATAAAAGCCCACGGTATAGCTGATCAATTCCGTATCTGCCATACATAAAACGCTGAAATTTTATGGCTGCATTGCTTAAAAATTTTTTCATCTGCCGTATGCTCCTTAATTGTTGAATGCTTCTCCGTTGTCATCACCGAAGTAAAAGAATTGCTCTGTGTTTGTTGTGTTTTCCTTTTGCTGCTCACCATAGCTGCTTGAAGGTCTGCTGTAGTTATAATCGTAGTTGTTATTCCTTCTGCCTGTGCTGAAAAACAGTGAGGAAATCAGCAGTATTATAAGTCGGATAATAATGATTATGAATATAAAACGTATCATTCTTCCGAGGCAACCGCCTTTTGACGGTGATTTGTAGGCAAATCCGCCTGATGCATTATCGTCATTGCCGCTGTGGTATACAAAGCTGCCGAATGGTGAGTAGCTGCCCGGTCTTCTGCCGTTTCTTATCTGGCTGTATGCAGCGGAATACGTGAAGTTCTCAGGCTCCATGGCACATGCCTGCTGAATGTACGAAAGAGCAAGACTTCTGTTTCCCAGACCCATATTTGCCACTGCCGAAAGATAATACCACTGTGCGGTTTTGTTATCAATGTTTTTAAGCACATTAATAGCCTGCGCATATTGGCGGTTGTTTATAAACTGCGCAGCAGAGGTGTAATAATCGGGCGAAGAGGTATTGCTTCTTCTGTAGCGGTAGTATGAATTATATGCCGATCCGGCACCGTGTGCAGTTCTGCCGAACGGATTACTGCTTGTGTCCCCGTTTTTTATCTGGTCATACGCCGCATTGATTTCAGCCATTTTATTTGCCGCATCCGGATTATCGGGGTTTAAATCAGGATGATATTTTTTAGCAAGCTTTTTGTAAGCTTTTGTGCATTCATCTTCCGATGCGCCGTCGGGCACACCGAGTACCTTGTAAGGATTCGTTATCATAAGTCTTCCTTCAGTATTAGTTTCTTAATATAAATTATCATATAAATATTATACAATTGTTAATAAAAGTGAAAGAATAAGTAAATATGAATATATTTCTTGAAAAAAACATAATCCTTTGGTAATATATAGTTAGTAAATTTATGGAGGTGTGCTATGGATATTGTTCTTATGACCTTGGGCAATTCGATAGACAAGATGTTTTATGGTTTTGACTATGCCGTTTTTGAATTTTTCGGCAAAATGCAAAACAGCTTTTTAACCTTTGTTGCCAAAATTTTTACAAGCTTTGGCGATGAAGCCTTTGTTATTCCTATGATTATTTTAGGATTGGTATTGGCACTTTTCAAGAAAACAAGAAAATACGGAATTACACTTATTTTTGCAATTATTTTAGGTACACTTATAACAAATGTTATAGTTAAGCCTATGGCACTACGTATAAGACCGTATAATACGCTTCAGGGAGATGCAAGCTATTGGAGCTGGTATTTGGGAGCAGGTGCTTTAAGCGAATCTGACTATTCCTTCCCGAGCGGTCACACAACAGCAGCATTTGAAATTGCAACTGCATTGTTCCTTGTGTTCCGCAGTGACGGTAAAAAGAAAATCTGCTGGCTTTTCCCTGTGCTCGCACTTTGCACAATGGGTAGCCGTGTGTATCTGATGGTGCATTATGCAACAGATGTTCTTTGCGGACTTATTGTTGGTACATTGGCAGGCATTATAGGCTACTTCCTGATGAAACTTTGCATTATGCTGATTGACAAGGTGAAGCCCTTTACATATTTTGATAACATAGATCTGGGCAAATTAAAGCCTTTGAAGTGGACTTCAGGCAAGGGCGGTGCAATTGTTGTTGCAGTTGCAGTGTTCGGCATCTTCCTTTTGTCTTTCATTCCGTCTTTCTCAGAGGGCGGAGATGCTCAGCGCTGTGCATATGTAGGCGAGTATGATTGCTATAATGAAGCAAAGGTTGATGATGAGAAGTATCCTGCTGTTGACGGCAAGGAATACTGCAAAATCCACTGGAAACAGCTTAACGGCATTGAAGAATAATATATAATAATGAAACCGCACCGTTTTAAACGGTGCGGTTTTTTTATACCTTGATATACGCTTTTGTTTTTTTTAGAAAAATGTTCATTTCCTCGTCTGTGCCGATTGTTATTCTTACATAGTTATCAATTTTCGGCAGATTGAAATAGCGGATAAATACTTTCTGTGTTTTCAGCCACTCAAAATAATCCTTCATATTTATGCTGCTGTGTGTTGCAAACAAAAAGTTCGTTTGCGAATCCAGCACGGTAAAGCCAAGCGTTTTCAGTTCCTCGGTAACACGTGTTCTTGTTGCAATCACCTTGGAAACGGTTTCGTTGAAATAATCCGTATCTTTTATTGCCGCAGTACCTACTGCCATGGAAAGACTGTTTACTGTGTAGCTGTTGTAGGAATTTTTAACTGCCTCAAGCACGGCAATAAGCTCTTTATTGCCAATAGCGTAGCCTATTCTCATTCCCGCAAGGCTTCTGCTTTTCGAGAATGTGCCTGTTACAATAAGGTTTTCATATTTTTTTGTAAGCTCAACGCTTGAATAACCGCCGAAATCAACATAGGCTTCATCAATAATAACAATACAGTCTTTATTGTATTCCATCAGCTTTTCAATAAAATCTCTGCCCTCGCCAAGAGAGGTGGGCGCGTTTGGATTGGGAATAACAACTCCGCCGTTTTCCGCCTTGTAATCCTCGGCATCAATGCGAAAATCATCCTTCAGTGGATGGTTTTTATATGGTATGTTGAACAGCCTGCACCATACAGGATAAAAGCTGTAGGTAATATCAGGGTAAGCAATCGGTTTTTCACTGTTGAAAAATGCCTGAAAGCAAAGGGCAATAACATCGTCTGAGCCGTTGCCGAGAAAAACATTTTCAGCATCAACATTGTAGAATTCAGCAATTGCCTGCTTGAATTCAGTTGCATTTGCATCCGGGTAAAAGCGTAATTTGCCGCATTCAAAATTTTTTATTGCCTCAATTGCCTTGGGTGATGGGGGATAGGGGTTTTCATTTGCATTGATTTTAACAATGTTCTGCTCCTTGCTCTGCTCACCGGGCACGTAAGGCTCAATATCTCTTAAATTTTTCTTCCATAATTTTTCCATAATCCTGTACCTCGTGTGATATTTTATCACAGCACTCAGCTTTTATCAATAAAAATTACAATTATACAAATTGATTGTGAAATTGTGCATAAATTAACGTTTAGGATAGTCTAAACCCTCCGGTAATCCGAGTATGTAATCAGCAGAAACACCATAAAATGAACATAGTTTTATTATACAATCAATTCGCATATCTCTTTTTTTGTTTTCCCAGTGTCCTACTGTTGCATCAGATACACCGCATAAATCTGCTATTTGTTGTTGTGTTAAATCTCTATCATTTCTTAAATTCTGAAATTTTTGTCTATAATCCATAAGTGAAACCCCCCTTTTTTGTATAATACTACAAAAAGTAGTGTTTGGTATTGCAATACTACAAAAAGTAGTGTAAGATTTAGCTGAACTATTAATCGTAGCAATTAAATCGTAGCAATTAATTAGATAAGGTGGTAATTATTATGCGTATTTCTATATATAAAAAACGCTTCCCGATTACCTCAGAAAGCGTTTATATTTGGATTATCCGTTCTGTCCGAAATATAATCAATATTGGTATTAAAAAAATCAGCAAGCACAATCAGATTATGTGCACGAAATTAACGCTTGGGATAGTCTAAACCCTCCGGTAATCCGAGTATATAATCGGCAGATACACCATAGTAAAGACATAGTGTTATTAAATGCTCTAATGGCAATTGTCTTTTTCCTAATTCGTATTGACTGTAATATGATTGTGTTGTTTTTAATATGTTTGCTATTTCATCTTGATTTTTGTCATTATCTTGTCTTAGTTCCCGCATTCTTTGGTAATATTGCATAATTGAAACGCTCCTTTTTTGTTCAATGATACAATTATATCATAGTTCACATATGGACTATTGACTTTAGTTTACATCTCGACTATAATGCATATTGTAATAGTTCATAAGTGAACTATGATAAAAATAATAAGGGAGGTGATTTATTATGTGCATTTCTATATATAAAATAGAAAATGCTTCCCGATTACTTCAGAAAGCATTTATATTTTATTTGGATTATCCGTTCTGTCCAAAATATAATCAATATTTGTGTTAAAGAAATCTGCAAGCACAATCAGATTATCCGTTGTTGGTAATTTTTCGCCTGTTTCATATTTTGAAAGTAAGGCTTGGTCAATACCTGTTTGCATTTGCAAGCCAATTTGAGTTAAGCCTTTTTCTTTTCGCAGTTTCCGTAAGTTTTTCCCCATAACATCACCTAATGAGATTATGTCATATTATATTATTGACAAATATGACGATTTATCATAAAATGGTTTTGTTAAGGAGGTTTATATATGAAAGAAGATAAATTTATTAAAATTAATCTATATATCTTTTTCATATTTAGTGTTGTATGGCTGATTTTGTTCTTTTTTTCAGGAATGAGGTTTAATTTTTCAGAACTGTTTTACAGCAGATTAAAATGTTTTTTAGTTATATTTACTATAGCATATATAATTTACATAGTTGTTGTAAGTATTGCTTGTGCCGTAGAAGAGTATATTAAGAGAAGAAAATATGTTGCACAAAGCGAATATATAAATATGTTAATAGCTGAAATTGAGCAACGTAAGGAAACCGCTTTCTGATTATTCAAAAAGCGGTTTAATTTACTTGTTTTTAAGATTATTAAGGTCTTTTTCAGTAATCATACCATTTTTATTTTCGAATTCCTGTATATGAATGCGGGCAAGCATTTCAAATTCCTTGTTGCAGGAGCGTGCATTATATTCTGCAATATAGTGCATTTTATCAAGCAGTTCCTGTGGAATTCTTAAAGTAAACTGCGGAAGATTGGATGCCATATAATCACCTCAAATATATTTTACACAGATTTATCAATAAAAAATCATATTGACATCAAAATGACATCACTATATAATAATCTAATAATTTATTATTGAGGTGATTGTTATGTATAAAATGATGAATAAGAAAAGGATATTACTTTTAATAGGTTCAGTATTTATGATGATTGGTTCAGTGCTCGCGTTGTATCCTTTTGTGGAAATAAATAATGTATTTATGATAATGTTATCAGTATTACTATTCGTGCTTGCTCTGACAATTTTTTCGGCAGCCCTTTTTCTACAAATTATTTTAGATGTGGTGGATTTAATGGAAGAAAAGAAGAATACTAAAAAGTAAATAGGATTTGTGCCAATAAATATTCTGTTGTTTTAATCCGCTTATTATGATAAAATAAAAGCATTAGAGGCGGAGGTTTCAATATGGAAATTTATATTTTGATTTTGCTTGCGGTTTTAGTTGTTTTGATGATTGCCGCAATTGCTTTGATTCTATCAAATAAGCCAAAAAAGGATAACAGTATTGCTTTGTTGGATCAAAAGGCTGATATTAATGCAAAGCGTACACAAGAGGGTCTGCGTACAGTTTCCGAACAGATGCACAGGCTTACCGAAAAGAATTACGAGCAGATGCTTAAAATAAACGAATCGCTCAACGAAAATGCCGAAAGGCAGACCAAGAGAATTAATGATTCAATAGGTTTAATGCAGGAAAGCAACGAGAAAAAGCTTGAGGAAATGCGTAAAACCGTTGATGAAAAGCTGACAGAAACGCTCAATCAGCGTCTTAATGCGTCATTTAAAACGGTTTCCGAGCAATTGCAGAATGTTTATAAGAGCCTTGGCGAGATGAAGGAGCTTTCAGCAGGTGTAACGGACAATGTTAAGGGGCTTAACCGTGTGCTTACCAATGTTAAGGCAAGAGGAACATGGGCAGAGGTACAGCTTGGTAATATTCTTGATGAAACGATTCCGGGTATGTATGATACGAATGTAAAAACCAATCCGAAATACAACGGGCAGGTTGAATTTGCAATCAGAATTCCAAATCAGGAGGATGAAGGCATTACGTATCTTCCGCTTGATTCCAAATTTCCTATGGAGGATTATGCACGGTTATCCGCTGCCGCTGAAGAGGGAAATATAGAAGAGCTCGAAAGGGCAAAGAAAGCACTTGAGCAGAGAGTTAAAGAAGAAGCAAGGCTTGTTAAGCAGTATATAAGCACGCCCGAAACAACACCATTTGCAATTCTTTACCTTGCAACAGAGGGCTTATATGCCGAAATTACTTCAAGCAAAAGCGGCATTGCCGAAAAGCTGCAGGCAGACGGAATTATGATTGCAGGTCCCAGCACGGTTACTGCACTGCTTAATTCACTTGCAATGGGCTTCAGAACAATGGCAATCAACAAGAAAGCCAACGAGGTTTGGAAGGTGCTCGGCGCCGCTAAAACGCAGTATGATAAATTCGGAGAGCTTCTGGCTAAAGCAAGGAAAAAGGTTGATGAAGCAGGTAAGGTTCTTGATGAAGCAGACCACAGAAATGCCATTATTCAGAAAAATTTACGTAAAGTAGAAACACTTAACAGCAATGAAGCACAATCGCTGTTGGGCATTGAGGAATAAGCAGGATTCAAAATATATTGTGGTAAGCTGTTTGTTATTCAACAATATATTTGATTTTTAATAATATCAATGAAATAAAGCAGTGTAAAGATATAGTCTTTACACTGCTTTGCTGATTTTATAAACTGTTACTCTTCATTTAATTTAGCAGTTGGTGCTTTTTCAAGCTCCTTCTGAGCCTTTTCCTGTGTAGTCATTGAAGCCGAATCAGCAATACCATTTTATATAAAGGATATTTATGTTTTAGTCAATTCATATATAGATTATTTTACCGAGATTACATATTCCCTCGGCGTAATTCCGAACTGCTTTTTGAAAGCGGAAATGAAGTGGGATTGCGAGCAGAAGCCTAAGGTATAGCAGATTTTGCTGTTGTCAAATCCCTCAAATAAAAGTGTTTTAGAAACCTCAAGCTTTTGCTTCAAAATATAACTGCTTAAGTTTTCTCCAACCTCTTTTTTGAACAGGTGAGAAATATAATCGTCAGACAAACCGCATTCTTCAGCCAAGTCGTTTACACTGATTTTTTTGTGAAGATTTTTATTTATATATGTCATGCATTTTCTTATATGAGGCGAGTATTTAAGTTTTTTAGAGTTTGAGGCAACCAGATTTGTCAGCTCAATAATTTTCTGTGCAAGGCATTCTATAACAATTTCGGGTGAATCAATCGTGTCTATTGTTCTGATAAAATCGTCTGAAAAATTATAGGCATCTGTTTCATTCAGACCGCCCTGAATTGCATAGCGTGTTGCAAGTGTTATGCAGCTTACAGCCATATATTTGTGCTGGCGGCTGTTGTTGCCTGACATCTGACCTACTATGATTCCTTTTTCCATAAGTACTTTAAGTTCTGAGATAAGTTTCTCAATATCACCCTGCTTTATGCAGGAATAAAGACGAATTTCATCCTTGTACGGTGTATGAAAAGCCTCTGCTTCTCTTTGCTCATAAAGGGATTTTGATATTTCCTCAGGTATAACCTTAAGGCTCAAAAGCTCGTATACATTCATTCTTACCACCTCTGATTATAAGATTATATTTTATTTTTCTTATTGTCAATAAAAAAGAAATTTTAATAAAGGATTTAAGCAATAATATCGGAATTTTGATATTGGATTTTAAGCTTCTGTTTTTGTTGATAAATGGGGCGGAGTTTGGTATAATCATTTTATAGGATTTCAGAAAGGCAGGGTGCATTTTTCTTAATGGCACCTTTGAGAATATTAAAATATGAATTTACGCAGAATGCTTGCCGTATGGGCGGCAAAAATTGTTGAAAGAATAAGTGTTAAAATCTTTCACCGTCAGGGTGTAACCTGGGCAGGGAAGATAGCACTGAGAATATATCCGTCAATCTTAAAAGATCTGGCATCACAGGTTAAAAAAGACATTTTTATTGTTTGCGGAACAAACGGAAAAACAACAACCAACAATATGCTCTGTGCCGCAATAGAGGCAGAGGGTTATAGAGTGGTCTGCAATCATACAGGCTCCAATATGCTCAACGGTGTTGTTGCCGCGTTTGCACTTGCCGCAGGGATTAACGGCAGACTTAATGCTGATTATGCCTGCATAGAAATTGATGAGGCTTCAACAAGACGTGTTTTTCCGCATTTCAAGCCGAATTATATGGTGCTTACAAATCTTTTCAGAGATCAGCTTGACAGATACGGTGAAATTGATATAACGATGAATATTTTAAAAGAAAGTATGCAGTCTGCACCGGATATGGCGGTTATTGTTAACGGGGATGATGCACTTTCTGCCTATCTTGCCATGGACAGCGGCAATAAGTATGTTACCTACGGCATAAGCGAACAGGTTATTGATGATAAGGATTCAAGGGAAATCAGAGAGGGGCGCTTCTGCAAATGCTGCGGTGCACCGCTTGAATACAGCTTTTATCACTACAGTCAGCTTGGTGATTATAAATGCACAAAATGTGATTTCAGCCGCCCGGAAATTGATTTTAACGGCTTTGATGTTGAAATAGGCGAAGGACTTTTATTCAGCGTTGAGGATAAAAGGCTTTTTGCAAACTATAAGGGCTTTTATAATGTGTATAATATTCTTGCGGCTTATTCCGCTGTCAGAACGGGCGGAATGAAGGCGGAGCATTTTAATGATATGCTCAGAAACTTCAACCCTGAAAACGGAAGAATGGAAGAATTTACAATTAAGGGCACAAAAACAGTGCTTAACCTTGCTAAAAATCCCGCAGGATTTAATCAGAATATTTCAGCGGTTATGCAGGACGAAGCCTTAAAGGATGTTGTTATTGTTATCAACGATAATGCACAGGACGGCACGGATGTTTCGTGGCTGTGGGATGTTGATTTTGACAGGTTTAAGGGTGCAAACGTAAATTCAATCACGGTAAGCGGTATCCGCTGCTATGATATGGGACTTCGGCTTAAATATGTTGATATTGAGTCCATGTCACAGCCTGATGTTGAAAAGGCAGTTTGCGAAAGAGTGGAAAACGGCTGCAAAAATCTGTATGTGCTTGTTAACTATACCGCACTGTTCAGCACAAGAAATGTGTTAAAAAGATTGGAGGGCAATAAGTAATGGGTGTTTCGGAAAGAAAAATTACGATTGGTCATCTTTATCCCGATCTTTTGAATTTATATGGTGACAGGGGCAATATAGCCTGTATGATGCAGCGCTGCAAGTGGCGTGGAATTGAGGCCGAAACAATAGAGTTCAATACAGGAGATACGATTGATTTTTCAAAGCTGGATATTGTTCTTCTCGGCGGCGGGTCGGACAGAGAGCAGGCAATCGTATGCCGTAATCTGCTTGAAATACAAAAGGAATTCAAGGCATATGTTGAGGATAACGGAGTTGTTATAGCTGTCTGCGGCGGGTATCAGCTTCTTGGAAAATACTATAAAACAGATGCCGAAATGATTGAAGGTTTGAATCTTGTTGATATTTATACCGAGCAGGAGGAGGGCAGACTCATTGATAATATCGTTCTGAAAAGTGATTTGGTTAAAATGCCTGTTGTAGGCTTTGAAAACCACGGCGGCAGAACCTATATAAATAATAATAAGCCGTTCGGCAGGGTGCTTTACGGTTCGGGTAATGATGGCAAAAGCGGCTATGAGGGTGTTGTTTATAAAAATGTAATCGGCACCTATCTTCACGGACCGCTGCTTCCAAAAAATCCTCAGCTTTGCGATTATTTAATAACCAAAGCCCTTGAACGAAAATACGGCAGTGCAGAGCTCACTCCGCTTGATGATGCACAGGAAAATCAGGCAAATGAATATATCGTTAAAAGATTTGTTAAAGAATAATACATCAAAAAAGACACCTTGAAAAAGGTGTCTTTTCTATATTATTTAATTATCTCCTCAATTTGCGGACGTTTTGAATCAATATATTCTTCAAGCAGTTTGGCATTTTTCATATGACTCTTAAAGGTTAAAATTTTTTCATCGCCAGAATAATATGAAATGATATTGACAAATCTTTCAAAGTTATTTTTGTTTAACTGAACAGCAGTTATAAAACCTATGTTCAATATTCCATTTTGGTTTTTTGCAATGATATCAAATTTATCTACCTTTCTGCTTTTTTGTGTGATTTCGGCAATATTAATTTCACGCTTTCTTTTGAATTGCGGATAGTATGTAATTGTTTCGTTATTTACAATGATTTTTGGTCTGAATGCACTATATATGCAATAAGCACCATATAATTTGAGTAAAAAACTGACGACAGACATAACTAAAAAGGTAGTATCAGGTTTTATAAGATAAGTTATAAGCATATACCAAAAAAGCAGAGTGAAAAATATTATGCAAAATATGCCAAGGGAAAGACCGATAATGAAAATATAAGTTTTCTGCTTAACCGTAAAATTATTCATATTGTACTTCGTTATTTCATCAAAAGTGAAATAATAACTGCAACAATTGCTATGCCTGCGATTCCTGCTGTTATTTTAATTCCTCTGTGAACAGCATCATAAATATTTGTAGGCATAATCTGAAGAATTCCATAACGCAGCTTTTGTTTAACCCTTTTGCCCACAAGGTCACGGTATCTTAAATCATACGTATCAAGACTGCCGTCCGTGTGAAGGTTAATCATTCTGACTCCGCGGTCAATTCCAGGACCGTAAACGTGGAAGCCTGCACCTTGTGTGTAGCCTAAATCAACGCCGTTAACCTTTCCGTTAAAGGAATTCAGATGGTCGTGACCGAAATAGATGCCCTTAACATCACCCTTTTGAGTCATAGCGGCAAATTCACCGCTGTTTTCCATCGGGTCGGCAGGGGATTCCTTCATAAAACCCTCTTTGTTAACTTTGTTTTTGTCAAGAACATACCATTCTCCTGCGTGATTTCTGAAGCCCTGAACAGCACTCTTCGTGCCTTTTTTTACTACCTTTAAAAGCTCAAGAATTTCAGGCACGGGTATGTGCTGAATTACAACGGACGGAATAACGCTTCCGTTCTTTTTTTCATATTCATCACGTGTTCTTTTGTACCACTCAATCTGATTTTCGTGAACATTATCATAACCAACCTTAAGATTGGTGTTGCTGTCTATTAAATAGAGCAGATATTTGATTTCGTCACCGTCCTTAATTTCAAGAACGTGGTTGGCGCAACCGTCAATATCAGGGGTATCCTCACCGATAAAACCGTCTATTTTTTTATAAATTTCAAACTGCTCTTTGTTTGAAATTCCAACCTGTCTGTCATGATTGCCGAAGCAGACTGCAAACGGGATTTTTCTGGATGTAACAGGCTCTGTGATTTCACGAAGCACTCTTTCAACCGTTTTTTTATTTCCTCTGAAGCTTGTGTACTGCCATATCTGATCACCTGAATAAACAACCAAATCGGGCTTTTCCTTATCAAGTGCCGCATTAATTAAATTGATTGTATCAGGGCTTACCCTTGAGCCTTCCTGCACATCTGCAATCTGCATAATTCTGAATGTGCCGTTTTTAAATTTTAAAGCCATATAAACACCGCCTTGTAATATACCCACATTATAGCATAATTTTAGTAAGTGATACAAGGCTTACATATTAAATTGCAACTGTATATGATATTATACAAACAAAAAAGCACAGCAGTTGCTGTACTTTTTATTTGGTCCACCCGACAGGACTTGAACCTGCAATCTTTTGAATCGGAATAAACTGTGAAAATGCTTGTACACCTTGTATTTAAGCCAAATATGAAAAATGTTGATATACATTTTGATATACATTGCGTATATTTTTTACTTTTTTGGTGCATTAAGCAGTCTTGATTTTGTATTCCTTCTTCAGCTTTTTCTTATAGCTATCAGATAAACTGATTTTGCTGTTGTTTTCCAAATCGGTGTATATGTTAATCGTTGTTTGTATATCCGAATGCCCTAAATACTGTTTAGCGGTTACCATATCAACACCTTGCAGATAAAGAATAGTTGCATATGTATGTCTTAAATAATGCGGTGTAAACCGTTCTATGCGCATTGGTAAGCCTTTTGGATCGTATTTGCTGACATTCTGATTTGCATAACCATATTTAACATTTAGGTCAATCAAATAGCTATCCCACATCTGACGAAAGGCGGCGCCGGATAACAGCCTTCCGCCTGCGTTATAGCAAACATAAGGTGTTAATATCTTAGCCTGCTGCTTATATTCAATTAAATAATCAACCAATATCGGCGGTATCGGCACTTGTCTAACGGCATTTGCTGTTTTACCGCCTTGTTTTATTTTGGGAGGGTTTACATTCAAATCAACCGACTTTGTAACGCTTATGATTCCATTTTGCAAATCAATATCAGACCATTTAAGAGGAACAAGCTCGCCCCGGCGCAATCCACTAAATAAAAGTATCATTGCAGCAGGCTGACATCTATGCGGTGTATCAATAATCATTTGCTGTTCCTGTTCCGTCAAAGCCCTACGCTTGTCTTTTGGTGCTGATCTAGGTATTATTACCTGCTCAAAGAAATCGGGCGCAGGAATATCGTTAGCCCTTGCGTATTTGCATACCGCTGACGCAGTATTAACAATTTTTTGCAGTGTTGTTCTTGCAAGTGGTTTATTTGATAGTGGGCTGTTTTCTGCAAGCTCGTTAATATACACTTGAAAATCAGACAGCTTGATTTTCTTCAGTTCAACATTCTTATATCGTAAATTGAGCTGCTTTATTTCGTTTTGATATTCCTTTAATGTTGAGCTGCTTATATCAGACGGCTTCTTCTTTTCGTTCAGCCATTTATCCGCCCATTGACCAAATAGGGCGGTTGTATATACATCTTTGCCTGCCGCAACCTCAGACTTTAAGGCATTAACCTTTTTATTCAATTCTCGTTGACTGTTGGCTCTCACAAACTTGCGTATCGGCTTGCCGTTTACTGTGCCAATATATATTGATGTAGTGTATTGTTTTTTATTGTTCATAACTATATTAACCAATGTTCATTCCATTCATCACAAATTTTTTCTGCTTTATTATTATTTAAAAAGTCATTGAAAGCAGAATAAATTAGGTATTTTCTAAGCTGATACTCCTTAACTACATTTAATATATTCTCTCCGTCCGAATACACAAAAAGAGGATCATCGTCATTTGCGTTGGTTACACATTCTTTATATGCGTTAGTAAGAGAAGCATTAATTAACTTTTCTTTATAGTGTTCATAATCTAAAATTTGAAATATAGATGAATTTACAAAACGCAATATCATATTATCAATAAAATCAGTAGCAAGATAAGGGTATTTTGCAAGACACTTGATTGTGTCTTCGCTGAGACCGGTGTATTCACACACAAATTTTAATTTATTATCAGTAGTAAATAACTCAGTTGATCCAAATAAATAATCGGTCGATACATTTAGTTGTTTTGCTATTTCAACAAAAATTTTATAACTATAACCCTTGTCAACATTATTAATAATATCACTTAATGTTGCGGTACTTAGTTTAAAGCCTGCTGCAGTAACTTTATCCGATAATTCTTTGCTTGTCATATTGTTTTGCTTTAATAAATCTTCTATTCTTTCGCCAATAGTTATTTTATCATTACCCATATACTACCTCGTTAGTTTATTATAATGAATTGAAATAAATAAAATTCATTATAAAATTTTTATTGTGAATTTTTAAGATTTTGGAAAAATTTGTGCTATCATTACGATAGTGAACGAAAACAAATTGTATTCACTATAATAAATTATATCATCAGTGACAAATGAATGTCAAGAAGTTTTCAAAGAAAGGAGCGAAACAGATGTCAAGCCTTGAAATCAAATCAAAAATTATAGCAGCAGGACTGCATTGCTATCAGGTTGCTGCTGAAATCGGTATAACTGATAGTTCTTTTTCAAGGAAGTTGCGAACAGGATTAAATGATGCAGATACCGACAAGGTATTAAAAGCTATCGAAAAGCTGAAAACAACATAAAAAAGAGCGTACACAAAGGTACGCAATAAAATAGGGTGTGATCCCCGGCAAGAGATTACACACCCTTATACAGTCAAACAAAGAACAATAAGCCTGCTGCAAAGCTATTATATCATATAGCAGCAGGCAAAGCAAGAAGAAAGGAATACAAAATGATTTATAAATCACAAACTATCAGTAATTGGGACAAGCTGCCTGTTGCCCTTGATTTACATACAGTTGCGCTGATATTTGATGTTACAGATGCAACGATTAAAAATTGGATATATAAAGGCGCTTTAAAAGGCTCAAAAGTGGGCGGAAAATGGCTTTTTGATAAAGATTATATCAGGGGCTATATTGCAGGCGAATGCAAGGCGGTGATGCAGTAATGAGTAAGAACAAATTAGCGCAGATACAAAGCATTGTACTTGATTTACTGCAGTTTGATAACAGATGCAAGAAAGATGATCTATATCTATACAGCCGGGCTATTGAGGTTATAACAAGGAATAACGGTACTTACTGCGGCGAAATAAAGCAGCTTGTAACGCTTTTACAACGATACGGCAAGGACTTGCCCAAGTTTTCAAGTGTAATGCGTTCTCGCCAAAGTCTGCAGAGTGATAATCCTGAATTGAAAGATAGTTACATATCTGAAAAGAGAAAAGAACAGGAGTATCAATTTAGGGGCTTCTTTAGAAGAGATTAAAGCATTTTGCAGTCGATTGCAAAAAACAAATGTTCGCTACAAAAGTAAAACAAGGCAGCAGGTTTTTATATGCCTGCTGCTATTGTTAGCCCAAATAATGAGCTGAAAAAAATAGAGGGTGCAAGTCCCTTTTGCCGACTTGATAAAAGTAATAAATTTAGAACGAATTAACTGTAAAAAGAGGGTTAAAAAGTGCCTTGGATAAAGAAAGAGTATGATTGTGGTAACTGTGTAATGGTTGTAAAATGCTTTGCTTCCCGATATGGGAGTAAAGGGCAGATACTGCATATCATAAACAGTGACAATAAAACAAGTGAAAAGCAGCAGGCTGTTAATGATAGAAACGCTATGCAGCGTTATTCTGTTCTTGCTAATGCTAATTTTAAAAAGGGTGATTATTACGCTACATATACATTCAAAAGGGGTTTATTGCCTGCTTCAGTAGAAGAATGTGAGGAAATTTGGAAGAAATACAGACGAAAATTAAGAGATTTTTATAAAAAGCAAGGGAAAGAGTTTAAATATATCTATGTATTTGAATATGACGGGGTGCGGCCGCATTTTCATATGCTTTTTAATAATGACGGTATAAATCTTGCAGACTTACCCGAATGGGAATACGGCAACCCGGATACTAAGCTGTTGGACGATAGAGAATATCATACAGTAGGGGAATACTTTGTAAAAGTATGCTATGGAGATTTAGAAAGCCCTAAAAAAGGTAAATTAGGCAGTTCAAGGAATTTATACAGACCTGAGCCAAAGATTACGGTATTGCATTCCTCAAATTGGAGTAAAACACCCAAAGCAAGAGCAGGCTATTACATAGATGCAGAATCAATCAGAAATGGCTATGTTGAGGTAATAGAAAACGGCTTTATATTCCGTTATCAATCATACCGAATGATAAGACAGGAATAGACAATATAAAGCTGTTATATAGCAGCAGGCATTATATAAAACGAAATAGAGGTATATAAGAATGAGCAAACAGAGAAAAAAGCAAAACAAGAGTATTAAACGTTTGGAAGAAAAAGCAAGGAAAAGGCAAGCAGTAATTGATCGGGAAAGAATTAATAACTTTATTGAGATTTTCGGCAATGTTGAATTTGATTATGACGGTTATAAATTCGGTTGGTTTTCTGCCGATGGTAATTATCATTTAATGACTGCGCATACTTTTGAAAATGAAGCTATACAAAGCGGAAATTTTGCCGATACGCTTTACAATCAGGTTGTTGTGCCTATTAAATAAAAAAACACCCTTTGCCTGCTGCAACAGGTAACGGTGATAAATGCCACTATTGCTGTAATTAAAGGTGTTTTTCCTACTTTAATTATTGGTGCACCCTCTGATTCCAATGTGGCCCTTGCTGAACGCTTACTGCAATGAAGAATTTTACCAACCTGATCCATAGTAAGAACTGCTTTTGCTATATCAATATCCATAGGAATATTATTTATTTCCTCAATCATTTTCTTATATTGACTGAGTTTTTCAAGTTCTTCATCAATATTTGATGTAATTGTTATTGACATTTGTTTCACCTCGCTTTCTTTTCTTTCGTTGTCTATATTGTAACATACTTACTCAAGTATTTCTATTAGCATATTTCACAAACTTACACAAGTATATTTGTATATTTTTGTACTTGTGTAAGTATTGCGTTTGTGCTATAATATAGCCATAATGAAAAATGGGCTTATATAAGCTTGCTACACTAATATAAAAAGGGGATAATAAATATGGCAGAAGGACAGGGAAAGCCAAGCACAAGAGCAAAAAACAAGTATAATGCTGCTAATTATGAGCGTATTGCACTTGTTGTACCAAAGGGAAAAAAGGCAAAAATAAAAGCCTATGCAGATAGCAAAGGCGAAAGTATCAACGGTTTTGTAAATAAAGCTATTGATAAGGCAATGGAAGAATAAGGGTGTTAATATGGCTTTAGAAAACAAATTAAACATAACTGAGAGTGCGGAGCTCGCAAGAATAGAAGAGAAAATCAGCAAAACAAAGGCACTTGAACTTTTTGAAAACGGATTGCTTGATACTTTTGAGGTCGGTACATTCAAAGGTTTATCAGATATACACAAATATCTGTTTGAAGATATATACAGCTTTGCCGGAAATATAAGAACAGTAAACATATCAAAAAGCGGTTTCCGCTTTGCTCCTGTGATGTATCTGCAGGCTGCTTTGGATAATATTGATAAAATGCCGCAATCAACATTTGATGAAATCATAGAAAAGTATGTTGAAATGAATGTTGCACACCCTTTCAGAGAGGGAAACGGCAGAAGCACAAGAATATGGCTTGATATGATATTAAAAAAGGAATTGCAGCAGGTTGTCGATTGGAGCAAGGTAGATAAAGACGATTATTTGCTTGCAATGGAGCGCAGCCCTATTAAAGATGTTGAAATCAAAGTGCTTTTAAAAGCCGCATTAACGGATCAGGTAACAGACAGAGATGTTTATATGAAAGGCATTGATGCAAGTTACTATTATGAGGGTTATACCACATACAAAACTGAAACTTTATAAAAATAAGAACAGCAGGACATACAGCCTGCTGTTTTAATATTGTTAAACTTGATTTTACTGGGTATTATTGTTAAAATTTATTTGGTGATGATAATGAAGAATAAGACAGTTGATAAAGAAGTTATTAATAAAGTAACTGTATATTTTTATCGAAAAGGACAGTATTATGCAATAAAGAAAAAAGATAGAAAAAAAGCATATTTTCCTGAAATAAAGATTGATGAAGATGTTAATGAAAAGACAAAAGAAAAATATAGAGGTTACATTGTCGATTTAATTCATCAGAAGCTTTTTGCATCTAATAAAATTGATATTCAGTTACTAAGAAAAAATACTTGGATAAAAGAAACTATCAAAGTAAAAGATAAAGTAACAAAGAAGAAAAAGAAGATAGAAGTTGTACGAATAGATTTAGATGATAATTTGTGGAATGATAGTCCTTTGGAATATGTGTTGTGTGCTAAAGATAATAAATTAGTCGAAGACAAATGTTTTGACATATTGGAAAGCAAAAACAATAAATATAAACCGATTGTTAATTATTTACTTGTACTTAGTTTATTAATATTCTTTTTAGTGATAATTTCTTTAGTTTTAAATTTAAAACTTGATGGAAGATTATTGGATGTTACAGCTTTTATTATGTTAGTTTTTACAATAATAGCTAAAAGCATAATATCAACTATTGTGAAGAATAGAAGGTTAAAACTAAGTTTATTTTGGGATGTTATGATTAATGTTATAATTACAAGTTTGTGTTTTGTATTAGCTACAAAAGTTAGTGTTGAACTTCTTCCACATTTAGAAAATATAGAGACATCATTATTTAGTCTTATTTCAATAGGCATTACATTGCTGATTCCTGTTATAGATTACTATAAGCACAGAAAAGATTTTTAAAGCAAGTTTTGTACTTGCTTTTATTTTTTACGAAAATATTAAAATGCTTTTTTTGGAAAGAGAAAATATAAATATTGGTTAATTTCTAAGTTTGTTTTATGAAATTTGCCTTTAAGGGGGGCAAAGATAGGTGGATTTTTGCAAATAGTTGAAAAATTTTCACTTTTAAAACGCTTGTAAGCCTTGTTATTATGCCAAAAATAAGCCCTAAAAAGTGATATACATTTTGATATACATTTGCCCGTAAAAGTGCATAAA
>OFFJ01000004.1_pt1 | contig 196710 bp, 177 predicted proteins | sample 1521261 | NCBI WGS metagenome assembly OFFJ01 (sample SAMEA3504122, study PRJEB24116) | mouse gut metagenome | biome: mouse gut; feature: mouse-associated habitat; material: faeces | place: Denmark | collected 2011 | reverse complement strand
AATCATATTTACATATTTTTCTATATAGTTTATAATATTAATACCTATAACAATGCCGAAGGAGAAGCTTTTATGGCAAAGGATCAGAAAAAAATGGTAGAGGATATTACCTCTATGGATGAAGACTTTGCAAAATGGTATACCGATATTTGCAAAAAGGCTGAATTAATTGAATACACAAGCGTTAAGGGCTGTATGGTTATCCGCCCTTACGGTTATGCAATCTGGGAAAACATCCAGAATATACTTGATAAAATGTTTAAGGATACAGACCACGAAAATGTTTGTATGCCTATGTTTATTCCTGAAAGCCTTCTTCAAAAGGAAAAGGATCACGTTGAGGGCTTTGCACCTGAATGTGCATGGGTAACAATCGGCGGAAGCGAGCAGCTTGAAGAAAGACTTTGCGTAAGACCTACATCTGAAACACTTTTCTGCGAGCACTTCAAGAATGTTGTTCATTCTTACCGTGACCTGCCTAAGCTTTATAATCAATGGGTTTCTGTTGTAAGATGGGAAAAAACAACAAGACCGTTTCTTCGATCACGTGAGTTCCTCTGGCAAGAGGGTCACACACTTCATGCAACTGCTGAGGAAGCTATTGAAGAAACAGAGAAAATGCTTAATGTATATACCGAATTCTGCCAGAAATATCTTGCAATTCCTGTTGTTCAGGGTATGAAAACAGAAAGCGATAAGTTTGCAGGTGCAGAGCGTACATACTGCATTGAAGCACTTATGCATGACGGCAAGGCACTTCAGGCAGGTACCTCTCATTATTTTGGTGACGGCTTTGCAAAAGCATTTGAAATTCAGTATTCAGACAAGGAAAACAAACTTGTATATCCGCATCAGACCTCTTGGGGAATGACAACCCGCCTTATCGGTGCAATTATTATGACACACGGTGATGATAACGGACTTGTTCTTCCGCCTGCTGTTGCTCCTGTTCAGGTTATGGTTATTCCTGTTGCACAGCATAAGGAAGGTGTAATTGAAAAAGCTACCGAGGTATGTGACAGATTGAAAAAAATCTGCCGTGCAAAAATTGATGCATCAAACAATTCACCGGGTTGGAAATTTGCCGAATATGAAATGAAGGGTGTTCCTATTCGAGTTGAAATAGGTCCTAAGGATATTGAAAAAAATCAGTGTGTAATTGTTACACGTCATAACAGAGAAAAAACCTTTGTATCCCTTGACGAACTTGAAGCAGTTATTCTGCAAAAGCTTCAGGAGGTGCGTGACGGTATGTACAATGCTGCTCTTGAAAACAGGGAACACAGAACCTATATATGCAAAACTCTTGATGAAATCACAAACGCACTTAAAGAAAACGGAGACGGCTTCGTTAAAGCAATGTGGTGCGGAGAAGAAACATGTGAGGATAAGGTTAAGGAAATCACAGGTGTTGGTTCACGCTGTATCCCTCTTGAGGAAGAGCATATTGCAGATACCTGTGTTTGCTGTGGAAAACCCGCTAAGCATATGCTTTATTGGGGTAAGGCTTATTAATAAAATTTTTTAGGAGGATTTTTATGTCAGTTTTAGTAACGGGTGGTGCCGGATATATCGGCAGCCACACTTGCGTTGAGCTTCTTAATTCGGGTATTGATGTTGTAATTGTTGATAACTTCTGCAACTGCAAAAAATCAAGTATAGACAGAATAAAGGCTCTTACAAACAAAGCATTCACCTATTACGAATGTGATATTCGTGATTATGACGGAATGGATGAAATTTTCAAAAAAGAAAGCATTGATTCTGTTATTCATTTTGCAGGGCTTAAGGCAGTTGGCGAAAGTGTTTATAAGCCTCTTGAATATTTTGACAACAATATAAACGGAACACTTGTTTTGCTTGATGTTATGAGAAATAACGGATGCAAAAAGATTGTATTTTCCTCCTCTGCAACGGTTTACGGTATGAATAACATATCACCTCTTACAGAGGATATGAAGGTTGGCGGTGTTACCAATCCGTATGGCAGAACAAAGCTTATGATTGAAGAAATCATGCAGGATTTATATGTATCAGACAAGGAATGGTCTATCTGCCTGCTTCGTTATTTCAATCCTATCGGTGCTCATAAGAGCGGCACGATGGGCGAAGATCCGAACGGAATTCCAAACAACCTTATGCCATACATCACACAGGTTGCTATCGGCAAACTTGATCACCTGGGTGTTTACGGTGATGATTATGATACGCACGACGGCACAGGTGTAAGAGATTATATTCACGTTGTTGACTTGGCACTCGGCCACGTTAAGGCTGTTGAGAAGGTAGCTTCAGGTACGGGTCTTAATATATACAACCTCGGCACAGGCAAGGGCTACAGTGTGCTTGATGTTGTTAAAGCATTTGAAAAAGCTTCAGGTGTTAAGATTAAATATGAAATTCTTGACCGCCGCCCCGGTGATATTGCTACCTGCTATTCAGATCCAAGCAAGGCATTAAAGGAGCTTGGCTGGAAGGCTGAACGCGACATTGAAGAAATGTGTGAGGACAGCTGGCGCTGGCAAAGTCAGAACCCTAACGGTTATCCTGATTAATCATAATACTATAAACAAAGACCGCTCATATGAGCGGTCTTTAATTGTTTTAAGATACTATTTAATATTCACCATATACATAATCTTCATCATATGAGTAAGCATTATGAATATTTCTCATATCCTCCGGCAGAGAATTATAATAATCACAAATCATTTTATTTGAAAGCTTTTTAACAAAATTGAATTCACGCAGATCCCCTATACCATTACATTCAAGCGCTCCGTTTTCAGACAATGTGAAATTCTCACCGTAATCATATTCAACTCTGTAAAGAATACAATTTTTTGCCTGCTGTGCAACTTCTTCATTTTTATCATTTGCCAGCTCAATTATATACGGCACTGCGGAATCGGAAAGATTATTCAGATAGCTTACATCAACCGTTTCAATCTCATTATTACTGTAAGCATTAACATTATATTTTGCAACAACTGAATCCATATCTGCAAATGCACAAACGATAAACAGTACACTGCAGAAAATAATGATAGGCTGCATATACTTAACCTTAGGGAAGAAAATATGAATTACAAAAAACAGAATGATAACAAGAAGCATAACCATAAATATTGAAACAAGCAAACGATACTTTGAAAGACCGAAAATTTCAATATTAAGGCTCATTTTAGACATTGCGGTAGTAAGAAGAACAATTGAAAACATTGATATAAAGAATTCTGCTGCCTTTAACGGTTTGGAAATTTTATTTGCTCCATCTCTTTTTGTAGCAATATTTGTTAAAGAAATAATTGCAATGTTAATAACACATATAGCAAACATTTCAAAAAATCCGCGTCTTGCATAAACGCTTGCAGTATATTCATAACCCTCAGGAAGAATGCCTGAAAAAGCACTGAAAAAATATGCAAGCTGTGAGAAAAGGTAAACTAAATACGTAACTGAAATAACGCATAAAAATGTTGTTGAAACTGCACTTGGTGAAAATCTGAAACTCTTTTTGCTTTTAGCAAAAACTTCGGAACCCGTTTTAAGATTATTCTTTTTGCTGAAAGCATAAGAAAAAACATATGGTATAAACAAAATGGATATAAAAGCATCTGCAATATAAATTCCTATATTCCTTGCAATTGTATTGATTAGCCCCTGAAAGGCTGCATCACTGCTTACAAGAAGAGGTATAATAACCAGCAATACGGGAACGGAAACCGCAAATCCTATAATAACATAAAGCAATCTTTTGTTTTTAGAAATAGATTTATTAAGTGAATAGTTTACATCCGATATGTTGGTAAACGGCGAAATGATTGTACCGCAAATCAAATCACCGAGCATTTTAAAACTGCCCTCATTATTTCTGAAGGTATCGCTTATTCCGCAAATGTAAATTGAAAACAATGCCGTAACAAGAAATACCATGATGAAATTTACAAATATATCTCTTGACAGCGTAAAGGTTGCAGCCCCTGCAAGTGATAAAATCCCGCAAATATATGAAAAAGCAGATACCTTAATACTTTTATTCCAGAGATATGCAGTGAATACAACAAAAATAATAAAAAATGATATGGTAAAGCCTGAATTAAAGCCGTGCATTACTGCAAAATCAATAAAAATAAATATCGATGCAAAAAAGACCAGTAAAAATGATAAATCTTTTTTATTCATATTAAGTATTTTTCTGTTTTTAGGTGCCTGCGGCGGAACATAATATGTGCTTTTTGTATTAAATTCATAATTATTCATATCATCATCTCCATTAATATTTATTGCTTAATCCTTAACAAATTCCAGAATATCACCGGGCTGACAATCAAGTTCCTTGCAGATAGCTGTTAAGGTTGAAAATCTGATAGCCTTTGCCTTTCCCGTTTTTAAAATTGATAAATTTGCAGGAGTAATACCTATTTTTGATGCCAGTTCATTTGAGGACATTTTACGCCTTGCAAGCATAACATCAAGATTTACTACAATATGCATATATTCCTCCTATATGGTAAGCTCGTTTTCTTCTTTGATTTTTATCGCAGATTCAAATACATTTTTAACTACTCTTACTACCAGTCCCATAAATCCTGCACCTGCGGCTAAAATTATCAGAAAAACAGAAGGCCATCCCTTAGCTATACAAATAATTACAAACGCAAGCAGGCATACGATTGCGGCATAAAAGCAGCTCCAGCTTATAATTCTCAGCAGTTTGACATTTCTGCCGTCAAAAACAACTTCTTTTCTGATATTGGTTAATAGCTTATCTATACAAATTAAAGCCACATATCCTGCAGGTACAATTGCATAAAACGGATATAAAACATATTTGCCGCCAAGCTGCCACAAAGATATTTGGTAAATAACAGGCTCTGTTGCAATAAGAAAAGGAAGTACAATAACAATTACTGCCAAAACAACATAGCACACCCTTACAATAAAGTGTGTAAGCTTAACGGATTTTTCTTTACTCCACATTAAATTTTCCTCCAAAAGAATAATTTTCAAGTTAGTTATAGCATCAAAATTATCGTTTGTCAACAATTTTTTATCATTTTTCAAAAAGATCCAACAAAAAAAAGGAGCGGCAAAACCGCTCCTAAATTATATAATATTACCATTATTAAAACCAATTAAATTGAGAATTTAAAACAATAGCAATTACCAAATCCACAACAAACATAATTATTGAAATTATACCTGCAATAAATGCCTTTTTATTGCGTGATTGCGTTTCCTTGCTGATTTGGGCATTCTTCCTCTTCATAACCAAAGGAACAGTTATGCCTATTGCTGCAAATGCAGGGCATATTCCGATTGTACATACACCGATTATTGCGGTGATGAATGCTATTTTTGAAAGCCTGTCCAATATGTTTTCATTTTTCATAATTATCCTCCGTTATCCCGTATTTCATATTAATTCTGTTCAACTTTTTAATAAATGCCTCACCAAATAAAAACAGAAACAGCACTGTTGCTCCGCCGAATATTGCTGAAAACGGCAGACCTGCTGCATATATTGCCAAAGCGGCAGACCATGTAAACTCATCCGCAATAAAAATCACCGAGCCTGCATCAACAATAACACCGTAAAGTGCAAAGGTAAGAACGAAGCCGACTATTGAAAGAGTCCACCTGTTTGTTCTCAGCTTTTTAAAGATAACACCTGCAAAAAAGCCGACAAGCCCAAGTGCTACCATCTGAAAAGGAGTCCATATTCCCTGCCCGAAAATAAAGTTTGAAACAAACGCTGAAAATGCACCTATAATATATCCCCTTTCGGCTCCAAGACAAACCGCTGACGCAATAACCACCGCACCGATAGGCTTGAACTGAGGCACAAGATAGAATACAGCTCTTGACGCAACCGCAAGCGAAATCAGAACTGCAATGAGTGCCAGCTCACGTGCCGAGGGCGAGGATTTTTCAAAGCTGAGCATAAACGGTATCATTGAAACAAGAAGAATGATTACCGAAACAAGGTAAAATGAAGTGGTTTCAGCAAGGAAAAGCTGCCATAAAACTATAATAACCGCCGTTAACAAAATCAACACTGCAGACAAAATTTTTACTGATTTTCTTTTCATTGCTCCACCTCAATATCATCAACAGAAACAGCCTTTCCGCCCGTTAATCTTGAAATGGATGTCGTATAAGTTGAAAGTGAAGAAAAAAATTCTCTTGCAGGGGAATTTGCAATAATTTTACCGTTGAATAAAAATGCGGTATTATCTGCATACCTGCCCGCAAATTCCAAATCGTGCGTTACAACTATTATCGTTTTTCCTTTTTCGGTAAGTGCTTTAAGCATCCCCGCAAATTCAATACGGAAGGGCGCATCAACACTTTTTGTAGGCTCATCAAGCAGCATAATATCACAATCCACTGACATTATTTTAGCAAGAGCAAGACGCTGTGCCTCTCCGCCGCTCAAATCAAATGGATTTCTTTGAACAAGTCTGTCCAGCCCGAACTGCGTTAACAACTTTGCATCATTAACCTCTTCACGAACAGTATCACAAACAAATAAGGTATGCACATTCTGCGGCATATATGCCGTTCTTCCGCTTGCCTTAATTTTGCCGCTATAGCATTTCAGCACACCGCAAAGACATTTAAGAAGTGTTGTTTTACCGCTTCCGTTCGCACCGACTATGGCATTGATTTTCCCCTTTTCAGCCTGATAATCAAGCGAAAGGAAAACATCCGGCAATCCTTTTTTATAAGCAAAACAAATACCTTTTGCAGTGAGAGAGGTATCATTTTTCACCTGCACACATTCTTTTCGATATGTAATATGATTCAATGCTTTTTTTGCATCTGAAAAATCAATCGGATTACCATTTAAAACCTGCGTATATGGCGGAAGTGCCGCTCTCATATCATGCTCTGTTTCTACAAGAAAGCGTGCCGCTTGCGAGGGTGTTCCGCAAAAAATCACTTTACCCTGATCCATAACCGCAACTTTGTCTGCGGCTTTCAGAATGCCGTCCATTCTGTGGCTGCTGATAATAACAGTTACTCCCTGCTCACGGTTGAGCTTAGAAACTATATTTATAAAGTCCTCTGCCGCTACGGGATCAAGCTGCGAAACAGGCTCATCAAGAATAAGCAAATCCGTTTCGGCAGTAAACACAGAAGCAAGCGAAACAATCTGCTTTGTGCCGCCTGAAAGACTCTCTGTTTTCTCATTAAAAACACTGCCGAGATTAAAGTAACTTGCCGCCTCTGCAATTTTCAAAGCCGTTTCTTTTCTGCCTGTTCCGAGATTCTGCGGAGCAAAAGCAAGCTCACTCTGCACGGTATCCGTAACAATATTGCTTTCAACATTCTGATTAACAAAGCCTATATTTTCACTTCTTATGCTAATCTCTCCGCTGACTTCACCGAAAGGTGCAATTTCCTTTTTAAGAAGCCTTAAGAGAGTTGATTTTCCGCTGCCGGACTTTCCGATAACAAGACATACCTCTCCCTCTTCAACAGAAAGGTTAACACCATCAAGTGCATTTTCATCTGCTTTGGGATAAGAGAATATTAAATTTTTGATTTCAACAAAAGCCATTTAACATCCTCCGATAAATCCGCAATTAGCGGAAAAAGTGCATAAACAAAAAATAATATCAATGAAAAATAATGAATACTCTTAATTTCAATTACAGGATTAAAAGAAATCTGCGGATATTCCATAAAGCCTGCAGCAAATAAATATATAATCAGCACTGCAATAAGCATAAGTGCTGCAAAATCACTTTTTCTGAATTCATATGCGCTGTAGAAGCTTCTTTTTTTGGTCCCAAAGCCCCTGGATTTCATTGAATCCGCTGTTTCAATGCTTTTTTCAAGGCTTATTGACAGTAAAGCTGAAAACCTTGACAGAGTGTTTTTTAATCCCTTTGTTTCCGTTCCTAAACCCTTATGTGCATCCTTTATTTCATCAGAAGCTTTAATCATAAGCGGAATAAATCGCAGAATCATAGAAAACAAAAGTGCAAAATTTGGCATAATACCGCCAAAAATTGCCATAAACCTATCACTTGTAACAATCTCGTTATATGACAAAAACCACATGATAACCGCACCTATCATCACCCCTGTAAACAAACCTGATGCAAGGCATTCTGTTGTAAAGTTAATTCCCTTTACAGAAAATAAAATATGTTTTCCGTATCCGGCAAAAAGCATATTGAAAATTCCTGCAAATAAAACAATGGGAAATGTGAATTTCAGCAAATATGAAACCGCTTTTTTGCCCTTTAACTTAACTGAATAGCAAAAAGAACACAAAAAAGACACTGCGGTAAAAAAAGAATTTGTAAAAACAATTGTTAAAGCTATTACACCTATAAAAAACAAGAAACTGATTATGGGGTGAAATTTTGAAAATCTATCCATATCAGTTCCTCCGTTTATATTTTTAAATCACTTGATTCTGACATCCTGCTTTGTTCTGAAGCGATAGCCATATTGATCCAAAACATGCATCTTATTGAGCGCAACCATTGTACCCTTTGCAACACACAGCTCGGCCCTTGGCGCAACGGTAATATCAAGGTTAAGTGCATCTGCAAACATTTTATCCATTCCGTAAATTGCAGAGCATCCGCCTGTTAATATAACCTCACCCGATGTTATATCTGCCATAAGCTGAGGTGATGTTCTTTCAAAAAGAGCAACTGCGGCATCTGCAAGCTGTTTTAAAAGCGGACTTAAGCATTCATATATCTCATTTCCTGTTAATTCGGCACTATCGGGCATACCGGTTACCATATTTCTGCCCTTAACCTGCATAGCAACATCCTCTTCACGCGGATATGCACAGGCTATACTGTTTTTTACCTCTTCTGCTGTACGTTTCCCGATTAAAATACTGTACTCATCGTGCATATGTCTTATTATTTCATCATCAAAGTGATTGCCTGCAAGCCGCAGCGTTTCAACCTGATTCATACAGCCCTGACTTACAATTGCCATATTTGTTGTGCCGCCGCCTATATCTATAACAAAAACACCTGTAGGAAGCAACGGATCAACACCCGCACCGAAGGCGGCACAAAGCGGCTCTTCAACAAGGCAAACAGATCTTGCACCGGCAGTAATTATTACCGACACCAGGGTTCTTTTTTCAACATCTGTGCTGAGTGCGGAAATAGATGCAACAACTCTTGGCTTGAAAAGGCTTTTTCCTATAACCTTGTTAATAAAAAACCTAACCATTTTCTGAGCTATTGAATAATTGGTTATTGCACCGTTTACAACAGGCTGAATAACCGAAATACCGCTTGGCTCTCTGCCCTCAAGATAATATGCCCTTCTGCCTGCATACACTATTTTTTCTGTTTCCGTGTCATAGGCAACATAGGACGGCTCATTAACAACAATCCCCTTGCCGGGAACAGATATAACTATTGAACTTGAGCCTAAATCTATACCTAAATCATAACCAAACATAATGTCATTCCTTAAAATCAATATAAATAAATGTTACTGCAAGAAAGGATTATTGTCAACCGTTAAAAAATACCCCAATGCACTGTAACGTCTGCTTTTTTTATCATTATCAACCATTGTGCGAACAGAATTTTCATTTCCGATTAAAACAAGAAGATTTTTTGCCCTTGTAAGTGCCGTATAAAACAGATTTCTGTATGCAAGCTTCGGCGGAGTTGCAAGAACAGGCATAACAACCGTTTCAAATTCAGACCCCTGACTTTTATGCACAGTCATTGCATAAGCAAGCTCAAGCTCCTTTGCACTTTCAATCGAATACATAGCTTCCCGGTCGTCAAACTGAACATTCAGTATATCATTTGCCCTGTCTATCCTTGTTAAAATTCCAATATCCCCGTTGAAAACGCCTGTGCCGCTATCATTTGCCTTAAACCATGGCACATCATAATTATTCTTAATCTGCATAACCTTATCCCCTATGCGGAGAACATAGCCGTTATGCTTAATTTCCGCTTTTTCTCTTGACGGAGGGTTAAGCCTTTGCTGCAAAAGATAATTAAGGTTTTCAGTGCCTACATCACCTTTTCTGCTCGGACAGAGCACCTGAATATCAGTAAGCGGATTATACCCATATGATGCCGGCAGACGGCGTGTTACAAGATCAACTATCTTCTTAGAAGCATTATATGGTGCATTTTCTTTCAGCAGAAAGAAATCAGATGATGAATCAGTTCGTGACATATCCGGCATTTCACCTTTAACAACTTTATGTGCATTCGTAACAATCAGACTTTCCATTGCCTGACGAAAAATCTTATCAAGCTCCACAACAGGTATCATACCGCTTTCGGTTAAATCCTTAAGTACATTTCCTGCACCTACGGGCGGAAGCTGATCCTTATCTCCAACCATAATAAGCCTTGCATTCATCGGCAGTGCTTCCAAGAAGCTGTCAAACAACTTTATATCCACCATTGAAAGCTCATCAATGATAACAGCATCCACATCAAGCTTGTTTTTCCTGTTGTAAACAAATGATGGTTCCGTCGCTCCGTCCCTGTATTCAACCTCAAGCAATCGGTGAATTGTTTTTGCCTCACAGCCGGTAAGCTCCGTCATTCTTTTTGCAGCTCTGCCCGTTGGTGCCGCAAGTGCAACATTAAGCCACCTGTTTTTCATAAGGGCAATGATTCCTCTGACCGTTGTGGTTTTACCTGTACCCGGACCACCTGTAAGAATAAGCATACCCTGATTAACCGCAATCTCGATTGCAGCTCTTTGCTTATCATCAAATTCAATCCCGTGTGCTTCCTCAAAGGCATAAATTTCACTTGAAAATATTTCAATCTGCCTCGGAGGATAATTTACCATAACCTTTATTCTTTCGGCAACAGCAGTTTCTGCCTGATAAATCTCGGGAAGAAATAAAAACGCCTTACCGTTTATATCATCTGAAAAAAGCTGCTTGCCCTGAATGGCATTATCTATAGATATTTCTGCAGCATCCTCACTGCATTCAAGATAATTCATTGCAGATTTAACAACTGCACTTCTTGGCAGACAGGTATGACCGTTATCAAGATTATGGCGAACAACAAAAACAACTCCTGCCTGACATCTGTAATCATATAAATCAGGTGAATCAAGTGAGCCGGCAATTTCCTCTGCACGTTCAAAGGAATAACCGCTTTCACAAACAAAGGCATACGGATTTTCAGAAATAATATCACAGGCGGCTGCACGAAACATATTATAAGCCTTAAATGCTTCGCTCTGCGTTAAACCGAGATTTGTTAAACCAATCATTGCTTCCCTTGAAGCAAACTGTGCTTTGAACTCCTGCTGAATTTTTCTTGCCTTAGGTTTGCTTATTCCTTTTACGGAAGCAAGGCGGTTAACATCATTTTCAATAACATTGAAGGAATCCGCACCAAAGGCTTCAACAATTTTAACAGCCGTTGATTCACGAACACCCTTTATGATTCCGCTTGCAAGATAACGCAGAATTCCTGCGGCATCCGCAGGCAGAGTCTGCTCCACAAGGCTTGCCTTAAACTGTTTTCCGTAGGTGGAATGATTTACCCATTCGCCAACAAGGCGCACCTCTTCGCCCTCAACGAGCTTAGGAAAATTACCCACAACCGTTAAAGGCTCATTATCATAAGAAATAACCATAACGGTGTAACCGTTTTCCTCGTTAAAATAGGTTATATCTTCAATGGTTCCTGTTAAATTTTCAAGCTCTTTTTCCATAAAACCACCTAAAATATTTAGGCTTATATTATATCAAATTATAATAATAACGGCAACAAAAAAGATTTTTCTTTACAATTATGTAAAAAAGGCACTCTGCACTTTGATGCAGAATGCCGAAAATTCACTCAAAATCTAATGAATCATTCCTATTTACTTATTTAAGAGTAGTAAAGCTTATCGGAGAAGACCAATTATCCGAATAAATCTTCTGACCGTTAACAACTGCATATGCCCTTACTCTGAAGGTATAGCTTGTTCCGCTCGCAAGGCTGCTGAACACTCTTGTATTTGCTGTAATATCTCCGAATCTTTTCCATGCTCCGTTGCTGATATACTGCAATTCATAGCCGTCTGCTCCGCTAACCTTGTCAAATGTAAGCGTTGCTCCTGCTTTTGTTACATTTGATGCCTTGAAATTTGCAGGTGCTGAAAGATTTGTTGGGTTTAATGTGGTAAAGCTGTATGCACCTGACCAATTATTTGAATAAATCTTCTGACCATTTACAACAGCATACGCCCTTACTCTGAAGGTGTAGCTTGTTCCGCTTGCAAGGCTGCTGAATACTCTTGAATTTGTTGTTATTTCTCCAAAGTTCTTCCAAGCACCATTGCTTACATACTGAAGCTGATAGCCGTCTGCTCCGCTAACCTTGTCAAATGTAAGCGTTGCTCCCGTTTCTGTTATATTTGTATATTTTATCTGTGAAACTGCAGGAAGATTAACAGCATCAACCAATGTCTTAAAGGTTATCGTAGATGACCAGTTATTTGAAGATACTTTCTGTCCGTTTACAACAATATATGCTCTTACTCTGAAGGTGTAGCTTGTTCCGCTTGCAAGGCTGCTGAACACTCTTGAATTTGCTGTTATTTCTCCAAAGCTTTTCCAAGCACCATTGCTTACATACTGCAATTCATAGCCTGCTGCACCTGTTACCTTATCGAAGGTAAGCGTTGCTCCGGACTTTGTTATATTCGTTGCCTTTAAATTCTGAACTGCGGGAAGATTGCCCGGCATATCTATAAAAACAGGAATTGAAAAGGTTTTTCCCTGTGCAAGAGTACCTTCATTGTAATATGCATTATATGTTTTTACCGCTTCATTTGCAGCGGCGTAAACGCTTGTCATATACTCATGACCGTGCATATTTGAACCAGATGCAGGATTCACATTAAATTTCTGCAGATAGCCTGTATACTGTGTACCGAAATTATTTTTTATGTAAAGTGCACCGTTATAAATTGAAAGATACGGATTGGTCCATGGTCTGTTATATTTGTCCTGTGAACTGTAATTAATTAAATCAGAGCGGATATAACCTGTATAAGACGTACCGCCCACGGTTGCAGTAACATTATACCATACATAATCATCAGACTGTTTATCTGTTTTGAAATTATATATAACCGCTGTTCCCATCGGAACATTAACAACAATGCTGCTTGAAGTTGTTGAAGCACTTCTCATATTGGCATTTACATTTGTTGTATATCCTGAACCTGAAGAAGCCCAGCGTAAACCATCTTCCGCTCCTGTATAAGCTCCTATATTGTAATAATTATAAATTCCCGGGTAATTCGCGTTTGTTCCGCTTGCACCGCCTGCTGAATTGGTTTTTCCGCCAACCTCCTGCACAATTTTTGATGCAAGATAATATGCAGAAAGTCCGCTGTTTTTTGCTGCTGCCATAATGGCCGCCGAATACTTTGTTGCAGGTGAATATGTTACAGTCTGCCCCTGTGCATTCTGGTATGTAATATTTGCGTTGTGCATCCAGGTGCCTGCAAGGATTGCTTCCACACCCTCCTGTGAATGTGATGAATTATAAAAATTCGTTTCAAACTGGAAAATATATTTTTCATTAAGAAAGTTTCTTGGATCCATATAATACTCAACGGCACTTTGTGAAGCGGATACCCAATTCGGATTTTCCTGCACTACATAGCTTCCGTTTTTAAAACACGATGAACAGTTGCAGTAATAACCCTTACCGTCATTGATTGTATTCTTCTCAATCTTCTGCTGAGAATGAGATGTTCTTTCCTTTGAAACAGCTGTACTCCAGCTTTCACCGGTAAACAGCGGTTCAAAGCTCCAGTTCGGATATTTATTATGAAGAGCAACCAAATGCGGAATATAAGATTCCGGAAAGCCCTGACCTCTTAACTGTGATGCATAATCTGCCGCTTGAGCAGAAAATGAAGCCGGCGGCAATATTAACACTGCTATTAATATTGAAAGAAATAAACTGATTATACGTTTTTTCATTACACTTTCTCCATTTATGTTATAAGATATGACTTTATTTTATCTTGTTTTACATAAAGTGTCAACCGTCTATAATTTTCATATAGCCTCATTATTTACCAATTTACAGAGTAGTGCAGGAGTAAACCTCAGAGAAGTTAGAGGAATAAACAATATTACCATTAATTATCTGATAAGCACGAATACGAAAACTATATGTTCTTCCGGATTCAAGCGAAGTAAAGGTTCTTGAATTTGTTGTTACATTTCCCATTTTCACCCATCCATCCGACCTCAAATACTGAATTTCATAACCGGCTGCACCTGCAACACTGTCAAATACGATAGTTAATCCGTTTGATGTAATATTGCTAAAGCGTATACTCTCAACCGCAGGTAAATCCGGCTTGGTTGCAAAGCTTACAGCGGCAGACCAATTGGCAGAATATACATTTATCCCGTCAACTACCATATATGCACGAACTCTGAACGTATATTCCGTATCGGGTGCAAGGCTGCTGAATACTCTTGAATTTGTTGTTATTTCTCCAAAGTTCTTCCAAGCACCATTGCTTATATACTGAAGCTGATAGCCATCTGCACCGTCAACCTTATCAAAGGTCAACGTTGCACCTATTGATGATATATTTAAATAATTTATATTTGTTACAGCCTTCAATTCAGAGGTTAAATTGTTTAACGTTCTGAAATGCACATTATCCGACCAATTAACAGAGTAAATGTTTACCCCTTCAATCACTTTATAAGCGCGAACTCTCATAGTGTATTCACTGTTGTAGGTAAGACTGCTGAAACTTCTTGAGGTACTTGTAATTTCATCAATCTTTCGCCATACACCATTGGATAAGTATTGAATTTCATAACCATCTGCATCGCTTACAGCGTCAAATGTTAAGGTTGCTTTTATCAAGGATATATCAGAGACCCTAACATTTTTAACTGCAGGCATATTTGCTGCAGGAATAGCTTCCTCAAGCGGTAAAAATGTTCTGCCATAATCCTCAGCATAATCTTGTGCAGATGAATTTTTATAACCAAATATATAAGTGCTTTTATTTATCGTGTATTCGTCATAATCAATATAACAATCCTCATTTAAAAAAGCTATATATTCTAAGCTGTTACAGTGGTCAAAGGCCGATGAGCCAATGAATTCAACACTTATAGGCACTGTTATACCAACTAATCCCGTACACCAATCAAATGCACCAGTACCTATTCTTTCTGCATTTTCAGATATTGCTGCACTTGTTAAGCCGGTACAGCCTTCAAAAGCATAATCACCTATGGCTGTAACATTATCCGGAATTGTAATACTTTCAAGCTGTGTGCATCCATCAAATGCACCCTCTCCTATTTGCGAAACAGTATTCGGAATGTTTGTATTTTTACAACCAAGAATTAAAACATCGCTGTCAGTTTCTATAACTGCATTGCAATTATTTCTGCTGTCATAATATTCATTATTTTTATCAACAGTAATAGCTGAAAGACTGCTGCAATTCTGAAAGGCATATGTACCGATTATTTCCACGTTCTGCGGAATATTTACACGCGTCAGTGCTGAACAATCTGCAAATGCACCAATATCAATAAGCGTTACACTATTCGGTATAATCACATTTGTTAAACTGCTGCAACCATTAAACGCACCCCGGCATATTTCTTTAACACCTTCGGAAATCACAAGCGTCCTCAAACCAGAGCAGTTATCAAATGCATACCAATTTATAAATTCAACACTTGATGGTATGGTTAAGCTATTTAAGCCGGTGGAGCCTTCAAACGCACAATCACCAATACTTTTAACTGTATATCCGTCTATTTCACTTGGAATAATAAGATTCCTTTCATTTCCCTTATAAGCAGTAATTTCAACAGAACTTTCATCATAAAGTGAATATTCAAAATTGCTGTTCACAGCAGCAAAAGCAGTTAAATTCAAACCGGTTGCTATACTTAAAAGCATAGCGATTGAAATAGTTAAGCTGACAACTCTTTTCATAAATCCTCCTCACATATATCCCGTGCAAATGATTTTTAGTTTATATATACAATTATAATTATGAAAATAATCAGAGTCAATGTGAACACTTGCCTGTTTTCGCATAAAAAATGCATATTTTGACAGTAAAGTGCTTTAAATACTGTACAAAAAAAGAGCAGTCTTTCGACTGCTCTTAATTATTTGTAAATCAGAGATTACTCGTTGATAGCTGTAACAACGCCTGAACCTACTGTTCTACCGCCTTCACGAATAGCGAAACGAAGACCTTCTTCGATAGCGATAGGAGTGATGAGCTCTACGTTCATAACAACGTTATCACCAGGCATACACATCTCTGTGCCTTCCGGAAGAGAGATAACACCGGTAACGTCTGTTGTTCTGAAATAGAACTGAGGACGATAGTTGTTGAAGAAAGGAGTATGACGACCGCCTTCATCCTTGCTTAAAACGTAAACCTGACCAGCGAATTTTGTGTGAGGGTTGATTGAGCCCGGCTTAGCAAGAACCTGACCACGCTCAATGTCTGATCTCTGAACACCACGAAGAAGACAACCGATGTTGTCACCAGCCTCTGCATAATCAAGAAGCTTACGGAACATTTCGATACCTGTGCAAACAGTCTTATCGATTTCGTCCTTAAGACCAACGATTTCAACTTCTTCACCCATGTTAAGCTGACCACGCTCTACTCTACCAGTTGCAACAGTACCACGACCAGTGATTGTGAATACGTCCTCAACAGGCATAAGGAAAGGAAGGTCTGCCTTACGGTCCGGAGTTGGGATATAGCTGTCAACAGCATCCATGAGTTCCTGAATGCAAGCACAAGCAGGATCATCATTTGAAGCAGCTTCAAGAGCCTTAAGAGCTGAACCCTTGATGATTGGAGTATCATCGCCCGGGAATTCATACTCATCAAGAGTTTCACGAATTTCCATTTCAACGAGTTCAAGAAGCTCTTCGTCGTCTACCTGATCAACCTTGTTCATGAATACAACAATGTAAGGTACGCCAACCTGACGAGCAAGAAGAAGGTGCTCTTTTGTCTGAGCCATAGGACCATCAGTTGAAGCGATAACAAGGATAGCACCGTCCATCTGAGCAGCACCGGTGATCATGTTCTTGATATAGTCAGCATGTCCTGGGCAGTCAACGTGTGCATAGTGACGAGTATCTGTTTCATACTCAACGTGAGCTGTGTTGATTGTGATACCACGCTCTCTCTCTTCAGGAGCCTTATCGATATCTGCATAATCTTCAAACTTAGCATAGCCTTTGTTTGCAAGATACTTTGTGATTGCAGCTGTAAGAGTTGTTTTACCGTGGTCTACGTGACCGATTGTACCAATGTTTACATGTGGTTTTGATCGGTTAAATTTTTCTTTTGCCATTTGGGATTTCCTCCTTAAAATTACAATAGTAAAATTGTCAATGATATTTTAACAAAGCAATGATAAAATATCAAGTGTTTTTAATAATTTTATAAACAATTAGTCTTTTTTAGCTCTTTCAGAGATAATGCCCTCTGAAATTGACTTCGGAACCTGCTCGTAGCCGTCCGGTTCCATTGTATACTGTCCGCGTCCCTGCGTCTTTGAACGAAGGTCATTTACATAACCGAACATTTCAGAAAGAGGAACACGAGCATTAATCTGCTTAGCACCTGTTCTGTCTTCCATTCCCTGAATCTGACCGCGGCGTGAGTTAAGATCACCGATAACATCGCCCATGTAATCTTCAGGAACAATAACGATAACCTTCATCATAGGCTCAAGAATAGCAGGATTTGCTTTCTTAGCAGCATCCTTGAATGCCATAGAGCCGGCAATCTTGAATGCCATTTCAGATGAGTCAACCTCATGGTATGATCCATCATAAAGCTCAACCTTAATATCTACCATCTGATAGCCTGCAAGAACACCGTTCTTCATAGCACCCTGAATACCTGCATCTACAGCCGGAATGTATTCCTTAGGAATAGCACCGCCGACAACAGAGTTAACAAATTCATAACCCTTGCCTATGCCGTTTTCATCAAGGTTTGGTGACATACGGATTTTAACATGACCGTACTGACCAGAACCACCTGACTGACGCTTGAACTTCGTATCAGACATTGATTCCTGCTGGATTGTTTCCTTATAAGCTACCTGAGGAGCACCAACGTTTGCTTCAACCTTAAATTCACGAAGCATACGGTCTACGATAATTTCAAGATGAAGCTCACCCATACCGGCAATAATGGTCTGGCCTGTTTCTTCATCTGTATAAGCCTTAAATGTAGGGTCTTCTTCTGCAAGCTTTGCAAGAGCAATACCCATCTTTTCCTGACCTGCCTTTGTTTTTGGCTCAATAGCAACACGGATAACAGGCTCAGGGAAGTTCATGGATTCAAGAATAACAGGATGATTTTCATCGCAAAGCGTATCACCTGTTGTAGTATTCTTCAAACCAACTGCAGCAGCAATATCACCGGCATAAACGGTGTCAATATCCTCTCTGTGGTTAGCATGCATCTGAAGAATACGGCCAAGTCTTTCTCTGTTGCCTTTAACTGAGTTGTAAACCTGTGTGCCTGCATTGAGTGTGCCTGAATATACACGGAAGAAGCAGATTTTACCAACAAACGGGTCTGTTGCAATCTTGAATGCAAGAGCTGCAAATGGCTCTTCATCTGAAGAATGACGAGCTTCCTCTTCATCTGTGTCAGGATTAACACCTTTAATTGATTCAACGTCTGTCGGAGCAGGCATATAATCAACAATGGCATCAAGGAGAGGCTGAACACCCTTGTTTCTGTATGATGTTCCGCAGGTAATCGGAACCATAGCACTGTCACAAGTAGCTTTTCTGATAGTCTTTTTGATTTCGTCTACAGTAAGCTCTTCACCCTCAAAGTATTTTTCCATAAGAGCCTCATCCTGTTCTGCAACAGCTTCAATGAGAGCTTCATGGTATTTTGTAGCAAGCTCCATCATATCTTCGGGAATAGGCTCATGACGAACATCATTTCCCAAATCATCATAATAGATTTCAGCATCCATATTGATAAGGTCAACAATACCTCTAAAGGTATCCTCTGCACCGATAGGAAGCTGAATCGGAACTGCATTACATTTAAATCTTTCTTTTACCATGTTAAGAACATTGTAAAAATCAGCACCCATAATATCCATCTTATTAACATAAATCATTCTAGGTACTTTATAATCATCAGCCTGACGCCATACGGTTTCAGACTGTGGCTCAACACCGCCCTTTGCGCAAAGAACGGTAACTGAACCGTCAAGTACACGAAGTGAACGCTGAACTTCTACCGTGAAGTCAACGTGACCAGGTGTATCAATGATATTGATTCTATGATCCTTCCAGAAACAAGTTGTTGCAGCAGAAGTAATTGTAATACCTCTTTCCTGCTCCTGCTCCATCCAGTCCATAGTAGCGGCACCATCATGGGTTTCACCAATTTTATGGTTAATACCTGTATAGTAAAGGATACGCTCGGTAGTTGTTGTTTTACCAGCATCGATGTGCGCCATAATACCAATATTTCTTGTCATTTCAAGAGATACTTTTCTTGGCATAATATCCTCCTAAAAATTTCAACCGGATTAATATCTAAAATGAGCAAATGCTTTATTTGCTTCAGCCATTTTGTGTGTATCGTCACACTTCTTAACTGCACCGCCTGTTTTATTAACAGCGTCCATAATTTCAGCAGCAAGACGTTCCTTCATAGTTCTTTCTGAACGCTGACGTGCATAAGCAGTTATCCAGCGCAAGCCGAGAGTCTGACGTCTTTCAGCGCGAACTTCAAGCGGAACCTGGTAAGTAGCACCACCGATACGGCGAGCCTTTACCTCAAGAACAGGCATAACATTTTCCATAGCAGCCTGGAAGGTTTCTAATGGATCGTTACCTGTTTTTTCATTAATGATGTCAAACGCACCGTAAACAATTTTCTGTGCAACACCCTTTTTTCCATCATACATAATGTTGTTGATAAGACGTGTTACAAGCTTTGAATTGTAAAGCGGATCTGGTAATACATCACGTTTAGCGATTTGGCCTCTTCTTGGCATCTTTCGCTTCCCTCCTTCATATTTATGAGTTCATAGGTACTCGAGTTTTCCCGTGGAGTCAACAAGTAGGTCATACCGCATATATAATAAGGTATAAACTATTGTTTTTCCATAAGAAGTTAATTTACGGCTTACTTCTTAGCAGCCTTCGGTCTTTTAGCACCGTACTTTGAACGACTCTGCATTCTTCCGTTAACGCCCTGAGTATCAAGGGTGCCGCGGATGATGTGGTAACGTACACCGGGAAGATCCTTAACACGTCCGCCACGTACCATAACAACAGAGTGCTCCTGAAGGTTATGACCAACACCCGGGATGTAAGCTGAAACTTCCATGCCATTTGTTAAACGTACACGGGCAATCTTACGAAGAGCTGAGTTAGGCTTCTTCGGTGTTGCAGTTTTAACAGCAGTACATACACCACGCTTCTGAGGAGAATTGTTATCATTCATAACATTCTTCTTAGTGTTAAGGCTCTTTAAAAGAGCCGGTGCTTTAGCCTTCTTTTCAAGGGACTTACGTCCTGTTCTTACTAATTGGTTAAAGGTAGGCAATAGTTTATCTCCTTTCTGTAAAATTTTATGCGTAAGAATATACGCATAAATAACAGTTTAAACAGATTAAGCTGTTATTTAAACGCACATTCGCGGGGCAGGCATATAATGCCCACCCCAATATTATGTGCAATTTACCAAATATATCAAATATTATTTGGATAATATGACAATTTTTTTACTTGCCGAGGATATAGTATATCACTCAGCAGTAGCACTTGTCAACAATTTTTGCAATTGTTCCAGATTCATAATTTCTTCGGCACCTTCTGCAGAAAAATAACTTGGAACAACATCAACATCATTAAATACATCCATACCGGTACCTGCAGGAACAAGCTTACCGATAATAACGTTTTCCTTAAGACCGATAAGAGGATCGCTCTTTCCGCGGATAGCCGCATCTGTAAGAACTCTTGTTGTTTCCTGGAATGAGGCTGCTGAAAGGAATGAATCTGTTGCAAGAGAAGCCTTTGTAATACCCATAAGAATCGGAATATAGGTTGCGTGCTTGAGATTTGCCTCACCTGCCGCAATTCTTGCATCAATCTTTTCGTTTGCTTCATCAACTGCAGCAACATCAACCATTGTACCTGAAACAAGATCTGTATCGCCTGACTCGTCAACAGTGCACTTTTTAAGCATCTGGCGAACGATAACCTCAATGTGCTTATCGTTAACATCAACACCCTGTGTACGGTAAGCAAACTGAACTTCACGGATAAGATAGTTATAAACGGCCTCTTCACCGAGAATTGCAAGAACATCGTGCGGATTCTTTGAGCCGTAGGTTAATTCCTGACCCTTTTCAACGTGAGCACCTTCAACAATATCTTCATGAAGTCTGAAACCGTAAGGAATAAGATATTTTCTTTCTTCAAGTGTTTCCGGATCTGTAACAACAGCGTGATTTGACTTTTTAATTTCCTCAAATCTAACAGTACCGGCAATTTCTGAAAGAATAGCATACTGCTTCGGCTTTCTTGCCTCGAAAAGCTCTTCTACACGAGGAAGACCCTGTGTAATATCTTCTCCGCCTGCGATACCGCCTGTATGGAAGGTTCTCATTGTAAGCTGAGTACCCGGCTCACCGATTGACTGAGCAGCTATGATACCAACTGCCTCACCAACCTGTACAGGCTCATTGAATGCAAGGTTTGAACCGTAGCACTTACGACAAACACCGTGGCGTGACTTACAAGTGATAAGTGAACGAATTTTAACCTCTGTAATACCTGCTGCAACAATTTTATCTGCAACAGCATTGGTCATCATTTCATCAGGAGAAGCAAGAACCTCACCTGTTTCAGGATGAACAACAGGCTCAAGCGGGAATCTTCCCACAAGACGCTCATGAAGTGATTCAAGCTCACGATTGCCATCCATAATAGCTTTAACAATAATACCCTCATGACAGCCGCAGTCATCATCACGGATAATAACATCCTGAGATACGTCTACAAGACGACGTGTAAGGTAACCTGAGTCTGCCGTACGGAGCGCTGTATCTGTAAGACCTTTACGCGCACCACGTGAAGAAATGAAATATTCAAGAATATTAAGACCTTCACGATAGTTCGCACGGATAGGAATTTCAATTGTTTTACCTGCTGTGTTTGCAATAAGACCACGCATACCTGCAAGCTGACGAAGCTGAGCTGTACTACCGCGGGCACCGGAGTCAACCATCATATGGATTGGATTATGCGTTCCGTCAAAGTTTGATGTAAGCTCATTTGTAACCTTATTTGTACAATCTTCCCAAGCCTTGATAACTGCTGATGAACGCTCTTCGTTTGTGATAAAGCCATAGTTATAGTTAACTGTGATTTCATCAACCTTCTTTTCAGCCTCTGCAAGGAAATCCTTTTTCGCATCAGGAATAAGCGCATCGCAAACAGCAACGGTTGTGCCTGATACTGTTGAATATTTATAGCCCTGTGCCTTAATAGCATCAAGTGCAACTGAGGCAACGGAAACACCGTGAACGGAAATCAGCTTATCTGCAATCTGACCTAACTGCTTCTTCTTAACAACAAAGCCGATTTCAAGCTCAAATTCATTTTCAGGCTTTGAACGGTCAACAAATCCAAGATCCTGAGGAATAGGATTGTTGAAAATAATTCTTCCGATTGTTGTTATAATGATTGCAGATTTAACTACGCCGTCCTCTTCCTTTGATACACGGATTTTAGCAGGTGAATGCATACCGAGAGAGCCCTCCTGATATGCCATCATAGCTTCATCCTTATCTCTGAAAATGCTGAATGAACGGTAAATTCCGAATTTTTCAGCAAGCTCTTCATTGCTTGTTTCACAAAGAAGCTGTGCATTTGTAAGAGCTCCGCCTGTTATTTTCTTAGCCTCACTGAAGGTGATTTCTTCGGCTCTGTCTGCATCCTTGAAGTATTTAGGCTGACCCGGCTCACCCTCCTTAACCATTGTAAGGTAATATGAACCGATAACCATATCCTGTGTAGGAACTGCAACAGGCTTACCGTCCGAAGGCTTAAGAAGGTTATTGGCAGCAAGCATAAGCATACGTGCTTCTGCCTGAGCCTCAGCTGAAAGCGGAACGTGAACAGCCATCTGGTCACCGTCGAAGTCAGCGTTGAACGCTGTACAGGACAATGGGTGAAGTTTAATTGCACGACCCTCAACAAGAACAGGCTCAAATGCCTGAATGCCAAGACGGTGAAGTGTGGGAGCACGGTTAAGCATTACGGGGTGATCCTTGATTACAACCTCAAGAGCATCCCAAACTGCAGGATTGCTTGCACGCTCAACCATTTTTCTTGCTGATTTAATATTTGATGCTGCTCCTGTTGCAACAAGTCTTTTCATAACAAACGGCTTGAAAAGCTCAATAGCCATTTCCTTGGGAAGTCCGCACTGGTGCATTTTAAGCTCAGGACCTACAACGATAACCGAACGGCCTGAATAGTCAACACGCTTACCGAGAAGGTTCTGACGGAAACGACCCTGCTTACCCTTAAGCATATCTGAAAGAGATTTCAGAGGACGGTTGTTAGGACCTGTAACAGGTCTGCCGCGGCGGCCGTTATCAATAAGAGCATCAACAGCTTCCTGAAGCATTCTTTTTTCATTTCTTACAATAATGTCAGGTGCTCCGAGCTCAAGCAATTTCTTAAGTCGGTTATTTCTGTTGATAACACGTCTGTAAAGATCATTAAGATCTGATGTTGCAAATCTGCCGCCGTCAAGCTGAACCATAGGACGAATGTCAGGAGGAATTACAGGAATTACATCCATTATCATCCATTCAAGCTTGTTTCCGCTCTTGCAGAAAGCATCAACAACATCAAGTCTTTTAAGAATACGAACTCTCTTCTGACCGGTTGCATCTTCAAGCTCTGCTGTAAGCTCATCACGAAGCTGCTCAACATCAATATCCTGAAGAAGCTTTTTGATAGCCTCGGCACCCATGCCTGCTTCAAAGTCATCTTCATATCTTTCACGCATTTCTGCATATTCTTTTTCATTAAGAATCTGCATTTTTTCAAGAGGTGTGTCACCCGGATCCGTTACAATGTAAAGTGCAAAATAAAGCACCTTTTCAAGATAACGGGGGCTGATATCAAGCACCAAGCCAAGGCGGCTCGGAATACCCTTGAAATACCAGATATGGGAAACAGGAGCTGCAAGCTCAATATGACCCATACGCTCACGGCGAACCTTTGCTTTTGTTATTTCAACTCCGCAGCGTTCGCACACCTTGCCCTTATAGCGAACTCTTTTATACTTTCCGCAGTGACATTCCCAGTCCTTCATAGGTCCGAAAATTCTTTCACAGAAAAGTCCGTCACGTTCAGGCTTAAGTGTTCTGTAGTTTATTGTTTCCGGCTTTGTTACCTCACCGTAAGACCATTCTCTGATCTGTTCAGGTGAAGCAAGGCCGATTTTAATTGAACTGAATTGGTTTTCATTTTCCATTTGGAAGCACTCCTTTATATATAATGTAATGTGGATAGTTAATCAGTTATCGGCAATTATTCATCATCTGAATAACCTTCATCTGAATCCGTAAACATAGATTCATAGCTCATATCCTGATCTGCTTCCTCGCTTTCACCCTCTGCATTCTGGAAGGAGAAGCCTTCGCCAACACTTTCGTAGTCATTTACCTGGGTGAATGCTTTATCATCTATAGGCTGAATTCCTGTGCCGTCATCAATATCCTGCTTTAATTCAACCTCATTGCCATCTCTGTCATAAAGACGGGTGTCAAGTCCGAGAGCCTGAAGCTCTTTAAAGAGAACCTTGAAGGATTCAGGTGTTCCTGCTGTAGGAATATTCTCGCCCTTAACAATAGATTCATAGGTTTTAACTCTGCCCACAACATCATCTGATTTAACAGTGATAATTTCCTGAAGAGTATAGGCAGCACCGTATGCTTCAAGTGCCCAAACCTCCATTTCACCGAAACGCTGACCGCCGAACTGAGCTTTACCTCCGAGCGGCTGCTGTGTTACAAGGCTGTAAGGACCTGTTGAACGTGCATGAATCTTATCATCAACAAGGTGATGCAGTTTAAGATAATACATATATCCTACTGTAATAGGATTATCGAATTTCTCACCTGTACGTCCGTCTGTAAGAATGGTTTTACCATCCTCAGACATTCCTGCAAGCTTAAGGCATTCTCTGATGTCATCCTCGTGTGCACCATCAAATACAGGTGTGCACATCTTCCAGCCGAGTGCCATTGCAGCATAGCCAAGGTGAACCTCAAGTACCTGACCGATATTCATACGTGAAGGTACGCCGAGTGGGTTAAGAACAATATCAAGCGGGCGTCCGTCCGGAAGGAACGGCATATCCTCCTGCGGAAGAACACGGGAAACAACACCCTTGTTTCCGTGACGACCTGCCATCTTATCGCCGACCTGAATCTTTCTCTTCTGAGCAATATAAACTCTTACCACTTTATTAACACCCGGGTTAAGCTCATCACTGTTAGCACGGGTAAATACCTTAACATCAACAACAATACCGTATTCACCGTGAGGAACACGCATTGATGTATCTCTTACCTCTCTTGCTTTTTCACCGAAGATAGCACGAAGAAGTCTTTCTTCAGCGGTAAGCTCTGTTTCACCCTTAGGTGTAACCTTACCAACAAGAATTGAGCTGCTGTGTACCTCAGCTCCTACACGGATGATACCATCCTCATCAAGATCTTTAAGAGCATCTTCACCTACGTTCGGAATATCACGTGTGATTTCCTCAGGTCCGAGCTTTGTATCACGTGCTTCAACCTCGTGCTCTTCAATGTGAATAGATGTATAAACATCATCACGAACCATTTTTTCATTAATAAGAACAGCATCCTCGTAGTTATAACCCTCCCAGGTCATAAATCCGATAAGAGCATTCTTACCAAGTGAAATTTCACCGTTGCTTGTTGCAGGACCGTCTGCGATAACCTGACCGTCCTCAACAGTCTGATGAAGTGAAACAATCGGACGCTGATTAATACAGGTGCCCTGGTTTGAGCCGCTGAACTTAACAAGCTCATACTTATCAATCTCGCCGCTCTTTGTTTTGATTTCAATTGTATCTGCATCAACAGATGTAACTGTACCGCCGCGCTTTGCAATAACAACAACACCGGAGTCATACGCTGCCTTATACTCCATACCCGTACCTACAACAGGAGCCTGGGTCTTAAGAAGCGGAACTGCCTGACGCTGCATGTTAGCACCCATAAGTGCACGGTTTGCGTCATCGTTCTCAAGGAACGGAATCATAGCTGTTGCAACAGAAACTACCATCTTAGGTGAAACGTCCATATAGTCTACCTTTTCAGGCTCACAGGTCATGAACTCATCCTTAAAACGGCAGGTAACACGCTTGTTGGCAAATCTGCCGTTTTCATCAAGCGGTTCATTTGCCTGTGCAACAATGTAATTATCCTCAACATCAGCAGTCATATAAACAACCTCTGATGTAACAATGCCTGTTTCCTTATCCACCTTACGGTAAGGAGCCTCAATAAAGCCATATTCGTTAAGGCGGCTGTAGCAGGCAAGATACGATATCAAACCGATATTAGGACCTTCAGGTGTTTCAATAGGACACATACGTCCGTAATGTGTATAGTGAACATCTCGAACCTCGAAACCTGCACGGTCACGTGAAAGACCGCCCGGACCAAGAGCTGAAAGACGTCTTTTATGTGTAAGCTCTGCAAGAGGATTGTTCTGATCCATAAACTGAGAAAGAGGAGATGAACCAAAGAACTCTCTGATTGCTGCAACTACAGGACGAATATTGATAAGCGCCTGAGGTGTGATGGATTCCTCATCATCCTGAGCCTGAAGAGTCATACGCTCACGGATAACACGCTCCATACGTGTAAAGCCGATACGGAACTGGTTTTGAAGAAGCTCACCCACTGCACGGATACGTCTGTTGCCGAGATGGTCAATATCATCTGTGCGGCCAACACCGTAAGCAAGATTTATAAGATAAGAAACGGTAGCAAAAATATCATCTGTTGTGATATGCTTAGGAATAAGGTCATCCTGATAAAGCTTTAATTCTTCCTTGATTTTTTCTTCATCATCACCGCATCTGTCAAGAATTTCTGAAAGAACTCTGTAAGATACATGCTCATTTATTCCATACGGCTTGCAGTCAAAGCCTATATACTTTGTTATATCAACCATACCGTTTGATACAATCTTGATTTCCTTACCGTCAACATCAACAAATGCATTCATTACACCTGCATTTTCGATTTCAAGAGCCTTTTCTTCCGAAATAACCTCGCCTGCATCTGCAAGGAATTCACCCTGCGGAGAAATGATAGGCTGCGTTAATTTCTGACCGGTAAGTCTGTCGCTTATAGCAAGCTTCTTATTGTACTTGTAACGGCCGACTCTTGATAAATCATAACGATGTGCATCAAAGAACAAACCATCAAGATGAGCCTGAGCAGTTTCAAGTGTGGGCGGCTCACCCGGGCGAAGCTTCTTGTAAACCTCAAGAAGTGCTTCTTCCTGATTCTTTGTTGTATCCTTCTCTATTGTTGCTTCAATTCTTTCATCGTCACCGAAGAATTCACGAATTTCCGCATCACTTCCGAGACCAAGTGCACGAAGGAAGGTTGTAATGAAAATTTTACGGTTTTTATCTATTCTTACATAGAACAAATCATTTGCATCAGTTTCATATTCAAGCCATGCACCGCGGTTAGGAATAACTGTATTTGCAAACAATTCCTTACCTGTTTTATCGTGCTCCATATTGTAATAAACACCAGGAGAACGAACAAGCTGTGAAACGATACATCTTTCCGCACCGTTGATAACAAATGTACCTGCATCTGTCATAAGCGGGAAATCGCCCATAAAGATAATATTTTCTTTTACCTCGCCTGTTTCCTTGTTCTGCAAACGCGCTCTTACTTTAAGAGGTTTTGCATAAGTAACATCGCGAGCCTTGCACTGCGCAATTGTGTATTTAGGATCTTCGTCCATAGTATAATCAATGAAATCCAGAACAAGATTTCCCGAATAATCGGTTATTGAGCCGATATCACGGAATACCTCTTCAAGACCTTCATCAAGAAACCATTGGTAAGATTCCTTTTGCACCTCAATAAGATTAGGCATGGGCATAACCTCATTGATTTTTGCAAAACTTTTTCGTGTGGTTGTACCAAGCTGGACATCCTTCACATTTACCATACCGGTAATCACTCCGTTTCTTTGTTGATTTACTGAAAAATGAAGATATTGTGCTGAAAAAGCGACGTAAAAATTCAATATTTCCCGTTTCGCAGAAAAGCAAAAACTTACTGAAAACACAACTTATTCCATTTTAATGTGCATTTATAATAATATCTAACTTGTTATATGTCAATAAAAATTTTGATTAAAATCAAAAAAAATGCAAAAGTTTTTGTTATGCCGTTCCGTGTGTTTCTAATTTAGTCATATTTATTAATGAAAAATTGTTTTTTTGTATCTTTTCAAAGTATATATAATCTGCTATAATATTTAAATTGAGATATGTGGTGATGAATATGAAAAAAATTGTATGCATTCTGCTTACTTTAATTACAATAACCGCAGTTTTTGCAGGCTGCGGTTCAAAAACCGAATATATGGATATGATTTATCCCTTCGGCGGAAACATAAACAGCTACGACCCTCAGGTGGCTTCCACCGCCGATGAATTCCTGCTGATTGAAAACTGCTATGAAGGGCTTGTCCGCTGCGATGATGACGGCAATATCATTCCGGGCTGTGCCGAATCATGGGAAATAAGTGAAAACGGACTTAAATATACATTCCATCTGCAGAAAGATCTTCGCTGGTACATATATGACAAAGTGGCAAAGCGTATGGGAGAAAAATATAATCCGGAAATAACAGCCTTTGATTTTGCTTTTGCGCTTCAGAGAGCCGCCGATCCGAATACCGACTGCCCTCTCTATTCAACAATTTCCGTTATAGAGAATGCACCTAAAATCAATGCAGGTCAGCTTGACAAATCCGAGCTTGGCGTAAATGCAATTGATAACTACACACTTGAAATATGGCTTTCTTCCCCTGACAGCACTTTTTTACAGACACTGTCCACTGCTGTTGCAATGCCCTGCAATGAGGAATTTTTTGATAAAACAAACGGACGCTACGGACTGAACTGGCAGTATACACTGTTCAACGGTCAATTTGCTGTTACAAGCGTGCTTGACACTTCGTATGTATTAAAGAAAAACAAAAGCTATAACGGACCTTCACCTGCAAAGGCAACAGACCTTACCTTTAAAATTGTTGATGAAGGCACCAGCCTTGCAGACCAAATCAAGAGCGGATATTATGATGCGGCATATATCAGAGGATATGAAAGCATTGAAATAAGCGATAAAAGCGGTATTACCTTATTGCCGTACAGCAATACCACTTGGACCCTTGTGATGAATACAAACAGCGGTATTCTTTCCGCAGGAAATGCCCGCCACGCAATTGCATTATCGTTGTCTGACATAGACTTGGAGAAATATCCGTATCTTACAAAAGCAAAGGGTTTTATTCCCCCATCGTGCAAAACTGAAAATGCTTCCTACACGGATAACTCATTTGATGTCACCGAGAAAAGTGACTCCTCCAAAGCGGTTTCACTTTGGAAAACGGCTGTAGAAGCAACCTCAACATACACAATTGACTTAACTGTTCTTACTCCGAAAAATATGGAGGATATTGCTAAGCTGCTTCTTCAGGGAATTCAAAGCAGTATAGGTTCTATTTCCAATGCGGAAGAAGATAAAAAGATTAATTTTTCTTTGAAGCTTGAAACATTAACGGAAAGCGAATTAAAAACAGCAGTCAATTTAGGTGAATATGATATTGCGCTTTACCCATTAACCGCAACCGCTTCAAGCCCCGTTTCATTCCTGCAGCTATTCACGGACTCAAATATTACTGGCTTTGATACATCTGCATTTGAATCTGCCCTTCAGAATGCAAAATCTGCAGATACCGCGAACACTGCTGCGGCGTGCAGAATATGTGAGGAAAAGCTCATTGCTTCACATTGCTATGTTCCACTTTTTTATGAATCAAGCTATTATGCAAGTGCAAAGGGTGTAACCGGTGTGCAGTTTCACCCGGGCTCGGGAAGAGTCTCTTTTGTAAGTGCAGAAAGAAAATAATTTGAAGCAAAATTTATTGACAGTAAAGAAAATTGGTTTATAATAGTTTGCAAAACACTATTAAATATAATATATGATGTATATATCTAAAAGAAGGAGAAATATTTATGAACGTACTTATTTATGACAATGAAGAACAAATCGGAATCGCAGCAGGCAACTATATGTGCGGTCAGGTGCTTCAAAAGCCTGATTCCGTTTTAGGACTCGCAACAGGCTCTACCCCTCTTAAACCATATAAGCAGATGATAGAACTGTACAAAAAAGGTGCAATAGATTTTTCAAAGGTAACAACCTTTAATCTTGATGAATATGTAAATCTTGATGTTAAGGATAAAAATTCTTATCATTCATTTATGCATGAAAACCTTTTTGACCATATCAATATTCCTGAAGACAGTATCAACTTCCTTAACGGTAATGCCGAAGATCTTGAAAAGGAATGCATTGATTATGAAAACAGAATCAAAGAAGCAGGCGGAATAGACATTCAGCTTCTCGGTATCGGCTCTAACGGTCATATTGCTTTTAATGAGCCGAGTGATTGCTTCCAGCGCTGGAGTCACATTGTTGAGCTTAAGGAAAGCACGGTTAAGGATAACAGCCGTTTCTTCAAATCAATTGAAGAGGTACCGACAAAGGCAGTTACAATGGGAATAGGCTCTATTATGCAGGCAAAGAAAATTCTTATAATTGCCCTTGGAAAAAACAAAGCAAATGCAATAAAGCAGCTTATAGACGGAAATGTTACACCTGAATGCCCCGCTTCCGTATTACAGTTCCATACCGATGTAACCCTTATGCTGGACAGAGATGCCGCTTCTCTTTTATAAATTCAGAAATTTCGGAAAGGTCTGATTATTATGGCAAATAAAAACAAAGAAAAAAAGAATACTAACGTTGTAAGAAACATCCTTTTCATTCTCATTGCCGTTATTGTGATTGCGGCTATTGCTGTAATGTTTTTTAAAGGGTCATTCAAAAACACGGAAACGGAAACGGAAACGGAAACAGAATCAATTTCATCTTCTGATATTGTAAATACAAATGGCAGTAACACAAACAATGTTATTGATAATATTACAGATAATCCATCTGAAAATACATCTGACAGCAGCGAATACCAAACCACCGAAAAATCAACTGCAAAACCCTATAGTCCTTCAAAAAATTATTCACTTCCGTTAAATGTTAAGGAAGTACTGGATATGCTTTCAGATCATTACGGAAAAGACTATCAGGTAAACAGCACTGTTACGGAAAACGAGTATAACTATTTTGCAATTGTAAAAAATGGTGAAAAATATGCATCCGTAAAAGTTAATCTCTCAAACGGAGATGCAACCGAAACAATTATTGAAACAGGTCAGACATCCGATTTCAATCTCGTGTAAAACAGATTATAATAAGGAGAATTCTAATGGCAGAAAAAGAAAAATTTTATATAACTACTCCTATATACTACCCATCCGGAAACCCGCATATCGGTCACTGCTACACAACAGTTGCCTGTGATTCCATAGCAAGATATAAACGTTTGCAGGGCAAGGATGTTATGTTCTTAACAGGAACTGATGAGCACGGACTTAAAATTGAGCAGAAAGCAGCTGAAAAAGGAATCACTCCGAAGGCATATGTTGATGAAATTGTTGAAACCTTCAAAAATCTCTGGAGCTATATGAATATCAGCTACGACAGATACATCAGAACAACAGATGATTATCACATTGAAGCTGTTCAGAAAATATTTAAAGCACTTTATGACAAGGGATATATTTACAAGGGTAAATATACAGGTAAATACTGTACACCCTGTGAAAGTTTCTGGACAGACAGTCAGCTTATTGACGGAAAATGCCCTGACTGCGGCAGAGATGTTGTTGAAGCATCTGAGGAGGCCTATTTCTTTAAAATGGCCCCTTTTGCAGAAAAGATTGAAAAGCTTTTAACTGAAACAGATTATCTTCAGCCAAAATCAAGAGCAACTGAGCTGGTAAACAACTTTATCAAACCGGGGCTTGAGGATCTTTGTGTTTCAAGAACCTCATTTACATGGGGAATTCCTGTAACCTTTGACGAAAAGCACGTTGTTTATGTATGGATTGATGCACTTTCAAACTACATTACTGCACTTGGTTATCAGAATGAAGCATACAATGATTACAATAAGTTCTGGCCGGCAAATGTTCATATGGTTGCAAAGGATATTATGAGATTCCATGCAATCATCTGGCCTGCTATGCTTATGGCACTTGAACTTCCCTTGCCAAAGCATCTTGCTGTGCATGGCTGGATTACCTTTAACGGTCAGAAAATGTCGAAATCTATAGGAAATGTTGTTGATCCGTTTGTTTTGGGTGAACGCTACGGCTGTGATGCTATAAGATACCACATTTTAAGAGAAATGGCACTCGGTGCAGACAGCTCCTTCTCTAACGAAATAATGATTAACCGCATTAACTCAGATCTTGCTAACGATCTTGGAAATCTTGTTTCAAGAACAGTTGCAATGGTTGAAAAATACTTCGGAGGCACACTTCCTGCTGAAAGAGAAGCTGAAGATATTGATAATGAGCTTCTTGATATGGTTACATCACTTCGTGACAAAACAGACAAATACATTGATGAAACCCAGATAAATAATGCACTTGCAGAAATCTTCAAGGTGATTTCAAGAGCAAATAAATATATTGATGAAACAACTCCCTGGATTTTAGGCAAGGATGAAAACAAAAAGGCACGTCTGGCATCCGTGCTCTACAATCTTCTTGAAGCAATCCGTGTAAGCACAACACTTCTTTCCTGCTTTATGCCCTCAACTATGCCGAAAGTCTGGGAACAGATTGGTGCAGATGAAAACCTTATCACTTATGAAAATGCAGGAAAAACAGGTGTACTCCCTGCTGATGTTACAGTGAAAAAAGGTGCTGCTTTATTTCCGAGAATTGATGTTGATAAGGAAATTGAAGAATTAAATGCGCTTATTCAGAAGCAAATTGATGAAGCAAGCAACAAAACGGCAAACGAGCCTGTGCAGCTTCCTGAAATCAACTTTGACGATTTTACAAAGGTTGAGCTTCGTGTTGCAAAAATCGTTGAATGCGAACCAATAAAAAAAGCCAAAAAGCTTCTGAAAATTCAGGTTAATGACGGAACATCTGAATTAAGGCAGATTGTTTCAGGCATTGCACCATGGTATAAGCCTGAGGATTTAATCGGAAAATCCGTGGTAATTGTTGCAAATCTCAAACCTGCAAAACTTTGCGGTGAAATGAGCAACGGTATGCTTCTTGCAGGCGATACGGCAGACGGCGGCGTTAAAGTTATGTTTGTTGACGGTATTGATCCGGGAACTCAGTTAAGATAATGATGTATAATAATATTTTTGATACACACAGCCATTATGATGATAAAAAGTTCGGTTCCGACCGTAAAGAGCTTTTATCGGAACTTCAAGGCAAAGGTATAACAAAGGTTGTAAGCTGCGGATGTGATCTGGAAACAACAGAGCTCAACAAACAGCTTGCAGATGAATATGACTACTTTTATTTTGCTGCAGGCTTTCATCCCGAATGTCTTGAGGGTGCAGACACTTCCGATATTGAGAAAATAGAAAAATATGCCGAAAATAAAAAATGTGTTGCAATTGGTGAAATAGGTCTTGATTACCATTGGATGAGCAGCAGCAAGGAAGTTCAGAAGAAATTCTTTACAGCCCAGATTGAACTTGCAAAACGGCTCGATATGCCTGTTATCGTACATGACCGTGAGGCTCACGGTGATACTCTCGATATTCTGAAGGCAACAAAACCGAAGGGGGTTGTTCACTGCTTTTCAGGTTCCAAGGAAATGGCAAAAGAAATTATCAAGCTTGGGATGTATATAGGACTAAACGGAGTTGTAACCTTTAAAAATGCAAGAAAGAGCCTTGAGGTTGTTCATGAAATTCCGCTTGAACGATTGGTTCTTGAAACGGACTGCCCATATCTTGCACCTGAGCCTGAAAGAGGTAAAAGGAATGATTCCTCATTAATTCCATACATCGCCGAACGCATAGGAAATGAACTTGGTATGGATACACAGCAGCTTTTAAACATAACTGCTGAAAATGCAAAAAAACTATATAATCTATAGAAAAAAGGTAGTAATACTGAATTGTATTACTACCTTTTTATTCTGTGACTATTAAACATCTGTTTTACGGTTAAGATACTTGGCTACATCTGCCCTGTCCTCACTGCTGATTGTACGCAATTTATTTATAACCATAATTTCAAGTTCCGAAAGCTCTTCGATATTATTTTCAACAACTTTGTATTCACTTTCGGGATTACGCACAATAAAATGTGTTTTCATTTCAGAAGTACCGTTTATGTCCTTTGATACATCGGAAACATTGGCATTATCTTCTCCGCATATAATATAGTCCACCGAAACACCATAAAACTCGGCAATCTTCAGCAGAACATCACTTTTAGGAGTAACCTTTGTTTCATACTTTCTATAGTTATTATGATTAATACCTATTAAATTGGCTGCCTCTGTAGCATTCAGTCCGTGTTCTTTCCTTAATTCGATTAATTTTTTTGCTATATCTGTTCTTTCAACTATCTTCTTCATCACAAAGCACCTCGCATTGTGATAATTATACACAATAATGTATTATTCGTCAATTACTGCAATTTACCAAATTTATTAAAAATTATCTTCTCGGCATTGGCGGAGGCAGATAATCCGTATCATTTTCATCATGATAAATATCATCGCGTTTTTTTCTCTTTGCTTTTCCCTTTTTTGTATTATTGAATACAAGAAATACATATACAACCACAAATAAAATAACAGTAGCAATTACTATTTTTACAACAGTTAAAGAAAAAAAGCCTTTAAGTGCATTAATGATTGTTAAAAAGGTTGAAAGCTCAACATCCTCTGCTGCTACCAGATCAACCTGTGTTATAATTTCACCGCCGAATATAACCTTTGCCTTGCAAATTACATCGCCCTTTTTAACAGGTGCCGATATTTCTGTAGGCTTGTCCACTGTTTCAACTATAATTGTTGATTTATCAAAACTGGACATAACAATTGCATTAATCTTTTTATCTGCAACAAGCTGAACAGTATCCACATCCTTACCATTTTTAACCGCCACCTCAGATACTATTTCATTTTCTTCAAAAACAGTGCTGTATTTAAGCGTATTAAATGCCCATTTAAACAGCGAAGCAGCATCAATAAATGAACATTTTTCAACATATCCGTCATTATTATAATCTATAACCGGTGCACCCATAACAACGGCAAGATAATTATATCCATCCTTGCTTGCCTTTGTAACAACACAATAACCGGCCTCTTCTGTTGAGCCCGTTTTAATACCCTGTGCATATTCATAATAATAGGAAAGATAGCCGGCATTAAGCATCAAATTGGTATGGTAAAAAACTGTTCCGTTGTATTCATACTGCGTTGTTGTTGCCATCTTCATAAAAGTATCATTTTTCATTGCATCCAATGCAATTTTAACCATATCGGCAGCAGTTGTATATTGATTTTCATCATGCAAACCGTCAGGATTTACAAAATTAGTTCCTGTGCAGCCTAAGGAAGCGCTGTACTCATTCATCATCGAAACAAAGTTTTCGCGGCTGCCGCCTACATACTCTGCCAGCACCTCAGTTGCATCACAGGCAGAATGAACCAATGTAAGATAAAGAAGCTGCTCTATTGTTAAAACATTTCCGATTTTAAGATCTGCCACCTGGGCTCCTGTACCAAGCAGAATATTATAAGCTTCCTTGGAAACAGATGTTGTTAATGTTAAATCCTCAACTTTATTTATTGCAACCATGGCGGTAACAATTTTTGTAAGTGATGCGGGATACATTCTTTTATCCTGATTTTTCTGGGCAACAACGGGAAATGAGCTGTCATCCAGATTAACAAGCATATATGCTTCCGAATATAATTCCACATCCGGAGCATAAACTGCACCGTAAGCAGAAAAAGATGATAATAAAATTGTAATTATGGTAATAAGCGAGAAAATAACTCTGATTGTTTTTTTCATAGACTTGACACCTTTTGAAATAAAATATATTATATATGTAAAATTGCATTTCATATGCTTACATTAGTTTAACATTTTTAATAACTATTTAAAAGAGTAATTTGTAAATTTTTTAGGTGAAAATTATGATTTTTGTTACAGGTGATACGCACGGTGATATTTCTTTTTTTAAAAATCCGGCTTTAAAGAAGCTGGGCGAAAAGGATTATCTTATTATTTGCGGAGATTTCGGTTTTTTATGGGATCCGAGCAATCCTGAGGAACAAAAAAATCTTGAAATACTGAAAAGCAAAAAATACACTATATGCTTTGTTGACGGTGCTCACGAAAATTTTGATGTTCTTAATGCCTATACACCCTACAGATGGAAGGGCGGCAATGCACATAAAATTGCAAAAAACATTTTCCACCTTATGCGCGGCGAAATTTTCACACTTGAAAACAAAACCTTTTTTGTTATGGGCGGCGGCGAAAGCGATGACCGCAATATGCGGGAAGAAGGGGTTTCATGGTGGAAGGATGAGATGCCTAATGAAGAGGAAATAAAAAATGCCGGTGATAATCTAAAGGATTCCGAATACAATGTTAACTATATTTTAACCTACGAGGCACCTGCAATTGCAAAGGACTTCCTTAAGCTGCATACCAACAGTGTTGTTCCCATGACTCCGCTGAACACTTATCTCCAGGAGCTTATGAAGGATGTTGATTATTATCACTGGTATTTCGGCTCTCTTCACACAGACCTTTCAATCAGCAAAAAAATGACAGCGGTTTTTGACAAAATTCACGAAATAAAATAAAAAAAATCTCCGCAGGAAATCTCAAAAGATTTTCTGCTTTTTCCTTATTTTGTAACTATTCTGTTTCTTGATACTATATATGGGATAATGCTATAATAAATTTAAAGAAAATAATTTTGGGAGTATAGCTATGAAAAAGGTATTGGTTTGTATTTTTTCAATTGTTATTATTATAGGATTATTTGCAGGCTGCTCAAAAACTGAATTCACCGCTTTTGATACACCAATTGAAGGCAATATCAGAGTAGTTTCCTTTAACTGTGCCGCTCCCTGGGGAAGTGTATTAAAAGGCACGGGATCTTCAACAAGAGTAAAGAAATTTGCAGCATATATCAATTCTGTTAAGCCGGACTCATTAGGTACTCAGGAAATGAATCAGGATTGGCTTGATAAGCTTGCTTCACTTATGAGTGATTACGATTCCTATGGTGTTATCCGTGGTGGTGACAGCAGCGAAAAAACATCTGAAATGAATGCTGTGTTCTGGCTCAAAGAAAAATATACTGCCGAAACTAAGGGAACCTTTTGGCTTTCCGAAACACCTGATGAAGAAAGCAGATATGAAGGTGCAGGATGCCACAGGGTATGCACTTGGGTTGTATTAAAGAACAAAACCACAAATGAGCAGTATATACATCTGAACACCCACCTTGATAATGCCAGCGAAGAGGCAGAAAACTATGGAGCGGCTGTTATTGCAGATAAAATAGATGAGCTGCGCGCAACATATGGCGGCACCATCGTTGTTACAGGTGATTTCAATCAGTTTGAAGGCGGAACTGCCTACAATACAATTGCCGAAAGCCTGCAAGAGACAAGACTTGTTGCAGAAAAAACCGAAACAAAAACCACATATCAGGCTTGGGGAGATATAAATTCAGGAAAGCCCATTGATTTTATCTTCACAGATATGAATCTGCCCGTTTCACAATACAAGGTACTTGATGATACTTCAAACGGATATGTAAGCGATCACAACGGTGTTATGGCAGATTTTTCAATAACAAAATAATTTTAATTATCCTGCCCTTGGAATTCTCCAAGGGCATTTTATTTTATTGCGTTATATTGACAAAGCCTGCTAAAAAATATATTATAATACTGCAAAAGGAGTAGATTATATGAAAAATAAAAAAGCTTTTTTTATTTCACTTGCTGCGGTGATTTGTATTGCCGCTATTGCACTTGCCGTATATTTTACACTGTCAGCCGAAACAAATAATTCACAACAAACACAAACAAGCAGTATATCTGACCATGTTGAAGATGATAGTTGGAAGTCAGGAACTGCCACACATGAAAAAATTTTAAGCTACACAGAAACTCATAATGATACATTTGCACAGAATTATGCAGGTATGTATTTTGACAGTTCCGGCAAACTCAATATCCTTCTTACCGGCAAAAAAAAGGAATGTAACAAATTCATACTTGATACCTTCGGATATGAAAACCCCTGCAAAACCATAGTTAAGTATTCATATAAAGAATTAACTTCAGAGCAGGACAAAATAAATAATCTGGTTACCGATAACATCAATACTCAGAATAAAAAGGATTCTGTACTAAATGCCGTTACTTCGGTTTCTTTAAATGTGCTTGATAACAACATAAGCGTAACCCTTTATACACAAACAGGTGAAACTGATAATGAATTGATTTCAAAATTTAAAGATGAGGTAAGCGATTCTGAAATGATAGCATTTGAATTCTCAAACAGAAAAACTGTAAATTTTGTTAACTAAGCATAAAATAAAGCCCTCGGATAATCCGAGGGCTTCATTTTATGCTTATATTGAATTATTCACCGAAATATCTCTTGAGTAATCCTGCAAAAGCCTTTCCGTGACGAGCCTCATCCCTTGCCATTTCATGTACAGTATCATGAATAGCATCAAGTCCGTCTGCTTTAGCAAGCTTAGCAAGCTCTGTTTTTCCCATTGTTGCACCATTTTCTGCTGCAACACGCATTTCAAGATTTTTCTTTGTTGAATCTGTTACAACTTCACCAAGCATTTCTGCAAATTTAGCAGCGTGCTCTGCTTCTTCATAGGCAGCCTTTTCCCAGTAAAGACCAATTTCAGGATAGCCCTCTCTGTAAGCTACTCTTGCCATTGCAAGATACATACCAACCTCAGTGCATTCACCATTGAAGTTATCACGAAGACCCTGAACGATTTCCTCAGAAACACCTTCGGTTATACCAACAACATGCTCTGCTGCCCAAGCCAAATCACCTTCGTTCTCGCGAACTGCCATTTTTGCCTTGCAAACCGGACAAATTTCAATCGGTTCATCACTTTCGTATCCGCATACGGGACAATAATACTTCTTTGCCATAATTAGTTACTCCTTAAATATTTAAAATTATTTATTTTTACAGCAGGGGCAAACACCGCTGTAATATAAATTTTTTTTGCTCACCGAAAAGCCGTTCAGCCCATCAGTTTTAGGATTTTCTGTTTCAAAATCATAAATATTCTTGCAGACATCACAATAGAAGTGGCCATGAAAGCTTGTATTAGCGTCAAAGCGAACACGTTCCTCGTCTATTGTAATCGGTATAATAAAACCACATTCAACAAGAGCTTTAAGTGCGTTATACACTGTTGTTTTTGAAAATCCCGGATGCTGTTTTTTTACATTTTCATAAACCGCAAGAACATCAGGATGCGTTCTGTGCTCATAAACATAATCATAAACAGCAATTCGCTGAGGCGTGGCACGAAAGTCCTTTTCCTTAAACAAGGAAGTTATATCTTCTATTTTCATTCGCCACCACCTTGTAATTATTATTATATTGTAATGATTACAATTTAATTATACTTAATTTTTTAAAAATGTCAATACTTTTTCATTAAAAAGTATACAAAAGATTTTCTTATACCAATGAATATTCATCATATTCTTTTTTAATTAAATTCCAATCCGTTTCATCAATAACACCGTCACGGTTATAATCAACTGCTGCATTATAATTTGCATCATTCTTATTACTGTTTTGTGAATACTTATATAGTTTTTCCACTTCATTTAAACAGTAAATAACTTGTGTCAGTTCCGCAGCACAGGTATTGCAGGTATAAACAAATTTTCCGTTTATACTTTCGGTCGGCACCGTTAAAACTCTTTCATACTGATGCTTCTGTACTTTACATATATAGTCTGCAATTTTATAATTTATCTCAACAGCATTTTCCTCAGAATATTCCTCTGTTTTACCAAAGGCAACAGTAAATGTTCCATCTTCAACATCGATTTTAAAATCATAAATATTATCATCTCTGTTATTTTCAAAAACAAGCAAGTCATCTTTTCCGTTTTTTCTGCCGTTATCCTCTAATCTGAAAATTCCGTCAGCAGTCATATAATAAATTGAATCATTAATATTCTGCAATGCTGATTCAAAGGAAAGATAATAGCTTGCACCAACCTTCCAATAAGTGCTGATTGTTCTTTCAGTTGAAATCGTATAATTTCTGTTATCGGTAAACTTTATTTTATCTATAGAAAACTTAACATCACGGCTGTGTTTGATATTATCCTCCGTATAACCATAATCGTGAAACCAGTATCCACCGGAATATCTCATTAATGATTCATATTCCCGCCAGAAATAATCATCATAGATAGTTGAAACTGCAATACCTGCAACACTGCAGCCGTTCACTACCCAGTCCGAAGAATTATACTCATTTTCATGAAACAGTTTTTCAGAGCACATAAAGTGCAGATATCTTCCATAGCCTGAAACAGGATCAGATGTCAGTGTCGGCTCCGGAAAAGTAGGGTCATCCCAAGTACAGTCAATAAAGTAATACGCACCGTCAAGTAGAACCATATTCCATGCATGCGCCAGCTCTTCACTTGTTACTATATATGATTCAAATCCGACCTTTTCGGCAATACAGTTAAATGCTTCTGCATAACCCAGGCACATCGTTTTCTTCAATACAAGTGCACCATAAATGTCATTATTTTTGTTACTATCCTTTTGCTCATCATATTCAATATTATCAACAATAAAATTGTGAATATAAATAAGCTTTTCTATATCGGTATTCATCTTGCCGGCAGCATCTGCTGTTTCATTTATAACTGTTTTAATCTGAATATTGTATTTTTCAATTTCATCGGCAGTCATTGTATAATCGGGCAAATAATTATAAACATACCCGCCTAATTCATAAAAGCTGAATGAAGTATTAACATAATAAAATCCTTGATTAACACTTAAATACATAACAATTCTTTTAAGCTCTTTCTGTGTGATTTTGAACTTCAAAATATTTATTGACTCATCAAAAGCACTGTAGCCCTTTTTTATTACCTCAATGACCTTCTTATATTTTACTTCTATTTCATCAAACTTTTCTGAATTAACTTTATCAGCCTGAGTACCTATTTCCATTAATGATGCTTGCATGCTTTGTCTGTTAAACCCTGCAAACGCAAAAAAATCCACATATGTGCAAGCGAACATTATAATACTAAAGGCTAATATCGGCGACATCATTTTTTTCATTACAATCTCCTCAAATTCCGGCTTTGTCTGCCTAAAATCAATTAATCAATATAGAATTCTGCTGCGCAGGATTATCAACCAGTCTTCCTTGATAATCATACCTTGATCCGTGGCACGGGCAATCCCATGTTTTAGTGGTATCATTCCACTCCAGCTCACATTTTAAATGAGGGCAGGTAAGTGAAACAATATACAGTTTACCGTTTTCATCCCTATATGCACCTGCTTTTTTACCCTGATACTTAATAATCCCGGCTGTACCCGTTTTAATATTCTCCGCTTTATAATTTGCCTGCTTCAGATGTTTCGCAAAGCCTCTGGCAGTTTCTTTTGTATTGGTGCATAAATTTTTTGCTGCTGCAAAAATACTGAAACGTGATGGTGAAAAAACACTATAAGCTGATGTATTCCCGCCGCAAATCATATCCGAAATAATATCAGCACCAACCATAGCGGAAGTCATCCCCCATTTGTTAAAGCCTGTTGCAACAAATATATTTGGTGCTGCTGCAGAAAGTCTGCCGATGTATGGAATTCCGTCAAGTGTAATACAATCCTGAGCAGACCATTCTGCAGTTTCATTAAAATCACTGAACATCATTTTACCCTTTTTGATAAGCATATCAAAGGGATTGCTCTTATCAGTCTTTCCTGTACGGTGTGCTCCGCCTCCGATTAAAATTTCATTCTTATATTCTCTGAATGAAAGACCCTTGCCTGCATCAATATACATGCCTGTAAGCTCACCATTCCATTTTGACGATACAACATAACTGCGCTCCTGACTCATTCTCAGAAAATACAAACCAGGAAAATTAACAAACGGATAATGGCAGGCAAAAATAATGTTTTCTGCAGTAACCGTTCCGTTTTCAGTGTAAACAATATTATCGGCAATTTTTGTTACAGATGTATTTTCATATATTTTAAGATTATCAGCTATTGCAGATAAAAACTCAAGCGGATTAAACTGTGCCTGATTTCGGAAAACCAATGCAGCTTTTACGGGAAATGGCAGTTCGGTTTTATTTGTAACATAGCAATTTATTCCCGCTCTTTTGGCTGCCTCTGCTTCTTTTTTTATAATTTCACTGTCGTTAACTGAATATAATATAGCATTTTTTCTTTCAAAATGACAGTCTATATTATGCTTTTCTATAATTTGTTCATATTCTGATATTGCTTTTTCATTTGCAGCTGCGTACTGCCTTGCAGCCTTTTCTCCGTAATTACTGATAATTTTGTTATAAATTGCACCATGCTGACTTGTAATCTTTGCAGTCGTATTCTTTGTTTGACCGCTGCATATTGTTTTAGCTTCAATAATAATTGCCTTTATTCCCTTTTCCTTTAACCTATATGCCGTTAAAATTCCTGCAATCCCTCCGCCTATAACAACAGTGTGTGCCTTGATATCACCCTTCAATGATGTATAATTCTTCAGCTCAATACCTTTACTCCAAATTGATTTCATGTGATTCCTCCTAAAAATATAATTAACAAAAACAAAATTTTTAAACATAATGTATATATGTTGTTGAAATATATTACAAAAAGCTTTATAATGTAAATGTGATTTCACAAATCATATATTTAAGGGGTAAAATATGGAAAAATATGTTTCAACCAAAGAGTGGATGGCTTATGCTGTAGGTGCATTGGGTCAGGGTATGGTTTATGCCATAATGAGCTCGTACATTTCAGATTTTTATTTAAGTGTTTTGAAGCTAACGCCTATTTTTGTTTTGTTGCTTATGCTTCTGGCTCGAATATGGGATGCAATAAATGACCCGATTATGGGTTATATTGTTGACAGAAGCAGTTTTAAAAACGGAAAAATGCGGCCGTATCTCATCTTCACTCCTATACCGATTGCCATATTAACCGTGCTGCTTTTTTATGCACCAAATCTTTCAGGATGGCAGCTTATGCTTTATGCAGGCATAACATACGTTGCATGGGGAATGGTTTACACTGCCTCCGATGTTCCGTTCTGGAGTATGCCTAATGTTATGACTCCAAATCCTGATGAACGCGGAAATATCATAAGCAATGCGAGAACTGCGAACGGAATAGGCTCTGCCGTTCCTATGGCAATATTTATGTTGCTTGGCTTTATACTTCCAAGATTTAACCTTTCAGGTACTGAGCTTGAAAAAACAAAGTATATGACCATTGCCCTTATATGTGCAGTTTTAGGCAATGTTTTGTTTATACGCGTTTATTTCAAAGCAAAGGAACGTGTTAATATTCCTGTCCCTTCCAAAAAGAAAAAAGGCGAAGCAAGTGCTTTAAAACTCATCTTATCCTGCAAACCGCTTATTTTAACTGCACTTATGGGAATTCTTTCCTCAGCAAGATATATGTATCAGGCAGGTGCCGTACATGTTGCAAGATACAGCTTTTATATAGGAAAGGATTTAACAGGCTTGAGCCTTGCCGAACAGGAAGAAGCACTTCAATCAAACATCAGCCTTGTTTCAACGGTATTCGCAGTTGCAACAGCACTCGGAATGTTCGGGGCAATGCTTGTTATGCCGCTTCTTTTCAAGAAATTCAATTACAAACAGATTATTATAGGCACTTCTCTTATAGGCTTTGTTGCTTCAATGGCAATATGGTTTATAGGCTATGAGCATTTCTGGGCTTGCGTTCCGTTTCTTGTGCTTTCCTGCATACCGTGCGGAGCTATCAACATCTGTGCTTTTGCTATGGTTGGTGATTGCCTTGATTATATGGAATGGAAAACAGGAAAAAGACTTACGGGAATGGGCAGTGCAATACAAAGCTTTGTTACCAAGCTCGGCAATGCAATTTCAACCTCTTTTATTGTTTTAATGTATATAATTGTTAACCTTGATGTTGCAAGCATTAATGCAAATGTAACGGCCAATCCGCTTGAAATGAGCGAAACCATCAGAACCGGTATGTTCAGCCTTGTTTCTATTATCCCCGGAATTTCGCTTCTGATATGCATTGTTCCTATTTTCTTCTATGATCTTGTCGGTGATAAAAAGAAAAAAATCACCAAGGAGCTTGAGGCACAAAGAAAAGAAAAAGGTATTGTAATAGAATAAATACACAATAGGACCTGACTTGCAAATGCAAGTCAGGTCCTTTAATACCTTATCCAATTGATAATGCTGCATATTCTTCAAGGCAAATACCCTTTTCCTGAATAATCTTTGCTGCTTCAGTTCCAACATAACGGTAATGCCACGGTTCAAAATCTATTCCCGTAATATCTGTTTTATCCTCAGGATAGCGAAGAATAAAGCCGTAATCATAGCAATGCTCCATCATCCAAAGCTGGCATTCGGATTTTAACTGGCTGTTATCAAGCATCTGATTTTCAACAGTAACAATATCAAGAGCCAGCCCGGTCTGATGCTCACTTGTGCCCGGAACTGCAACCCAATTTGCAGCAGCATTATAAGCCTCACTGTCTGAATAGCCCTGATTTTTATACTGCTGAATTTTATTATTGAACAACTGCGTTTGCTTTTCCATTGTTCTGTATGACGAACAAATTAACGGATTCCAACCCTGTGCCCTTGCATCATCCATCATCTTCTGAAGGGAATCATATGCACGTCTGTCAATCTGATGACCATTCACTAAATTGACCAAATCAACTTTCCAGTCATCAGGAAGCGGGTTTTGAGTATTAACAAGAATTTCAACCGGGTTCTTTTCCTTTTTCGTTGCAGGCTCTGTAGTCTGCTCACTTTCAGGCTCTGTTGTTAAACCCTCTGTGGTATTTGTTAAACTGTCACTTGTATTTGATGTTTCCGGAACAACTGTATTATCCCTGTGCAATGCCGCAATAATAACAGAGGTAATTACCGCAACTATTGCAACTATTGCAATTATTTTAACAACTTTTTTATTCATAATAATCACCTAAATTTAAACTTCCTATAATTATTATTGTACCATAAACACATTATAAACAAAACAAATTGAAATTTCTACATTGTAATATAAAAAGGAATATAATTTTACAAATTATTAATACCAAATCAAAGCTTTTTATAATAGAACTTCAAATAAAGCACATAGAATAATTATATGTGCTAATATGAAAAGTAACAGAAAAAATAAAATGGCATTGCAGATTCATTTCTGCAGTGCCATTTTTATTTTATATCATTTATTTTGCAGCAATACACCAAACCATTTCTTTGTGTATAATGAATTAACCCTGTTCTCCTTAAAAAGAGTGCTGCCGTTATTTTTCATAAAGATTTCCTCTCAAAACTATTTAACTATAAGCTTTCTTTCATCCGCCGAACACAAGCGAATTTCCGGTTCAAATGCAGTTTCACCTGTATTCTCAAAGCTGACCGAAACCGTATGCTCATCACAGCAGACTTTAAAATTCAGGTGCACGCAGTTATTATTCTGATATTCAAAGCTTACACCGTCATCATAAAAGAATTCACTTTCAAAGCTGCCATTTTTTATAGGATAAACCGTGAAAATAATTTTTCCATCTGTTTTAAAACCATATGGTGCTTCGTCTGTAGGAAGAATACAACCGCTGCGAACAAAATAAGGCATTTTAGATGCACACGGTATTGTAAGCTGCACTGTTTCACCGCCTGAATAACACGTATCATTCAGATACCAATCCGAGCCCTTCGGAAGATATACATTCACATCCTCTGCACCCTCATCAAATACAAATGCAACAAAAACATCTCTGCCGAGCATCATTGTGTCAGACTGTGTATACAGATTTTCATCATCATAATACAAAAATGCAGGTGCATTCATAGGAATTTCCTGTTCAACTGAGGTGTACGCACAATTGTAAATATACGGCAGAAGCTGCTTACGCTGAGAAAAAATCTCACGCACTGAATCAATAATATCCGGATAACTCCAAGGCATTGTTGCAGAGCCGTCTGCATTCCACGAATGAATCGTTAAACGGGGCTCAAAAATGCCGTGCTGCAGCCACCTGAGCAAAAGCTCGCGTGACGGCATATCTCCATGAAAGCCTCCAAGATCGTGCCCGTAAAAATAAAAACCTGAAAGTGACATTGTAAGACCGATATAATGACAATATCGTAAATCTGCAAACTCCGTTCTGTTATCACCCGACCATGTCTGTGCATAGCGGCGAACGGCTATATTTCCGCTTCTTGTTGAAAGAAATGGTCGGAGAGCAGGATTTTTTTCCATTTGTGCCTGATAAGATGCGGCAACCATAAGATATGTAAGTACAGGTCTGATTCTGCCTGCACTGACTATTTCCTTGTCAAAGCCTGCTGCCTGAGCATCACAGTCGCGTATATCAAATTCGTTGTTGTCATTCCAAGTGGCAGTTATACCGTAATCAAGCAGTGTTTCGGTAACCTTGCTCTTCCAGAAATCAAAGGCTTCTGCATTTGTAAAATCAAGATAGCTTCCCAAGCCGTCCCAGAACTCCGTTACAAACGGTGTTCCGTCCGGATTTTTAACAAACCAGCCCTTATCAGCAATCTGCTTATAAAGCGGATGACAATCAAGAAATGCAGGCTTGATATTCGGTATAATCTCTATCCCCTGCTTTGAAAACTCTTCAATAAACTGTTTTGGATTCGGAAACTTATCATAATTCCAGTTAAACACAAAACGCTGATGACCTATAGAGGTATAACCCGAAGAAAGGTAAAAGCCTGTGCAGGACAGCTTTGTTTCATACAGCTTCTGCAAAAAGCCGTTCATCTTTTCATAAGATTGCGGTGCATCTGTATAAGCCATAGTGCTTGCACAGTAATCAAAGCTCCATTTCGGCGGAAATGCCTGCTTGCCGCAGAGCTTCACAAACTGCTGTAAAACGGACAGCTTCGTTCCGAAGAAAACATAATACACCAGGCAATCATCTTCCGTTTTAAAATACTTATACGGTGCATAGTAATTATTTATTTCTTTGCCTAAATCAATGTATGAAGTATCTGATGTATCGTAAAAAATGCCGTAGCATCCAACTGAATTTTCACAAATATAAAACGGTAGGTGTTTATAAAGCGGGTCACTTTCACTTGCGTCATAACCCATACAATCGCTTGTCTCTATTCTGAAGGCTCTGCCTGCCTTATTCAGTTCACCGCCCTTATCACCAAGACCGAAAACTTTTTCTCCGCTCATTCTTGTGATATAGTGATAGCTTTCTCTGCCGAATTCATTTTCAAAATTATAGGCAAGCGGTGCTCTGTCCGCAAACAAAACCGAATTCTGTTTATAATACTTTAAAAGGAAATTATCCGTGTGAAGTTCTATGGTTATACCGCACGGAAGAGTAAAGCTTTCCGTATTTTCATTTTCTGAAATTTCAGGATTGCACATTGGAAAGCCTGAGGTATCCAATCTGCTTCTTCCGTTTGCAGAAAAAACATTTTCAGGATTAACAGAAAATGTGGGCAGCATAGACGCGTTGTTTTTATAAATTGCAACACGAACACAGCTGTCATTTACAAAATCAATACGTGCCGTGTTGCTATCACAGGTATATAGTCTATAATTGTCCGTATGCTCAGTCAATTTAAATAAATGATTAAATTTGCTCATTATCCCATTCCTTTATATGAAAATGTACTGTGAAGATTTTTAAAAGTATCCCATTTTGCAATGCCTGTGTTTTCACAAAAATGCATAGGCTTTCTGTAATCAGGCTTCCATTCAGGCATTACATCACAATCAGGACTTCCATTTTTTGCAAATGCACATATTGCGTTTGAAAGCTGATTTGAAATTGTGTAATCTATCTCTTCAAACGGACGCCAGTTGAAATCAAGCGTTGAAAAGGCATAAAGCAAATCCGATGAATGCCATGCCCCTTTTTCATCACCCGGAAGGTCACGTGTAAAATTATAAATATAGCATTTATTTTTGTTTTTCCTTTGAGCATATTTGCCCCATTTTTTTGAGATATGCTGCAAAACAATCGGCATCATATCTGTTGAGGTAACACCTAAAATATACGGCATATCGGCAATGGTATTAGTATTGAATTCACCCTTGCGAAGAAGTACTCCGTCATATACAGGCAAGGTATAAAGCATACTCAGCTTCATTGCCTTGCAAGCATCAAGCCATGCATAATACAAGTTTCTCGGCTCAACCTGTTTTAACTCTGCCATAGAGCTGACTTTAGCATTAGCCATAATCGCATCCCAGAACGGAACGGTCTTTTCGGGAAGCATAGGTTTTGCCAAAAATCTCTGCAAGCCGCCTCCGCTCATCATAATTGCACCGTTAAACTGATTTTTAACCAATGGGTTTGAAATGTGAATATCCACACTCATTGCTCCTGCGCTCTGCCCCATCAGCGTGATTTTATCAGGATCACCGCCAAACGCGGCAATATTACGCTTTACCCATTTAATTGCTTCAACCTGATCAAATAAACCCTGATTGCCGCAGGCACCGTTCTCACCTTTAATATCAGGATGTGAACAAAAGCCGAATGGACCCAAACGGTAATTGATAGCAACCATTATAATTCCGTTTTCTGCAAAACGAACACCGCTTATATGACCCTCATCAGCACTGCCGCCTGTGAAGCTGCCGCCGTGAATGTAAATAAGCACAGGGCAGTTTTCAGTCTTTTTCGGTGCATAGATATTCAGATATAAGCAGTCCTCGCTATATGTAAATGAAAGCCCTTTCCTGAATTCATTATGGTAAAAAGCATTTACTGTTGCATCATCATCAAAGGCACGGTGCTGATATGAGCATTCACGAAACTGAGTTGCATCATATACACCATCCCAGCCTGTAACCTGCTTCGGATATGCAAAACGCTCTGCCGTTGCATAACGAATTCCGCGGTATTCCAAACATTTTTCGGTTTCAATGCCGCGAAGCACACCGCAATTTGTGCTACACTCAACATAATTCACTAAGATCACCCAAATTCTACATAGTATTCATATATATTATAAAATAATTTATTTTAATTTACAACACATTTCAGCATTATTAACTGCTTTACACTATACGAGCTAATGATAAAAAAGCTTGTGAACAAAATGTTCACAAGCTTTTTGTTTAACTTAAATATTCAATTAACAAAATCTGATTACAAGCTGAGAAACAAGCACAATTGCCACAAGAGCAATAGGGTATGTTGCAGCGTAAGCTGAAGCAACCTCCTCTGTTCCTGCAACGTGGATAAGAGTTCCGAGTGCAGGTGTACTTGTCATACCGCCTGTGATAGAACCAAGGTTGTTAAGAAGCGGCATTTTAAGAACAAATTTTGCAAAGATGTAACCGATAACCATCGGAACAAGTGTCATTATAATACCGTAAATGAAGTATACTGCCTTAAAGTACTGAACAAAGCTTGCACCGCCTGCAACACCTGCACCGATGAGGAAGAGCATAAGTCCAAGCTCACGCATTATTTTAAGTGTATGCTCTTTAGGCATAAGGCTGATTTTTCCGATTCTTCCGAAGTGACCGAGCACAAGGGAAACAAGAAGACATCCGCCTGTTGTTGTAAGAGAAAAGTTCTTATAGTTGATACCGCCGATAAAGATGCCAAGCACAATCGCAAGACCTAAAGCCATAAAACCGAATTCATCAACATCAATCAAAGATTTTTTCTTGCCTTCTTTTTTGCTGCTTGCTGCTTTATCAACCATAATCTTTGCTCTTTCATCAGCCATATTGGCTTTTGAAAATTTCGGAACAAGCTGAACAAAAAGAACAACACCGATAACACCAAACAGGTAAGCGATACCGTGACCGACAGCAACAACACCCTCCAAATCAGCGCCTACAGCTTCCTTTGTTGCGGAGAAAGCAGGTGTGCTTGTAAGTGAACCCGAAAGCAGACCGACAATCATTGCCTTAACTTCTTCCTTATTTGTTGAACCAAGAACACCTGTATCAAAATAGATGCAGCCGATACAGGTAACAGCAGCAATTACTATAATAAGAAGACCTAAAAGAACATATGATTTGAAGTTTTTCTTTAAATTGCTGAAAAAGTTAGGACCTGCAATAAAGCCAACACTTGTTACAAAAAGAACAAGACCCATATTTTCAACAATTTTCAAAGCCTGACTTACATATGAAGTTTCTTCGCCTATTAAAAGCTGATCACTGAGCTGTGGGTATAAGAAGCAGCCGAACACAAGTGCAACAATAAATACACCTGCTGTTCCGAGGCTTACACCCTTGATTGTGATTCTTCCAAGCAAATAGCCAACAGCCGCAATAGCAAATACACAAAATGTTAAAAACGCAATTGTTTTAACAGATAAAAGTCCTCCAAGTAAAATCATTCCGAAAGCCTCCCTTACTTATTCTCAAAACGAGGATTTCCGTGAGTATAAGTAGGAAGAAGCTGAGGAGAAGCCTTATCACTTTCAATTCCTGCATTTTTAATCTCGTTTTCAAATTCATCAACATGTGCAAGTGTAAGCTCGCTTACAGTTGTATCCTTAGCCTTGGCAGAAGCCTCTTTACCAGCATTTCTGCCGAATACAATAATGTCAAGAAGTGAATTGCCCATAAGTCTGTTTCTGCCGTGAATACCTCCGACAGCCTCACCTGCAACATAGAGATTTTCAACATTTGTCATACCGTTTGCGCCAATATTAAGACCGCCGTTCTGGTAATGAAGTGTAGGATAAACAAGAATAGGCTCTTTTCTTATATCAATTCCGTATTTGCCGAACATACGCATCATAGCAGGAATTCTCTTTTCAATAGTACCTTCACCGTTTTTAAGCTCAATCATAGGTGTGTCAAGCCATACACCAACACCCTCATCTGTTTCAATACCATTTTCTCTGTCTGAGCATTCTCTGATAATAGAAGCAGCAGAAACGTCACGTGTTTCAAGTGGATGCATAAATACCTCACCCTTTGCGTTTACAAGTTTAGCACCGAGTGAACGTACCTTCTCAGTTACAAGTGCACCGAAAATCTGCTCAGGATAAGCAACACCTGTTGGATGATACTGAAGTGTATCGGCATAAAGAAGCTTTGCGCCTGCTCTGTAGCCGAGAACAAGTCCGTCTGCAGTTGCACCGTAGTGGTTTGATGTCGGGAAGCCCTGATAATGAAGTCTGCCAGCACCGCCTGTTGCAATAACAACTGTTTTTGCTTTTGCAATAAGGATATCCTCAGTTTCCATATTCATCAGAACTGCACCTGCAATCTTACCGTCCGTATCCTTGATAAGCTCAATAGCAGCAGTAAAATCAACAATCGGAATTTCTCTGTTCAATACTTCATCACGAAGGGTACGCATAATTTCTGCACCTGAATAGTCCTTAGCAGCATGCATACGCTTTCTTGAGGTACCGCCGCCATGCGTTGTTACCATTGTGCCGTCAGACATTTTATCAAACTCAACGCCGAGGCTGTCAAGCCACTGAATAGCCTCAGGAGCCTCATTAACTAATTTGTAAAGAAGCTCAGGCTTAGCAGCAAAGTGACCGCCGCCGAAAGCATCAAGATAATGAACAGCAGGTGAATCGTTTGGCTTATCAGCAGCCTGAATACCGCCCTCTGCCATCATCGTGTTTGCATCGCCCATACGAAGCTTTGTAACAATCATAACATTTGCGCCGTTATTATCAGCCTCAATAGCAGCAGAAGCACCTGCTCCGCCGCCGCCGATAATAAGAACATCTACATCATAATCAACCTTTGAAAGGTCAATTTTCTTATCCTTTACTCTGCTGTGTGCCTGAAGAAGCGCAGCAAGCTCAGTCGGAACCTTTTCACCCTTATTCACACCAATCTGAAGGGTTCTGAATTCCTCTTCCTTATAGTCAGGATGATATGTAGCAAGAAGGGTATCCTTTTCCTCTGCAGTCATTCTTCTTGGCTCAAAGTAAGCATTTTCCTGCCTTGCCTTTTCAACTAATTTCATTGATTCAAGTGTTTTTCCTGTATACATTTGCCGCACCTCCTTATTTCTCAATCTCTCTGTTGTTATAAAGTTCTTTCATCTCTTCAATCGGCTTCTGCATAAGATCCTGCAAAAGCTCCTCAAAGGTTCCGTCTTTAATTTCTTTAACTCTGTTTTCAAGATGCTCACAGTCAGGAGCAATGTATTTACCGTTAAGTCTTCTTGCAAGAAGTGCAACCTGAGGATGAGAAATACCTGCAGGGCAGCGTGATGAGCAAACGCCGCACATAACACAGTCAAAAGACTCTTCTGCACACTTTTCATATTCGCCGCGCTGAGCATATGCAATGTACTGCATTACATTAAGGCTCTGTGTGCAGGAATTAGTGCAGGCATTACAGCCGATACAAGCATAAATCTCAGGATAAAGCTGCATCATAATCTGCTCGGTAGGCTTAACCGTTTCAATGTCATAAACAGCCTTTTTAAGAGGGAAGAAAGGAAGAGTTGCGATATACATATCGTTTTCAACCTTTGTCTGGCAGGCAAGGCAAACCTTTAATTCATTATCATTTTTTGTTCTGTAAATTGTTGCACAGGCACCGCAGAAGCCGTTTCTGCAGCCGCATCCTCTTTTAAGCTGATAGCCTGCATATTCCATAGCACCCATTATTGTTAAATTTGACGGAACTTCATACTTCTTGCCCATCAAAAAAATGTTAACCATTTCGTTCATAATATTACCTCCTGTTTGATTAGTATTCGTTTGGCATTTCGTCTAACTGATCGCATCTGAATACCGGGCCGTCCTTACAAACGTATTGTGCACCGATATTGCATCTGCCGCATTTGCCGACGCCGCATTTCATTTTAAGCTCCATAGTGGTATAAACCTGAGTTTTATCAAATCCAAGCTCAGTTAAACCCTGAAGTGTGAATTTAATCATAATAGGAGGTCCGCAGATAACTGCTGTTTTGCCTGTATCAAAGCCAAGTTCCTTAACATAGTTCGGAACAAAGCCGACGTGACCGTCCCAGCCCTCTTGTTCATTATCAATGGTAAGATATACGTTTATGCCGTCTTCCTTGCACCATTCATCAATAATCTCTTTATAATCAACCAAATCATCCATACTTCTTGAGCCGTAAACAATGTCAACACTGCCGTAATTTGCTCTATTATCTCTTACATAGTTGATTACACTGCGCAGAGGTGCAAGACCGATACCGCCTGCTATAAATAACAGGTCTTTGCCTTTGAATTCTGTTTCAACAGGAAATCCGTTTCCATACGGTCCGCGGATTGCTATCTGCTGACCAACCTCAATCTGATGAAGCCAGCTTGTAAGACAGCCGCATTTTTTGATGCTGAATTCCATAAATTCAGTATTTGTCGGTGAAGATGTAATAGAGAACATACCCTCACCTGCTCCCGGAATGGAAAGCATTGCACACTGACCCGGAATATGCTCAAAAACCTTGCCGCCCTCCGGAGCATTTACTCTGAAGGTTTTAACATCAGGTGTATCCTGTCTTATATCAGTAACAACACCAAGCAAAGGGATTAAAGTTTCATTATTCATTTGCAGGCACCTCCAATGCTTTTTCTACCTTAACAATGTTCATTGAAATCGGGCATTTTGCAAGGCATCTTCCGCAGCCTACACAACCGAACTCGCCATTGTTATTATCAGGGAAATACACAAGCTTGTGCATAAAACGCTGACGGAATCTTTCTTTCTGAGAAGTACGCGGATTACCGTGCGCCATTTTAGTAAAATCGGAATACATGCAGCTATCCCAGCATCTGAATTTCTTTATGCTGTTTCCTGCATCAAATTCACGAATATCATAGCACTGACAGGTAGGGCATACAAATGTGCAGGTGCCGCAGCCTATGCAGGCTTCCGAAAGCTCGCCCCATTTTTCATTATTAAAATGCTCAAGGAGCTCTGTGCTTTTCATATTTTCAAAGTTTACCTTTGCAAGAGGAAGCTTTGGAAGAATTGTTTCAATTGCAGTAATAACCTGATTAACAGTATCGTCGCTGCATTCGCTGAGCACAAATGAAAGTGATTCAATAAGCTTCTCACCCTTTGGTGTGTTTGCAGTTATGAATAATTCATCTGCACAAATCCATGCCGATGCATCGCCCTCAGGCTTTGCAGGATTTATGCCGAAGCTCTGGCAAAAGCAGGTTTCTTCCGGTCTGCCGCAGGCAACAGAAACAATTGTGCCGTGGCTTCTTCTGTTCTGATAATATGTATCAACAGGATCTGAAAGGAATACCTTATCAAGAATTGTGAAGCTTCTTGCATCACAGGCACGAACACCGAAAATCACAAAATCTTCACATTCTCTGCGCTTATCAATAATATCAAAGCTTTTGTCACTTACCTTAAAATCAAACATGCTCTCTGTCTGCGGGAAAAAGAAATCCTTTGCTGATCTGTTTGTGTTAAGAGCAGAAGAAAGCTTCATACCCTCTTCATACTTTTTAAATTCAGCACCGTTGACTGAATCAACAGGAATATATAAGCTTTCATTCTTGCTGATTGCTTCAAAAAGCTTATCAAGATCATTAAGGGAAATTTTATACATAACTTATACCTCCCTATCTTTTACGATGCTTGGCTCAACATCGTCCATATTATAGTTAACAAGCGGAGGTCTTGTATCCATATCCGCACCTGCCTGATAATCACCGTAAAATTCATTAATATCCTTAATAAATTTGCGGTTGAGAAGGTGAAGCGGAATACCCTGCGGGCACACTCTTGAGCATTCACCGCAGTCTGTACAGCGGCCCGCAACGTGGAACGCACGGATAATGTGGAACATATTTTCCTCAAAGCTGTTTGAAGCAGCCTTTTGTGCAACACCTGAATTATCATTGTCAAACACGCACTTTTCACAGGTGCAGGCAGGGCAAACATTTCTGCAGGCATTGCAGCGTATGCAGCGTGAAAGCTCATTCTGCCAGAACGCAAAGCGCTCTTCAGGAGTCATTGCTTCAAGCTTTGCAACCATATCAAAACGGTTGCAATCCTCAACAACCTCACCGTTATCAGCCAAAAGCTCATCAAAAATTACAATCTTTTTGCTTTTGCACGTTTCGCAGCGCTCAAGCATTACATCGCATTTTTTAACTTCAACATCATCACCATAAATGGTCTGAACATTATATGATGACTCGTTATCAATAATTTTTGAAATACCGTTAAGACCCTTGGCTTTGATTTTTTCAACATCTGTTTTGCCAAAGCACTCTATACCAACAATATATACATTTTCACGGATGACTCTGTGTTCCTTAACGAGCTGCTGAAAGCTGTAAGAATCACAAGGCTTAAGGAATACAAGCACTTTGCCGTCTTTTTTGCTTTCCTTTACAAGATATTTTGAAAGGTTTGCAGCAGCAAGCGTGTTATAAACAAAATCACGTTCAAGCTCTTCGGCCGTATTGAAAACAGCAGGAGTAATATCATAATCAAACTCACCTGTTTTCCAGCCTAAAACTCTGTTTACAGTTCCGTTCTGGAGGAGTTCTTTTGCTTTTTCAATCATCTTTCCTTGCATCTTAAATCCTCCAATCTTTTATTTTCACCAAGGTTAACAATGGTTTCAACAAATTCGTTCATTGTCTGTGCAAACTTTGCACCTTCAGCTGCCGATACCCATTCAACTCTTGTTCGGTCCCTCTCGATACCGAGATAATCAAGCATTGAGAATAAAAGTGTCATTCTGCGTCTTGCATAGTAGTTACCTGTTGTGTAATGGCAGTCGCCCGGATGGCATCCGCAGAGAATAACGCCGTCTGCCCCTCTCTGGAATGCTCTTAAAATAAACATAGGGTTAACTCTGCATGAGCAGGGAACACGAATAATTTTTACATCTGCCGGATAATTCAATCTGTTTGTACCTGCAAGGTCTGCACCTGCATAGGAACACCAGTTACAGCAGAAAGCTACGATAGTCGGCTTAAATTCTTTATTTTCTATTTGCATATCGCATCTACCTCCGCCATAATTTGTCTGTTAGAAAATCCGTTAAGATCCATTGCACCTGACGGGCAGGCAACAGTACAAGCACCACAGCCCTGACAAACAGCAGGGTTAACGCTTGCAACTCTGCGAACAGCAGTGGTTCTGTCCGGCATTCTGAATTCTTTATCCTGATATGTAATTGCACCGTAAGGGCAAACCTTTTCGCAGGCTGAACAGCCGTTACACATAAGTTCATCACTGTGTGCAACGCACGGATTGCAGGTAAGCTTATCCTTAACAAGCAAGCCTATAACCTTAGCGGCAGCAGCTGATGCCTGAGATACTGTTTCGGGAATATCCTTAGGTCCCTGACACATACCTGAAAGAAACACACCTGCTGTTGGGCTTTCTACAGGACGAAGCTTCGGATGCGCTTCAGTGAAGAAATCATTTGTATCCATAGATGCAGTAAGCATTGTAGCAAGGCTTCTTGCTGATTTATCAGGCTCAACAGCAGCAGCAAGAACAACCATATCAGCATCAATATGAAGCTGTTCATTGGCAAGAAGATCAGAAGCCTGAACCTTCAGCTTTCCGTTTTCAGGAACAACCTTACCAACCATACCTTTAATATAATGAACACCGTAATCTTCAACTGCTCTGCGATAGAACTCGTCAAAGTTTTTACCCGGTGTACGAACATCAATGTAGAATACATAAACATCTGTATCAGGATATTTTTCACGGGTAAGCATTGCGTGCTTTGCAGTATACATACAGCAAACCTTAGAGCAATACTGCTTGCCCTTTTCATCGCCGTCACAGCGTGAGCCTACACACTGAACAAATACGATTGTTTTAGGATGCGTAAGGTCACTTGGGCGAAGAAGAGTACCGCTTGTAGGACCTGCTGCATTCATAAGTCTTTCATATTCAAGTGATGTTACAACATCAGGACTCTGAGAATATGCAAATTCATCAAACTTATCAAGCTTAATCGGGTTGAAGCCCGTTGCAACAACAATAGCGCCGTACTGTGCTTCAACAATTTCATCCTTCTGCGTGTAATCAATAGCCTTTGCCGTACATACCTTTGAGCAAACACCGCATTTGCCTGTTTTAAGCATTGTGCAGTAGTTAGGATCAATTGTTGCAACCTTCGGAACTGCCTGTGCAAAAGGAATATAGATTGCACGTCTGTTATCCATACCCAGATTAAATTCGTTAGGAACCTTCTTCTGAGGGCACTTTTCGGTGCAGAGTCCGCAGCCTGTGCATATATCCTCGTTTACGTATCTTGCTTTCTTTCTGATTTTAACAGAGAAGTTACCTACGAAGCCTTTAACATCGTCAACCTCACTGTATGAGTAAATCTTGATTTTTTCCTGCTGTGCAGCTTCAACCATTTTAGGTGTAAGAATACAAGCCGCGCAGTCAAGTGTTGGGAATGTTTTATCTATCTGAGCCATTTTGCCGCCGATTGTCGGTGATTTTTCAACAATATCAACCTCAAAGCCGGCATCGGCAATATCAAGAGCAGTCTGAATACCTGCAATACCGCCGCCGATAACAAGTGCTCTTTTAATAACAGGGCTTTCACCTGCTGTAAGAGGTGCATTAAGATGCACCTTGGCAATAGCTGCTCTTCCTAAAATGATAGCTTTTTGTGTTGCTGTCATCATATCCTTATGTATCCATGAGCATTGCTCACGAATGTTTGCAACCTCAACCATATAAGGGTTAAGACCTACCGATGCAGCAGCCTTTCTGAATGTAGCCTCGTGCATACGAGGTGAGCAGGAGCAGATTACAACTCCTGTTAAATGATAATCTCTGATTGCATCCTTAATCAGATTCTGACCTGATTCGGAACACATATACTGATAGTCGGTGGAAAAAACAACGCCTGCTTCATTTTTCAGGGATTCGGCAACCTGATGAACATCAACTGTTCCTGCAATGTTACTTCCGCACCAACAAACAAATACACCAATTCTTTGCAATTGCTTCTCCTCCTTATTTACTATACTTTCTGAATGCACTTACGATTGCCTGCTGCGGTAAATCTTCATCAAGCAAATCAGGTACGCTGTCTGCCTTAAGATGATTTTCACCCTGCTGTCTTATTACTGCAAGACGTACAGCTTCAACAAGCTTTGCAGGCTCTACGTTTCTTGGGCAGCGCTCGACACATGCAAAACAGCTGAGGCAATGATAAAGTGACTTTGAATTCATAAGCGGTTCAATATCACCTTTTTCAACCATATAAACAAACTGGTGAGGATGATATTCCATCTCATCGTATGAAGGGCAGGTTGCAGAGCATTTGCCGCATCTCATACATTTAAGCGGATTTACGCCGCTGCTGCGAAGAATTTGTTCTTTAACCTGTTCTTTTTTATCCATAACAAATTCCTCCTATATAAGTCCCAATGCCTGTGCAAGAAGCTCAGTAAAATAATGAACACTGATTTCCTCACAGGAACCGTTTTTATTCAGATTGTATAAGCAAAGAGGACAAGCGGTAACAACCATTTCTGCACCGTTAGCCTTTGCATTTTCCAAAACAGCATTGCTCTTTTTCTGAGCAAGTGCTTTATTTTCCATTGTTACATATCCTCCGCAGCACTCATTTCTCATTGAGTAACTTACAGGAGTTGCACCGATTGCCTTGATGAAATCCTCAATAATTGTTGGATTTTCAGGGTCATCAAACTGCATAACCTTGCTTGGTCTGAGCAAAAGGCAGCCGTAATATGCTGCGATTTTTTTATCGGTTAAAGGATTTGTAACCTTTTCCTTTATAGTATCAAAGCCAATCTTATCACGGAGCATTTCAAGATAATGAATAACACTTGTTTCTCCGTTGTATGGCTCATCAAGCTTAAGATAATTGTTTACCTTAAGCACCATATTCTCGTCAGTCTTCATAACTTCGTTAGTCTGCTTAATAACATTATGGCAGGCTGAACAAACAGTTATAAGATCATTTCCCTTTGCTTTCGCTGATGCCAACGCTCTGACGGATGAAAGCTTAGTAGCAATTTCATCGCTTGCCATAGGATAAACACCGCCGCAGCACTGCCAATCAGGCAATTCCTCAAGCTCAACGCCTAATGCCTGAGCCGAAAGATGTGCGTACTTGTCTAAATCCTTAGCCTTTGTCTTCAGCGTACAGCCGGGGTAATAACTAAATACCATTACGTTTCTCCCTCTTCTTTAATATTGTAACGCACAAATGTACAACCAAGATTTTTCCTGATTGTACATTTTCTGCACGTGATTAAACCATCTGTTCCGGATGGAATACTTCGTCAAATTTTTCTTCGCTCAAGAAGCCGAGTGATACACAGGATTCTTTAAGTGAAATATTGTTCTTAAATGCATTTTTAGCAGTTTTTGCTGCATTTTCGTAACCGATATACGGATTAAGAGCTGTAACAAGCATAAGTGAATTATGAAGGTTATTATACATCTTTTCCTTATTTGCCTTAATGCCTACTGCACAGTTATCATTGAAGCTGATCATAGCCTCACTGAGCAATCTTACAGACTGAATGAAGTTGTAGATTGTAACAGGCATAAATACATTAAGCTCAAAGTTGCCCTGGCTTGCTGCAAAACCGATTGCTGCATCATTTCCCATAACCTGAACAGCAACCATTGTTACAGCCTCACACTGTGTTGGGTTAACCTTACCCGGCATAATGGATGAACCCGGCTCATTCTCAGGAATTGTGATTTCGCCAAGACCAAGACGAGGACCGCTTGCAAGCCAGCGAACATCATTTGCAATTTTCATCAAATCAGCAGCAAGTGCCTTTAATGCACCGTGTGCAAATACGATTTCATCCTTAGATGTTAATGCATGGAATTTGTTAGGTGCTGTAATGAAATCCTTACCTGTAATTTCGGAAACAGCCTTTGCAACCTCAGTATCAAAGCCTGCCGGAGCATTAAGACCCGTACCTACTGCAGTTCCGCCGAGTGCAAGTTCTTTAAGTTCAGGAAGAGCAATCTGTAAAAGCTTCTTATCCTTTTCAAGAGAGCTTCTCCAACCGCTGATTTCCTGTGAAAATGTAATAGGAGTTGCATCCTGAAGATGAGTTCTTCCGCTCTTTACGATGCCCTCATGCTCTTCCTCAAGTCTTTTGAAAGTAGCAATAAGTGTATCAAGTGCAGGTAACACCTTATCTTCAACACCAAGCACTGCAGCAATACTCATTGCTGTAGGGAAAGTGTCATTTGAACTCTGGCTCATATTAATATCATCGTTCGGATGAAGAAGCTGTGCACCGGCGATCTCATTACCTCTGTTGGCAATAACCTCATTGGCATTCATATTGGACTGTGTGCCCGAGCCTGTCTGCCATACAACAAGCGGAAAATGCTCGTTAAGCTCGCCTGCCATAACCTCATCACAAGCCTTGGAAACAGCAGCTAATTTTTCATCAGTCATTTTCTCCGGCTTTAATTTGTTGTTTGCAATTGTAGCCGCCTTTTTTAACACACCGAAAGCGTGTGTTATTTCTCTTGGCATTGTTTCAATACCAACACCGATTTTGAAATTATTGTGGCTTCTTTCGGTCTGCGCAGCCCAATACTTGTCTGCCGGAACCTTAACCTCTCCCATTGAATCATGTTCAATACGATATTCCATTTTTTTGCCTCCTAAAACAAAACTTAAATAAGTAAAATAGTTCAACTTATATATTATATATTTTTATGTGTAAATAATCAAGTACCCTTGTTAAAAAAATAACAATCGTCAGCATAAAGAATCATTTTCACAAATTTCCATTTTTTCACCTAACATACAGATACCAAAACCCATTGAGAAAAATCCCAATGGGTAATATGGATAATCAGTTAGATATCAAGCTCCTCATAGCTTGCTTTAAGAATTTCATAGCAATTATGAAGCTTTTCAATCTCCTCGTCACGAAGGTTAAGCGGAAGGATTTTTCTTACACCGTTTCTGTTAACGTATGCAGGCAATCCAAGATATACATCACGCATACCATACTCACCGTTAAGTCTTGAAGAAACAGTGATAACGCTGTTTTCATCGCCGAAAATAGCCTTTGTAATTCTTACAAGTGACATACCGATTCCGTAATAGGTTGCACCCTTTGCCTTAATAACCTCTGCTCCTGAGTTTTTAACTTTTTCTATGATATTGTCAATATCTTCACGCTTATATTCATTCTTGAAATGCTCGTCATTCAAGAATTCCTCAACATTTTTTGTTGAAAGATTAAGCTGACTGAACGGAACAAACTCACTGTCTCCGTGCTCACCGATAACATAGCCGTGCACACTGTGAGGGTCTGCCTGGAAATATTCACCGATTAAGTAACGAAGTCTTGCAGTATCAAGAGTAGTACCTGAACCGATAACCCTGTTAGCAGGGAAACCTGAAAGCTCATATGTAATTCTTGTCATTACATCAACAGGGTTACTTGCAACAAGGAAAATACCATTGAAGCCGCTTGCAACAATTTTTGAAATGAAAGATTTAAAAATGCCCACGTTTTTGTTAAGAAGATCAAAACGGGTCTGACCGGGCTGTCTGCTGCCTGCACTTGCAGTGATAACAACAAGATCCGCATAAGCACAATCCTCAAAAGAACCTGCTCTGATTTTCATATGAGAACCCGAAAAGCAAAGTCCGTGGTTAAGATCCATTGCTTCGCCTCTTGCTTTGTCCTCATTAACATCAATTAGAATAAGCTCGTTGCAAAGATCGGAATTCAGAAGTGCATAAGCATAGCTCATACCTACCATTCCGCATCCAACAAGAGCAACTCGTCTGTTTGCCATAATCTCTTCTCCTGCTTTGTTAATTTTTTAACATTATTTTACTAATATATGCGTTTAAAGTCAATATCATTTTTCTACAAAGTTTTACACTTTGGTATTTTCTATTTTGGCTATTTTGAAAGTCATAATTTTTTGAGGAATTTTTCGGAAGTTTATTTAGAATTTTAAGTCAGCAAAAAGCTCATAAAAATTACAGCCAATTTTGTTTTTCATTCAACAAATTACAGTATAAAAAGGTATTCCGCAAAATTCACGAAATAGCTTTTTACATAGCTAAATTGTTAAACCCAATTTATATGCTTCTTCAATTTTCTCTATTCCCTCAGCCGTATTATCAATATCACCGATTTCAAACACTCCGCCGCAGAGCACCCTGCCAAGACTGTTCCAATGCATATGCTTCATAAGATTGTCATACCAATATGTGCTTTCATCAAAACCATGACCTTCTGCCGCCATAAGAAGTATACAATCTTTCTTCGGATTCGCAAAATTCTCATTGCATTCCGCAACGGCAAAAAGTCTGTCAAATGCACATTTAAGCTGACCGCTTACTGTCCAATAATAGAGCGGTGATGCAAGAACTACAACATCTGCCTCTCTGTAAGCAGGATAGATTTTAAGCATATCGTCCTTTTGAACACAAGGGCTGTTGAAATTCTTACCGCCCTTACAGCAGCCAAGACAGCCATGGATATCCATATTCTGCAACTCAAAGCATATTACCGCATTGCCCGCTTCTTCTGCACCCTTGGTAAATGCCTTAATCAAAGAAACAGTATTTCCCTTCATCCTTGGACTTCCGTTTAAAACAACTATTTTCTTATTCATAAATTCACCTCATTGACTGAAATTTATTTTGTGGTATAATTGTATCACAAACCAGATAATAGTAAAGTACGCACATTTAAGTAATATACTATCATTAAAGAAAGTGTGAATATTATGATAAATAGCAGTATTGCAAATGCCGATTTTGAAGATACAGGTTTCAGTTATACACTGTCACTCATAAGCGGAAAATATAAAATGGTAATTTTATACTGCCTGATGGAATATAAGGTTGTTCGCTTCAATGAACTGCAAAGGTATATTAAAACCATTTCATATAAAACATTGAGTGAAAATCTAAAAGGACTTGAAAAAGACAAATTAATTCACAGAAAGGAATATCCGCAAATTCCGCCAAAGGTTGAATACAGCCTAACGGAAAAAGGAAAATCCCTTGTCAAGGTTTTGGATGAGCTTTGTATCTGGGGAGAACAAAACAGATGATAACGCACAACAGGGATACTGTGAAATTCACAGTATCCCTGTTTAAGCATTCAATAATGAACAATACATTTTAGTCTAACAAAGTTGTTCCATAGGAATTATCTATTGCACAAAGCCATTTTCCGTTTACATTTCTATAAACATATGTTGCTCTTCTGTCCATAGAATAATCCGATGTATCCTTATTCTCAGCATCAAGAAGTGTTTGAGATAAAACCAACACCGTATCGCCCGCTTCAAGCATAAGCATATTTCCCTGAGTCGGCACAACACTGTTTTTGAAATACTCGGCAATTTTTATAAATGCCTTCTTTATTGCTTCTTTACCCTTTGCTTCAAGTCCCGGTTTAACAACAAGTACGGCATCATCCGTATAGAATTCCATTAAATCATCAAATCGTTCTTCCTTAATTGCTTTGTCTGCCTGTGCAATTAAATCTTTTATTTCCGTATTCATAATCAATCTCCTTATTCTTTCGAAATAACAGCACAGCATAAACTTATCAATAAAAATCAAACCGCTTTGATGTATCCCGCAGGAAATCAGCATATCACCGCTTCTGCGTATTTCAGGCTGCTTTTCGTTGATATTTTCTTCCTCCTTTAAATTACTGAACCCATTTAAAATCTCATTAACGTATCAAATTATATTCTAATTGTTTATGCAAGGCTTGTCAAGTTATCTTGACTATTTCAGTTTTCCATGCTTCTTCAAAGTTTGTCCTTAAATACACATAACAAAAAGTTATTATCATAGCAATACAGCAATCAAATAACAGAAAGTGCTCTTGCACCGAATCTGTTCGGACATACAATCTTCTCAGATTGCCGGATACCGCATAATTTGGAAAAATTTATGGAGCAAAATAAATATATCAAATATTGAAACTTGCGGTTATGCGCTTTTAAGAATATAATATAATAGAGAATTTAATTGAAATGGAGAAATCTTTGAAAACAATCGATTCAATTTACAAACAGCTTCCGAACGTGCTGTTACCCTGGTACAAACAAAATGCACGCCAACTTCCTTGGCGAAAGAACACCGACCCCTATCACGTCTGGCTTTCGGAGATTATGCTGCAACAAACACGTGTAGAGGCAGTATGGACATACTATCTTCGCTTTTTGGAACAGCTCCCCGACATCCGTGCCTTAGCCGAAGTGCCTGAAAATCAACTGTTCAAACTATGGGAAGGACTTGGCTATTATAACCGTGCACGCAATCTGCAAAAAGCAGCACGCATAATTGAAACACAATATGGCGGGCGTTTTCCAAATCAATATGAGGACATCCGTGCTCTGCCCGGCATCGGACCATACACTGCAGGTGCCATTGCTTCCATCTGTTTTAACCAACCTTATGCTGCTGTAGACGGCAATGTACTGCGCATTATCACACGTATAACGGAAAACAATGCACCAATCGACTGTATGCAAACAAAAAACAAAATTGCCGAACAGCTTGAAAAGATATATCCGAAAGACGATTGCGGACAGTTTACACAAGCATTAATGGAACTGGGTGCAACGGTTTGTACACCCAAGTCACCAAAATGCACCGAGTGCCCGGCAAATGGTTTCTGCCTTGCATATGCCAATGGAACGGTACTGCAATATCCGGTTAAACAGCCGAAAAAGGATAAACGGTTGGAAGAACGCACAGTCTTTTTATTGCAATGCGGAGACAGCTATGCCCTAACTAAACGCACGGAGAGCGGTTTGCTGTCCGGATTGTGGCAGCTGCCGAATGTTCTCGGCAAAATGGATGTTGATTACGCATTGCATACCGCCGATTCCTTTGGTGTTCAGCCTGTGGAATTATATAAACAGATTCACCGTGTGCACATCTTTACACACATAAAATGGCAGATGACCTGTTACCATATTTTATGTGCCCAAAAACCATCTGATTTTGTCTGGGCAACCGCACAGGAGCTTCAAACCACCTATGCTCTGCCGACTGCATTCCGTATGTTTTTTGAAGCCCTTAATGAAACCAAAACAGAAAGCAGTTAACGAATAAAAAAAAGATGCAGGAAAGCTGTAAAAATTACAACACGCCATCTCAAATTTTGGTAACAACAATATATATTATCACTCATTATAAAATCACAGGCAACAGTATCATACTGCTGCCTGCTTTTACTTTAATTATTTATCAAAACACATTGCCTCTTCACAGCATCAATATACCTAAATGTGTTGTCATCTTTTGGTCTTCCTCTCTTTACAACAACCCAACAATCTTTTTCTTTTTATAATTTTTCTCAAGCCATAATCGTAGTTCATCACGATTTTCAGCATTTAATAGTTTAACCAGCAGCATTTATTTTCCTTTAAATTACAAACCATATTTTACAAATCAATTATATCATAATGAAGAAATATATACAATATTGTTCCGGGATTTGGAGATAAAGTGCGGTATGTGTTGTATTGCAAAAAAGCAAAACTACGTTTATTTATCCCCATTTTCCAATACCTTCTGCCGAAGAAAGGAGTTAATGAATTCGGCAGAAGGCTGATTATGTTTATGTTTAACACAAACAATATCAATTACTTTCTTGCAAGACCTCTTGATTCCATAAGATATTCATCCGAAGCCGGGAAATGCTGAATATAATCAAGCACAAGTGTTGCGCTCTTATTCTTTACCACTGAAATTGATGCATGTGTAACAGAAGCCGTAACCTTCATATCATAATCGGCTTCAACAATCTTCTGTGTTGCCGTGTCAATTTTAACAACAGCTGTACCGTCTGCATAAACAACTCGGCAGTTCTGGGCTGTATCACCCTCTGCCCAAGAAAGCAGTTCTATGGCTTCAACAGTTTCATCAATAGGACCAAGTGCATTGAACATATTTCCCTGTGCATCAAGTCCTTTATGGCTCATATTGCAATCCTGAGGAATAAGCGTAAGCGTAATTGTTCCGTCGCCGTTATCTGCAACCGAACATTTTTTAATATCTTCAGCTTTAAGACGGGATGTTAAAAGAGGTTCATTATACTCATCAACATCATACTGAGGATCTCTGTTTGATGTTGGCGGAAGTCCGTTAACATTAGGTTTGAATATGTTTGAAACTATTGTTGGACCAAGCTTTGTAATAACAGCATTTTCTTTTCCTTCAATAAGAATAGCTGTTGGTATAAGCTCTTCGTCACCTAAAAATGCATAGAATCCATAGCATCATTAAGCTCTGTTAAATCGTCAAATGCTTTAATAACCGAATCCATTGCCTGTGTTTCCGCAGAACAGGAAGCATAAAAATCAAGAATGGACATTAAATCTGTATTGAATGCGTCATAAATGCTCATATCAAGAGATTTTTTCGGATATTTATCTTCAAAATCCTTAACCATATCAGCAAAGGTTTCAGCATTTGCCTCATCGGCAATTCCCTTAACATAAAGCTTTAATGCATCATACATTTCCATATTTTCAGTAACTGCTTGGGAAGCCTTAACTGAATCCGAAAGCTGACTGTATGCATTATCAATGACAGCACATTCGTCAAAAAACGCTGCTGTTTCACTCGGCGCAACCTCTCTGTCACCATATCTTTCAGCAATTTCTTTAAGCATGGAATTGAATTGCTGCTCCATAAGCTCATCGCATCTGCTGTTTAAAGCCTTAGCCTGATTATATTTTTCATTACCAAAGAAGTGTGCAATATCTTTTTCGGTATAGCTTGAAATGCCATTCAATGCAGTTACGGCTTTTCTTCTTATCAATGAAAGCTGATCAAATGAATATTCATCAAGATTGGTGTTAAGAAAATCCTCTGTAAAGGTTAAACCAAAGAGTGAGAAGGCACCATATGCAGTTGTGTCTGTTACATTTAGAGTGCTTTCTCTATAAGAGGTATATGCAGATGTTGTTCTGTTATATGTAATAATGAATTGATTATTCTGATATTGAATACTTTCCGTAAGATCATCAACCGCTGCATATTCAAAAAGATATGCTTTTTTTACAACAATATATTTTGTATAGCTGCTTGTACTTACTGAGCCGTTATTAAAATATGTTAAAAGAATGTCATAAACATTCTTATTCTTAACTGCGTCTTCTCCCATTATCTTTGTAAGATCGGCAGTTATTTTTTCAACAGCATTTTCAATTTTAGGGTAATCTTCCTTGTGTTTTGAAAACAGAAAATCTATAAGATAAACAAACTTTCTTTCTGCATCAAGAATACTTTGGTTCATATCATCAACCAATGTCATTTTGTTTCCATCAAGAAATGCTGTTTCCGGTATATTTAAAACAGTTTCATTTTCAAAGCTTGCTGAAAACTCTTTCAATGCGGTATTGTAATCCTGCCAATCGTAATACTCATATGCATCTGTATAATTGGCAAGTGCCTTATCATAAACTGCCTTGCTGTCTAAAATACCCTGATATGTAGGTTCACCTATAAATACCTTATATTTTTCTGCCGCAGCATCAAGAAGCACTTTAACCTCGGCAAGCTCTTCCTTTGTAAATTCATATGCATCATCTGCATACTTTTCAACTGATTTAACAGCCGCTGCATATTCAGGTGCCTTATTATAGTTGAATGAATCTGCATAAAACCGATTATATTTATCATAATCGTCATGTGAATTCTCAACACTCTCTTTTTGAACCTCAACATAAGAGTTGTAAAGTTTATCTGCAGCATCAAGCTTTTCCTTAAGCCTTTCAAGAGCAGCAAGATCAAAATCCTCAATATTTTTACCGCTGATTTCAATACCTATTGCATCAACAGCATTAACATATTCCTTTGTCTTAAACACAAGTATACCATCAAGATAAGCCTGTGCTGCTTCAATGCTTACATCATTTCCGAGAAGCTTTTTAATATTTTCATCCGAAACAGCACCTGCCGCATCTATTATCTTCTGTCCGTTTGTTTCTATGTTCTCAAGCGCACCGTCAGGCAAAGCATCATAGCCTGATGATAAAACATCAGCAGAAAACATTTCGGCAAAATCCTTGAATACTGCTGTTGATACATTACCGGCAGCTTTTTCGGGTTTTGTGCTGTAATTACTTGACGAACCTGTTTGAGTATAGGTATAAACAGCAGCCTTTTCTTCTGCCATATCCGGAACATCCGAAGCATTGCTGTATTCACCCAGAATTAAATTAATATTCTGATTTACAGTGAATTTATAAGCAAGACTGCTTGTATATGCAGAAATTGTTCCGTTACCGCAGATATTACCGATAGCTTTATTCATCGCTGTGGTATAATCACTGCCCATTGCAGCTTTAAGATTCGTATCAACAGCCTTAACAGCATCACCGTAACGCTTTTTCTCAGAGTTATCTATGATATTATAGAAAGCCTCTGAAGCGGCACGGATATCGCCATCTTCATTATCTGTTGCCATATAATCTCTTGTTGCCACTTTAACATAGTTATTTGCATCAACAACATAACTTTTCTGAAGTGCAGTGGCCAGTGCCTGGTAATTCTCATCAAGTCCGTCATAAATTTTAATATCATCTGCGGCAAGTGCGGTTAAGCCAACCGTTACAGATGATAAAATCATCAGAACTGAAAGAAAAACACTAAGTAGTTTCTTCGTACTGCTCATACTTTAAGTTCCTCCTCTGTATTTTCGCTGAAATATGTAAACGAAGTTTAATAAAATGTTAACACTTCCACATAAATTTCAGATAAACTATTGTTAAACTGAAAAACAAATTTCAAGAAATAAAGTTTACTTTTAGTTTACTTTATGCTATATAATAAATTAAGAAATCATCTAATTTTAGATACAGGAGATTTAATATGTTCAGTATATTGCTTGTTGAAAATGATTTGGAATCACAGGAATTAATCCGTCTTTTTTTACAGCATAAAAGATTTTCTGTTATATGTGCATCAAACTGTGAGGATGCCTATTCTCTTCTTGATGAACATTATGTAAGTATGATTATATTGCACAGAACACCCTCTCTTAAAAATGCCGATCTTTTCATGGAAACAAACAAAAACATCGGCTGTGATATACCTACTTTAGTTATATCGGAAAGTGCTGCACTGACCGATATGCAGGAGGCTTTTAAAAACGGTGCAGATGATTATATGATTAAACCCATCAGACATAATGAGTTGCATCTCAGAATTCAGGCAATACTAAGAAGAACAAAGCAGGTATACAAAAAGACTCTTCATATAGGCGAGTCTGTACTTGACTACAATTCACTGACGATTTCACTTCCTATCGGAAGAAAGATGTATGATATTGTTCTCCCGCAAAAAGAATTTCACATCTTATTTCTTTTGTTAAGCTATCCAAACAGAATTTTCACACGCCAGCAGATTATGAACGAAATCTGGGACTTCAACACGGAAAGCAATGAAAAAACGGTTGATGTTCATGTAAACAGACTTCGTAACAAGCTAAAAAACAACAAGGAATTTGAAATTGTTACAATCAGAAATGTAGGCTACAAAGCAATGATTAAAAAAACAGCAAAAGGCAGCAGATAAATATACTTTTTTAATATAGGAGGTTTAGGTTTATTGTGTTTAATGTATTGGTTATTGAACAAAATCTTGATTTAAAAGATTCAATATGTGCTTTTTTTACAAAGCACAACTATAAAGTGACTTCTGCTTTTGATATTTACGAGGCAAAAAAAGAGCTTGAAAAGCATTTTATTGATATTTGTATAATTGATATAGACACAAATAACGGAATTAATGACATTGATTTTTTAAGGGAACTTGAAATCCTTGAGTATCATATTCCTGCAATTTCTATTTTAACGGCAACAGATATAAAAACAAAAGCAGTCTGTTATGATTACGGAGCAGATGCAGTGCTTCCGAAGCCCATTGATTATGAAGATGTTCTTTTGGTTTTAAAATCCATTCTGCGCTGCTCTATGAAAGCAACTTCAGATGTTATACGATTTGGAAATACAACTGTTACTTACAGCAGTTTATCTGTAAGTTATATAACAGAAAAGAAAAATCAAATTGTAGCACTTCCGCCTAAAGAGTTTTATCTGTTATATATGCTTCTGCGTTCGCCAAACAGAATATTTATAAGGCAGCAGATTATGGATGAAATATGGGATTATGACTGTGAAAGCGATTATAAAACAGTTAATACACACATAAACAGACTAAGAAAAAAATTTAAAAACCATCCTGATTTTGAAATCATCACAATTAAGAATTTGGGTTACAAAGCAATATTAACCGGAAATAAAAACAGGTAGGGGATACTGCATAATATGCAGTATCCCCTACCTCAAATTTTGGTGACAAACAATATATAAATATTGCTTTATAAAAAATCACAGGCAACAATTTCAAACTGTTGCCTGCTTAATTTCAGTTATTTTTCAAAGCTGTTCAGTTTTTTATAACAAAGATTTCTGAAAACTTGAAAATATTTTCTCACATTATCCTGACCGATCACATAAATATTGGGCATATAGCTCATTCTCTTTCGAGAATACTTTATCCGCTCAATACCATTATCAAACGCTGTATGATTGCTTAAAACAACTTCAACGTTATGCTTTTCTGTCTGCTCAATAAAATAATCCAAAGACTTCATATAGACAACAATACTATACAAATCCATTGGAGGAGCAGAACCACCCCATAATGCAGCTTTATACTCTTTACCATTTTCTGATACATCAAAGATATAGCTTAACCCGCCCGGAGTATGCCCGGGTGTTTCAAACACATAAATTGATTTGTTGCCAAGACTTATAACATTTCCGTCCTGAATATAAACATCAATATCAAAATCTTTTAATATATCAGCCCTCAATGGATTGTTCTGCCAAAAATCATCGTCCGTTTTAGAAAGATATGTTTTTGCTCCGTAATTTTCAACAATCCATTTTCCGCAACCTGTATGGTCAAGATGTCCATGTGTTAAAACTAACTTTTTAATATCATCAGGATTCCAACCAACATCTTTAATGGCAGAAACAATAGCATTGAATGCCTCTTCGCAAGGCCATATTGCATCAATCACAATCAAACCTTCATCTGATTTCAAAACAAAGCAGTTTGTTTCTTTTTGAGCGACAATCAGCAAATCATCAAAAATCAACGAATGGATAAAATAAGACATATCCTCCATTGCTTTAAACGAATCTTTTGTAATCATCGGTTTATCTAATAAATTCATTTTATATACTCCTTTAATGTTTCGTTTGCAAAACATCATACAGAGTATGAATTCATCAAATCCTTTTTAATTTTTTGATGAATGATTTTTCTCTGCACAATGTTCATCTTTCATTTGTACAGAGTATATTCGGTTTTTAGGTGGCTTTGTCCAAAATGTTTTCATAATAATAAATCCTAAATTAGTTATATTTCTTTTTTCATACAGATTGAATCAGGCATATTTTTATACTGACCATAATTAGGAATGACTTCATATCCAATTTTTCTGTATAAAGCCATTGCCGAAACAAGCGGTTCTCCACTTTCTAATATTAAATATTTGTAACCTTTTTCTTTGGCTCTTGCTTCTAATTGCTTCATTAACTTTTTAGAAATACCTTTGCCTCTATATTTTTCCTTTATAAAAACTCTTTTAACTTCAGCACATTCTTTATCATATTTTTTGAAAGCAGCACATGCGATTGGAGCACTATTATCATATATAATTATTACATCGTGAATATCATCAAGACTATTATATGGAATATATTCAGCACGATTTTCTTCTCCACCAACAAGATTATTTAGAAAACTGTCCAATAAATGACATAATTCTATAAAATCATAATTGCTGCCGTCTGTATATTCAAAGTGCATAATTTCCTCCAAAGAATTTAATAGTAGTATTATACTATTTATTTTAATAAATGTAAACAATGTACTCTCTCGAAAGTCTCTCACCTAAACGCTCCCAATTGCTCTCGGTAGGTTTTGAGAAATGTAGATTTTTAGGTCTCTGAAAGTCTCAAAAGAAAAGATATTGAAAACAATCGGACAGGATTCTCTTCTCAACTATCGAAAGGTACACTATACCTTTCTCCTAAAAATGCCCAGAAATCACGATTTCACGGCATTTTTAGAGTTTCGTTTCGAATCCTTCTTAGAAATTCACAAAAAGAAAAAGAGTATCAAATGATACTCTTTTTCTTTTGGCAGAGCATTGAGAAGTGTATCCGAACTTTTCTCAATATCTAATAATTTCAGTTTTAATGCATGTTCTTTATAGTTCAAGTAAAACAAAGCATAATCATCATAAAGCACAACAGCATTCACGAAATAATTTATTAACGCTTTTCGTTGTGCTTGATCTTTCAAATTTGCAACCTTTGCGTTATTGAAAAACTGTTGATATTGCTCTCTTGTGTATTTTGGTTTTGAAATTTCTTCTTGTGCTATCTGAATTTCAATATCCTTTTTCTTGCTTTCAAGTTCTTGTAATCGTTGCTTTGTTGAATCCGTAATAATGCCTTGCTCAATAGCATTCAGCATATTATCAATTTTATTTTTAGTTTTTGATAACTGCTGTTGAAGAAGTTTCAAATCTGTATTTTCAGATTCTTGAAATTCTAATAAAGCATCAATTAATTGATTAATATAATCTTCATTAGTTAGCGCTGCCACAACTACATTTAGTACAGCATCTTCAATATATTCTTTCTTTACTGCCTTTTTGTCACAACCACGCTTGCGTTTAGCATCAATACACTTGTAGTAACGATAAGTCAATCCTTGATGATTCGTTCCGCTTTCACCAACCATAAAAGATTTACATTTTCCACAATACAGTTTTGTTGTAAGGATATATTCATCATCTGCTTTGTACTTTGCTGATGCGTGTTTATTCTTTTCCAAACTTGTTTGTACTCTGTCAAACAAATCTTTGTTAATTATTGCTGGAATACCATCAGGCACAACAATATCACGAAATCTATACTCACCGATATATCTTCTGTTTGAAAGAATTTTTGAGATGATATTGATAGTGAAGCTACCGCCACAAACATTTGAAACGCCTTTGTTATTCAAATCCTCGGCAATTTCTTTCATCGTCATTCCACTATCATAAGCATTATAAATTTGAGTGATATATGGTGCAGTTTCTTCATCAATCTGAAAGTGCTGTTCATCATCAATATAATAGCCAAAGGTAACAGGACCACCGTTAAACTTACATTTCATTGCGTTTTCAGTTTGTCCACGAATAACCTTTTCTGCAAGCTCAGCAGAATAATATTCAGCCATGCCTTCAAGTACCGATTCAAGAATGATACCTTCTGCACCTTCACTTATGGCTTCAGTTGCAGATACAACCTTAACACCATTCTTACGAAGCTGAGCCTTATAGTGAGCAGAGTCATAACGATTACGAGCAAAGCGGTCAAGCTTCCAGACAATAATTACATCAAACTGATTTTTAGCACTATCCCTTATCATTTTCTGAAAAGACGGACGATTATCAGTTTTAGCAGAAAAGGCACGGTCAATGTATGTATCAACAATCGCTATATCATTGCGATTGGCAAATTCTTTGCATTCACGCAACTGACCTTCAATAGACTCTTCACGCTGATTATCACTTGAATATCTTGCATAAATTACGCCATTCATATCATCACCTCACTCGCATCTTAACGCTCTTCAAAGCAATTGTCAAATAAATTATTATATCTACTAAATCGAAATTCTGGAGCTATAATTCTAACTTAAACTAAGTTTATATCATCAAGAAACTCCGAAAAGTTATGTTCATATAAGTCACTAAATGATATACCATTTGTATCAGATAAATACTTCATAAACCTTCCAATATCACTACTAATAATTCTCTTAATATCACGAATATCTTCTAATGTTTCGATTTTGGCACATTCATCTTTTATTAAATTTAAATCTTCATGTAATTCGCTGCATTTATTTTCCCAATAGATTATATATTGATTTCTATCATGTGGATCGTAAATCTTAGCCTCAATATTTTCCACTGCAGGAACTTTGTAAAACTTTTTATCTCTATTTGAGCATACTATAAATAAAATCTTTTTCTTGAAGTCTGAAGATTTTATCAACTGTCCAACTTCATACATACAAGCACGGGATTTTAAATATTGATCGCTAATAATCATTATTACTTTATCATGATAATCTAATCCATTCATGAACTCAATAAAACTCCCCTTATAGGGAACACTTGTAGTATATCTTGATACTTCAATATATTTATAACTATCTAATTTACTACATATTATATCTGCTAAATCCGAATCCGAGTTACAATACGATAAAAAAATTCGAGTTTTTTTTATTTCAAATACAGATGGTGGAACATAATAATCATTGTTATCATCACTATTATCACATAATATTGTTGTTTCGTTATAATCAGCAAAATCACTTGATTTAAATAAAATTTCGTTTTTCTTTTCTATGTTATTAGATTTAAACTGATTAATATTCTTATTAAAAGAATTCTCTTTTGTGTTTTTTTAAAACATATTGATAATTCTTCGGATAAGACTTTTACTATGTTGTTTACTTTCCATTTTATCAATGTTAAGAAAATCATATTTAATTTCTTCAAAATTCTGATATCTATCATCAGGATTAATATAAGTACATTTTTTTATTATATTATCTAAACCTATAGGTAAATCAAAATTTATTTCTTTAACTGAAAATGTTGTAGAATTATATTCATGAGGAAAAATACCTGTTAACATTTGAAACATTGTTACTCCAAATGAATAAATATCTGTCCTTTTATCAGATTGACCTCTATCTCCATACTGCTCAGGTGCTGCATAACCTTTTGTTCCGAAACAAACTGTATCATTTAATTTCCCTGGTATATATTTTTTTGCAATACCAAAATCAACAAGCATAATTTGAAAATCAGGTTTTAACATTATATTAGCAGGTTTCAAATCCCCATAAATTATATTATGAGAATGGAGATATTCGAATACATTGATAAGTTGACTAGCAATTTTCATAACTTCATTCACACTCATCATCGAATAACTTAATATTTTGTCAATTGATTCTCCCTCAATATAATAATATTTCTCACCAAGTTCCTCTATTGTTTTTCCGTTCAATGTAATACTGCCCGATGTCGGTTTCAGAACACCGCATATCATTCGCATCAATGTTGTTTTTCCTGCACCGTTTGCACCAAGCAGACCATATACGCCAGGTTTCAGATTGACACTTACATTGCTGACAGCACATTTATCTCCGTACTGCTTCGTTAAATTCTGTAATTGTAATTCCATACAGAAATCCTCCTGTCATTTATTCATAGGCATAAAAATAGATGACCTATGATTAGTAAATAAATAGTAATCTGAACTTTTCTTTGAATTACTATTCATTGCCTATATCATAAATCATCTATCTTAGGCTGTTCTTTTCTGCAGCTTAATTTAACCTTAAGTTACTTGCTTTCCAATGGAAAAACAACAGTAAACTGTGTACCCTCATCTAATTTACTCTTAACGATAATATCGCCATTATGAAGTGTTATAATCTGCTTTGCTATGGCAAGTCCAAGACCGCTTCCCTCAGGTTTTTCCTTTGTGTTTGTACCTCTATAATATCGGTTGAACAACTCTGACTGTTCCTCTTCACTCATACCGCCTCCATTATCCGAAATATAAATACACGCCTCTTTTTCGGAGTTTATATTTATACTTATTGTTACTTTTGTTTCAGGCGGATTATGTGTAAGTGCATTAATAATCAGATTGTTCATAGCTCGGCGGAATAAATCCGCATCAATACAAATCTCTATGTCTTGAGCATTACTTTCAAAAACAATATTCCTATCCTTAAAAGCAGGATCATTCACAATATCAATTACCAATTCTTTCATATAACGCACAAGTTTTACTGATTGTGGATTAAACGGCATTGAACCTGAATCAAGCTGATAGGTCAGTTTTAAATCATTAATCAGTTTTTCTGTGTGATTCACATTTTTTAGGATAATCCCGCCATATTCCTGCATCGTTGCTTTGTCAATTTCAGCATTTGAAGTCAGCAATTCTGCGTAGCCTTTAATCGGTGAAAGCGGTGTTTTCAAATCATGTGTAATGTTTGTAATCCACTCGCTACGGACGCGTTCAGTCTCTTTCTGTATCTTATCACTGTTGCGAATTTCTTTATCCATTTTATTGAGTGCACCATAGATTTCACTGAATATGCCTTTTTCAGAAAGCTGAATATAGGTGCGCTGTGAAATATTGTCTATACCTTTTTTTATTTTACTAAGATGTCTGACAAGCCAGAGTCCACAAATTGCCATAATAACAAAGATGATGAATAGAGGTCGTCTTCCCATCTGAAGTATAGACAAAGACCGTCCGGCAAGAAACAGTATTATTGATAAAATAGATATCAGAAAAAATAAATATAATTTCTTTTTATTTTTCATATGGATTTACCAACTTATAGCCTAAGCCTTTCACTGTAATAATATAGCTGGGGGAGGCAGGATTTTCTTCTAATTTTTCACGCAGATGGCGAATATGCACCATAATTGTGTTGTCACATCCAAAGCTGTCCTCACCCCAAACAGTTTCATACAATCGTTCACGGCTGATTACTCTACCTATATTTTCTGCTAAATGTTTCAGAATTTCAAATTCTCTTGCAGTCAGTTCAATTTCCTTGTCTTTTTTCTTTACTCTGAAGCCGTCAGTATCTATCGTCAATTCACCGATTTTAATTGAATCGTTTTGTATTGGAGATTGCTTGTACTCCGAACGACGCAGCTGTGCTTTGACTCTGTACGCAATTTCTTTAGGACTGAACGGCTTTGTTACATAATCATCTCCGCCAACCGCCAAGCCAAGTATTTTATCAAGCTCATCATTTTTTGATGATAAGAACAATATAGGACAATGCGAGAATTCTCGAATTTGTTTGCACACCTCATACCCGTCAATATCTGGCAGCATAACATCCAAAACGATTATGTCAGGCTGCATTTTTCTGCAAGTTTCCACAGCAGAAAGTCCGTTATCAATTTTAGTTATGTTGTGAAATCCCTCAAGGTTTAATGATTTTTCAAGCAAATCCAATATATCCGGCTCATCATCAACAAGCATTATTTTGTTAGTCATTTCAACACCTGCTTTCATAAAAATTATATATAATAACAATATTGTATGCAATATTATCAGTCTTAAATTTATCTTAATTTTTTATAATTCCAGATGTAAAAATCAGTTAAATTCGTTGGTCGAAAAAAAAGCAGGATAAAGGCTGGGCATAAAAATCTTTATTGCCCAGCCAAAACACACCGAAAAGCAACGCTTTTCGGACCTTTTATTTTGATCCCAAAATGCACATCCGTGAATGTGTTTTGGTACCAAAATTCAAATTTTTTGAGCCCAATATTAACGAAAACCTACCTAATATCAAGCTTTTTTCGCATTATTTTTGATACCAAAAAGTTATCCCAAAATACAAACTTCCTATTCGATTCCATTTTTACTGGACAAATCAAAAAATTTGCGCTATTATGTGTTTTACCAAAATTGCACAATCGTGCAGAAAGGAAAAGTATATGAAACAGTTTAATATATCAACAAATATACTTTAAAGGAGGCGAAACAGAAAACAAATAAAAGTACTGTTGCCTTATGGCAGCAGAAAAGAAATTTGATTTTGAAAATATACCGATTGACAATACGGATGTTTTTATCAGGGATGTTCCGAAAGACATCACAATGTCAATGGCAAAATTAATCTTCCCAAGTGTTCAAGAATATTTCGAGAAACAGGATTAACATATAACAACAGGCAGGTAGCACAAAACTACCTGCCTTAGCTTTTGTATTGATTTAAAGATAAAAAAATCCGAATGTATCACCTACGATGATAAAGTTCGGATTTCTACTCTTTGTATAACCACTACAAAAAAGATGTATTTAGCAGTTTTGTGTATGGATTTGAACCCTTTAATCAAAATTTGATATCTATTAATAATAATTGACTACTAACATTTCTTAATGTAAATTAAAACTTATTCAAATTCAATATCTTCATTGATTTTTTCATGAATATCAATTCTGTTATCAATGTCAATCTTATTTACTAACCAGCCATTTAAATTGCAATTTTTTATAAATTCATCAATGCGATTAATGCCATACATTTCTTTTAATGTAACCACAACTCCAAATCGAAGTCCTATCCCATCGCTTGGGTCTAATCTATTATTAGTTTTAATTTCCATTCCCCAATTCTTATTCTTAGTGTATGATTTTTTAGGAATTTTTTTATCTTTTAGCTTTTCCGAAACATACTTTACATTATCCCATTTTCTGAATTTCTCTCTTGCCTGACCTTCAAGTATAAAACTTTTAGTTTCTCCTAAAGTATCATCTTGATTTTGTTTATCCTTATTTATCTCATTTAACTTCCCATCATCTTTAATTCTTCCAAAATGGAGATTAAGTTCTGTATTTGTATAATCAACACCTTGCGTTCTATCACATACCGGAAAATAACACATAGTTGCTCTTGCAAAGTAAGGATAATTATCATCTTTAAGTGGAACAGGAAAATGATAGTTATAGGTATTCCATTTTTCACTAATATCGGTCACAACAAACTTAATCTCATCATCCTGTGTTTTAACAATATCATCAATTTTTATTGGAACCACACCATGTCCATAGAGAGCCACTTCTTCTGGGGTAGGTATTTCATTCCATCCTCTTGCTGCATCAATAATCATTGCTTTAGCAAGTTCTCTATTTAAACCTAAAATATCAATTAAATAAGATAACTTTCTTGCAATCCATGGAGCAGCATAAGAAGTGCCTGCAACACTTGCTGCTCCCAAAGGTTCGCAAACCTGAATATATTTTTCTTCACTTCCTCCATAATAACTAACATCAGGCTTTGCAAAAAAAGAGAGTGCAAGACCTTTTCGCGCGTATTTAGTTGACAATCCACTTTTTGTTACTGCATTTACAACTAAACTATTAATAGAATCTGCTGGTGAACCAATTTTATTAATATTTTCATTAGGCTTATTTGTTCCTGCAACAACGAAAATTATATCATTTTCAAATTGGATCTGATCTAGTATTGCCGCTTCTGCTGAAATAAAATTATCATTTACTTCTTGATTACTACCAAGAGAAATATTCCAAACTTTTATATCCTTATTATTAGCAATAATACCCTTTATTTGTTTTATAATTGTAAAAGAAGAAAATTGAGCTCCAGCCGCGACACCAAAATGTCGCACTCTAAATCTTCCGCATCCATCATTCAACCAAGGATTTAAATTATGTCCATCAACAATAATAGATGATACTGCTGTTCCATGACGATAATCAGAAGAACTCTTTGGTATATTATCATCTACTAAATCATGATATTCTACCCATTCGCTAAAATATACACGAGTATCAAATAATGTATCAATAACACCAATTGTCGGCTCAATACTTGGGGATGGAATATTAGCAATATCCTGCTGATAATCCGCAATAAAATCTTCAGGTGACAAATCAGAAATATTTTCAGTGGCCATAGAGACAAGATAAGGTGCCTTTTCAAATAAAACTCTAGACTGGTTTTCATCTAAAAAAACTGTATTATTATCAAGTATTCGGTTAGATAAAAGATCTATGCCGATATTTTGGAATAGCTGTTTAGTATCTATCCCCGTATTGTAAATGGTTATAATACTTTCTTTGAACGGTTGAATCGCTTTTTCCACTTCGAAATTTTCAATATATGATACATCTGCTATAATCTGTTTAAATAAACTTTTTGTTAAAGAATATTTTTTGAAATCAATTTTATTAATTGTATTTTTATCATCAAAAGCTGTCTTATTAATACCATTTTTAAATTGGTTTGACAAGACACTATCCCCCTTATGAAGTAACTCCATACTTCTAATCAAATCATCAAGAGATAAAAAATAAGTAATAATGTGTTTTGTCTTTTCAGTATTAAATTTTGCCCCAACAATAGCATAATTCGATTGATCACCCTTAAATAATCCCGAAATACGATTAGTCTTGGCGACTATTTTATTATAATAAACGCTAATTAAAATTCCATTGAACGGCTTGTTTTCATTAGACCAAAACCTATAAATTTGATAGAGTTTATTGGCTAAATTTTGTAACTTAGTGTTTGTAACTAATTCTTTACTATTCATAGCTGGACCACCACCGCCACTACTCTTAGATGCTTGTACAAAACGTTTCCCTTTAAGTTCTAATACATTATTCACCTGCAATATCCTCCTTATTCAACTTTCTAGCTACGGTACTTTTAGATTCCCCTTTGAGTTTTTCGATTTCTCTTATAGTAAATCCCTTTGTATACAACTGATTTATATCGGTTCCATCAAGATTACCTATTAAACTATTATATAATCTTCTTAAATAATCATGTTCGTAATTCATATCACTAAAAGCCAATGATGTTTTAATAATATTTTTTAATTCACCTGGATAGGGTAAATCATTAGATATATTTAATATTTTTTTGAATAGTCTTGTGTCTTTAGAAATACCTTTAAAATTTCTAATATATGATGAAAAATAATGTTCAGCAACTTCAATTAAATCTTCTTTACTATATCTATTAAAATTAATAACTGCATCAAAACGTCTAATTAATGCTTTATCAAAATTTGAAAACAAATTTGTCGTTGCAATAATCACAATTTCCTTATTCAAATCAGTCAGTCTATCTAATTCTCTCAAAATAGTAGATGTAACTCTTCCCATTTCTCGCACATCATTAGAATTTATCCTATCTAATGCAATTACATCAATTTCATCAAATAAAATTATAACTTTATTTGAGTTTGGAATAGAATTAATCTCACTAAATACATTGACAATATTTTTGTTGGTTTGACCCAATTTACTATCAATCAAACTGTTAAAATCAACATAAAACAATGTTCTATCAAGTAATCGAGCTACCTGTTTAGCTGCTTCTGTTTTACCTGTACCTGGAAATCCTTCAAATAAAAATTTATTAATACCTATATTGTGATTAACTGCATTAATCATACCTTTAATATCATCTGTTATTTCAAAAGGTAAATTAAGTGGTTCCATCACTCTATTATCTAATTGTTTTAAAAAATCACTTTCAAAATCCTTACCTTGAGGAGTATATAAATTCGATTCTGCAATTAATCCCATAACATACTCCGCCAGTTGGTAATCACCAATACTATCAAAATATCTCGCTATATTTATAGCTTCATTTCTAAAAGCATTTTCATTTTTTTCTACATGATATTTTATTAAATTTAAAACATTTTGTTTTTTCATACCTATAATACCTCCACTAATATTCATTATACATCTTTTTGGGACAAATGTCTACTGTTTTGGGACATTTTTATTTTTTATCTTTCGCTATAATTACATTATTATTCATTAAAAATAATTTTTAACTAATATTTATAAATGAACCATCATGCTATAATCCTTCTAAAGGAGATGATCGTATGAATAAATATTCTGATGAACAAAAACAAGAGGTAATTGAACAATATGCTAACGAAGAATCTGTTTCGGATATTGTTGCTGATTTTCAAATACCCCGCAGCACAATATATTCTTGGATAACAGAAAATCAAAACAGTAATACCAGCAAAAAGAAAGAAGTTAATTTAAGAAATTTTCGTGCACTTGAAAAGAAAATTGCTCGTTTAGAAGGTATTGTTGAGATATTACAAAGTATTGATTGCACAGCAAATTCACCTTTAGATGTTAAACTTGCTACTTTGGAAGAATTGTACGGTCAATACAGTGTACATATGATTTGCGATGCACTCAAAGTTCCTCGCGGTACTTTCTATAACCATATATTCCGTAACAAACGAGATAACACTTGGTATGCAAAGCGTCGTGAAGAATTCAGAATCAAAATTCAACAAATCTATGACGATAATAATCAAATCTTTGGTGCTGCAAAAATCACAGCAATTATGAAAGAAGAAGGCTATCGCATCAGTATTGGTATGGTTCGTGAATTAATGCATGATATGGGTCTCATAAGTATAAGACAAGATGCAAAAGATTTATATGACAAAGAACAAAAGAAATATAAAAATCATCTTAATCAGGAATTCACAACGACACGTCCAAATGAAGTATGGGTAAGTGATGTAACATACTTTAAATTCAAAACACAAGTATTCTATATTTGTGCTATCCTTGACTTGTATTCCAGAATGGTTGTAGGATTTCGTATAAGTCACAAGAACAGCACACAACTTACAAAAGGAACATTCAGACAGGCATATGAAAACCGCAAACCCGAAAACAATCTTCTTTTTCACACAGACCGAGGTTCAAATTACCGTTCAAATACATTCTGCTCATATTTAAAATCCTTAGGGGTAACTCAATCATTTTCAAGAGCACATGTTCCATATGATAACTCAGTAATGGAATCATTCTTTTCTTCATTAAAACGAGAAGAACTTTACAGAACAAAATACCGCTCTGAAAATGAATTCAGAACGGCAGTAAAAAACTATATGGTATTTTATAACGAGAAAAGACTTCATGCGAAAAATGGATACAAGACTCCATTAAAAAGAGAACTTGAATTTTTCAGTAAATAAGCCAATAAATCTGATAATTTATATTAGACAAATGGGTTCAGATTTATTGTTTTTTATCTTTTGATTTTCTATTTTGAACTTTTTCAATTTTTGTGTCCAATTAAAACGATATACATAAGAGCCTAAAACCCGCATAAAATCAAGGGAAAATGAAAAATACCTATAGCTGTCCAACTCTTAATGGTTCGGATTGCTATAGGTATTCCAATTTATTAAACATTACTGTTATTGATGTGCCTTTATCGAGTTCGCTTTTTACTTTGATTTCAGCATTATGATAAATTGCGGCATGTTTAACGATTGAAAGTCCCAAGCCTGTTCCTCCGATGGTTTTTGAATGACTTTTATCAACACGGTAAAAACGTTCAAATATGCGTTCCTGCTCTGACTGAGGTATGCCGATGCCTGTATCTCTTACAGTCAGCTTTATATGCTTACTGCTTTCGTTTAGTATAACATCAACTGTTCCGTTATCCGCATTGTACTTAATTGCATTATCGCAGAGATTATATATCATTTCATCAAGTATTTTTTCATTGCCCAAAAGAACAGTACTTTCACCAATCAGATTAAGACAGATGTTTCTTTTGACTGCAACAGGCTCTAATCTGCTGATGATATCGGATGACAGTTCAAACAAATCAACTTCTTCCATATCCGCCTTATCTTTTTTTTCATCAAGTTCAGATATTTTAATAATATCATTTACAAGTGTGATAAGCCTTTGGGCTTCTTCATAGATTGATGATGAAAAATCCTTTACAACAGAATCAGGTGTATCACCGCTTTTCATCATTTCGGCAAAGCCTGATATGGATGTGAGCGGTGTTTTTAATTCGTGAGAAACATTGGAGGTAAACTCCTGCCTTAACTGCTCACGCTGAACACTTTCGGTTACATCCATAATGATAATCACTGCACCGATAACGATGTTTTCTTCCAAAACAGGATTTGCGATCAGCCTGTAGTGACTGTTATTAAATGTTAAATCACTTTTTTCACGCTCTCCTGTCAAAGCCTTTTCTATGGCAAAAAGCAAATTGTCATCACAATCCGTCAGCATTTTTTCAGGGGTGATTTTGTCAATGTCAAGCAGTTTCAAGGCAGCACGATTATATGTCAAAAGGTTCATTTGCTTATCAACAACGATAAATCCTTCCTTCATATTCTCGGTAATCAGCCTGAATTCTTCTTGCTTTTTTTCAGCATTTTTAATCTGCTTTTCAATCGTTCGCTTTTGCTTTGAGATTTTTCTGAGCAGCGGAGCAAGCTCGTCATACGGCTCATTATTTGACGGATTATCCAAATCAAGCGCATTGATTGGTTTGATGATTGATTTTGAAATCCTTTGTGCCATTATAAACGATACTGCAATTGCAACAACAAAAACAATCAGTATCGGCTGAAGCAGGCTTATTAAGATTGTTACAACCGTGTACTGTGTTGTTGAAACACGCAGTATGTTGCCGTCATTCATTTTCATTGCATAATAAACTGTTTTTTCTGCAAGTGTGCCGGAATAACGGATGCTTGTACCCTGTCCGTTTTTCATAGCATCCGCAACCTCTTGTCTGTCTGAATGATCATCAAGCTTTGATTCATCGGCAGAGGTGTCAGCAATAACATCACCGTCAGGTGAAATCAGTGTTATACGCTTATCACTGTCAGTAAAATTTTCAATATAATCAAGTCCTTGATTTTCAACAGCGTAAGCAATATAATTAGCCTCACTTTCAAGCTCGCTTTGCAGTTGATTTTCAAAATACTGAAAAAGTATTCCCATAATCAGCACAATGCTTGACAGCAGAACAACCAACGCTACCGCCACACTTGAGCGAAATATTTTTTTATTCATTCGTATCTCCCATAAACTGATAACCGATATTTTTAACTGTTTTTATATAATTTCCTGCCACCTTCAGTTTTACTCTCAATTTTCTGATATGAACATCAAGTGTGCGTGATTCTTCATAAAACTCACCCCACACCTTTTGCAGCAACTCATCCCTTGTTACAACCTTGCCGTCAGCCTCTAAAAGTACAGACAAAAGCTTGTATTCCTTATAAGAAAGCTCTATTGCTTCGCCTGAAACCTTAATAATATGCTTTTCAAAATCAACATATAATTTGCCGATTTCAAATATACTGTTTTTATTTTTTGTTTTTTCATAACGGCGCAGAACGGCACGAACTCTTGACACAAACTCAACCATACCAAAGGGCTTTGCAATATAATCATCTGCACCGAGATCAAGACCCGTTGCCTTATCAAACTCGCTGTTTTTTGCCGTTATCATAATAACAGGAATGTTCTCGTATTTTTTATTGCTTTGCAATTTCTTTAAAACAGACAGTCCGTCCTCTTCGGGAAGCATAATATCAAGAAGAATAAGCTGAGGTAATGCATCATCCATTCTTTTCCAAAACAGTGACGGCTTATCAAAGCCTTCAGCACCATATCCCTCTTTGCTTAAAGCATAGCAAACAAGCTTGCGGATATTGTCATCATCTTCAAGAATAAATATCATACAAATCACCTCTGTTTCTGTTCTGTTTTCATTATAAAACGATAACCGTTGTTAAGCAATAGAAAATCAACCAAATCTTCCGTTAATATAATCCCTTGTTTTTTCACTTTTAGGATTATTAAAAATAATATCGGTATGATTATATTCAACCATTTCTCCGAGCAGGAAAAATGCTGTTTTATCGGCAATTCTCATTGCCTGCTGCATATTGTGCGTAACGATAATGATAGTATAATCCTTTTTCAGCTTGAGTGCCAAATCTTCAATCTTAGATGTTGAAATAGGATCAAGCGCTGAAGTCGGCTCATCCATAAGGAGTATTTTCGGCTCAACTGCCAATGCTCTTGCGATACAGAGCCTTTGCTGCTGACCGCCGCTCATACTGAGAGCGCTCTTTTTTAAGCGGTCTTTGCATTCATCCCATATTGCCGCCTGCTTCAGGGAACGCTCAACAATCTCATCCAGCTTGAATTTGGACTTGATTCCGTGTATTCTCGGTCCGTATGCAATGTTGTCATAAATGCTCATAGGAAACGGATTCGGCTTTTGAAACACCATACCTACGTTTTTTCTGAGCATATTCACATCAATATTATTGTAAATATCCTGATTGTTAATCCATATTTTTCCGTCAATTCTGCATCCGTCTACCAAATCATTCATACGATTCAGCGTTTTCAAAAAGGTAGATTTACCGCAGCCTGACGGTCCGATAAGTGCAGTAATCTTTTTTTCGGAAATTTCTATATTTATATTTTTTAAAGCTTGATTTTCACCATACCACAGATTCAGATTTTCTGTTTTAATCATATTCGCCATTATTTTTCCTTTCGCTTTCTGAGTGCTTTTCCTGCAAGTTTTGCTGATAAGTTGATAATAAATGTAAGCACCATAAGGATTACCGCTATTGCAAATGCAATATCAAATTCACCGCGTTCTTTCGCATAAACATAAAGTGCTACAGTCAGTGTTGAGCCTGCTTTTTCAGGCAGAAAACTTTCAAATATGTAAAACAAGTTGTTTGCCATGCCTGCTGTGAACAATAATGCGGCACTTTCGCCGATGATTCTGCCGACAGATAAAATACATCCTGTTACAATTCCGTCAACCGCACTCGGCAGAACAACCGTGCGAATCATATGCCACTTTCCTGCACCGAGAGCAAGGGAGCCTTCACGATAGCTGTTCGGAATTGTTTTCAGGCTTTCCTGTGTTGTTCTGATAATCGTAGGCAACGTCATAATAACAAGTGTTAATGCACCTGCAATAAGGCTTGTTCCTAGCGAACAAAACTGAACAAATATCAGCATTCCCACCAAGCCGTAAATGATTGACGGTATGCCTGACAGGGTTTCCGTTGCAAGCTCTATGACTCTGACAAACCTTTTATTCTTTGCATATTCATTCAGATAAATTGCAGCACCAACACCAATCGGAAGAACGATAACAAGCGTCATCAAAATGATGTAAACCGTATTTAAAATATTCGGTAAAATGCCGGCTGTATCTTTAATTAAACTTGGTGTTGATGTTAAAAAGTCAAAGGAAAGATTCGGCAGGCCTCTATAAAAAACATATCCAATTATGCCAATCAGCATTAAAATAATTATGCCTGTAGAAAGATAAACAAAGGCATTCAGCAGAGTAATCTTAGCTTTTCTTTTTTTAGATATTTTATCATTCATTCTGCTTACTCCTTATTTCTTTTTACAGTTAGATTAAGAATAATGTTTATTGCCATTATGAAGATAAACAAGATTAGTGCGATAGAAAACAATGCCTGCCTTTGCAAGCCTGATGAATAAGACATTTCGCTTGCCACCGCCGTTGTAAGAAAGCGTACGCTTTTGAACAGACTCGGCATATTTGCCACATTGCCTGCCACCATCATAACTGCCATTGCCTCACCGATTGCTCTGCCGATTCCGAGAACAACGGCTGTAACAATTCCGCTTTTAGCCGCAGGAAGCGTAACCTTGAAAACCGTTTCTGTCTTAGCTGCGCCAAGTGCCAGAGACGCCTCTTCATATTCCTTCGGCACGGCACATATTGCTGTTACCGATACAGAAATAACAGACGGCAGAATCATAACGGCAAGCACAAGAATTGCCGAAAACAAAGTTGCTCCGTCGGGTATATTAAACGCTTTTCTGACTAAAGGTACAATGATAATCATACCAAGAAGTCCATAAACAACAGACGGTATACCTGACAATAAATCCACTGCACTGCTGACTGTCTTTGCGATTTTCGGCGGTGCTGTTTTTGAAATAAATACTGCACACAGTATGCCTATCGGTACACCTATAATCACTGCACCTAATGTTCCGTAAACCGAGGTCATTATAAACGGCAGTATTCCGTATGATGCAGGCTCTGCAGTGGACGCCCATTTTGTGTTGAAAAAGAAATCTGCAAAACCTATTTCTTTTATAGCAGGCAAGCCGTTAATAATGAGAAACACTGTTATCAGCACTACAAATCCGATAACAATAAAACCGCATACAGTGAATACACACTTAACTGTTTTTTCAATTGCATTTACTGTGTTTTTTATATTTTTCATTACAATACCTTATCTTTTTACAGGAACTGCTCCTGCCTTAACAATCAAATCATCTGCCTGACCGTTTACTGCAAAATCAAAGAAAGCCTGTGCGGATTCGCTTAATTTTTCATTTGCTCTTGTAACAAAAACAAAATTGCGCTGAATTTTGTATTCTCCGTTCTGAATAGTTTCGGTTGTTGGTGTTACACCCTCAACCCTGATTGCTTTTACTGTATCGCCTACCGATGCAAGGGATGCATAACCGATAGCATTCGGGTTTGATGAAACTGTCTGCACAACATCACCTGTTGAGGTTAATTCCTGAGAATATTTGCACAAATCTTCTGTACCTGTTATGGACTCAAAGCCGTCTCTTGTGCCTGATGCTGCTTCTCTGCCGATTAAAACAATCGGTGCATCTGCTCCGCCAAGCTCTTTCCAGTTTGTGATTTCGCCTTTATAAACGGCGGCAATCTGCTCAATCGTTAAATCTGTAACAGGATTTTCCTTGTTTACAATAACAGCAATGCCGTCAATCGCAACAACAGTTTCATCGAGATTTGCTTTCTCCTCATCCTTTAGATTACGGCTCGCAAGACCGATATCACATCTGCCTTCAGCAACTGCCTGAATGCCTGCACCCGAACCGGTCGGATTGTAGGTAACCGTAACATTCTTATTGTCTGCCATATAGGATTCACTGAGATAGCCGATTACCTTTTCCATAGATGTTGAGCCGTCTGTTGATACCGTTTGTGCTGTTTCTTTGCTATCTTTTGCAGCATTACATCCTGCAAAAATTCCGATAATCAAACACATACTTACCAATACTCCGATTACTGCGATAATTGTTTTTTTCATAATATTATCCTCCATAATTTTCTGTACCTCAGTACACTTAGAGTATAATTCTTTGTATGTTAATTGTGAAAGCAAAGGTATGTTAAGCCTGTGTTAACACTGCAATAAAAAAGCAGGGGTACTGCAAAATATACAGTACCCCCACCTCAAATTTTGGTGACGAACAATAAACAATACTAAGAACAATTATTTCAGCCCTAACTGTGGCAGCATTACTGCTAAAACTCCAACTACAATACTGAAGATAACATAAATGACAGCAGTCAAAACTGAACCGCCTTTTATAAGTTCTGCTGTTTCAAGAGAGAATGTAGAAAAGGTTGTAAAACCACCACATATTCCAACTCTTAAACAGAGTAATAATTTAGGATCAATATTCTCATTTTTTGATACAGCAAAAGCTATACATCCAATAGCAAATGCACCAATAATATTTATAATAAAAGTATTAATCGGAAATGATTCAGGATTCTTAATCGGTATCAAGCTTATCAAATATCTTAATACAGCACCAATAAATCCACCCAAACCCACTAACAAGCAATTTAACATTTTTTCAACCCCAACACAAAATTCCAACTAATATTATACTATATAAAATAATGATATATGACCTACACTGATAGTGAAGGTCATCGTTGTCGTGATGCGAAATTGTTTGACGAGAGGTTACTGAAGAAAAATCTTGAAATGTATTTTGATTTAGGCGGCTGCAATTCAATTCTTGCAGAGAACATATTAGCATATCAAACTCCTGAAACAGGTAATTGTACGGACGGATTGACAGAAAATATTTTTGAAATGCTTTCAAATTTACCAACAATTGCGCCGAACGAAGATTACTATGATGGTGGAATTGAAGATATTGAAATGGATAAAATCATTGAGAAAATGAGAGCTCATGGATTGAAAATTACAAAAGCACAGCTTGCTCATTGCAGAAATGAATACAATAATCAAGATCAACATCAAGGCTTTGGTTGGTCTATGTAAGGAGGAAAAATGAAGAAAACAAAAGCAGAATTAAAATCAATGGCAAACTATATTTCATCACAGGAAGGTCAATATCTTTTCAGTGCCAGTGAAATTTCTAAAATACTTGGTGTATGCAAAGACACTACAAGAGAGATTTGCAGTAACCTTGAGCCTGCAACTTTTGGTAGAGTCAGGCGTTACTTTATCATTGATGTACTTGAATTTATGTATAATCAAAATAAATAAAGAAAATCTCTATATTAGCTGGACTTGTACAAGTCTCTGTGGTAATGTTGTCACTGCCACAGAGCAACAAATAAAAATATGGAAGTTAAATTTATGTATGAACTATACGATAAGAACGGAAATTTCATCTGTTATCGCATGACGAAAAGAATTAAGAACAAGCAAGGTGAATACGATGTGCTCACTGCTCGTTCCAAAAAATCAGAAAAAGAATGCAGAAGGATTATGGATGATAAAATCCGTGATTACTACATTCAGAAAGAAACAGAAAAGCATAAAGGTGTATTCCCCGATATGTTGTTCAAAGATTTTGCTGACAACTGGTACGAACTGAATGTGAAGAATGCAGATTGCAGTCAGGTTAATAAAGATAACTACAAGAATTATGTGTATACTCACATAATACCTTACTTTAAATCGTACAAGTTGTGCGACATACACGAAGATGACTGTCAAAGATTTCTGAACCAATATGTCGGCAAAAGTAAAGCAATGGTATCAAAACTAAGAATGACCTTGCGTAGGATAATGAGAAAGGCAAAGAAACAAAAATTAATTCCTGATAATCCGGCAGAAGATATTATCTTACCACAGGTAACACAAGGCAGCAGACGACCTATTACAGACGAAGAACGAGCGATGATACTCAAAACAGCAGAAACTCATTACGCAGGAACAATGGTACTAACAATGCTCTACTGCGGACTCAGACCGATAGAGGTAAGAAATTTAAAATGGGCAGATATTGATTTCACTAACGATTTGTTAACCGTAACAAAATCAAAAACTGCGGCAGGTACAGGTCGAAAGTTACCTATACCACCACAGTTGAAATCATCACTTATTGAACATAAGTTAAAAGGGCAGAACAATAAGTGGGTATTTGTAAGATTTAAAAATCACAAACTCCCACTTGATGAAAACGCATTTTATCATGCTTGGCACAATTTTTGCAGAGAAATGGACATTGCTAATGGTGCAACAGTTTACAGAAATCAGATTACGAAATCAACGCTTGCACCTGACCTTGAACCATATCTGCTCCGCCACACTTTCTGTACAGATTGCCAAGCCGCAGGCGTACCGCTCAATGTTGCAAAAGAACTTATGGGACATTCAGATATATCCGTAACTGCTAAAATCTACACACATATGGTAGACGAGGTATTCGAACAAAACAGAAAGAGATTACAAGAATATGCTGAACACAAACAAAATCAAACAGTAACAGCATAACAATTAAGAACAGAGGGTGCAAGCAATTAAAAGTTGCCTGCACCCTCTATTTTTATTTGCAAAAGAAGTCTCGCAAATGTCTCTTACCATTTCGCCCATAATCTCCCTAATTCGCTTTTTAAAATGAGGCATATTTTAGGTCTCTGAAAGTCTCACAAAAAATCTCATAGAAAAATCCAAACATCAATATCTTTAAAAATCATCGCAGATTTAAGGCTGTTTTAGACTATTCACGGCAATTTTGCAAAGAAAAAAGGCTTGGAACATCTAAATTCCAAGCCTGTGGCAGAGGTATAAGGATTCGAACCTTAAATGACGGAGTCAGAGTCCGGAGTGTTACCGTTACACTATACCTCTATATATAATTTGTGCACACTTCATTGTGCGTTTACTATTATATCCTATAATTTGAATTTGTCAAGATAAATTTTAATTTACTGTAAAATTTAATTAAACAATTTCTAAAATATTGTTTTTACACCATTATTATTGTATAATAAATTAACTTTATATATAGAAATTGGTGCAATTTTGAAAATACTTACTATTGGCGATGTTGTTTCAAAGCAGGGCTGTGATTATTTAATGCAGAAGCTGCCTGCTTTAAAAAGAGAATTTGCCGCAGACCTTGTTATTGTTAACGGCGAAAATTCCGCAATAGGAAACGGTATATTGCCGCAAAGTGCAAGATTTATTTTTGGCTGCGGTGCTGATGTGATAACACTCGGTAATCACAGTCTAAAACGAATGGAAATCTATCCGTTTCTTGAAGAAAACGAGTACGTTATACGTCCTGCAAATTATCACCCCTCTGCTCCCGGCAAGGGAATGACAATTATTGACAAGGGCTATATCCGTGTTGCCGTAATCAATCTTCAGGGTGCAATTTACCTTGAGCCCATACGCAACCCGTTTGATGTGATTGATGAACTTATCAATGAAGCGGAAAAGGCAGACTGCAGAATTATTATCATTGATTTTCATGCCGAGGCAACGAGTGAAAAACGCGGTATGGGATATTATATTGATGGCAGGGTTTCCGCTATTTTCGGAACACATACTCATGTGCAGACATCTGACAATCAGATTTTACCGAACGGTACTGGTTATATAACAGACATAGGTATGACTGGACCTCTGCATTCCGTTTTGGGTGTTTCAACCGAGCTGGCAATTGAGAAAATGAAAACAGGTCTGCCTGTAAGATTTAAAAATGAGGACGGGCCTTGTACAATTGAAGGTTGTCTGTTTGATATTGACAACAAAACAGGTAAAACCGTAGGCACTGAGATTTTCAGGAGGTAAATATGGCAAAGAAAATAATTTTACTGATTCTATCTGCCGCAGTTATAATTACAATGTTTTCCGCCTGCTCCGCTCAGACTGAAGAACCGGAAAATACAACAGCGCCTCCTGTGCAACAAAAGAACTTCATTCCGACTGATGATACTACATTTAAGCTGAGCTATACTCAGTCTGACAGTTTAAATCCCTATGAATGCATAACACAGAACAATCAGCTTCTTTCACAGCTTGTTTTTGAAAGCCTTTTCAATCTTGACGAAAACTACAAATCAAGCCTGAACCTTGCCTCAAGCTACAGATACACCAATCCCAAAACACTTGAGGTTACAATTCCGGGCGGGCTTACTTTTTCAGACGGCTCGGCTCTTACGGCAGATGATATAACCTACTCCTTCAGAAAAGCCGCCGAATCGAGCTACTGGGGTAATTCATTAAACGGAATTTCCTCCTGCAATGCCGCATCTGCAACGGTTATAGAATTTCATCTTCGCTATCCGAACAGCTATGCACAGAATTTGCTTATATTCCCGATAATGAGCACAAACACTGATGATAACGGTTATCCTGTAGGAAGCGGAAGATACTGTTTTGCAAAAGAAAACGGCGAAACCGTACTTAAAGCAAATGTGAGCGATGATTTCAGTCCTCACCTCACTTCAATTCATCTTGAAAACATAACATCATATGAATCTATTGACAATGCTGTCAATATAGGCAATATAAGCTTTGCATTCCGTGATTTAAGCAGAGATTCTTCAAGAAAAATCAGTTCAAACAAAAAAATGGTGAATATGAATAATCTCGTTTATATAGGTATAAATAACAACAGCGGTATTACCGCAAATTCATATATAAGAAAAGCCATATCATTGGCGGTAAACCGCGAAGCCCTTGTTAAAAGTGCTTACGGTAACTTTGCTCACGAAGCAACCACTGTATTTAATCCTGATTTTGAACTTTCCGAAACTCAGATTTTTGATACCTCAACAGATGCAAATGCAGCTAAACAGGCTATTGCACAAAGCGGAGTATCCGATCTTTCAATTTCACTGCTTGTTAACAACAGTAATTCAGACCGCGCCACATGTGCAAAGCTGATAAAACAACAGCTGGAGACTGTCGGCTTTCAGGTTAATCTTGTAACAGCAAGCACCTATGAGGATTACGAAAAACGCATTACGGATGAGCAGTTTGATATTTATGTAGGCGAAACAAAGGTTACGCCCGATATGTCGCTTCAGACTTTCTTCTCCTCAGACGGAAGCACACATTACGGAATAAATACTGAAGAATGCAATGCTGCTGCGGAATACGGCAAATATATAAACGGAGAAACGGAACTTGGTACCTTTCTTCTTGCATTTTCAGATGAAATGCCGTATATTCCCCTGCTTTACAGAAAGGGCATGATTTGTTTTTCAAAAGCTATGAATGGTGATATGCAGGGAACATATACAAACTGCTTTGCAAACATAGAAAATTGGTACTTTAAAGCAGAATAGTTCATATTCTCTTGCTAACTGAGATAAAATATATTATAATCAATAAATAATACAACTTATCAACATTAAATTCTATGAACGGAGGTTCGTTTATGGTTAAATTTGAAAATCCTAACGGATATATTGAAATCACAAACAATTACTTTGGAACACTTGTAGGCAAGGCTGCTCAGTCCTGCTTCGGCGTTACGGGAATGGTGAATTCCAATCCTATTCAAAGTGTTAAATCAATTATAAAAAACCGTGTGGGCAGTGATAATTCATGCCAGGGTGTTATTGTTAAAAGCATTAACGGAAGCCTTGTTATTGACCTTCACATTTCAGTTTCATACGGTGTTAACATTGCTGCAATTGCAGACAGTATTACGAACAAGGTCAGATATACCGTTGAGTCTGTTACAGATCTTAAAGTATCAAAGGTCAATGTGTTTGTTGACGCAATAAATTAAAGGAGATTATTCTTGATGATTACAGGTAAAATGTTTCGGGACGGAATAATATCCGCTTCAAATAATATTGCAAACAGCCGTCAGGCAGTTGATGCATTAAATATTTTCCCTGTTCCTGACGGAGACACAGGAACAAATATGAGTATGACAATAGGTGCTGCGGCTAAGGAAATGGCTGTTTTGCCTGACAGCTGCACCATTGAAGAAGCTTCTTCACGCTGTGCATCTGCTCTTTTAAGAGGAGCAAGAGGAAACAGCGGTGTTATTCTTTCTCTAATATTCAGAGGATTTTCAAAGGCATTCAAGGGTCTTGAAACAGCGGACGCAAAGGCAATTGCCAAAGCATTTTCCGAGGGTGTTGAAGCTGCATATAAGGCTGTAATGAAACCAACAGAGGGTACAATCTTAACAGTTATCCGCAAAGCCTCAGAGGCGGCAAGCGAACTTGCAAAAACAGAAGAAAGTCCTATGGAGGTTGCATCTGCCGCCCTTAAAGCTGCTATTGAAGCACTTGCAAAAACACCGGATCAGCTTCCTGTTCTGAAAAAAGCAGGGGTTGTTGATGCAGGCGGTCAGGGACTTGTACTTATATTGCAGGGCTTTGAAAGTGTATTTGACAACGATGCAATTGTACAGCCGCTTGAAGGAAGTGCGGTTACACCTGTTTCAGCTCCTGATAAGAGTACGGTTGCAGAGGCTTCAGACGATATTGAATTCGGATATTGCTCCGAATTTCTTATCGAAAAGGCAAATGATGCAAAGGAAAAGGATCCGTTAAAGCTTCGTGCTTTTCTTGAATCAATCGGTGACTGTGTTGTTGTGGTTGATGACAGTGACATTATTAAGGTTCATGTTCATTCAAATCAGCCGGGAAACGTTATCCAAGCTGCTCTTAAATACGGTCAGCTTATAAATATTAAAATAGACAATATGCGCTACCAGCACAGAAATGCAAACGAAGGTGTTAAAGAGGGCGAAGAGCCTGTTATGCCGAAGGCAGATCCTGTTAATGAATACGGCTTTGTTGCAGTTTGTGCGGGCGAAGGACTTACCGAGCTTTTCAAGGACATTGGCGCAGATATAGTTGTAAGCGGCGGACAGACTATGAATCCGTCTACAGACGACATTCTTAACGCTGTCATGGCAACACCTGCAAAAACCGTTTTCGTGCTGCCGAATAACAAAAACATAATTATGGCTGCCGAACAGGCTATTCCGCTTGCTGAGGGCAGAGAGGTAAGAGTTCTTCAGACTAAAACTGTTCCGCAGGGTATTTCTGCTATGCTTATGTTTGATGAATGTGATGATACCGATACAAATCAGATGAATATGATGGAAGCTGCAGAAAATGTTTCCACCGCTCAGGTTACCTTTGCCGCAAGGGACAGCGAAATTGACGGCAAGCCTATTGAGCAGGGTGAAATAATGGGACTCTGCAACGGCAAAATCAAGTTTACGGGAACAGATGTTGCTGATATTGCTTTCAAATCTGCAGATAGAATATTCAAAAAGAATCAAAGCAGTTTAATTACGATCATTTACGGTGAAGAGGCAGATGAAGAAACCGCTGCTGCAGTTGAAGAAAAACTGCATGCAAAATACGGTGATGATGTTGAAATCAACATCGTAAACGGCGGTCAGCCAATTTACTATTTTATAATTTCAGTGGAGTAAAAATGATTAGCCTGAGCAGTGATATAAAATATATCAAGGGTGTTGGTGAAAAAAGAGCCGAGCTTTTTAGAAAGCTCGGCATTCTTGACGTTCGGCAGCTTGTTCATTTTTATCCCAGAAAATATCAGGACTGGTCACAGGAAATGACTGCCGCTCAGTGCGAAAGCGGTGAAAACGCCTGCATAAAAGCAACACTGATGACACCTGTTAAGGAACATATGATCAGAAAAGGTATGACTGTTTTCAAATGTAATTTCACAGACGGTGAAACCGTTATTCATGTTACGCTTTTCAACAACAAATACCTTGCAAAATCATTAAGGCAATATAATGACTACATACTTTACGGCAAGATTGAAAAAACGCTTACCTCTGCAAATATGAGCTCACCGAAAATTGAAGAGGCAGAAAAGAATATCGGAATTCACCCAATATATTCTGCAACGGAAAAGCTAAATTCAAAAGCAATAGGCAAAGTTGTTAAAACAGCACTTGATTCCCTGCCGCCTTTTGATGAAACGCTTGATACGGATTTCCGCCTGAAATACGGTTTGGCTTCGCTTGATTTTGCAATCAGGCAAATCCACTTCCCCGAAAGCTTTGAAAATCTTGAAAAGGCAAGATACCGCCTTATTTTTGAAGAGCTTTTAATTCTTCAGCTTGGCTTGCTCAAGCTAAAAAGCAAAAAGAAAAATGAAACAGCAATTCATATAAACAAGAATTATACCAAAGAATTCTACAGTCTGTTACCCTTTGCTCCAACGAATGCACAGAAACGGGCAATATCCGAATGCATTGAGGATATGAGCAAAGAATATGCAATGAACAGACTTGTTCAGGGTGATGTAGGAAGCGGCAAGACAGCCGTTGGTGCAGGTGTAATATACACCGCAGTCAAAAACGGCTTTCAATGTGCATTAATGGCGCCTACGGAGATACTGGCAGCACAGCATATGGATACCATTTCCCAAATGCTTTCCCCCACAGGAATCAAAATAGATTTGCTTACAGGAAGTACAAATGCCAAACAAAAACATGAAATAAAAAGCAGACTTATAAACGGAGAAACAGACCTTGTTATCGGAACACATGCACTTATTCAGAATGATGTTGAATTCAGAAACCTCGGTGTTGTTATAACAGACGAGCAGCACCGCTTCGGTGTGAACCAGCGTGCAAATCTGGCAATGAAGGGCAATGAGGTTCATACGCTTGTAATGAGTGCAACACCCATACCAAGAACACTTGCACTTATGATTTACGGTGATCTTGATATTTCCGTGCTTGATGAGCTTCCTGCAGGCAGACGGAAAATCAGAACAGATGTTGTTGACACACGCTACCACAAGCGTATATACGAATTTGTAAAAAAAGCAATTGCCCGCGGCGAACAGGCATATATCGTCTGCCCGCTTGTTGAGGAGGGTGAAACAGACCTGCTGCCTGCAACACAGTATGCAGAAAAGCTTGCACAAAATGAATTTAAAGGCTATAACATCGGATTGCTTCACGGAAAAATGAAAGCAAAGGATAAAGATAATGTAATGACCGCCTTTTCAGACGGCAGTATTAAAATACTTGTTTCAACAACCGTTATTGAGGTTGGTGTTGATGTTCCGAATGCAACGGTTATGGTTATTGAAAATGCCGAACGCTTTGGGCTTTCCCAGCTTCATCAGCTCAGGGGACGTGTCGGCAGAGGCTCTGTGCAGTCTTACTGTATCCTTGTTTCGGACAGCAAAAGCGAAACTGCACAGAACAGGCTTGCAATTATGAAAGAATATTCAGACGGCTTTAAAATTGCCGATGAAGATCTGAAGCAGCGCGGACCCGGAGATTTTTTCGGCAACCGCCAGCACGGGCTTCCCGATTTGAAAATTGCCGATATGCTTGAAGATACCGAAACGCTTACACTTTGCAGAAAAGCAGCAGATGAAATTCTTGCTGAGGATTACAATCTGGATTTGCCCAAAAATAAAAATCTTGCACAAGCCATTTCCGATATGTTCAGAAATTCAGTTTCAAATTAATATTGTAACAAAAGAAAGCCGAAGAAATGTGTATTATACTATCACATCTCTTCGGCTTAATATTTTAATTTCTATTATCAATCCTGCGAAACAGATTCAGATTCGGTTACAGGCTCTCCGTAAACCTGAATAATTACCTCTTCGCCCTTGGCATAAACAGTATCCTCCTCCGGAGCCATACCGCCTGATGTTTTAACAGTGTTTGCTGCATTGGTACCGTCATTATAAACAGTCATAACCGTAACCTTAAAACCTGCCTCCTCCAGCGTTTTTATTGCCTCATCCTTATTGAGTCCGCCAACATCCGGAACAGGTGAAGTTTCTATACCACGGCTCACTGTAAGTACAATAGGTGTACCCTGTGCAACCTGAGAATTTGCATCAACACTCTGCCTGAAAATAACACCCTCTTCAACATCCTTAGAAAAATCCGAATCAAATTCAATTTTGAACTGAGAATTCCATAATGCCTGATTCTGAACATCACTTTCAGTGTAACCGGCTGTACAGAAATCCGGAACGGTAACCATAGCGGTTCCTGACGGAGAGTCAGACGGATTTTCGGGAGGGTCAACAACTCCTGAAAATTTTATAACATATACTGCTGCGGCAATTATTGCAATAACTGCAAGCACTGCAGCAATAATTATTGCTTTATTTTTCTTCTTTGCAGGTTTTTCCTTTGAAACCTTCTGAAGTTCTTCATCATTATCTTTTTGCTGCTGTACAGGAGCAGACGCACTTGCCGACTGTGCAACAACGGATGGTGCAGCAGATAAAAGCTCTCTGAAATCCTCAACATCCTGAATTCTGTTTTCAGGGTATATCTGAAGCCCTCCTCCAAGTGCTCTGATAACATGTGCAGGTATTTTTTCAGCTATGCTGTTCGGAATCATCAGCTTATCATTGATTTCCCTTGCCGGAGCTTCAGGCGGATTTGTTCCAACCAATGATCGGTAAATGCAAGCAGAAAATGCATAAATATCCGTTGCAGGACAAACCTTGTGATTGTTATGATACTGTTCAAGTGCAGAATAGCCTGAAACAGGATTAAATCCAAGCTCTTCAGATAAATCACTGCTTGTACTTATACTGAATCCCGTTAAACGAACCTTTCCGTCCTTGCAAAGCACCAGATTATCGGGGTTTATTGCCCCGTGAATAATACCGTTTTCGTGAAGACGTTCAAGCGTTGTCAATATGGGCATGAACATCAATCTTGCCTTATCCCACAAAATATTATTGTCTGTATTTCTTATAAGAAAATCCCTTAATGATACAGTGTTCATTTTTTCACACACAGCATACGCAGTTTCATTTTCCTCAAAAATATCAAGCACAGGTATTACGGCTGAAAGTGAATTTAAACCCTTCAATGTTTTCCAGAGTTTTAGGAAAGCCTGCTTGTAAGCAGCAAAGCTTTTTTTGTATCTTTCCCTTACGTGAACATCATAATTGCCCTCAAGGCGATTGGCAATATTGCCAGGCAGAAATTCATGAATGGAAACTGCTGCATTGCGTTCCGCATCATAACCTATATATGTTACACAGGAGCCGTCTTTTGCTATTACATTGCCTACGATATATCGTTTTGCAAGCACTGTTTTGCGTGATAGATAAAGCATATCCGTAACAGAATCATTATCAAAGCCGCAATTACGACAAACACTTCCCGATGTTAACTTTTCAAAACAATTCATACATAAATTATCTGTTAAGCCCATATTTAACCTCCATATATACTCTAATACATTCTATAGTTTATCAATCTGTAAAGCGTTTGTCAAGAACAGTAAAATGGATAAACTGTTAATTTATTTTCTTAATATTTGATTTAGAACAGATAATGTTATATAATTATCCCGTAAAATGTTGTGAGGTGAAAAAATATGAATTTTAAAACTCTTCCAAACGGAATGTGTGACGGATTTGTTATATTAAAAAAATGTGAAGAAAAGAATGCAAAAAACGGCTCTGTTTACCTCGACCTTGTTCTTGGTGACAAAGACGGTGAAATTCCGGCAAAACTCTGGGATTATAAAGGTGAGGGGCTTTTTGAATCCGAAATGGTTGTTAAGGTTCGCGGAACTGTTGAACAGTATAACGGCAAGGATCAGTTCAGAATTTCACAGATACGCCCTGCTTCTTCATCTGATGACTACAATATTGCAGACCTTGTGCCCGCAAGTGAGGTTGGCGGTGCACAGATTTTTGATATGCTTGTAAAGCGTGTTCAGGCTTTTGAGGATGCAGATATAAAAAATATAGTTTTGTCCATTCTTAATGATAAAAAGGATTTGCTTATTAACTGCCCCGCCGCCTTCAGACTTCATCACGCTATGCTCGGTGGTTTAATGCTCCATACCATATCCATTGTAAGAATGGCTGAGGAAATCTGTAAAATATACCCCAATATCAACAAGGAACTTCTTCTGGCAGGTGCAATTCTGCATGATACCGCAAAAACGTGGGAATTCCAGCTCAGTAAAACAGGGCTTGTTAAAAGCTACAGTACGGAGGGTGAGCTTATAGGTCATCTTGTTAAAGGTGCAATATATGTTGAAGAAGCTGCAAAAAAGCTTGGAATTGAAAGCGAAAAGGTTGTTCTGCTTCAGCATATGATTTTAAGCCACCACGGAGTTCCTGAGTTCGGCTCGCCTGTAAGACCGATGTTTTTAGAGGCTGAAATACTATCCTCTCTTGACTCACTTGATGCAACAATTTATGAAATAAACAACGCAACTAGCAAGGTAAATACAGGCGATTTTACAGACAGGCAGTGGGCACTTGATAACAGAAAGCTCTATAACCACGGTCTTTCATCAACCGAACACATAGTGAATATTGGAGAGTAAACAATATGGATAACGTAACAGAAAGCTGGACAGAAATTTCAATAACCGTAGAAACAAAGGATATTGAAATTGCAGGAAGCATTGCAAATATGGTTGTGCCTTACGGCATTTACATAGAGGATTATTCTGCGCTTGAGGAGGAAACGCTGCAGATTGCCCATATTGATTTAATTGAGGAATCCCTGTTGCGGAAGGACAGGTCAAAGGGAATCATTCACGTTTATGTTAATCCTCATGAAAACCCGCTGGAAGCTGTTTCTTTCATTACGGAAAGACTGAACAGTGAAAACATAGTACATGAAATTAAAATTGCGGACTGCAAAACAGAGGATTGGGTTAATAACTGGAAACAGTATTTCCACCCGATGCCTATTGGCGAAAAGCTTTTGATCCGCCCCACATGGGAAAATGATTATGATGCGGGCGGCAGAAAGGTGCTCCACATTGAGCCGGGTCTTGCTTTCGGAACAGGAAGCCACCCCACCACAAAGCTTTGCCTTGAAACACTTGAAAAGTATATCAGCAATGGCTCAACCGTGCTTGATATTGGCTGCGGCAGCGGAATTTTATCCATTGCTTCTCTTTTATTGGGTGCAAAAGCAGCTCTTGGTGTTGATATAGATAAGCTCGCCGTTAAAACTGCCCTTGCAAATGCGGCTGAAAACGGCTTTATGCCACCTGTTTTCAATGCCATTGAGGGCAATCTTTCAGACAATGTGAGCGGTAAGTATAACATTATTGTTGCAAATATTGTTGCCGATATAATTATGGAATTCAACAAAGAGGTTGGTGAATTTCTTGAAGACGGCGGAATATATATTACGGGCGGCATAATTGACAGCCGCAAGGATGAAGTGATTTATTCCTTTGAACAAAACAGTTTTGAAATCATTGCAAACTTTGAAGAAAAGGGTTGGAATGTTTTTGTGTGTAAAAGGAGATAAATGGGTATGAAAACATTTTTTATAGCTTCTGCAACAGTTATTGCTGCAATTGTGTTACTTCTCTTTATCGTATGCGGTTTTATTTATAATCAGCTTGCATGGCGGAAAACAATTAAAGTTCCGCAATTCATACTGAATATGATTGCAGGAAACGATATGCCTGATGATTATGACACGGCGGCACACAAAGCGGAAGCAATACTTAAACCCCGCATTACAAGAACAGAGGAATACATTTCCGATAACGGAGAAAAGCTTATTGCCAGAATTGTTGAGCCGGAAAAAAGTAACGGCAGACTTATACTAGCCTGCCACGGTGCCAGAAGCTGGGGAATCGGTGAATTCTGCTTCATTTCAGATTACTTTTATAAAAACGGCTACACTGTTATTATGCCCGACCACAGGGGCTGCGGAGATAGTGACGGCAAATATATGGGCTACGGCACACACGAATCTGTTGACACATATTATTGGGTTAATTACGCAAAGCAGCATTACCCCGATACGGATATTTTTCTTTTAGGTGTTTCAATGGGAGCCGCAACAGTGCTTATGATGAGCAGAAGTGCAACAGATGAAGCAATTAAAGGAATTATTGCAGATTGCTCCTATACATCTGCATGGGACGAATTTTCATATCAGCTTAAAACTTCCTTTCATCTCCCGGATTTCCCCATTCTGCCAATATGCAATTTATACAGCAGAATTTTTGCAGGCTATTCCTTTAGAGATGCTTCGCCGCTGAATGCTGTTAAGGAAGCTAAAAAACCGATTCTTTTCATACATGGCGGTGATGATGATTTTGTACCGACCTATATGGAAAAAATTTTATATGATGCCTGCTGCACAGAAAAGGAAATGATTGTAATTGACGGAGCTGTGCACGCACGCAGCTATTATCAAAACCCTGAAGCATACGAAAAAGCAATTGAAAACTTTATGAATAAGCATTCACATTAAAAAAGACGGAGTTTTAAACTCCGTCTTTTCTTATTTGTAATTAAAATTCTTTTTCTTCAATCTCTTCAACAATGGCAGTAATGAAATCCTGAACCTTCATTGCACCGATTTCGCCCTCTTTTCTTGAGCGGATGGAAATGGTATTGTTTTCAATATCCTTATCACCGACAATAACCATATACGGCACCTTTTCAAGCTGTGCAGAACGAATCTTAAAGCCGATTTTCTCGCTTCTGTCATCAACCTCAACACGAAGTCCTGCTGCTTCAAGCTGCTTTTTGATTTCATAAATGCGGTCTAAATGACGGTCTGCGATAGGAAGCATTTTAATCTGAACAGAAGCAAGCCAGGTTGGGAATGCACCTGCAAAATGCTCTGTAAGAATACCGATAAATCTTTCAATACTTCCGAATACAACACGGTGAATCATAATCGGTCTGTGCTTAGCACCGTCTGAGCCTGTGTATTCAAGCTCAAATCTTTCAGGAAGCTGGAAATCAAGCTGAATTGTACCGCACTGCCATGTTCTTCCGATACAATCTGTAAGGTGGAAATCAAGCTTAGGACCATAGAAAGCACCGTCACCCTCGTTGATTTCAAAATCGTAGCCAAGCTCGGTAATGGCTGCTTTAAGTGCATCTGTTGCAATATCCCAGTCTTCCTGTGCACCCATTGAATCCTCAGGCTTTGTTGAAAGCTCAATATGGTATTCAAATCCGAATGTGCTGTAAACCTCATCAATAAGCTTAACAACACCTTTAATTTCATCCTTAATCTGCTCTCTTGTCATAAAGATATGTGCATCATCCTGCGTAAAGCAGCGAACTCGCATAAGTCCGTGAAGGGCACCTGATAATTCATGCCTGTGCACCAATCCAAGCTCGCCCATTCTTAAAGGCAAATCCTTATATGAACGCATTTTTGTTTTATAAACAAGTATACCGCCCGGGCAGTTCATAGGCTTAACGGCAAAGTCCGTATCATCAATAACGGTGGTATACATATTATCCTTGTAATGATCCCAGTGACCGCTTCTTTCCCACAAAGCACGATTAAGCATCATTGGAGTCTGAATTTCATAATAGCCTGCCTCGCGATGAATTTCACGCCAGTAATCAACAAGTGTATTTTTAAGAGTCATACCCTTAGGAAGGAAGAACGGAAAGCCCGGACCCTCCTCCATAATTGTGAAAAGTTCAAGATCCTTACCGATTTTTCTGTGATCTCTCTTCTTTGCTTCCTCAAGCATTTGAAGGTATTCTTCGAGCATAGACGCCTTCGGGAAAGCGGTGCCGTAAACGCGGCAGAGCATTTTATTCTTAGCGTCGCCTCTCCAGTAAGCACCTGTTGTCTGTGTAAGCTTAAAGGCTTTAACGGGGGAAACTGTCATAAGATGAGGGCCTGCACAAAGCTCTGTGAATTCGCCCTGCTTATAGAAGCTGATGTTTTCACCTTTTTCTGCATGCTCGTTAATAAGCTCAATCTTATAAGGCTCGTTTTTTTCTTCCATCAGCTTAACAGCTTCTTTCGGAGAAAGTTCAAACTTTTCAAGTTCTGAGCCTTCTTTAACAATCTTTTTCATTTCTGCCTCAAGCTTTTCCAAATCTTCAGGGCCAAACGGCTTATCACCGCAGTCAAAGTCATAATAAAAGCCATTGTCAATAGCAGGTCCGATTGTCAGCTTAACATCAGGATAAAGCCTTTTAACAGCCTGAGCCATTATATGTGATGCAGTATGGTTAAATGCATGCTTTCCGTCTGCGTCATCAAAGGTTACGATTTCAAGTTCGCAGTCTTCTTCAACAACAGTGCGCAAATCCTTAACCTCGCCGTTGATTCTGCAGGCACAGGCATTTCTGTAAAGTCCCATTGAAATTTCTTTTGCGATTTCGGAAACTGAAAGTCCGTTTTCAAATTCACGAACTTCTCCGCCCTTCAGTGTAAGTTTCATAATAATTCCTCCAAAAAATAAAAAAATCACCCTGTAAAAATACAGGGTGAAAAATAATTCCACGGTTCCACCTGAATTGCACATTGCTGTGCCGCTCAAAAGCCCTTAACGCAGGCAAGACGGCTGTTATTGGCAGCTCTCAGGGATGGTAGCTTACGGCTTTTTATGTGCTTATTTCAGCAAAGAAAGCACTCTCTGAATAAAAAGTTGACGCAGTCTTGTTCCCGTCACAGATTTAATATACCATCATTATAACACTATTATTTCAAATGTCAATTGAAAATATGCCACTATATATACTATATTATTCATAAAAACTTGACAGTTACAAGATATAGGTGTATTATATTCTGGAAGTTCTACATACTGTTTTAAAAACTTCACACATATAATTCGCATTTAAACTGTACCTTTTCTGATGATTATTAGCAGAGCTAAAGCTCTGAACAAAAGAATTTTACAACAGAAGGAGGTGCTATTGATGATGGAAATTAAAATTGTTATTCTTATTGCGGTTGCTTCGGCAGTGATTTTCGGCATACTCGGCTTTATCATAGGTTCTTATGTAAGAATGAAAACAAGCGAAAAGGAAATCGGCTCTGCCACACAGGAAGCAACAAGAATTATTAATAACGCATTAACTGAAGCTGAAACAACAAAGAAAACAAGCCTTATTGAAGCTAAGGACGAAATTCACAGACTGCGCTCGGAAGCAGACAAGGAAATCCGTGAAAGACGCAGCGAGGTTCAAAGGCAGGAAAACCGTCTTACTCAAAGAGAGGAATACCTTGATAAAAAGTCTGATTCTCTTGAGGCAAAAAGTGAAAATTTAAGTGCAAAGCTTAAAGAAGCAGAAGAAAATTTACAGGAAATCGATAGCATCAAGAAAAGCCAGTTTGATATGCTGGAGCGTATCTCAGGTCTTACACAGGAGCAGGCAAAGGACCAGCTTTTAAGCACTCTTGAAGAAGAGCTTGACACTGAAAAGAGCAAACGCATTCTTGAGCATGAGCAGATGATCAAAGATCAGAGCGATGTGCTCGCAAGAGAAATTATCGGCACAGCTATTCAACGCTGTGCAGCAGACCACACAGCAGAAACAACCGTTTCCGTTGTTGCTCTTCCAAACGATGAAATGAAGGGCAGAATCATAGGAAGAGAAGGAAGAAATATCCGTTCTCTTGAAACAATCACAGGCGTTGAACTTATTATTGATGATACACCCGAAGCAATCACAATCAGTTCATTTGACCCTGTAAGGCGCGAAATTGCAAGGCTCACTCTTGAAAGACTTATTCAGGACGGACGCATTCATCCTACACGCATTGAAGAAATGTTTGATAAATCCACAAGAGAAGTTAATGCTATTATTAAGCAAGAGGGCGAAAAGGCAGTGCTTGCCGCAAACTGCGGTTCTATTCACCCTGAGCTTGTTAAGCTTCTCGGAAAACTGAAATTCCGTACATCTTACGGTCAGAGCGTACTCAAGCACAGCCTTGAAGTAAGCTACATTGCAGGTCTTATGGCTGCTGAAATCGGCGCTGATGAAAAACAGGCACGCCGTGCAGGTCTTCTTCACGATATAGGTAAGGCACTGGACCACGAAATGGAAGGCTCACATATTGCACTTGGTGTTGAATATGCGCGCAAGTATAAAGAAAACGAACAGATTATTCACGCAATTGCGGCACATCATGGTGAAATTGAATGTAAAACAGTTGTTGCAAGCCTTGTTCAGGCTGCCGATGCTGTTTCTGCCGCCCGCCCCGGTGCAAGACGTGAAAACATTGAAAATTACATTAAACGTCTTCAGCAGCTTGAAGAAATTTCAACAAGCTTTGAGGGTGTTGAAAGAGCATATGCAATTCAGGCAGGCCGTGAGGTTAGAGTTATGGTTAAGCCTGATGCTGTAAGCGATGATAAAATGCCTTATATTGCACATGAAATTGCAAAGAAAATTGAAGCTGATATGGAATATCCGGGTCAGATTAAGGTTAATATTATTCGTGAATCACGTGCATATGATGTTGCAAAATAGTATTATTAAAGTAGGCGGACAAAGCTCCGCCTATTATTTTTAAGGAGAGAACTTATGATTAAACACATTGTTTGCTTTAAGCTGAAGAACAACAGCGAGGAGAAAAAGCAGAAAGCTAAAAACGTGCTTTTATCTATGACAGGTAAGGTTGATCTGATAAAAGCCATTGAGGTTGGAACAGACTTTTTAGGCTCGCCACGCTCTTACGATGTAATTCTTCAGGTTACGCTTGAAAACAAAGAAGCTCTTGATTTATACCAGAATGACGATTACCACTGCAATGAGGTTAAGCCTTATATGCACAGCGTTATGGAAAGCTCAGTTGCTGTTGATTATGAGCTGTAAAAAAAAAACAGGCAAAATATTGCATTAACGAAATAAAGCCGCGAACACGTTGTTCGCGGCTTTTATTGTACAATGTTGTTACTCATCGTATTCTAATGTGTAAAACTTAGCCTTAAAAGTTTCACTTCCGTCAATTTTTGAATACTCACCATAGTGATGAAATTTCAACCCGCATTTTTCCATAACCTTTCCCGAACGCGGATTATCAATCGCATGGCCGCTGCATATTTTATTCACGCCAAGCGTATTGTGCACAAAATCAATGATTGCCTTCATTGCTTCCGTGCAATAACCCTTATGCCAATAATCATAATGCAGGTTATAGCCCATACCCCAATAGCCCTCCATTTGTGCATTAGGACCTATACTGCCTGTTCCTATAACCCTGTTTTCTTCTTTAAGAACAAAAGCCCAGTTCCATTCTTTCTCATCAACAAGTGTAGATTTTATCCATTCAATAGTCTGGCTTATGTCTGTTAATCTCGGATATGACATAAATCTTGCCACACGTTCATCACTGTTCCAGCTGAAGCAAGCCTCAGCATCTTCAAGTGCAATAGGTCTTAAAATCAATCGTTCTGTTTCTAAAATCGGTTCTTTGCTCATATGAATCTCCTTCTTTCTAAAAAAATAACTGCTGACAAACAATGTGTTCGTCAGCAGTTTTGTTATACTATATAAAACAAAATCTATTCACAGCTAACCTGAACACAATGCAAATAAGCCCATACGGAATGCATGGGCTGCGCTGGCGCATTAAGTTTTGTGAATAAATGTTTCATAATGACTACCTCTTGTTTACATATTAACACCATAAATTATAATTGTCAACATACAAAAAGCACTTCGGTATTCCTTACTTGTTTTAACTTTTAATACTATATATGACTTTTGATTATCTGCACAATTTTGGAAACCGCTTTTGTTATTCCAGAGCATATTACAATAAGCACAAATGCCATAATTGCCATAATTGCACTATACGGTAAAGCATAATCATAAAAATTAGCAGGACCCATAAATATGCATGTTGATGGAATAAACAATAATACCGTTACAGGAATAAACACAAACTTATATGACAGCTTAATATTTTTTAAAAATCCAATAAATACAGAACAAACCGCAACACCAATTATATTCAATAATGCAATTGCCATTTCATCTCCGTCTTTTGCGGTTAAAGACGGAATATAAAATACGAAGGCCTCAATAAAAATAATCAAGATGTATAAAATCAAATTAACCTGATTTATTTTTTTAATTGAGTTTTCAATGGTTTCAACGATTACTTCATTTGATTTTTTAATAAGGTTATCCATCTCAATATCTTCCCCTAAAATAATTTCATTTACTGATACATCTAACGCATCAGAAAGAGGTATTAAAAAAGATACCTCCGGAAAACCTTTTCCGGTTTCCCATCTTGAAACAGCTTTATCGGTACAATTCAATATTTCTGCCAGTTCTTTTTGAGTAAGTTTCTTTTCTGCTCTTTTTTGTTTTATGAAAGCACCTGACTTAAAAGTGTCCATAACATCCCTCCTTTATCTCTATTTTAATAAACGAACAGCAAAAAGTCACCCTATGAATCATAGAATTCTGTAATTCTATAACAAAAAAGACCACGAACCGGTTGTTCGCAGTCTTTTCTTCTTTATTATTTATTTTGCAGATATTCATCAATAGCAACTGCAGCATTCTTGCCTGCACCCATTGCCTTGATAACCGTTGCAGCGCCTGTAACGGCATCTCCGCCTGCAAAAACACCCTCTCTGGATGTTCTGCCCATATCATCAGTAACAATTCCGCCGCGGCTGTTAACCTCAAGCCCTGCGGTTGTTGCCTTTATAAGCGGATTTGGTGATGTTCCGATTGCCATAATCACACAGTCAACATCAATAACATGCTCACTGCCCTCAACTGTAAACGGTCTTCTTCTGCCGGATTCATCGGGTTCTCCAAGTTCCATTTTAACACATTCAATACCACATACATTTTTATCATCATCGCCAAGAATGCGAATCGGATTCGTAAGCGTTTTAAATTCAATTGTTTCCTCCTGCGCGTGCTCAACCTCTTCTGCTCTTGCAGGAATTTCATCAAAGGAACGGCGGTAAACAATATAAACCTTTTCTGCACCAAGCCTTATTGCTGAGCGTGCTGCATCCATTGCAACATTTCCGCCGCCTACAACAGCAACTCTCTTGCCGTGATAAACAGGCGTTCTGCTGTCCTCTTTATACGCTTTCATAAGATTTATACGTGTTAAGAATTCATTTGCGGAATAAACACCTTTAAGGTTTTCACCCTCTATTCCCATAAATCTCGGAAGACCTGCACCTGAGCCGATAAACACTGCATCATATTTTGTGAAAATGTCGTCTATTGAAATACTTTTGCCGACAACAACATTTGTTTTGAACTCAACACCCGAAGCCTTGAGCCCCTCAACCTCACGTGCAACAATTGCCTTCGGAAGCCTGAATTCGGGAATACCGTAAACAAGAACACCACCTGCAATATGAAGTGCTTCAAAAACAGTTACATCATAACCCATTTTTGCCAGATCACCCGCACAGGTGAGTGAACTTGGACCGGAACCGATAATTGCAACTCTTTTACCTTTTTTCTCTATATTCACATTTGTAATTTCTGTATTCGCATTGTGATAATCGGCAACAAAGCGTTCCAGTCTGCCGATTGAAACAGCCTCGCCTTTAATACCTCTTACACATTTTGATTCGCACTGCCTTTCCTGCGGACAAACTCTTCCGCATACTGCAGGAAGCGCCGATGTGCGGTTAATAACCTCATATGCCTTTTCAAAATCGCCTGCTGCAACATATTCAATAAACTCCGGAATTGAAATATTTACAGGGCAGCCGCTGATACAAGGCTTATTTTTGCAGTTTAAACAGCGTTTTGCCTCTGCAATTGCAGTTTCGGCATCGTATCCGAGTGAAACCTCTTTAAAATTCTTATTTCTTACAAGCGGCTCCTGATTCGGCATAGGATTTCTTTTTGTAATATCCATCGTTATTCAGCCTCCTTGTTAAGAAGATTGCAGCTTGCTTCGCGTTCAAATTTCTTATATATTCCGCTGCGCTCGATTGCTTCATCAAAATCTACAAGATGACCGTCAAATTCAGGACCGTCAACACAGGCAAACTTCGTTTCTCCACCGACTGTTAAACGGCAGCCGCCGCACATACCCGTGCCGTCAACCATTATCGGATTCATTGAAACAACGGTTTTTATATCATACTCTTTGGTTAACTTGCATACAAATTTCATCATAGGAAGCGGACCTATAGCAATAACAAGGTCATACGTTTCGCCGCTTTCAATCAGCTTTTTAAGTGCATCTGTAACAAAGCCCTTATCCCCTGCCGTGCCATCATCCGTTACAAGCACATATTTATCCGAAACAGCCTTGAATTCGTCCTCGAGAATAACAATATCCTTTGTTCTGAAGCCAACAACGGAATGTACCTCTGTACCCACACTGAAAAACTTTTTAGCAACAGGATATGCAATTGCAGAGCCTACACCGCCGCCTATAACAGCAACCTTTTTATAGCCCTCTGTTTTCGTTGCATTGCCGAGCGGACCTACAAAATCCTGAATAAAATCCCCCTCTTCTTTTTCATTAAGAAGCATCGTTTCAGCACCGACAATCTGAAAAATAATTGTAACGGTATTATTCTCTCTGTCATAATCAGCAATTGTGAAAGGTACTCTTTCGCCCTGTTCATCAACTCTGAGAATAACAAACTGCCCCGGCTCTGCCTTTTTTGCAACAAACGGTGCTTCTATAACCATTTTTGTTACAGAGTCATTCAGTTTTTCTTTTTTTACTATTTTATACAATGTAACCCATCTCCGATTTTCTAATCACATTTTTTGTATATTTACAGTTTAAAAACCGTATCTTATACGATACGGTTTTATTATATTAATATTTTTAAGAATTATATATTAACTATTCAGTTTTTACAAGAGTAAACGCGCCGTTTCTTAGTATTTGTACTAAATCATCATTATTTTTGATAGGTTTTTCAGTAATAATGCCACCTCTTGCAAGGTTTTCTTCCTTGTGAAAATCTGAGCCGGAAACCATCAGTTTTCCGCTTTGCTTTGCCCATTCAAAGGACTTATCATTTTCTTTTTTAGGACATTTTCCGTTATAAACCTCTATACCGTGAAGATATTTCAAACCGTGACGAACAATATACCAGCGATACGGATGCGCCTGATAAAGCAAAAAGCCATTTTCATCACAGAATTCCCTCATTTTATTTACGCCCTTCATCATCAGATTTCCTGCGTTATAAAGAAATTCCTCCGTAACACCGTAAATGAGATAATCATTGCCCGTTGCATAATGACGAAGCTCCATTCCAAGCAGCACGGTAAAATCATCACCCGCTGCCGCCTTCATTCTTCTGTAGCCCTCCAGATAAAAATCAATCTGCTTCTGAGGATTCCAGTTAGGTACAAAAGTCATAGGACTGTAATGATCTGTTACAACCAGTCCATTATACCCTTTTTCCTTATAAAGCTCAATTATTCTTTCCGGTTCAACTCTGCCGCAGCGTGATGTACAGCCTGTGTGGCAGTGCATTTCATAAATATAACTCATCAGTTTTTCTTAAGTCTAATAACATTCCAGCTAAAGGGCTTCATTGAAATTGTAAGGTCTGAGCCCTCCATAGACGGAAGAGGATTATTGTGCGGTTTTACATTAACGGCTTCAAAGGTGTTCTCATCCTTTTTATCATAGCCGTCCATAGAAATGAATTCAATCGGCTTATAACCGTCAAAATCCATAAGGTTAACATCAAGCACTGCATCCTCATCAAGACTTTTATTAACACAGAAAATTGCCATTTCTTCAGCTTCTTCATTAAAGGTTGCAATTGCTTCAAGATAAGGAACATCCGTAAATTCCCTGCAGTCATATTTAGGGCAGTCTATAAGCGGTAAAAGTGCCGAACCCCTGCCGTAATTTGAAAGATGCATAAACGGAAAAAAGATAGTCTGCTCAAAAATACCGCCGCCTGTTTTTGTAAAAATAGGAGCAATAACATTAACAAGCTGAGCAAGGCAGGCAACCTTGATTCTGTCACAATGACGAAGAAGCGTAATCATCATTGAGCCAACCATAAGTGCATCTTCAAAATTATAAATATCCTCAAGAAGATCCGGTGCTATACTCCATTTTTCAAAAGGAGCATTATTTGAATGATACCATACATTCCATTCATCAAAGGAGAGGTTAATTGTTTTCTTTGAACGCTTTTTTGCCTTAACATAATCGCAGGCACAGATAACGGAATAAATAAATTCATCAAGCTCAAGCGTTTTTGCAAGAAAGCTCTGAACATCGTCAGGCTTATTGTCATAATACTGATGAAGCGATACGTAATCAACACTGTCATAAGCAATATCAAGACTCTCAACCTCCCACTGACCGAAGGTTGCTGAATTTCTGCTTGATGAGCCGCACAAAACAGTTTCAATGCTTGGATCAGTCCACTTCATAACCTTGGATGCTTCAAGTGCAGTTCTGCCGTATTCAACAGCCGTTTTTGCACCCATCTGCCATCTTCCGTCCATCTCATTGCCAAGGCACCACAGCTTTATATTCCACGGGTCATCATAACCGTGAGCTTTTCTTAAATCTGCCCATGCTGAACCGCTTTTGTGATTGCAGTATTCAACAAGATTTCTTGCTTCATCTGCACCTCTTGTGCCAAGGTTAACAGCCATCATACATTCAGTATCTGCCTTTTTGCACCATTTCATAAATTCATTTGTACCGAAATAGTTAGGCTCTGTGGTACCCCATGCCAAATCAAGCCTTTTGGGCCTTTTTTCAACCGGACCTACACCATCCTCCCAATTATAGCCTGAAACAAAGTTTCCGCCCGGATAGCGAACAACAGGCACATTCAGCTTTTTAACCAAATCTATAACATCTGTTCTGAAGCCGTCTTCATCTGCAGTTGGATGATCCGGCTCATAGATACCGCCGTAAACAGCCCTTCCCAGATGCTCAATAAACGAGCCGTAAATTCGTTTATCAATATCGCCTATTCTGAATTCCTTTGCAAGAGTCATTTTAGCTTTCATATGTATCACCGCATTTTCTTATAAATTATTTACTACATATTATCACATATCAATTAGAAAATAAAGTAAAAATTACGATTAAAATTATCTTTTTGAAAATGGCTTTAATTCATCACTGAAACCCAACAAATAATCTGCCGAAACATTAAAACAGCTGCAATATATTTCTATTTCTTCGGGTGTAATCTGAGCCTGTCCGGTTTCTAATCTTGAAATCTTCTTCTGGCTCATATTAAATATTTTCCCAACTGTGTTTGATTCGTTTTAGGAACCATATCTTCTCTTAGTTCTTTACATCTTTCATACCAATTCATTATTTTACCCATTAATTTATTTTTCTTCAAAAAGAGGCTTTGGAAAATCTATAAAGCCAAGAATATATTCGGGTGAACAATTATAAAACAAACAAAGTTTCTCTAATTGATCAAGATGAAGTTCTCTTACTCCCGTTTCAATTCTGGAATACTGCTGCTGTTTTATTCCTAAAACCTCAGCTATATCCGTTTGCTTTAACTCTTTATCTTCTCTTAAATTTCTTATTCTTTCATAATACTTCATTTTCCGCCCCGTTAATAATATTTATATCCGTCAAAAATGAGCACAGTCTGTTCCTTCTACTACAACTAATCGAAAACAATTAAGTTATTGAAATATAATCAGCGTTTAAATAATGGTTTTCGTTCGTTTGTTAATCCTGCTATATAATCTAATGATACATTATAAACTTTTGCCAGTTCAATTGCGTATGTCAGCTTCATATCATATCTATCATTTTCGTATCTGTTAACTGTTGCACGGCTGACATTTAATAATTGTGCTACTTCATCCTGTGTTAGGTCTAAATCCTCTCTAAGATTTTTTGCTCTTTGGTTAAAAATCATAATAAAATACTCCCTTTTTTGTTCAATACGCAAATTGTAGCACAAATGTTACTTTTAATGTTGATTTTGTAACACAAGTGTTATATAATTATGGTAACATAAATGTTACGCATTTTTGTCTATACAATATATCATAATCAAAAAGGTGAATAAAATGGCAAAATATAAAGTTATAACCAAGGATGAATACAAAGAATATCATAAACTGAGAAAATATTATGTTGGTGTTATTGATAAATTCAGTATCCTAAAGCTTCATATAAGCAGACTGCTTGTTGCAACAAATGCAGTTGATTATTCTGAGGTTACTTTGGATGATATAATGCAAATAATTATGGACATTACTGATGATATGAATGAATGTTCAAAGGAATATGAAAAATTCATTGATAGCTATGTTACAAATTTAATAAGAAAATAATATTGATTTCATTCATTTTCCGATTGCATTTTATAAATTTAATTTTCCAAAAAAATACAGCTTTTGTTTCGTATACAATCCCTGTTTATGTGCAAAATATTACAGAGAAAATTACAAATTAAGGGAGAATTAAGCTATGAAGGCAACAGGAATTGTTAGACGAATTGATGATTTGGGAAGAATTGTAATTCCAAAAGAAATCAGGCGTTCATTTCGTATAAGAGAAGGAGACCCGCTTGAAATTTTTACTGATGCAGAGGGCGAGGTTATCTTTAAAAAATATTCACCCATAGGTGAACTTTCAAATTTTGCAAATCAGTATGCAGAAGTGCTCCACAAAAGCGGCGGACTTCCGATTGCAATTATGGATAATGACCACGTTATTGCAGCTTCCGGAATAAGCAAGCGTGAAATTCTTGAAAGAAGAATTACAAGAAATATTGAAGAGCTTATGGAAAACAGAGCAATTCATATCTCTACAAGCGAGGTGCCCCCGATTAATGCAATTGAAGGCTTCAACCGCAAGGCAAATGTTGTATATCCGATTATTTACGGCGGTGACGTTTCAGGGGCTGTTGCGCTTATTGAGGACGAATCAAATGAGCTTCCGTCTGAAACAGATATTAAGCTTGTACAGGTTGCAGCTGCATTCCTCGGAAAGCAAATGGAATAATGTGGAATTAAATCCCGCAGAATATCTGCGGGACTTTTCTTTTTTCATTATCACAAATAGTAATTTGCTTATTTTTTGTTGATTATTCATATATTTTTCCATTAAACAGCCTGTTTATATATACAAAAAACAGAACATTGCACAAATTTATTGACTTTTTATCCTTTTGATATATAATAAACACAACAAAGCAAACAACGCTTTGTTAAAGCCTTTGGCTTTCACATAAATTTTTACCCCTTTGAAAAAAGCTGCTGACAAAATCGGCAGCTTTTTTCATTGTTTTTATTGCCGAAATAACGCTGTACTGTTTTGTGCATATTTTACAAAAGTTTTAATAATGCATTGTGCATTATGTTTACCACAGAGAAACTTACACAAAAAACTTGAATTTAAAAATTTCAGTCATATAATAGTGGCAGATAAAGAGAAATACGATTATATACAGAGGTTCATTATGGAAAAATTGAAATCAGAAGTTTGCGGATATATGAAGGATATGTTTATTCAGAAAAGTATGATTAAGCGAACTGTTATTTCATTTGTAAGCATTATTATTATGGGATTCGGCATTTCACTGTTTTCTGTTTCAGGATTCGGTGTTGACCCGTTTACATCAATGAATATGAATATTGCCGGCACTCTTGGAATAGGCTTCGGAACATATCAGATGATTGTTAACGCTGTTATTTTACTTTATATCATTTTAATTGCTCACAGGGGTCTTGTAGGACTGGGAACAGTTTTCAATATGATTGGCTGCGGTTATGCCTGTGAATTTTTTCAGGGACTGATTAAGCCTGTTATTGATAACAATTACACAATGGCTGTAAGAATTCCGATTCTTTTAATCGGTATAGTTACCCTGTGCTTTGCCTGCTCACTGTTTTTCACAGCAAATGTCGGTGTCGGTCCTTACGACGCTCTCGGCTTTATGCTGAGCCGCGGAATCAAGCTTCAGCATAAATGGGTAAGGGTTATCACAGATGTAACCGTTATTCTTATTGGTTTAATTGTCAGCGGCGGTTTATCAGCTATTTTCAGCGGCAATTTTTCTGAAGTTAAAAACATCGGTATCGGCACAATCATAACTGCATTTTGTATGGGTCCGCTCATTAATGCATTCAATAAAAATATTTCATCAAAAATTCTTGGTACCGACTATGTTAAAGTCGGCAAAGATGTTGCATTCTTTATGATTAAGGGTGCATATATCAAAAATATGAAGCCTGTAACAGTTGCTATTCCTAAAATCAAATCATTTTAAAATCGAATATATTTATTAAAACAGAAGGACGGCTTAAAGCCGTCCTTTTAATTTCTTATATTATTCTTTTCCGTTCCAGCAATATGTGCAAAGCTTCTCAGGTTCAATCCCTACTGCTTCAATCATATCATCTAGACGGTGATAGCGAAGACTTGTGAAATGCAGCTTTTCACAGATTCTGTCTATCATTTTCTGATACTTTTCACTATCAGGATCTGCATATTCCGCAAGCGTTTCCTCACTTACATTATCTCCCTCAAACTCCTTGATTACACGGCGTGTTATAAGCTCCATTTCTGAGGTTGAACGTGAGAAATTAAGATATTTACAGCCATACAGCAACGGAGGGCAGGCAGGGCGGATATGCACCTCTTTTGCACCGCTTGAATATAAAAATTCCGTTGTTTCACGAAGCTGAGTCCCTCTTACAATTGAATCATCTATCAGAAGCAGGCTCTTACCTTCAATTAAATCGTGAATCGGAATAAGCTTCATTTTTGCAATAAGATTACGCTTGCTCTGATGTGTAGGCATAAATGAACGGGGCCAGGTTGGTGTGTATTTAACAAACGGTCTTGAGAAAGGAACTCCCGATTCATTTGCATAACCAACTGCATGTGCAATACCCGAATCAGGAACACCTGCAACAATATCAGGCTTAACATTATCCCTGCGTGCAAGTGCCTGACCACAGTTGTAACGCATCTTTTCAACACTGATTCCCTCATATGAAGATGACGGATAGCCGTAATAAATCCAAAGAAAGGTACAAATTTTCATATCCTTACCCGGCTGAACAAGCGTTTTAATACCATCTGCAGTCATAACGGCTATTTCGCCAGGTCCGAGCTCTCTGTAATCCGTATACCCCAGATTAAGGTAAGCAAAGCTTTCAAAGCTGAAGCAATAACCATTTTCCTTTTGACCTGCAACAATCGGAGTTCTGCCCAGCTTGTCCCTTGCAGCATAAACACCCTTAGGCGTAAGAATAAGCATGCTCATTGAGCCGTCAATTATTTCCTGAGCGTATCTGATACCATCAATGAAATTTTCTTTCTGATTGATAATTGCAGCCACAAGCTCGGTTGGATTGATTTCGCCATTCTGCATTTCAAAAAAGTGTGTGTTTGATTTAATAATGCTCTCAACAATTTCATCAGCATTATTAATTTTTCCTACAGTAGTAATAGCAAATGTACCGTGATGTGAGCGCACTAAAATTGGCTGCGCCTCAAAATCGGAAATACAGCCAATGCCCAACGTGCCGTGCATCGAATTAGATTCTTTTGTAAACTTTGTTCTGAATGGTGCATTTTCAATATTGTGAATTGCCTTGTCAAAGCCCTCATCTTCACTGTATACAGCCATTCCCGCACGCCTTGTACCAAGATGTGAATGATAATCAACACCAAAGAACAAATCAAAAACACAATCGTCTTTTGATGCTGCTCCAAAAAAACCGCCCATAAATATCCTCCAATATCATATTCGTTTGTTATATCCAATTATGGTGATATTATATCAAATATGATATTATATTTAAAGTAGTAAATTATAAAATTATGTTAACTTTTTGATAAATTTCATATATAAAATCACTACTATTGAAACAAGATTATATTTACTGAAAATAAAATAAAAATAAGTATTGCAAAATCCGTAAAAATATGCAATAATATTTCTGCTTAAAGTTAATCGAGGTGTGGCTCAGTTTGGTAGAGCACCACGTTCGGGACGTGGGGGTCGCAAGTTCGAATCTTGTCACCTCGACCATTGAAAAAGAGTATCCGAGAGGATACTCTTTTCATTTTATATGCTTTTCAGCATTTTATAATATTCACCCTGTTCATCCTTATCAATAAAAAATATTTCAAAGCCTTTCTTTCTGTAAATATGCACTGCCGCATCATTGCCGCAATCCACTCCAAGCGAAATTTCGGAATAGCCCATTTTCTTGGCAGTTTCAATAAGAAAATCTAAAATATCAGCACCTATTCCTTGATTTCTAAATTCCTTTTTTACCATCAGATGAGATAAATGAACACGTTTATTCGGAATAGTATAATCCTTTTCATCGCTTTTAATAACAAGATTACCTTCACCTATAAATTCATTATTGATTTTATAAACATAAACCATTCGATTACCAGCTTTAATCTGATTTATAAAACTTTCTGTATAAGGACAATTTTTCATATCCCAGATACTTCTGCATTTATAATAATCATCTAAAGTGATTTTTACTATTTCCTTATCCATCTGCAATCCATTCCTCTTTTGTTATTCTGTAAAATGAACACGGCATACCTCTAACCTCGTGCGTTACTTCTTTTTCACAAGCATCGCAGTATTCCTCACAGCTAACAGGCTTCATTCCGATTTTCTGCATAACTCTACCCGAGCCTATATTTTCTGTTATATGGGCGGCATAAATATTTTTAAACTGAACTTGATCAAACAGAAAATCTCTTACTGCCGCTGCTGCTTCAGTCATAATTCCTTTATTCCAGCAGGTGCTGTCTAACATCCAGCCCAAAAATGCCGAATCGCCGACTATTTTAACAACATCAATACCGCCTATAACTGTGTTTTCATAAACAATTGCCCAGTTATATCTAACACTTTTTTCATATTCCTCTGCCCACATTTTGCACAACGCTTTCGTTTCCTTAATGCTTTTGTGCGGACTCCAGCTTACATATCTTGCAACTTCTTCCTTAGCGGTGAATTTATACATATCTTTATAGTCTGACTTTCTGACCTTTCTAAGCAAAAGTCTTTCTGTTTTTATTTCCTGTGTTCCTATATGATTCATCACCTATAATCTCCTTTTCTTTAAATCTAAAATTGTTGCATAATGCGGTATGGTAAATTTTTGAGGAACTGTTTTAAGATATCCAATATGTTCTTTATCAAATTCAGCAATTTCATTTTCCGTGAGAGAAGCATCAATTCCTCTGCACGCCTTCATTCTGCCGTTCCAGCTTTCACGGGTAAACAGCACGTCTATGTCAAAGGCTATTGCATTTTCAACTGTAAACAGTTCTTCGGAATATTCAGGTGCAGCAGGTTCGTTTCTCCTGAAGCCTGCGCCGCTCCAAGTTGGATTATACTTCAAGACTAATTTTTCACTTTCCATTGCTATATCACTTTCATAAGGCAGCCAAATCATAGATAGTTTTAAAAAATGCCCGTTATCCTTTAACAGCTTATATATTTTAGGCATAACTACCTTTTTATCAAAATATATAAAGCACTGGCAAGCGGTTATCACATCAAAACTGTTTTCAGGAAATTCAAGATGTTCAGCAGAAGAAACCAAGTAGTCAATTTGCATATCTTTGCTCAGTTTTTTTGCATATTTTATCTGATTTTCAGATATATCCGTGCCGACAAATTTAGCACCGTATTTATACATATTACGAGGAAGAACTCCCGTTCCTGTGCCCAAATCAAGCACAGTCTGCCCTTCTGTGCAGTATCCCAAATCTACAATCCGTTTGTAGAATTCTTCAGGATAAATATCCCTGTATTTCGCATAATCTTCAGAAGCAAGACCCCAGTCAAAACCCTTTCCGCCATCTATATTTTTATTTATAATCATAATAATTCTCCATTCTAATTTACAAATTAAACTTTTCCTTTATCATTACCGCAACTTTTTCCGGCGGCAAATCTGAATTATCAATCTTGATATAATTATCAAAATCAACCTCTCCATCATAGCTTTCAAAGCGGTGGTTGGCATCATCATTTATAAGACGCTGATTTGATGTTTCTATATCACGCTTTGATGCTTTATTCTTCAAACGGTTTTCTGTTACATTCCGCTGCAAACGGATTTTCTGCGGTGCAACAAGCTCAACATAATAAAACTCCGTATTATATGGTTTAAAAATATTCTTAATACGTTCAAGATAATCCCAGTCTTCCTTTTCATCAAATGCAAACATCAATGTGGTTATCATTCCGTATTTATCCGTTTTCGCAAATTCTCTGAACAGAACATCCCGGCTGTCTAAAATCGCATCTAAATTCCATTCACCAAACACCTCTAACACGGGTTCAATGGTTATATGATTATGAAATAATCTTAAGCCGGTTATTTTCATAAGTTCCTGCCCCACTGTCATTTTGCCTACAGCTGCATTTCCTAAAATAAACACCAATTTCATTTTCATTACCTCCTAAAAATAAAAGCCGCTGATGATATACTCATCAGCGGCTTAATGTGCAACACAAACTTAATAAATCACATTAACTTACACAAATCCGAAAATGAGTATAGAAAATCAGTTCCATGCTGACGAAGCATAGAATCAGTGGTTCTATAATCAAATTCAAGATTAAAAGTATGCATATATTTTTTCCTTTCGGTTTATATCAGCATAATAACAAACTGAATTTCATTTGTCAACTTTTTCTTTTTTGTAAAGATATTTTGCTGTTTACAACAACAATTCCTGCACAAACAAAAACAAGCGCTGAAAGATTCTTCGGGCTGAACGCTTCTGCTGCTTCCCCAAGAAATACGGCAGAAAGAATAACCCCAAACACAGGATTCATCAGCCCGATTACGGACAGCTTTGAAACAGGATTATGCTTTAAAAGCACACCCCAAACAGTATATGCCGCAGCAGAAATAAATGCCAGATACAAAATCATTAAAATACCGTTTGCTCCGCCAACCTGTGTTATTCTGCCGCCTGCTGCAAAGCCGAAAAGCATCATAACAGCTCCGCCGAACAGAAACTGCCAGCCCGAAAGCATAACTGTATCTGATTTTTGGGAATATTTTTTAATCAGAACACTTGAAACGGAATAAGCAAGTGAAGAAAGAATCATGGCACCCTCTCCGTTAAGTGAAAATCCGCCGCCGAAGCCATCAGCCGTGAGGTTTATAATGATAATTCCTATAAAACCGACTGCCGCACCTACGGATTTTTGAACCGTGAGCTTCTCTATTTTGAAAACAAGCGTTGAAATAATAATGGAAAAGAAAACATTAACAGCAATAAGTATGCTTGATTTAACCCCGCTTGTATGTGCAAGACCTATATAAAACAGGGTATACTGCAGAATTGTCTGAAAAAGAGAAAGCAAAATCATTCTTCCGAACTCTGCCCTCCCCTTCGGATAAAGCACCCTTTTCTGCATAACCGAGCCAACCGCAATAACCATTATGCCTGCAAGAAAAAATCTTATTCCTGCAAAAAAAATCTGAGAATAGCTGTCATCCGCACTTATATCAAAAAGAGCATAGCCAACCTTGATTGACGGAAAGGCCGAGCCCCATAAAAGGCAGCATAATAATGCAAGCGGAATAAAAATATAAAATTTTGAAAGTTTTGATTTATTTTCCATTAATCTGTTTTAAATACCCTTTTGTAGATTTCGGTTACATCCTGATTTGAAAGCGTTGTAGGGTTATTCAGAAGTCTGTTCGCATTAACACTTTCGGCAAAGGACATTACCTTAGCTTTATCGGCCCTTGGTGTATAAAGCTCAAATTCATCAACAAGATTTCTGAAAAGCTTTGCACCGTCAGACGAATTTTTACCGCCGAGAAGCACGCCGATTTCATCAAGTGTATTAAGCACAAAGGCTCTTCCCCTGCTGTCATTCACCTTTTCGTTATGATGATTCATATAATCCCATATTTCTGCAAGGTTTACCGAAACAGAGTGACCGTGTGCCGTGCCGCAATTGATTGTTATGTTATAGCACATTGCGTGTGCCGAGGTTGTGGAGGTTATATTAATTGCCTTTCCTGCATAATAGGAAGCCATAAGCATCCCTCTGTTGGCAGTGCTTTCGTTGGCAATGTATCCATCCTTATTTTTAACAAAAAGGCGGATGGCTTTTTCCGCATATTTTCTGCTTTCAGCGTTGCTTTTAACATTCCAATAGCTTTCTATTGCGTGACACAGGGCATCCATACAGGTGCAGCGGCGCTGATACGGCGGAACTGTTTTCAGAAATTCCTCATCAAGAATAACATAATCAGGCAGAAAGCCATCGTGCGTGATTGAATATTTTTCATTTTCATTTACATAAAATATTGAGTATCTTGTAGCTTCAGAGCCTGTGCCTGAGGTTGTTGGAATTGCAAGAAATTCGATATCATTATCCTGCATAGGCCCGCGCAGCGCAGTATCTGCCTGATTTGTTACAAGCAGCTTAATCATTTTGGCTGAATCAAGCGGAGAACCGCCGCCTGCGCCTATAAGGAAATCGCAGTTATTCTGCCTGAACATTTCTGCGGCATCAACCATATCCTCAAATCTTGGATTAGGTCTTATTTTATCCCACACCGTTAAATCATATTTTTCATTAAGATATTCAAATGCCTTTGTGTTTCTGAAACTGCCGCCGCAACAAAGAAAAGGCTTCTTAAAACAAGAAACCTCATCTAAAGCACTTAAATCATCTAAAATAACACCCTTAGTCTGCATTGGCAAGCCACTCATATTCAGGAACGTATATTCTTGTTTTATCCCACGGATCACCATCTATATGACGGATAAGCCAAACATAGTACATTTCATAGCCCGGAGCTGTTACCTGCTGATGTGCGTTGCCGCCTCTTATACAAAGGCAGGTGCCGTTTTCTGTTTTATATGGTGTATCTCCCTCAAAGCCTGCACCAAAGCCTTCAGGATGATCAAACTGATAATAGTAAAGCTCAGGCTGCGGATGATGATGAGGCGGATAGGACGACCATCTTCCGGGCTGATTAAACACCTCACCCATAACCATATTGGAATACGGAGCATTATCAAGATCAAACATAGTTGATACAATTCTGTGGCCTGTGCCGTTCCACTGACCCTTGCCGAATTCCTGATAAAGACAGTTTTCAGGATTATAGAATACAGGATCCCATATTTTATCATTATCTGTTTGCTGAACAAGCACCTCGCTATCCTCAAGTGCTGTTACAACAGCCTTAACCTCTTTTGGAAAATGAACGGCATAAGGCTTTTTCTCAAACGGATTTTTGCGTGCACATTCCTCATTGACAGAGGCAACTGCAAAATGAACCCTTCCTGAAAGAAGAAGCACTGCACATTCATTTTTTTCTTCAAAAATTTCAAGCACTTCACCCTTGCTGAGTTTTTTTACGTAAATATCCATAAGCATATCGGAATTTACGCCGTTTATTTCGCAAAGAATTTTTTTGCCGTTTTCATCATATTCAGGTTTAAATAACATAAAAACTTACTCTCCTAAAACACTATTATTTATAAAGGACAGAATATCCGTATAAACCTCGTCCTTATTTATTTCATTTAAAATCTCATGGCGTCCGCCCTCATAAAGCTTAAGCTGTGCTTTTGTATGACCGCTTTCAAGCAGCTTTGAATGAATTTCCTTTATGCCTGCGCCGTAATTGCCGACAGGATCCATATCTCCGCTGATAACAAGAATAGGAATGCTCTTCGGCACCCTGCTGTACCAATCGGCACTGTTTGCGGCTATATTGAGCTTAACGAGATCATTCATACCCTGTACCGAGAACAGAAAGCCACAGTAATCATCTGCAATATATTGATCAACAATTTCTGTATCACGGGTAAGCCAGTCAAAATTCGTGCGCCCCTCAAATTTTTTGTTATATGAACCAAAGGTCATTTTATCTATGAACTTTGACTTATGCTTTGAACCCTGCATTTTTGAAAGAAAGGCAGACAAAATATCACCTGCACCTGCTGCAGGATTGGAGCCGCCCGTTCCCATATAAATTGCCGCATCAAAGCCTGCATCTGCATACCACGCAGTAAAGCATCTTACAATAAACGAACCCATTGAATGACCCATAACAATAATCTTTTTATCAGGGTACACCGCCTTTGCTCTGTCAAATGTGGTTTTTAAATCCTTAACAAGAAACTTGTAACCGTCTTTATCACCGAAATAGCCTGTTTCATCAGATTTCTGATTTGATCTCCCGTGATTAGCCATATCGTGCATAAAAACAGCAATACCGTTTGAGGTTAAGTATTCAATAAAATTATGATACCTCACCTGATGCTCTGCCATACCGTGGTGCAGAACCAGAACTGCCCTGACCGCATCATTTTCAGGTGTATATTCACAACCGTGAACAGTACACACACCTGTTGATGATTTAAAGCTGTATTCTTTGACTTTCATATAAAAGAACCCCTTTCTTTTACTCTAATGCCTATAATATCATATAACACCGCTTAAATCAAACGGCGGAATATACTTTTCATCTGCTGAAGAAAGCTCCTGAATAAATATTTTTGAAATTCCCTTATCAAGTGCATAATCAACTACTTTGTTATATTCACGCGGTGTGATTTTTCTGTTAATCTCACTAAAAGCGGACAAATCCGTGCAGGGCACATACTGTGCCATTATACTCAGATATGTATCGGGGAAATTCTCAGCAATATAATCTATGATTTCAATGGATGAATTTGTATTCTGCGGAAGTATCAGATGACGGATAATCATACCCTTTTTCATTTGGTTACCGTCAAAAACATCCTCGCCTGTCTGCCTTTTCATTTCAAAAAGTGACGCCTTTGCAATCTGCGGATAATCTTCTGCTGCACTGTAGCGCTTTGCCTTATCATTTCTAATATATTTAAAATCGGGAAGGTAAATATCAATCAGACCGTCAAGCATTCTGAGTGTCTGAACACTTTCATATCCGCTTGAATTATATACAATCGGAACAGGACTTCTCCATTTTTTCAGAACTTCGGCAAGCATTGGCGCATAATGAGTCGGATTAACAAGATTGATATTTTCCGCACCGTGTGCAATAAGCTGCTCAAATATTTCAACCAGCCTTTCTTTGCTGATTTCCATACCCTTATTATCTCTGCTTATTTCAAAATTCTGGCAGTAAACACATTTCAGATTACATCCGCTGAAAAATACCGCACCGCTTCCGTTTTCACCGCTGATACACGGCTCCTCCCAATAATGAAGTGCCGCTCTTGCAATCCTGAATTTTTCAGGAGAACGGCAGAAGCCTGCGGCACGGCTTCTGTCTATATCGCATTTTCTTGGACAAATATTACAAATCATAGCAACGCTTTATAAATATCACCCTTTTTATATGGTGTTTTGGAAGCAATTTCCTTTGCCGCCTGATTCATACTTAAACCTTTTTCAACAAGCTCCTTTGCCTGCGAAACGGCATCTTCGAGGGTGATTTCTGCCTTTTGTTCCCTTTTGCCTTCAATAATCAGCACCATTTCACCCTTCAGTGTTCCGTTGCCGTAAAGCTCATTCGCCTCTTTCAGGGTGGTATTTATTACCTCTTCGTGAATTTTCGTTATCTCTCTTACAATAGCAAGTTTTCTGTTTCCAAGCACAGCATATAAATCCTTCAGAGTATTTGCAAGCTTATGCGGTGCTTCATAAAAAATGATTGTTCGCTTTTCGTCCTTAATTTCCTCAAGATGCTCAAAGCGTGATTTTTTTGAAACACTCAAAAAACCCTCAAATGTAAATCTGCCGGTTTCCATTCCCGAAATGGCAAGAGCTGTTGCAAAAGCTGTCGGACCGGGAACAGACACAACCTGAATTCCAAACTCGTGACAAAGCTTAACCAGATCCTCTCCGGGATCTGATATGGCAGGCATACCTGCATCCGTAACAATGGCACAGCTTTCACCCTGCTGAATTCTTGCACAGATGATTTCACCGCGTTCACGCTTATTATGCTCATAATAGCTTACCATTTCTTTTTTTATACCGAAATGATTAAGTATTTTCATTGTTACCCTTGTATCCTCGGCAGCAATAAAATCAACCGCTTCAAGAGTGCTTACGGCACGCGGGGAAAAATCCGATAAATTTCCTATCGGCGTGCCAACTACGTATAATTTTCCGTTCATTTGTCATATCCATCGGCAAAAGAGCCGTAAACCTTTAACATTTCTTCTGTAAATTTTCCGTTTTCTTTTTTAATGGAAAGCGTCGGCTCAATGCGCAGAAACGGCTTTGAATTCTTCTTTCCCTCAATCAAAAATAAAAACGGTTCTTCGCCTGCCCTATCAACAACAAAACGAAGCCTTTTGGGCTCAAGATGATAGCTTCTCATAAGACTTATTGCATCAACAAGCCTTTCCGGACGATGGCACATACAAAAACGACCACCGTATTTCAGCAGATAAGCAGCAGTCTTCACCGCATCTTCAATATTGCAGCAAACCTCATGTCTTGCAATTCTTGCACTCTCTCCCAGCGACTCTATACCTGTATTAAGCGGCTTATACGGCGGATTCATTGTAACAAGCGTAAAGGTTTCTGCCGTAAACTGCTTATCTATTTCACGCAAATCTCCGAGGTGCGGTATCAGCCTTTCCTCAAAGCCGTTATTCTCAATGCTGTATTTAACCTGTTCATAGGCATTTTGCTGAATATCAAGGCAGTGCACAGTTTTGGGAAACTCATTTCTGAGCCACAGCAGCGGAACAATTCCGCAGCCTGTACCCATATCAATTGCAATATCTCTTGCCTTTGGCTTTGCAAAATATGAAAGCAGCAGTGCATCTGTGCCGAAGGTATGCTCCGCACTTGTTGCAATATGAACTTCATCTGATAATCTTTCAAAAGTGTACATATATTTTCCTGTTTTATGTTTAAATAAATTTAGAGAACCGTCTATATTAAAACTATTCGTCGTCTGACGAATGAATTTCTTACGACCCGCTTTCGGTGGCATGCATCTCAATGAATTTTTGCACTAAATCACGGTTCTATCAAACGCTCCACCGGAGCGTTCTCCTAAAAAACATTCTGTTTTTAGAGAACCGTCTGTATTAAAACTATTCGTCGTCTGACGAAAGTTTTAATACAGCCATAAATGCTTCCTGCGGAACCTCTACGGAACCGAACTGGCGCATACGCTTTTTACCCTCTTTTTGCTTTTCAAGCAACTTTTTCTTTCTTGTAACATCTCCGCCGTAGCACTTTGCAAGCACATCCTTGCGAAGTGCCTTAACAGTTTCCCTTGCAATAACCTTACCGCCGATTGCAACCTGAATCGGTATTTCAAAAAGATGGCGCGGTATGTGGTCTTTCAGCTTTTCCGCAATTTTTCTTGCTCTCGGATATGCCTTATCTGCGTGAATGATAAATGAAAGTGCATCAATAACATCACCGTTGAGCATAACATCAACCTTAACCAGCTTGCTCTGCCTGTAATCGGCCACCTCATAATCAAACGAAGCATAACCCCTTGTGCGTGATTTAAGTGCATCAAAGAAATCATAAATGATTTCATTAAGCGGAAGCTCATAGTTAATATCAACTCTGTCAGGTGTAATATAATTCATTGTTTTGAAAATTCCGCGTCTGTCCTGGCACATATCCATAACCGTGCCGACAAATTCGCTTGGTGCATAGATATGAGCATCACAAAATGGTTCTTCACAATAATCAATATTTGCAGGATCGGGATAATTGGTCGGATTGTCAATTTCAATCATCGTACCATCCGTCATATAAATTTTGTAAACAACGCTCGGAACTGTTGTAACCAAATCCAGATTATATTCACGTTCAAGTCTTTCCTGAATAATTTCAAGATGAAGAAGTCCAAGGAAACCGCATCTGAAGCCAAAGCCAAGCGCACCCGATGTTTCGGGCTCGTATGAAAGTGCCGCATCATTAAGCTGCAGCTTTTCAAGTGCATCGCGCAGTGCTTCGTAATCTGCACCGTCTGCAGGATAAACACCGCAGAACACCATAGGGTTAACCTTTCGGTAACCCGGCAACGGCTCTGCCGCAGGGTTTACAGCAGTAGTAACCGTATCACCAACCAATGCATCATGAACCGTTTTAATTGAAGCAGTAATATAGCCAACCTCACCCGAGGTAAGTTCTGCTGCCTTTTCCATAGAGGTTGCACGCATATAACCAACCTCAACAACAGTGAATTCTGCCCCGGTGGACATCATCCGCATTGTATCTCCCGCCTTGATTTTACCTTCCATAACACGTACATAAACGATAACACCACGGTAGGAATCATAAATAGAATCAAAAATCAGTGCTTTGAGCGGTTTATTATCATCACCCTGCGGTGGGCGGATTTCATTGACAATATATTCGAGCACCTCGCCTACATTTTCACCTGTTTTGGCAGAAACTCTCGGAGCTTCAAGGCAGGGTATGCCAACAACCTCCTCAACCTCATTTGCAACACGCTCAGGGTCTGCCGCAGGCAAATCAATTTTATTAATAACAGGCAGAATATCAAGGTCGTGATCAAGAGCAAGATACGTATTTGCCAGCGTCTGTGCCTCAACACCCTGTGAAGCATCAATAATAAGAATTGCACCCTCACATGCAGCAAGGGAACGCGAAACCTCATAGTTAAAGTCTACATGCCCCGGTGTGTCAATAAGGTTAAACACATAGTTTTCACCGTTTTTCGCAGTGTATTCAAGCTTAACTGCATGTGCCTTTATCGTGATACCACGCTCACGTTCCAGATCCATATCATCCAGAATCTGTGCCTGCATATCACGCTTTTCAACAGACTGTGTAAGCTCCAGCAATCTGTCCGCCAGAGTGGACTTGCCGTGGTCAATATGAGCAATGATTGAAAAATTTCTTATATTTTCTTTATTAACACCCAAGTGTGCTTCCTCCGTTATATAACTAAATAAATACTATTTAGTTATTATATTAAATATAATAGAAAAAATCAAGACAAAGCAAAACCGCATCTGCCTCGGCAGACGCGATTAATTCTACTTTGCTTCAGCCCATATCTATAGGTATCAATATTGGTATATCCACCTGTGAGATTTATAAAACAGTCAAAATAATTTTAATAACCAAATTTTTATATTTCTTACAATTTTTCATATAATTCTTTGTCTATTTTGCAATCAAGAAACACAAATAGACCCGCAAACTGTTGTTTACGGGGAATGTAGATTGCATATAAAACTGGGCAACTATCTTTTCACTCTATAAATCAAATGCAGCATATCCATACCGTAATAGTGTTTAACAAAACTGCCGCATACAGTCATTGAATTTCGCATTGCAACCTTCTGCGAGGGTATATTGTTATCCCTGATGATTGAATACACCTCATCGGCATTCAGATTATTAAATGCATATTCCCGGCAAGCAGCTGCCGCCTCTGTTGCATAGCCATGCTTCCAGTATTTCTTTTGAAACAAATACCCTATCTCAAGAACCTCTCTGCCGTCACAAGGCTGCATTGTAAGTCCGCATTGCCCGATAAGCTCTTCATTTTCCTTGAGTATAACTGCCCACAGACCGAAGCCATATTGTGCATACCTTGCAAGCTGCCTGTTAAGCCATTCCTGTACCTCTTCATCTGAAAATGCATGCTCATACGCATACATAACCTCCTCATCCTGCAAAATTTTGCATAGGGATGAAAAATCTTCTTGATTCAGCTTTCTGAGATATAATCTTTTTGTTTCAAGTATTCTATCTTTCATATAGATTTAGTAACCTTTTTTAGAATTTATAACAGCACAATCATATTTATCGAGCGTAAAACCCAATAACTGCATTATTTTCAGTTCATCCAAGGCATCAAACAAAGCATTATGCGTTTCGAAATAGCTGTAATCACCTGATAACATTCTCATCATAGGCTCAACACCGTAATTGCGTTTTAATCTTCCTGTTTTACAGCATTCAGCACTTTGCGGAATTTTAGAATTATATTGCCTGTATGCGGCAACCTTTATTATATCATACCACCTGAAAGCCGATAATTCTTTAAGATGACTGTAATCAAAAAAAGCATTATACGCAAAAATTGACTGTACATTATTTTTATCAAACCAATCCGTTAAATCAGTTATAGCTTCACTGCGGCTGCATTCATTTATATAATTGTTATCATTCAGCAATAAAACAGACGAAAACATTCCTCCGATTAAACATTCAGGTGTGAGGATATAGTATTTCGTATCAACAAGCTCAAACGTTTCACATTCCGCAACCGCTACACCGATAGACATAACTTCGTTGCACCAATCTGTTTCCGTATCTATAATTGCAAAGGTTTTTATATTCTCCATACTCATATTATTCCTTAACAATATCAGCCACACATTCCACATGCGGGGTGCGAGGGAACATATCAACTGCGGTGAGGTGCTGAAGATTGTATCCCTTTTCCTTTAGAATTGCCAGATCACGTGCAAGGGTTGCACTGCCACACGAAACGTAAACAATTCTGTTTGCGCCCATATTTTCTATAACATCAAAGAGCTCTTTCTGACAGCCCTTTCTCGGCGGATCAACAATCACCAAATCAGGCTTTAATCCCCTTTTTTCAATTTCCTTTGCACCGTCAAACGCATCTGCACAAATAAAATCAGTATTGCTTATATGATTAAGCTGTGCATTTTCCTTTGCATTTTCTATGGCAGACGGCACGATTTCTATACCAACAAGCTGTTTGCATTTATCCGCAAGAGTAAGCCCTATTGTGCCCGCTCCGCAATACATATCAACAACTGTTTCTCCGCCCTTTAAAGCCGCATAATCTGCAGCAAGTGAATACAGCTTTTCGCACTGGCCGTGATTCACCTGATAAAAGCTCTGCGGTGAAATAACAAACTTTTTGCCGAGCAGCACATCACAGATTTTTTCACTGCCCCGGATTGTTTTTGTTTCGCTGCCGAGAATCACATTGGTATTCTTTTTATTTATATTGATTACAACACTTTTAAGATTTTCAAATGCCTGCTGCAATTCCAAAACAAGATAATCCTTATCGGGTATATCATTTGCATTCACAACGGCACACGCCATAACCTCGCCTGTGCCGAAAGCCTTGCGAAAATAAATATGTCTTAAAAGCCCCTTGCCTGTTTTTTCATCAAAAGAGGTTATATTGTTTTTCTTAACCCATTTTTCAAAGGCTTTAATGCCCTGCTCAAATTCAGGCGGCTGCAGTCGGCAATCACTGCACGGAATGATTCGGTGGCTTTTATAGGCATAAAAGCCTGCTGTCAAGCTTCCGTTTTCTATGTAAACAGGATACTGCGCCTTATTGCGGTAAAAATTTGTATGATCAGCACCGATAATCCTTTCAACCTTAAAATCTATATGACCTATTCTGTTAACCGCATCCTGCACTCTTGAGAGCTTATATTTCAGTTCCTCCTCATAGGTCATATCACGAAAGGAACAGCCGCCGCATTTCTGAGAAACAGAGCAATCAGGCTCAATTCTGCTTGTTGACGGCTCAATAATATCATCAACAATACCAATGGCATAATTTTTTGAAACTTTAATAATATGCGCAATAATTTTATCCCCCGGCACTGTGCCGCGAACAAAAACTGCCATACCTTCATATCTGCCAAGACCGCTGCCCTCAGAGGTAACGGATTCAATAAACAACTCAATTTTATCATTTTTCCGAATAATCAACATTCATCACCATTATTATAATAGCATATGTATTTTTAAATATAAAGAACCAAAATGGATTTTCACGCAAAAAGAGCGGCACTCACAAGGAGCACCGCCCGAAAATATATATTTATTTTTCAATTTTTCTTTGTATCAGCTTTATGATTTCAACAATAGGAATCACAGCAATTGCCAGTGCAAGCGATGTTACATACTCCTCAAGTGAAATCGCTGCAAAATCAAATGCATCCTTGAGGAACGGAACATAAATAACAAGTGTGGAAAGAATAAAGCTTAAAATCATAGCACCTGTTAAATACTTGTTGTGGCTCTTCATTCTGAAGATGGATTCACGTCTTGAACGCATATTAAAGGAATGGAAAATTTCAGCCATTGAAAGTGTCAGGAAAGCCATTGTCATACCATTCTGATGAACAAATTCCTCTGTTCCCGAAGACATTTTGATGCCGAGGAAATAAGCAGCAAGCGTTACAACACTTACCATTATTCCCTGCCATGCAACATCAATTCCCATACCGTTGGCAAAAATTCCGTCCTTACTGCTTCGCGGTGCACGTCTCATAATATTATCCTCGCCCTTTTCCATACCAAGAGCAAGCGCAGGGAAGCAGTCTGTAATTAAATTGATCCACAAAAGATGAACAGGCTCAAGAACAGTCAATCCAAGCAGTGTTGCAACGAAGATAGTCAAAACCTCGGAAAGATTTGATGAAAGCAGGAACTGAATTGATTTACGGATATTATCATAAATTCTTCTGCCCTCTTCAATTGCAGAAACAATTGTTGCAAAGTTGTCATCTGCAAGCACCATATCTGCAACATTCTTTGTTACATCTGTGCCCGTAATACCCATGCCGATACCAATATCCGCACTCTTGATTGAAGGCGCATCATTTACACCATCGCCCGTCATAGCGGTAACCATACCCTTGCTTCGCCAAGCCTTAACAATTCTAACCTTGTGTTCAGGCTGAACACGTGCATAAACACTGTATTTCTCAATGCTTTCATTCAGCTCTTCATCCGAAATTTTATTAAGATCTGAGCCCGTAATCGCTTCACTTGCGTCATTAACAATGCCAAGCTGCTTTGCAATTGCAACTGCAGTATCCTTATGGTCACCCGTTATCATAACAGGGCGTATACCTGCACTGCGGCACTGCGCTATTGCATCAACAACCTCAGGTCGAACAGGGTCTATCATACCTGCAAGACCGATATAGCAAAGTTCATTTTCAAGAAATTCCGCTTCTTCACTTTCAGGAATTTCCTTATAGGATTTCATGGCAACACAGAGTACACGAAGCGCCTTATCTGCCATTTCCTTATTCTGTTCCAGAAGCTGTTCTCTGATTTCATCGGTCATTTCAACCTTTTTGCCGTCTATATACGCCTGTGTGCAGTGCTTCAATACAACATCGGGTGCACCCTTTGTATACTGAACATAGCCTTTTCCGACAGAGGAATGAACTGTTGACATCATTTTTCTCATTGAATCAAACGGAGCTTCAGCAACTCTCGGAAATTCCTCTACAAGAGCAGATTTCGGCATTTCGAGTTTGTTTGCCCATTCAACAAGAGCAGCCTCGGTAGGCTCACCCTTAACAACATCATCCTCAATTGTTGCATCAGAACAAAGTGCCATTGCCTGTGCAATAAGCTTTTCATTATCACCCCTGAAATCAACAACTGTCATTTTATTCTGCGTAAGTGTACCTGTTTTATCAGAGCAGATAACCTGTGTACAACCAAGTGTTTCAACCGCTGTTAATTTACGGATAACCGCATTGCGCTTGCTCATCTTTGTTACTCCGATTGAAAGCACAATTGTAACTACTGCTGCAAGACCTTCGGGAATGGCTGCAACTGCAAGTGAAACGGCAACCATAAATGTTCCGAGCATTCCCTCAAATGTAACACCTGTGCCTGAAACAGCACTGCGGATAACATCAAGGGCAAAAATAAATACGCATATACCGAGAACTAAGAAGGAAAGCACTTTTGAAAGCTGATTAAGCTTAATCTGAAGCGGTGTATCACCGTCCTTTGAATCATTAAGTGCATCGGCAATTTTACCCATTTCGGTATCCATACCTGTTGCTACAACAACGGCTTTACCCCTGCCGTAAACAACATTGGAGCCCATATAGCACATATTCTTTCTGTCACCAAGCGGAATATCGTCAGAGCCTTCAGGGTCTATAGCGTCAGTCAGCTTATTAACAGGAACCGACTCACCTGTTAATGCTGCTTCTTCAATTTTCATTGATGCACTTTCCGTAATACGGCAATCGGCCGGAACACTGTCACCGGCTTCAAGAACAATAACATCGCCAACAACAAGATCTTCGGAATGTACTGTTTCAATTTTTCCATTTCTTATTACACGGCTTGTTGCCGCCGCAATTTCCTGCAATGCCTCAATTGCCTTTTCAGCCTTCGATTCCTGATAAACACCGAGAATTGCATTTATAATTACAACAAACATAATTATAATTACGTCTGACGGAAATTCATGCTGATAAACTGAGGTAACAGCCGAAATTACCGCCGCAACTATAAGAATAATAATCATAGGATCTGCAAGCTGCATTACAAAACGGTGCAAAAGACTTTCTTTTTTGCCTTCCTTTAATTTATTCTTACCGTTTTTTTCAAGGCGGGATTGTGCCTCTTCGGAGGAAAGACCGTTTACAGAAGTTTTATTATCTTCTAAAACTTCTTCAAATGATTTCAAATATTCCTTCATAAATTTTCTCCTTTCATATAAGAGTTTAACCCGTTCTGATCAAGCTAAATCCCTGTTATAGTAAAAAAATAAACTCGTATATAGTATTTCTACTACATACGAGTCTCATTCTTTAAAACTAAACCAGCCGTAAAAGACATGATGTTGACTTAGCTCGTGCACTGAAACACTGCACGGAATTACTCCCTCATAAAGTAATTATAATATACCACAATTTAACAAAAAAGTCAATTTTGTTAAGTGTTAATAATTTATAAATTTTTGCAGTATATTTCAACAAATTACTTATGAATACTTTTTATAAATGTCACAATTCTGATAATTTGTTCCATTCCAATCCGTACAATAGTTATCATGCTTTACTTCGCTGACACTATTATTGCACAAATCACATTTATATTCTCCGTCTTTATAATATGGACACCACATTTTTACACCTCCAATCATTTTAAATATCATAAAAATATTCTGAAATGCTTTCATCAATGGGTCTTGGTGGATGCTCAAGAAACCAACCGTCAGGTCCCATTGCAGATAATCTTTTTTTACAGTGTGGACATTGATTAGAATTGTTGCATCTATGATTGTAATTCCAATCGGAAATAGGATGACCGTCAACACTGCAAACATAGCATTCTTTTAGTTCATCATAATCTCCACATACTGCGTCACCATAAATCATATCACTATCACTTACTTGTGGAAAATATCCCATGTTGTTGTATTTTACAATTATTTTTTCTTTTTCCTTTTGATATTCCTCATTGAAAACCAAGCTGTTGTCTCTACTTTTTGCAGAAATGATAATTGTAGCTATCAAAATCATTAGTCCGATAATTGCAATGATAGGTTTAACAAAAAAGAGAACAGCAGATATAATTGCAATAATTATAAGAATCAATTTTAAAGTATGTCCTATCGGTTTTTTATTTTGTTCTTTGAGCTGTTCCAACTCTCTTTTACATTTGTTTCTGATTTCACTTTCAACATCAAAGTTGTTTCGATACATTCTGATTTTTTCAGAATTTTTTAATTTTTTTACATCAATCATTTATATTCTCCTTTTGAAATTTGTAGAACTTATAAGTACTATACAAAAGAGTGTACCACAAATATATGATAAAGTCAATAGTACTAATAAGTATTAAGGATGATAAGTTTTGTATTTTCAAAGATTAAAAGATTTAAGAGAAGATAGAGATATGAAACAAGCAGATGTGGCTAAATTATTAGGCATTCAGCAAACGGTTTATTCACGTTATGAAAGAGGCTTTCAAAATATACCGATTGAGCATTTATTAAAGCTGGCAGATTTTTATAACGTTTCTACTGATTATATTTTAGGTAGAACAAATAATCCCAATAAAATGTAACATAAAAAGAGCAGTTCATATGAACTGCTCTTCATTTTTGCCATATATTCAATTATTTCTTATCTATCTGCTTTGAATACTTTGCAAGGTAAACTGTTCTCATAAGGAAGCATTCCATTTTAGGAACATAGTGCGGGCGGTTGAAAATATTTACATCAACAACTGCTGCACAGCCCTTATCCATAATAATTTCAAGAGCCTGCATATCGCCGTCACTGTTACCTGTTACAAGAGCACCGTTACCCTGAACAAGAACTGCATTTCTGCCCTTGATTGCCTTTGCAATATTCTTTGCACAGTCATCTGTGTCACCGTCAATCCAAGGACTGCATTTAACATCAAGACCAACAATCTGTGCAAAATCGTCAATCATAGGAATCATAGGATCGCCTGTGCAGGAAACTGCAATAACATCAGGTGTTGCAATATGCTTAATCATTGTGCACTTTTCAGCAAGATAAATTGCCCTGTGAATTTTAGCACATTTCGGTGCAATGCCGTTAATTCCGAGACCGGTTTCAAGGTCTACATCAACTGTTACATCGGCAACGGTAAGCGTAAACATATTGCCGTTTCTTACAGATGCACCGAGATCACAGATTGTTTCAGGCATTTCGCCTGCATCTTCCTTTTTAAGGAAATAATTTCTTTTATCATCATCTGAATATGATTTTGCCCAAGAGTGACGAAGATAGTTATCCTTAAGCACCTTTTCGCAGCATTTTTCAAGAGTTTCAGCAATATTAAAAGCTTCATCATAGGTTTTACCCATACAGAGTGTGCCGTGGTGCATCAGCATAATAGCATAGCAATCCGGATTTTCAACAATGCATGCTTCAACCTTTTTGCGCAATGAATTTGTGGTGGACATTGCATAATCTGCTGTCGGAACTCTGTTTCCGAGAACGTCCTTATATTCATTATACACATTTCTGATCTGCATACCTGTAATGCTGACAATTGTTGCAGCTCTCTGATGTGTATGAATAACAAAATCCACTTCGGGATGATGTCTGTAAGCAGCAGCGTGAACACCCTTTTCCGATGAAGGCTTAATTTCGCCGTCATACTCACAGTCCTCAATATTTACAATAACGATTTCCTCAGGTGTAAGATCCTCATATGCTCTTCCTGACGGAGTGATAGCAAACTGTGTGTCTGAAATACGAGCTGAAACATTGCCCCATGTGCGTGCAATAAGACCTGTTTCAATAAGCTTCTTTCCGGCTTCAACAACCAATTTTTTAGCTTCTTCTACTTCGTAAGCCATAATTGTTCTCCTTTACTGTAATACATCTGAATAATTTGAGAAAGGGCGGTGATTAAACCGCCCTGAATGTACTTAATTAGTCAATCTTCTCACACTTTGAAAGTACTTTGTCAAAGCGGCGGATACATTCATCAATATCCTCTTCGGTGTAAGCACTTGAAGTGTAAAGACGTGAGCCAGCAAGTGTAACAAGACCTTCTGCCATATAAGCAGCACCCATATACTGCATTTCTGACTGACGGATGCTTGTTTGCTTAAGAGTTGACGGAATAGTCCATGGCTTCTTCCAGTCTACCTTGAAGTGCATTGTTGCAACTGTGTGAAGGTGACAAACAGAACCGATGTTATAGCAAACGAACGGAAGCTCATACTTCTTGATTGATTCGTTGATACCCTTAACAAGACGATCAGCCATCTGACCTGCAACCTGACAAGCGTTTCTCTTTTCAATTTCACAGATAACTGTGTAGCCTGCACAGCAGGAAATAGGTGTAGCAGCCATTGTTCCGCCGCACATAGCCTTATGAATCTTCTTGCCCTCAGCCTTATCAAGACCTGCACCGAGATATTTCATAACCTCTTTGTGACCGCCGATACCGCCTGCACCCGGATAGCCGCCTGCAATAATCTTACCGAAAATAGAAATATCAGGATCTATTCCGTAATATCCCTGAGCTCCTGAAAGACCGATACGGAAGCCGCTTACAACTTCATCGCATACAAGAAGAGCGCCATACTTACGGCAGAGTGCCTGAACACCCTTAGGGAAGTCTTTATCAACAGGGCGAGTTGCTGATTCAGGACCGATTGGCTCAATGAATACAGCAGCTGTACCGCCGCGGAATTTATTAAGGATAAGCTTCTTCTCAAGTGATTTAAGATCATTCGGGAAGAATTCCTGAGTGTGCTTGAATACAAACATAGGAACACCGTGTGACTGAAGGTTCAGAGTTCCCGGAACACGCATACCCCAAGCAAGCTGATCTGACCAGCCGTGGTAAGCACCGCCCATTTTGATGATGTTCTTATGACCTGTAGCAAGACGTGCAACACGAACTGCACACATACAAGCCTCTGTACCTGAACCGAGCATACGGAACATTTCAACAGAAGGAACGCATTCTGAAATTTTCTTTGCAAGCTTATATTCATAAGGATGGAAAAGACCTGTTGAAGGACCGCAGTCATCAAGAAGCTCCTTAACCTTTTCTTTTACAACATCATCGTTTGAACCGATAATTGTAGGACCGCCTGCCTGAAGGAAGTCAAAATATTCATTGCCGTCTACATCATAAAGCCTGTTGCCCTTTGCCTTTACCATAACGATTGGGAAAGGATAGTTGAAAGCAAGGTTATGCTGAACGCCGCCCGGAATAATGTTCTTTGCTTCTTCTATCTGCTCTTTTGATTTCTTACACTTCTTTGCGAAGTATTCTTCCTCATATTCCTTAAGAGCAGTTCTGTTGATAGAATAAATTGGTTTCTTGATGAGTTCATCAAGCTGTGCAGTAAGAATGGCTGCATCAGGATACTCTGAAATTGCAAATCTTGTATCCATAAATTTTTCCTCCTTAAAATTTAAAGTGTTTACCACTCATTATATTTAGTGTGAGCCGTTACTCACTAAATTTACACTTTAAGTATATCACTTTTCAACGATTTGTCAAACCTCTATTTAATATTTTTTGTTTAAATTTGTTGCTAATTATTGCAGTATAATTAAATTTATGTTACTATGTTTGCAGTATGTTCAAACACAAAGAGAGGGATTTGTACTACTTGCACAAAAAGATTTTTTCTGATTTGTGCAAGGATACAAAATTTTAAAAAATGATAAATCAACACTACAAGGAGGCCTTTGAAAGGATTCCGAATGAACGCAGAGAGCGCATTCTTGAGGTTGGAATAACGGAATTTTCCTCAAAGGGCTATGAAAATGCAAATATAAATACAATTGCCCGCAATGCAGGAATAAGCATCGGATTAATGTATAAATATTTTTCCACCAAGGAAGATTTATTTTTAACCTGCATTTCACGCGGCATGCATATTCTTGAGGAAGCGCTTGAGGAAATTATGATAAGCCATGATAAAATTCTGATAAAGGCGGAAAAGCTTATCCGTGCTACCTGTGAGCTTTCAAAAAAGAATAAAAATTACATCAAATTATATAATGAAATAACGGCGGAGAAGGATGGCGAGCGTGCAGTTTCTCTGGCAAGAGAAATTGAGAGTCAAACAAGCAAAATATATATAACCTCTATTGCACAGGCTCTCGCGAGCGGAGATGTAAGGCAGGATCTTGATCCAAGGCTCTTTGCTTTTTTTCTTGACAATCTGCTTACAACACTGCAGTTTTCATTCACCTGTGAATATTATAAGGAGCGCCTCAGAATTTACACCGGTGTTGATACGGACCGCCTTAACGATGACGAAATTGTAAATCAGCTTTTAAAATTTATAGAATCTGCATTTACTTTTGAAAAAGATAATAAGTGATTATAACGGAGGACAAAAAATGAGCAAACACGTAATTACCTATGACATCGGCACAACAGGAATTAAAACCTGCCTTATTGAAATTGATCAGGAAATTAAAATTCTTGCTTCTGCAACAGTCGGCTACAACCTTTATGTAGACGATGAAACAGGTATTAAAGGCGGTGCCGAGCAGGATACTGACGAATGGTGGGATGCAATGTGCCGCACCACGAAAACCGTTTTTGATAAAACCCCTAATGTTACAAAGGAGCAGGTTGAGGGTATCAGCTTCTGTTCTGCAATGCAGGGTCTGGTTCTTGTTGACAAGGAAGGCAACTGTATCCGCCGTCCTATGACTTATATGGATCAGAGAGCAAGAGAGGAGCTCAAAAAAGGTATTGCACACGGCTTTAAGATTGCAGGTGCCGAGGTTACAAAGCTTCTTAAATATTTAAGATACACGGGTGCTGTAAGTTCTTCTGTTAAGGATCCAATCTGGAAATATAAATGGGTTGAGGCTCATGAGCCTGAAAACTTCAAAAAGATTTACAAGTGGCTTGATATTAAAGAATATCTCATCCTCCGTGCAAGCGGTGAATTTGTTATGACACAGGACAGTGCTTTCGCTACACTTCTTTATGATACACGAAAGGGTCACGAGGACTGGTGCAAGCCGATTTGCGATATGGTTGGAGTAAATATTGACCATATGCCCGAAATTAAAAAGAGCACCGAAAAGGTTGGCGAGGTTACCGAAAAGGCTGCTCAGGAATTGGGGCTTGCTCCGGGAACAGCCGTTTACGGCGGCGGCGGCGATTCATCCCTTATCGGTGTTGGTGCCGGTGCGGTTGAAATCGGTGATACGCATATCTATTCAGGAACTTCAGGCTGGGTTGGAACCGTTGTTCCCGAGCAGCTTGTTGATGCAGGTGCAATGATGGCCGCAATTGTCGGTGTTAACCCAAAAAGCTATAATTATTTCGGAGAGCTTGAAACATCAAATAAATGCGTTGGCTGGGTTAAAGACCACCTTGCTCTTGATGAAATAGGCGTATTCCTTAAAAAATACGGAAATGCTGCGGACAGTTTGGAACAGGTTGAATTCAATATGTACGATTACCTTGAAGAGGTAATTGATTCTATTCCTGCAGGCTCAAACGGCGTTATCTTTACCCCGTGGCTTCACGGAAACCGCTGCCCGTTTGAAGACCCGAATTCAGCAGGCATGTTCTTCAATATCCGCCTTGAAACAGGCAAAACAGAGCTTATCCGTTCAGTTGTTGAGGGCATCTGCTTCCATATGAGATGGATGCTTGAAAGACAGGAGCAGAAAATCAGCAAATACCAGACAACAAAATCCGTTCGTTTCTGCGGCGGCGGTGCTCTGGGCGAAACCACCTGCCAGATTCTTGCAGATATACTTCAGAGAGATGTTGTTGTTGTTGAATCACCGCAGAATATCGGTGCAGTAGGTGCTGCTGCCTGCATAGCAGTCGGTATGGGTATCATTCCTAAAATGGAGGATGTAAAAAAACTTATTTCCATTAAAAAAACCTATCACCCAAATTTGGCTCATAAGGATGTTTATGACAAAAACTTCAAAGTGTTCCAGAACCTTTATAAATCAAACAAGGAAAACTTTGCAATTCTTAATGGTTAATCGTATATTTTCCTTATAATCTCTTATAAAAATTAAAAGCAGTGTGAATTTTTTCACACTGCTTTCCTTTTATTTATCTATGTAATTGTACCCACGTTCAACAAGATACGGTGCGTCATATTCATCACATTTAAGATGATTGACATCTTCACTCATCTGCTTTATAAAGCCCTCGAACTTTTCCTTGGCAGAGTCACTGATGTTTGGATAACTGTTTATCATATAATACCAAATATCCGAAAACACATCCCATATAACATATGCCCGAACATTATCAATTCTTTTTTCAACCTTAACTCTTTTTCTGACCTTTATTTTTTTACTATCCATAAATAAAATCCTTTCAGTTTTAATAAAATAATTATAGTAAAAATATTTACTAAAGTCAATAGTAAACATTTTTACTTGATATAATATCTATGGTGAGTTTATGAAATATATAAAAATCATACGAGATTTACGGGAAGACCATGATATGACACAACGTGATGTAGCTGATTATCTTGGAACATCACAAACAATGTATGCAAGATATGAGCGTGGGGCAAATGAACTTCCCATAAGGCACTTGCTTAAACTATGTGATTTATACAATACGTCTTCTGATTATATACTTGGAAAAACAGATAAAAAATAACAGTTGCTTCAGGATTTCTGAAACAACTGTTTTTATTTTTATTGAATTATTCAGGAAAAATTCGATTAGGCAAGACGCCTCTCAAATTTAATGTAATTATCAAAAGAAATTTTCGTAAGACAAGGCACTAACGACGACGCGTATGTTCTATACGCAAGGAGTGCAGTAACGAAGTATTACGGAAATTAATTCGATAATTTTAGGCACGGGCTACCATTTCGCCGTATTTTTCCTTGCTTTCTTTTATGAATTGTTCAACCTGCATTGCGGACGGCATTGCATCCGAACAGCTGTGTGCGGAAATAAGAATTGAAGCAGAAGCACTTCCGAATTCAAGGCAATCAATAATTTCCTTGCCCTGAAGCAAACTGTAAAGGAAGGATGAGCCGTAACCATCTCCGCCGCCGAAGCCCTTAAGCTTAACTGCCGGGAACGGCTTGATTGTATAAAACTTACCGTCATTCGTGTAAGCTGTTGAGCCTTCCTTGCCGTGCTTGATAACACAGATGGATGCACCGAAGGACTGCCAGTATTTTGCGGAATCGGGGTCTGATACCTTAACGCCGACAATACCCTCTGTTAAATCAAATTCCTCACGTGAGCCCATAATAACATCTGAATTCTGAGCAACAAGGCTGTAATAAACAGCAATTTCATCCATTGATTTCCAAGTGTATTCACGGTAATCAATATCAAAAATAATTCTTACATTATTCTTTTTAGCAAGCATCATTGCTTTAAGGCACGCCTCGCGGCTCGGGCTCTGAGCAAGTGCCGTTCCGCTGATAACGATAGCCTTAGCCGAGGATATATATTCCTCATCAACATCATCGGGCTCAAGGCAGAAATCCGCAACATTATCACGGTACATTAAAATTGATGATTTTTCCTTTGAAAGAATTTCAGTGAAAGTAAGACCAAGCTTTTCGCCGTTTTTAGCACGAGTGATATGACTTGTGTCTATTCCCTCTTTTTCAAAATAATTTGTTACAAAATCACCGAACTGATCATCTGAAACACAGCCGATAAAACCAACCTTACAGCCAAGGCGGGCAAGACCTACAGCAATATTTGCAGGCGAGCCGCCGACATATTTGTTGAAATTTGATGATTCCGAAAGCGGCATATACATATCGGTTGGGTTAAAATCAATAGCAATTCTGCCTATCGGAATAAAATCAATTGGTTTTGAGCTGTCAAATTCTATATACTTCATATCAGTAAACCTCCGCTTTATTATCTGAGCCGAAAATCAGGATGTGACGCTTTGCATTCTGATAAGCACCTTCAACCTCAGCATCCTGCAAATCGTAATATCCGTTAATGCTGTTTTCATTATAGCAATCGTGAACTGTTTTTTCAACCATATCAAAAGTTGCAGTTGCAATATTTATTTTTTTTATGCCTGTTTTTGAGCATTTTACAAAATCATCAGGGCTTATACCTGTACCGCCGTGAAGAACAAGCGGCACATCAACTGACTTTTCACATTCCTCAAGAATATCAAAACGAAGCTTCGGAGTTGATTTATAATTGCCGTGCGCATTACCGATTGCAATTGCAAGTGCTTCAACACCTGTTTCCTCTGCAAAGCGAACAGCATCCTGCGGCTTTGTGCAATTAATTGCAATATCCTCGCTGCCGTCCTCCGAACCGCCAACACAGCCGATTTCAGCCTCAACCGAAGCATCATACTGCTCTGCAAGTGCAATAACCTTTTTTGTTTCGGCAATGTTTTCTTCAAGCGGAAGGTGGCTTCCGTCAAACATAACCGATGTAAATCCCAAATCAAGTGCCTGCGATATTTTTTCAATTGTTTTGCCGTGGTCAAAATGAACGGCAACAGGCGTTTGTGCCGCCTCTGCCGCAGCAACCATAAGCGGACCGATGATTTCAAGCGGAGACTGCTTCAGCCTCACCTCCGCAATCTGAAGAATAACGGGAGCCTTCAGTTCCTCAGCGGCTTTAAGCACACCAAGCACCATTTCCATATTTGCCACAGAAAAAGAGCCTACTGCATAATTGCCGTTTTGTGCATCTGCAAGCAAATCACGCATATTAACAAGCATAGCAAAATACCTCAATATAAAAAATATGCGAGCTGATCTGTAAGCCGAGTTCTGTCTGGGGCAATTATCTATCTCGATACGCCATTGCTGACGTACTCCAGCCACATTTCGGGATTATGTGTCGAGCAAACAGCTTCCCTGTCTGTGTTGCAGCGGATAGGGTTTACATGGCAGCGGGTGTCTCCATCCGCTCGGTGAGCTCTTACCTCGCCTTTCCATCCTTACCGCATAAAGCGGCGGTTTATTTCTGTTGCACTTTCCCTAAGGTCCCCCTCGGCGGCCGTTAGCCGTTATCCTGCTCTGTGCTGCTCGGACTTTCCTCACATTAAAAAATGCGCAACTGCCCAATCAACTCGCGACTATATTTTAGTTTATAAAATCAACCGTGTCAATAATTTATTACGGTAAAGTTAAGATAAAATTAATTTTCAATTTTAACATTGAAAATACAAAAAATATATAGTAATATTTTAAGGAGGTGTTAGAATGGATTTCAATGATAACCGATTCGGCGGCAGAAATGATAAGGACCGTACAGTTCCGCCCGAAGAAAACTATTACGCTGATAATGATTTTAATTTTGATTTAAACAGCAGCAATAATAACGGCAGCTATTACAACAGATACAGAAGCAAAAATCAGAATCAATTTCAATACAATGAACCCCCGCGTCAATATAATTATAATAATGCGAACAGCTTCTATAATACAGATAACGGCTTCAGCTCCTCAAATGATTTTCTGCGTGACTATGAGGGCAGAAAAGCTGCCGAGGAATTTGACCGTCGGCCGCCTGTAAGAAAGGACAGGCCCTCACACAATACTCCAAAAAAGAAAAACCGCAAAAAAAACAAGCTATACTATGTTATTGCCGCACTTTCGGCATTACTGGCACTTGTGCTTGTTGTTACAGCTACAGGCTTAACCGCCCTTTCAAAAATAAACTATAATGAAAAAACGGATAACAAGTATGTTAACGCAGCCGATTTGAAATCATCATCAGGTGTTAAAAATATTCTGCTGCTTGGTGTTGATGCAAGATCAGGCGAAAGCGGCGAAACAAGCCGTGCCGATTCGATGATGCTGATTTCAATTGATTCAGATAACAATTGTATTAAAATGACTTCATTTTTAAGAGATACATGGGTATATATCCCCTGCAAGGACACAAGGCAAAGGCTGAATGCCGCCTGCACTTACGGCGGATACGAGGGTGTTGCAGACACTATTGAATACAATTTCGGTGTAAAAATTGACGGCTATGTTGTTGCCGATTTTGAAATGTTTGAAACAATGGTTGACTGCATAGGCGGCGTTAAAATTGATGTTACCGAGGAAGAGGCAAAGGAAGTAACAGGTCATCAGGGCAGATACGGCGGTGTAACCCTTGAAGCGGGAGAGCACAAACTCACGGGAGCACAGGCTCTTGCCTACTGCCGAATCCGAAAAATTGATACAGACTGGAAACGAACCGAGCGTCAGCGCACAGTGATGGAAAAAGTCATAAAGGGTGTTGCAAAATCGCCGTTTTCAGCACTCAGTATGATTACAAAAATTGCACCCTTTATTGAAACCAACCTTACAAAATCACAGATCATGAATTTTGCATTTAAAGCACTCGGCTGTATTTCAGGCGGTTTTGAACAGGAATCCTGCCCGTTTGACGGTACCTGGGAATACACAACAAAAAGCGGTGCATCCGTTATAGGAATAAATGTTGAAAAGAACAAGGAAAAATTATCTGAATTTATATACGGATAAACAAGTAAACCTTCTGCATTAAATATGCGGAAGGTTTTTTATTTCTTAAATCATATCAGGCAATTAATGCTTGTATATTAAATTATAATAGTGTATAATAACCTCATATTGTATTCTTTAACTCGGTGGTGAAATAATGCTCGGAAAATATGTCAGAGTCAGGGTCGTTAAACCTATTGGCTCGGTGGATGACGTTACGGGCTATAATTATCCGCTTAATTACGGAACTGTTTACAACACAGACAACCAAGGCGCTTTTATAATGGGAATACATCATCCCGTTAGTAATTTTGATGGACGAGTTATAGCCATATTAAGTGACAGAAAAAACGGAAAATTCATCTGGATTGTTGCACCTAAAAGCACAAGGTTCATTATCAATGATATTCGTGAATATATTGATGTAGAAAAGGATTTTCCAAACTACAAAATTGAATGCCTTTATGAAAGCAGCTGCGGTGCTGTTGTTTACAGAGATATAAAAGGCGAAATAAGATACCTGCTTATTAAAAACAGGCGTTCCGCACATTGGGGCTTTCCAAAGGGACATATTGAAGCAGGCGAAACAAAAGAGGAAACAGCTCTGCGCGAGGTGCTTGAAGAAACGGGAATCCGCATTAAGTTGATTGACGGCTTTGAATGTATCTCAAAATATAAAATTCAGAACAAAATTGAGAAAACGGTTTCAATTTTTGTCGGTACAACACAGGACACCTCAACCTCTATTCAAACAGAGGAAATCGAAGATTATATCTGGCTTACCTATGACAGAGCACTGAGTCTTTTAAAATTTGAGAATGATAAAAATATAATCACCTCAGCTCACGAATTTTTAAATAAAAACAATTATATTTAGGAGGATATTATGCAGGAGATTTGCCAAACAATACAGGAATTTTTAACCGCGCACGGTATTCCAGACTGGCTTGTAGTTTTTCTTATTTCCCTCTGCCCCATTCTTGAATGCAGACTGGGAATGTTTACAGCAATTGTTTTGCTTCAGATGAATCCGTTTGTCGGATTTTTAATCAGCTTTTTAGGAAATATTATTCCGATACCGTTTATTCTGCTTCTTATAAACTGGATATTTGAAATACTGAAAAAAGTGCCGGGATTAAACAAAATTGTATACTGGCTTGAAGAAAAAACTCTTAAAAAACGTGATAAAATTGATAAATACGGTGTGTGGGGCTTGCTTTTATTCGTTGCAATTCCTCTGCCCGGAACAGGCGGATGGACGGGTGCACTGCTTGCATCACTTCTTCATCTTGATAAAAAGAAATCCTTTGGTGTTATAGCCGTTGGTGTATTCATTGCAGGTCTTATCATAACCATTCTCTCACTTATTGTGGGAAATACTGTTTTCGGATAATCTTTTAATTCAACAAAATTTTCAGGGAGTAAATTTATGGGATTTTTAATTGCACTGCTTGTTTTGCTTATTATAGCAATCATAGCATTCGCCTGCTGGTTTATAGGGTACAGAAAAAACGGTAAATGCCCTATCTGTGCACTTGAAAAAATGGGTGTGCTAACCAAGGTCACTATGGATATTGAGGGTGATGAAGACTACGGCAACGGTGCCGCTTTGACTCCGCCTATGGGATGGAGCAGCTGGAATACCTTCAGGCAGAATATCAGTGAGGAATTAATTTTAAGCACAGCTGCCGCAATGAAATTATCAGGTCTGTTTGATGCAGGTTATCAATACATAAATCTTGATGACTGCTGGCACAGTTCGCTCAGAGATAAAAACGGTAATCTTCAAAGCGATCTTGGAAAATTTCCATCCGGAATTGAAGACCTTGTAAACAAAATCAATTTTATGGGAATGAAGGTAGGTATTTATTCCTCAAACGGAACGCTTACCTGCGAGGATCTTCCCGCCAGCCTTGGCAACGAAGTGCGTGATGCCAAAACGATTGCTTCATGGGGCTGTGAATTTTTCAAATATGATTTTTGCCACAACAAAAAAATAAGCGGTGATGCCCCCGTTATTGAGGGAATTGAAATCAGCCGCATAGGTAAAACCGCAGACATAACACTTAAGCCCCAGGACGCCAGATTCAGCGGCAGAGCGTGTGTTGTTAACATCAAAAGGCTTCCGAGCGGAAAGGGCATTGGTCTTTTAAATCACGGAGCAGGCACTGCAACATTTAAACCTGTTGTAGATGTAAGCGGAGAATATGCAATCACTCTTTTAACCTATAAAAGCCCTAATTTAACACACGAGCAGTATCTTCAGGTTATTGTTAACGGAGAAATTCACGAAATATTCTTCCCTAAAACAAAGGGCTTTACTCCAACAGGACGAGCTCAGCTTATTGTTAAACTCAACAACGGCGAAAATGAGATTATTCTCAGAAATCCCGTACGCACACTGGCAGACAGTGCTTATGTACAATACACCCGAATGGGCAGGGCTCTTAAAAAGGCTTCAAAAGAGGTTGCCGCTGAAAAGGGCACTGAAGAAAAGCCCATCGTATTTTCCTTATGTGAATGGGGCACATCTCTTCCTTGGCATTGGGGTGCAAAGGCAGGTAATATGTGGAGAACAACTCACGATATTATGCCTTTCTGGAAAAGTGTTTATCTTATCTATCTTCGCAACATCACACTTTACAAGCATGCAAAGCCCGGTGCATGGAATGATCCTGATATGCTTGAGGTCGGAAACGGCAAGCTCACGGATGATGAAAACAGAGCACACTTTTCTTTATGGTGTATGATGGCTGCCCCGCTTATTCTTGGAAACGATATAAGGCAGTTTGTGAATGATGACGGAACTGCAATTGAGGACCACCCTGTTCTTCAGATTGTTACAAACCAAGAGCTTATTGCTATAGATCAGGATACACTCGGCAAATCAGCTAAAAGAATTAAAAAGGTTTCAGGCATTGATGTTCTTGCACGTCCGCTTTCAAATGGCGATATTGCACTTTGCTTCTTTAATACAAGCAGCAAAAGCAACGGCATTTCATTTGATATTAATGATCTTGGTGGCGATGATTATCTTGAGTTCAATGCAAATCAATCATCCTACTCCGTTCATGAGCTGTGGAGTGATGAAAGATTTAACGGAAAGATTATTTCTGCATCTATGCCAAAACACGGTGTTAAGGTTTACAGAATAAGTAAATAAATATTATATAGAAAGCACAGTCCGAATGGACTGTGCTTTTTGATTTAAAAATATGTTGGTGATTTATCATATTTGCAGCTTCGGTAAGCAAGTCCAGAGGCAAGATAATCTCCATTTCTGCAGAGAAGCTCATCTACACGCACAAAGCTATAGCCCTGTTCTTTTAAATCACTTATTGCATTCAACACTCCTTCTACAGTTGTTTGCTTGGTATCGTGAAGAAGAAATATTTTGCCATCCTCTGCATTTTTCATAAGATAGTTATACACATATTCAGCATCCTGATGCTTCCAGTCGGCAGGATCGTTGGACCATAATACAGCCTTTTTATCTATCTTATTAAGTTTCCTGCCTGTACAAAACCCGTGAGGGGGTCTGAAAAATTCGGGTTTCTCACCGGTTACCCGTTCAATTTCATCGTCTGTTTGGTACAATTCATTTATATAATTTTCAGCCGACGTATTAAATAAAGTGCAATGGGTATATGTATGATTACCTATAAGATGCCCGTCACTCTGCATTTTTTTAACAACATCCTCTTTACCCTCTATCTTTTTGCCGAGCAGAAAAAACGAGGCTTTTATACCCTCAGCATTCAAACCGTTAAGCAGCTGCATTGTGTAGTCACCCGGACCGTCATCAAAAGTAAGTGCAATCATTCTATCCTGATTTTCGACCTCAATAGTATAATTCTTTTCAAACGGTGTTGTTACAAACGGCACCAACACATAGGCACAGATTGAAAGTACAATTGCAATTACAATTGCCTTGGTATGCCTTTTTTTATTTAATCCCATTTCATCACTTTGCTCCTGTATACTATATAATAGTATAGCAGAAATTTATTAACACAATATAAACATTTGTAATAAAATTATCACAAAATAACAAAAGCGGATACCGAAGTATCCGCTTTTATTGATTATTATTATATTATTAGTTGTTGATAAGCTTATCTTCTTCGCTGTTCCAGCTATAGAGCTTACGAACTTCCTCACCAACAGCCTCTGATGAATGCTCAGCAGCAAGCTTTCTCATGGCTTTGAAGTGAACCTGACGGCCTGCAGGGCTCATATCAAGCAGGAATTCCTTAGCAAATGTTCCGTCCTGAATATCTGAAAGAATCTTCTTCATAGCCTTCTTGGTGTCCTCAGTAATAATCTTAGGACCTGTAATGTAATCACCGTATTCAGCAGTGTTTGAAATTGAATATCTCATTCCTGCAAAGCCTGACTGATAAATAAGGTCTACAATGAGCTTCATTTCGTGAATGCACTCAAAGTAAGCATTTCTTGGATCATAGCCTGCTTCACAGAGTGTTTCAAAGCCTGCCTGCATCAGTGCACAAACACCGCCGCAGAGAACAGCCTGCTCACCGAAGAGGTCTGTTTCAGTTTCTGTTCTGAAGGTTGTTTCAAGAACACCTGCACGAGCACCGCCGATGCCGAGAGCATACGCAAGTGCCTTATCAAGAGCGTGACCTGTTGCATCCTGCTCAACGGCAACAAGGCAAGGAACACCTTTGCCTGCCTGATATTCAGAACGAACCGTATGACCCGGGCCCTTAGGTGCAATCATAGTTACATCAACAAACTTAGGTGGCTTGATTGTGCCGAAGTGAATATTGAAGCCGTGAGCAAACATAAGCATATTGCCTTCCTCAAGGTTTGGCTCAATTTCATTTTTATAAACATCTGCCTGAAGCTCATCATTAATGAGAATCATAATAACATCTGCTTTTTTAGCTGCTTCAGCTGTTGTGAAAACCTCAAAGCCCTGAGCCTCTGCTTTTGCCCATGACTTGCTGCCTTCATATAAGCCGATAATAACATTGCAGCCTGATTCCTTTAAATTAAGTGCGTGTGCGTGACCCTGAGAACCATAGCCGATAACAGCAATTGTTTTGCCTGCAAGATAATCAAGGTTACAATCTGATTCGTAAAAAATCTTTGCGTCTGACATTTCATTTTCCTCCATTGAAATTTCAATAAATATTTACAAGCGAGTTGTATGATTACCCGTTTGTATTATTAACAATTCATATTATATCTTGTACGATGTCTAATGTCAACCAATAAATAAAAAATTATTTTTGCAGCCTTTCCATAGCATGGATAATATGAAGGCGCATTGCCGTTCTGGCACCCTCGGGATTTCGTTTTTTTATAAAGTCCATAATAAGTCTGTCATCCTTCAGATTATCCTCACTTACATCCTGATCCTTCGTTAAAACCACAACACCTTTTTTTATTGCATTGAATATAATAGGCATAAACTGCTTGACAAAGGAATTATGTGTTGCATTTGCAATGCTTTCGTGGAACTTCTGCTCATCCTCTGTTCTGTCCTCACCGCTGAGAATCTTTTCTTCAATTTTTTCGCCGTAATAACAGATTATTTCTATTTCCTCATCAGTTGCCCTTTCTGCCGCAAGATAGGCACAATCCGGCTCAAACATAAGGCGCATTTCAAACAAATCATCAAGCCCCGAAGCAATATCGCTGAAATTCTGTGAGCTTATAATTGTATTTGATGTAACAAACGTGCCCCTGCCTCTTTTTATTTCAAGGATACCGTTTGTTGTTAATATTTTAATCGCTTCTCTGAGCGTTGAACGGCTCACACCAAGCTCAAGCGCCAAATCGTTTTCATTCGGAAGCTTATCTCCCACCTTGAAACGGTTTTCCTCTTCAATCATTGTCATAATCTGCTGGGCTGTGCTGTCTGCCAGCATTTCCGGTTTACTCATATAGACACCTCTTTCTATAATAATATCACACGTTGTATGAAGATGTCAACAAGTTGTCAGACATCTTACAACCTATTTATCTAAAATCACAGTTTTCAAACGCATTATTTGTGCATTTTTCTTAATTATTTTCATATTACTTGTAAATCATAAGCAAATGGAGTAAAATCATTGATATAAAGGAGTGACAGATATTGAACAAGGCAAATCAACTCAGATTTTACATAGAGGCACTTTGTGTATACGATTTGAAGAGGGACGAAGTTATTTCTGCCCTGCTTGAGCTTTTACAGAATATAAATAACGAAAAGGTGCTTGAAAAGCAAAGCGAATTTTTCAGAAGGGTTACAAGCCATCAGTCTTTTGCAGAATATGTTTCAAGGTTGATTCTGACCGATGACAATGCATTTACAAAAGCAGCCGCAAGCGGTACCGTGAATGAACTTCCGCAGTCTGTTCTGAACGGTGTAAAAAGTGATCTTGAAAAACTTGAAGCAATTGCATTCATCAAGCCTGAGGATATTTACAATTCCGTTGATGATAACGACTTAAAAAGCGTTTTAAAAACACTTCCCGCATGGGAAACAGGAAAAGCAATTTCTCCTTTCTGCAAAAATTGGGGCAATCAGCTTGATGATATTATTGCTTACCACAAAGCAAACGGCTATGGTATGTACTCAAAATATGTTGCATTTACATGGAGAAATCACAGCCTTTGTCCAATTCAGGGCACTGACCCGATTTTGCTTACAGACTTAAAGAACTACGAGCTTCAGCGGCAAAAGGTTATAGACAATACGGAAAGCTTTGTAAACGGCTATCCCTCTAACAATGTTCTTCTTTATGGTGACAGAGGCACGGGCAAAAGCTCAACCGTACACGCTGTTTTAAATGAATATGCAAAGCATGGACTCAGAATGATTGAAATATCGAAAAGTGATATTCCGGATTTGAATTTAATACGTGAATTACTTTCAGACAGTCCTATGAAATTCATTATATTTATTGATGACCTGTGCTTTGATTCGCACGATGATTCCTTCGGCGAGCTTAAGGCGGCACTTGAGGGAAGTCTTTCAGGCAGAAAGCATAACACAATCATCTATGCAACCTCAAACAGACGTCATCTGATTAAAGAGAGCTTCTCAGACCGTGAAAATGATATTAACCGAAATGATATTATGCAGGAACAGCTCAGTCTTTCAGACCGCTTCGGTCTTTCCATAACCTTTGTAAATCCGGACAAAAAGGATTACCTGGATATTGTTGATAAAATTGCGGCAGATAGAGGGCTTGCCGTTGACACATATAAACTGCATCTCGTTGCCGAGCAGTGGGCAACGCGCAAGGGCGGAAGATCCCCGCGCTGTGCACGTCAGTTTATTGATTTTGTTGAAAGTGCCGAAATGCGCGGTAAAGAATGGTAAAAATCAATTAAAAAATTATTAACAAAATTTACCGAATGTTTATTAATAAGACAAATTATGAACAAAAACAAATGATAGTATTATCACAAAAGGAGAAATACCATGAGCAATAAAATTCTTGTTGTAGATGATGACCTTCACATCTGCGAATTACTTAAGCTTTATCTTGAAAATGAAAATTACACTGTTTATGTTGCAAACGACGGACAGTCTGCAGTTGATATATTCGCCGCAAAAGCTCCCGATCTTGTGCTGCTTGATATAATGCTGCCTAAAATGGACGGCTGGCAGGTTTGCCGTGAAATTCGCAAATCTTCCTCTGTTCCTATAATTATGCTCAGTGCAAAGGGCGAAACCTTTGACAAGGTGCTTGGTCTTGAGCTTGGCGCAGATGACTATGTAACAAAACCGTTTGAAGCCAAGGAGGTTATGGCACGTATAAAGGCGGTGCTGCGCAGAACAAAGGGTGACGGTGACAGCAGTGCTGCTGAGAAAAAAACAGTTATATATGACAAGTTGGAAATAAATATTGTTAACTATGAGCTAAAGGTTAACGGTGTTGCAGTAGACACGCCGCCTAAAGAGCTTGAGCTTATTTATCACTTTGCTTCCAATCCCAACAGGGTTTACACACGTGATCAGCTTCTTGATGAGGTCTGGGGCTTTGATTACTATGGTGATTCACGAACTGTAGATGTTCACGTGAAGCGCCTTCGCGAAAAACTTGAGGGTGTTTCGGAACAATGGGCACTCAAAACCGTTTGGGGTGTAGGCTACAAATTTGAAACCAAGGAATAAAATTTATGTTTATAAAAGATAAATTTTGTGCTGCAAAAAGAAATATTACCGATTATTTGTTTATGAATACGAATATTTTCGCAAAATACTTCATACTTTTTGCAGTTATTTTTCTTATTGTCCTTACCGTGCTTGGCTCTTCCCTGTTTATTATCGTTAACAATTACACGGCAAATGAGCGTACGAAGCTGCTCCGAACAAACACATCATCACTTGCAGGCACGGTTGAAAACATTATTCAGCTTCAGGATATGAACAAAATGTACAGTATAGAGAAAGTGATTATATGTGAAACACTTTCAACTGTATCTCAATCTATTGAGGCTGATATCTTTGTTTGTGATCTTAACGGGAATATTATTCTGTGCAGCGAAAGGGCAGATTCTTATCCCTTCTCAGGAACTCTTTCTGCCTGCGGAAAGCACGATAATCTAAAAATTCACACCAGCATTATTGATTCCGTTTCACAGCAGGGCGAAATCGTTGAAAAAACACATATATCAAACCTGCTTTATTTTGTTGTTGGCTGTCCGATTATATCAGACGGGGTAACTATCGGAGCAGTTTTTGCCCTTGCCAACACAGGTGTGCAAACGCTTGTGCTTGAATTTTTAAGAATATTTATAATCTCCGCATTTTTCTGCCTTATTCTTGCATTTATATGTATATACTATTTAACAAAGAAAATGGTTACGCCGCTTCAGCAAATGAGCAATGCAGCCAAGCAGTTTGCTTCAGGAGATTTTTCATACAGAGTAAAAATCAACGGAAGTGATGAGCTTGCCGATCTCGGCAGAGCTTTTAATGATATGGCAGATGCTCTTGATGTGCTTGAAGGCTCAAGACGAAGCTTTGTTTCAAATGTTTCTCATGAGCTGAAAACCCCTATGACCTCTATTGCAGGCTTCATTGACGGAATACTGGACGGCACGATTCCGAATAATAAGCAGGATTATTATCTTGAAATTGTAAGTACTGAAATAAGAAGGCTTTCAAGGCTTGTGGTTTCCATGCTGAATATGAGCAAAATTGAAAGCGGAGATCTTGAAATGAAGCCTTCCAATTATGATATAACAGATCAGATAATCCACATTCTTTTAACCTTTGAACAGAAAATAGAAAACAAAAGCATTGAAATCCGCGGGCTTGATGCCTTAAGGCCAACATATATTGTTGCTGACCCTGATATGATTTATCAGGCAGTTTACAATCTGTTTGACAATGCCGTTAAGTTTACCAACAACGGCGGTTATATTGAAGTTAAGCTTACCGAGCACAATACGGATATTGAGGTAAGCATAAAAAACAGCGGAACCGGCATCAAAGCAGAAGAGTTATCACACGTTTTTGAGCGTTTTTATAAGGTTGATAAAAGCCGAAGCCTTGATTCAAAGGGAGCAGGACTTGGTCTTTATATCGTTAAATTAATGATTGAAATGCACGGCGGCAGAGTTGTTGCCAAGAGTGACAATGTTGAAACCGCAGAGTTTTCATTTAATCTGCCTAAGCAGTTCAGTCCTATTTATAAAAAGGAGAAAAAATAAACATGAATGAATTTGACAACAATGAAGAGCGCTTAGAACCTCATATCACTGAGGAAAATGAAAAAGAAGCAGTAAATAATACTTCTGATTCCACAGAAGGAAACACAACTTACCATTATGCATATAAAAAGCCTGAAAATAAAGAAGCCGATAATAATACACCACAGGGCGGCTATTATCAGCCTCCGCAAAGCACCGAATACCGTACTGCCTTTAATGGTGAACCAATAAATAGCACTCCGTTTGATGCCTCCGATTATGGTGCCGCTCCTAAAAAGAAAAAGAATAAAACGGTTATCGTATTGGTTACAATATTTGTTGCGTGTATTCTTTTTGCAGTTATCGGTATAATAACAGCTTCAATCTCCTCACCCGATGAAAACAAAAATTTCAATTCCAATCCAAACTCCTCCTCTCAGGTTCAGACACAGGATCAGGAGGATGTTCCGAAAACAACAGCCACGGGTGAGTACACTGTTGCAGGTGTTGCTGAAAATTGTATTGATTCCTGTGTGGGTATTACTGTTTATACGCAGTCAACAAGCTACAGTAATTTCTATGGCTATGGTTACGGCTCAGGTAATCAGCAGGGTAATGGATCTGAAGAAGTAAAGTCCGGTGAAGGATCGGGTATTCTTATGCTGGAGGATAACGGAAGAACCTATATTTTAACTTGTGCACACGTAATCAGTGACGGTTCCAGCTTTAAGGTTACACTTAATGATAAAACCGAATATGATGCCACAATGGTTGGCTATGATGCTCAAACAGATATAGGTGTGCTTGTAATCAATGCAACAGGTCTTAAAATAGCTGAATTTGCAAAATCCGATTCAACTGTACTTGGTGAACAGGTTGTTGCAATAGGCTGCCCCGGCGGAATTGATTTCTTAAACAGCATATCAAGCGGATATATTTCAGCTCTGGCAAGACCTATATCATCAACTATCGGATATGATACAGACTGCATTCAGATTGATGCCGCTATAAACCCGGGAAACAGCGGCGGTGCTTTATTTAATATGCAGGGCCAGGTTATAGGCGTTAATTCCTCCAAAATAGCCGCCACCGAATATGAGGGCATGGGATTTGCCGTACCGAGTGACACAGCAATTGAAACCGCAAACAGCCTTATAAGAGTAGGTTACGTTGAGGGCAGAGCAAAGCTTGGTATAACCTATAAAAACATCACATCCTATTCAAACTCAACAGCAATCATCAATGAGCTTGCAAGACTCGGATATGAAAATGCAAACGGAACTATGGTTATAAATGAGGTTTCAAGCGATTCAGATCTTGCAGGAAAGGATATTAATGAATATGATATGATTATTGCCGTTAACGGTGAAACTATGACATCAACTGATGTTATGACATCCATTCTGGCAGACAGCAAACCGGGTGACTCCGTTAAGCTTACAATTGCACGTATTCAGAACAACCAAATAAACACCTTTGAAGTTGAATGTAAATTAATCGAATCAAAAGGATAAAAATAAACATTCAAGCACCCGATTTGTAAAAGCAAATGGGGTGCTTTTTCTGTGCCAAACTGCCGTCTCCATCATAATATAAATTGAAATGATTGGGGGATTGCTAATGGCTACTATCAGCTTATGCATGATTGTAAAAAACGAAGAAAAAGTGCTTTCGCGGTGTCTGGACAGCATAAAAAATGCTGTTGATGAGATTATCATCGCAGACACAGGCAGCACAGACAGCACAAAAGACATTGCATACAGGTATACAGATAAGGTTTATGATTTTGAATGGACAGACAATTTCTCAGAGGCAAGAAATTTTTCATTTTCCAAGGCAACAAAGGATTTTATTTTATGGCTTGATGCGGATGATGTAATCACATCGGAAAACAACACCAAACTTATAGAATTAAAAAATAATCTTGATAATACCGATACAGTTATGATGAAATATAACACAGCATTTGACGAAGACTCAAATGCGACCTTTTCCTATTTCAGAGAACGTCTTGTCCGCAGAGCAACACCGCACAAATGGAAAGGCCGAGTTCATGAAGCTATAGAATATACAGGAAGAACAATTTACAGTGATATTGAAATCAATCATCATTCTGTTAAAACTGAATACAGCACAAGAAATCTGGACATATATGAAAAGCAACGTTCAGACGGTGAACTTGTACAGCCGCGTGATATTTTTTATTATGCAAGAGAGCTTTATTATCACAAAAAATACAATAAAGCTATTTCCATTCTGCATGAATTTCTTGAAAATGAAAACGCATGGATAGAAAATAAAATTGAAGCGTGCAAAATTCTTTCCGCATGCTACCGCGAAACAGATAATATAGACAAAGCCATTGAGATTTTGTTTATTTCTTTTGCATACGATACTCCAAGAGCAGAAATCTGCTGTGCAGCAGGTAATCTGTTGATGCAGATTGGTAAGTATAAAAAAGCAATCTATTGGTTTGAGCTTGCCCTGACACTTAATATTAATGAACATAACGGCGGTTTCACTGATATAGATTCTTACGGTTACACACCAAGCATTCAGCTTTGTGTTTGCTACGATAAGCTGAAAAATTATACAAAGGCGGAGGAATATAATATCAAAGCCGGCTTATACAGACCTCATTCCGCAGCATATCTGCAAAATCTTGAATATTTTAAAACACTTCACCAAAACGGTGTATTATGAATAAACTGAATATAGATGTTAATTTAACATCTATATTAAATTGAGGAGTGCAGATTATGCGTTTGAATACAAACATTTACAATGGCAACAGCTGTTCTGAAAACAATGACTGCTGTGTAAGCCATATTTGCTGCTGTTCTCAGGGTGCAACAGGTGCCACAGGTCCTACCGGTCCTACTGGTCCGACCGGTCCTTCCAACGGTATAACGGGTCCAACAGGTCCAACAGGTCCAATCGGTGTTACAGGCCCAATCGGCCCAACCGGTCCTCAGGGTAATACCGGAGCTGACGGTATGAACGGAGCTATGGGACCCACCGGTCCTACAGGCCCTACCGGTGCCAATGGTATCAATGGAACAAACGGAGCAATGGGTCCAACAGGTCCGACAGGTGCTACAGGCACAACAGGTGCGACGGGTGCCACCGGTGTTACAGGTCCTACAGGCGCAACAGGTGCTGACGGTACAAACGGAGCTATGGGACCCACCGGTCCTACAGGTGCTCCCGGTCAGAATGGTGCAATGGGACCCACCGGTCCGACGGGTGCTAATGGTGCCGCAGGCGCAACCGGTCCTACCGGTCCGACGGGTGCTAACGGTGCTGCAGGCGCAACCGGTCCTACCGGTCCTACTGGTCCTACGGGTGCTAACGGTGTCGCAGGTGCTACAGGTCCTACAGGTCCGACGGGTGCTGCCGGTGCCGCAGGTGCTACAGGTCCGACAGGTGCTAACGGTGCCGCTGGTGCTACAGGTCCTACCGGTCCGACGGGTGCTGCCGGTGCCGCTGGCGCTACAGGTCCTACAGGTCCGACAGGTGCTACCGGTGCCGCAGGTGCTACAGGTCCTACAGGTCCGACGGGTGCTACCGGCCCTGAAGACGGCTTAGCAGCATTCGGAGGAAAATACAACACAACACCTCAGACATTGAATCTGACTTTGGGCGGTACAACTCAGATTCCGCTTCCAACAGCAATGCCTGCAGAAGATGTAACCTATGCAACAGCAAACAGCTTAACAATAACCGAAGCAGGTGTATACGAGGTAAACTATTTCAGTAACTTATCTGCTGCATTAGGAACAACAGTAACAATGGCCGTTCGTCAAAACGCAACCAACATCCCGAGCACAGTAATTTCAAGGCTTCTTTCAGTTGGTGTAAGCTCTATTTACAGCGGTAGCGTTATTGTAAGCCTGAATGCCGGTGATGTAATTGATATGGCAATTTCTGCTTTGCTGGCAGTTGGTGTAACATTGGGCACAGGTGTAAGTGCAACACTTACAGTTAAAAAATTAAACTGAAAATTTGCAATCAATAATAAAACATTAATTAAGTTAAAAAAAGCCGCCATAAGGCGGCTTAAACTTTACATATTTTTTCAAAAGCAATGCATAATATCCTTATAGATCAAAAATAAGGAACGGAATAAATATGCAAATCAATAAAGATAATATAAATGAAAAAGTTTTTAACAGCAAAACGCCCTTCATTCTTGATTTCTATTCTGATTTTTGTATGCCCTGCAAAATGCTTTCACCTGTAATGGATGAAATTGCACAGGAATATAAAGACACAGTTCAAATCGGAAAAGTTAATACAGATCATGAAAAATCGCTTGCCGCCGAATACGGGATAATGGCTGTTCCAACCCTTGTATATATTAAAAGCGGAAAAGAAGTTGACCGCACTGTAGGCGTGATTTCAAAAGAAGAAATCATAAGCAGAATAAAAGGTTAACACTATGTATGACGTTTTAATTATAGGTGCAGGCCCTGCAGGACTATCAGCCGCCGTGTATTTAAAAAGGGCTATGCTGTCTGTAGCAATTATTGAAAAGCAACCACTTTCGGGAGGGCAGATTTTAACCTCCTATAACATAGAAAACTATCTTGGTTTCACACAGATAAGCGGCACTGAACTGGCTGAAAAATTCAAAAAGCACGCTGAAGCAGCAGGTGCCTGTTTCATATTCGGCGAGGTATTAAAAATCAATAAAAATTCGGTTGAATTGCATAACGGAAAAACAATTTCTGCAAAAGCCATCATTATTGCTTCCGGAGCGAGCCACAGACATCTTGGTATAAAGGGCGAAAAGGAATTTATCGGAAAAGGCATTTCCTATTGTGCCACGTGTGACGGTGCCTTCTTTGCAGATAAAAGCGTTGCCGTTATCGGCGGCGGAGATGCTGCACTTGAGAATGCACTGTATCTCAGCAATATCTGCAAAAGGGTTACACTGATTCACCGCAGAAAAAGGCTGCGTGCAGCAGAAATTCTTGCTGAAAGATTTTTTTCAAAGCCAAACACAGAATTTATACCCAATGATGAAGCCAAAGAATTTTGCGGAGATAAAAAACTGACAAATATTATTCTGAAAAGCGGTAAAACACTTGCAGCTGACGGAGCTTTTATTGCAATCGGCCAATCACCGCAGACTAAATTCATTTCTAAGGATATAAAAACAAATGTTAACGGCTATATCATAACTGATAATGACTGCATAACCTCAGAAGACGGTATATTCGCAATAGGTGATGTCAGGGAAAAAACCTGCCGTCAGATTATAACCGCTGCCGCAGATGGCGCTGTTGTTTCACAAAGTGTTTTAAATTATATAAATAGTTTATAGCAAAACAAGGTTCTGATTTACTCACCGCAAATCAGAACCTTGTTAGTCTTATTTAATAACGAATAAAAAATCCGAAAGCGTCACCGACAATGGTGAGTTTCGGATTTTTATCTTTTGGTGGAGATGGCGGTAGTCGAAACCGCGTCCTGAAACATATCCTCAGGGCTTTCTACGTGTGTAGTTTGTTATTTAAGGATTCCCCTCACAAAACGGCGGCAAACAGCCTTTTTACTACGGTAGGCTCTGATACCTGACAGAAGCCGAGCCGCTCTTCTGTTCATGTTCGCCACTAAGTCGACGCCTTATTCCATTCCGTGGCACTCACGGATAAGACGAAAGCTGCATTAGGCAGCTAAAGCTACTGATTTATTATTGTCAGTTAATTTTAAAGTGTTACTTTTAAAGCGGTGCAACTCCGCTACACGCTTACCAAGATTCCCTGCCCCAGTCGAAATCCTTTCATCCCCATATTCATATCAATAGCGTTCCTTGAATTCACGCTCTATCATACGCCGGGCATCACGCTTTGCGGCAACCTCACGCTTATCGTGAAGCTTTTTACCCTTGCAAAGCCCTATTTCAAGCTTTGCCCTGCCGTTCTTCAGATAAAGCTGCAGCGGAACAATACTTAAACCCTGCTGCTGGCTTTGACCGAACAGCTTCATAATTTCCCTTTTATGCAGCAGCAAACGCTTTTTTCGCATGGGATCGCGGTTAAAAATATTGCCCTGCTCATAGGGTGAAACGTGCATACCGATTGCAAACATCTCACCGTCATCAACACTGCAGAAGGAATCCTTCAGGTTCACTCTGCCGTTTCTGATAGATTTAATTTCCGTGCCGTAAAGCTCAATTCCTGCTTCATAGGTATCAAGAACAAAATAATCGTGATAGGCCTTTTTGTTTCTTGCAATTACCTGCTGAATTTCACTGTTTCCCAAGCCTACCCACTCCTATCTTATATTTTATATAAGGCTTCTGCCCTCAATTGCTCTGGAAAGTGTAACCTCGTCTGCATATTCAAGGTCTGCCCCTACGGGAACACCGTATGCAAGCCTTGAAACCGTAATACCCATTGGCTTCAGCAGTCTGCTGATATACATTGCAGTTGCTTCACCCTCAACGGTTGGATTTGTTGCCATGATTACCTCTTCAACAACACCATCCGAAAGGCGGGCAATAAGCTCCTTTATACGTATCTGGTCAGGTCCGATGTTATCCATTGGTGAAATTGCACCGTGCAGAACGTGGTATGTTCCCTTATACTCGTGTGTACGCTCAATTGCTGCAACATCACGCGGGTCTTCAACAACGCAAATAACGCTTTTATCCCTGCTTTCACTCTTACATATAGGGCAAAGCTCATCATCTGCCAAATCACAGCAGATTTTGCACTGCTTGATTTTAGTATGTGCATCCGTTATTGCATTCGCAAAGGCATTAGCCTCTTCACTGCTTAAACCAAGCACATAAAATGCCATTCTCTGAGCAGTTTTATGACCTATGCCCTGCATTCTCTCAAACTGATCTATTAAATTCTGAAGAGGTGCTAAATTATAAGCCATAATTGCTCCTTAAGTTCTTTTTAAAGTCCCGGAATATTCATTCCGCCTGTTACTGAAGAAAGCTCACGCTCTGATTCCTCTTCTATCTGGCGCATTGCTTCATTCAGCGCTGCAACAAGCATATCCTCAAGCATTTCAACATCCTCAGGGTCAACAACCTCAGGATTAATTCCTATTGCCTTAACCTCATGCTTGCCTGTAACGGTAACCTCAACCATGCCGCCGCCTGATGAAACAACATATTCCTTTTCAGCAAGCTCTGCCTGCTTTCTTTCAATATCCTCCTGCATCTTCTGCGCCTGCCTGAGCATATTCTGCATATTTTTCGGGCCGCCGCCCATTCCCTGTGGAAGTCTTGCTTTCATAAAAGTTTGCTCCTTTATTTTAAATTTTATTCAATCTTCATATCTATATGGCCCTGTGCCATAGAAATCAAATCCTCAAGAGGATCCCTCTTTGGTAAATCATCTTCCTTTTTTTTGAAAAGACCAAGCTTGAACTGCTGACCCGTAACCTCAAACAACGCCTGCTTGATTGCCTTTGAATGAGTCGGAATTTTTATAAACTGCCTTAAAACAGGATTCTGGCTGTCTATCAGGAAGAATTCATCCCTTATATATCCCCTTGCACCATTTAAAACACCATACAGTGCAATGTCTGATTTATAAATAGCCTCCATAAAATCTGCCCACTGTGTAAATTCAGTCTGAGCGGAGGAGGTTGCTTCCGTTCTCTGCACAGGTACGGACATTGGCTGTTCAGATTCCTTAGTTGGTTCCTGATGAACAGGAGGTAATTCCTCGGCAGGCTTTTCTATATCAACACTTTTTTCCTGAATCGGAACCGGAATATCATTACGAGCTGCCTGCTGCTTTTCAGACTGTTCCTCTTTAACAACCGTTTTAACCGGCTTAGCAACCGAAACACTTATACCGTTTTTAACGGCATTTTCAAGCGCGGAAATTCTGTCCAGCAAAGCATCTGTTGATGCTTCAAGCTTTGGCTGACAGAGCTTGATAAAGCTCATTTCCATTTCAATTCTTGAATTTGCCCCGCCCTTAATAACCGTTAATGTATTCTGAAACAAATCAAGCGCAAAGATAATTTTTGCAAATGTGAAATTTTCGGCACTTGAAACAATCGTGTTGTATTCATCATCTGTGCAGATAATCAATTCTCTGCTTTTATTAACTGTTTTAACAATAAGAAAATTTCTGAAATGATTTATCATTTCAACACAAAGGCGTTCCATATCATAGCTGTTCTGATGAAGCCTGCTGATAATATTAAGGGCATCACCGCTGTTCTGATGACAAAGGGCATCCGAAAGCTCATAAAGGGCTTCCCTTCCTGCAATACCTGCAACCTCTGAAACAAGCTTGGAATCAATGCTTTTGCTTCTGCCTGCGCACTGATCAAGAATTGAAAGTGCATCACGCATACCGCCGTCTGCAATTCGGGAAATCAGCACAGCCGCATCATCATCAAGCTGCATATTTTCACAGCCTGCTACCTGCTTTAATCTTACTGCCATTGTTTCAGGCTGAATACGCTTGAAATCAAAACGCTGGCACCGTGAAAGAATCGTTGCAGGAAGCTTGTGTACCTCTGTTGTTGCAAGAATAAATATAACGTGTGCAGGCGGCTCTTCAAGTGTTTTTAGAAGAGCATTAAAAGCACCTGTTGAAAGCATATGCACCTCGTCTATAATATAAACACGATATTTACCTCTTAACGGTGTGTAGTTAGCCTCTTCCCTTAAATCACGGATATTATCTACACCGTTGTTTGAGGCGGCATCTATTTCAACAACATCATAAATTGTGCCTGCATCAAGCCCTTTGCACACTTCACATTCGTTGCATGGCTCGCCGTTTTCATTATGTTCACAGTTAACCGCCTTGGCAAGAATTTTTGCACAGCTTGTTTTTCCTGTGCCTCTTGAGCCTGTAAAAAGATAAGCGTGGGAAATTCTGTTTTCTTTAATTTCATTAATAAGTGTGGACGTAACGTGATCCTGCCCATAGACATCGGAAAATACCTTAGGACGATACTTACGATATAAAACCTGATACAAAATTCCCACCTCTTTGCACAAAAAACACGGCTGCATTCTTAACGTAACGTACAGACTTGTCTGCGGCGCACAGAATAATCCACTTATTGCTGCTCGGTTCCCCGCCTGACAAGGTTCGTAGCATCCCGTCGCACAGGGCCCATACGCTACGCTAAAAATGCAACCGCTTATAAATTAACTTTAACAAAAGTATTATAAACTATTTTTACTCTGAAATCAACACTTTTTCTATTTCGGCAAAATAGATTGTATGCATATCATGATCACTATACCATTTCTGCATAATATCCTCATCAATAAAACTGCTTTCATCAAGAAGCCGGCTTGCCATTTTCCTGCATATAAGCACAAGCTTTGCCTGCTCAAAATACGGTGCATTTTCATCATAAACAGCAGCAAGCCCTGTTTCCTTTATCTTATCAAAATCTCTTCCGCTTTTGGAACCGCAGAATTTAAGTGCATCCTTTTCGGTATCATTAAAAAAGCAAAGTGAAAAATATTTTTCATTATCAATAAGCCTTTTTGTGTATCTGCTTTCACGAACATAAACGGTTGCCGTATCCTTGCCCCAAAGCTCGCCTATACCGCCCCATGATACGGTCATGGGATTGCAGCCTTCGCCGTCCTTTGCCGTAAGCAATGCCCAATCATTTGCAATAAGCTTTACAACGCTTTCTTTTATATCTCTTACATTAATTTCTTTCATTACGAACACCTCTGTAATATTATATTAAAACAATTTCAAAAAATCAACCAAAAAGCAAAGGCCACGAATATTATTCCGTGACCCTTTTATTCATTACCAGCTTCCGCCGCCGCCACCGCCTGAGCCGCCGCCTGAGAAGCCACCGCCGCCACCGGAGAATCCGCCAGAAGATGAGCTCTGAGGTGATGAAGACATCGCCTGCGTTGCACTGCTCATTGTATTGTGCATAAAGCTCCAGAAAAGCATTCGGTCAAACATGGAACCGCCATACCACTGAGGAGGTTCAAGCTCAATACCTTCAAAATTCTTTGTCCATGCATCTGAAACACCAAGCACATATGCATAGGGGAGAATATCATAATAATATTCGGGATTTTCATAGACAAGGGCCTCAAGACGTTCCTTTTCTGCTGTTTCAAGGAATTTTTTAAAGCCTGTTATCTTCTGCAGCATTTCGTGCCCCTTTTCCGTTCTTCTTCTGATAAAACACGAAAAAACAAGTGAAATAATTGCAACAGCTATACCTATTGCAGTTGCTATGTTTTTTTCACTGCCGCCGATTGTATTCATATTAATAAGCACTGCAGCCGCACCGCTTAACACAGAAATAATCCAACCTAAAACAACCAGATTAAGCGATTTTGAATCAAATACCTTTTTCTTGTTTTCAGATGAGTTAATCCGTGTTTGAATTGAATTGATTGTTGTATAGAACTTATTTTCCAAATCCTTCTTGTAAACACGGGTTCTGCCGTTTTTGAAAAGACCGTTAAAGAACAGTCTTTTATATTCATCATTGCCGCTGTACGGCTTTATATATTCTATCACAAACTGGCTTTTCCTGCTGAATCTTGAATCTGTTTTGAATTCATTGATTTTTATATAGCCCTCATTGGCAAGCTCAATCATAAGCGGAATAACATCCTGATTTGTTGTCATTCCTTTAAACCAATAAGCAACCTCAAGACTGTTCATACCTTCAGGCGGGTAGAATTCAACCACCTCGACAACCTTTTTATCCCTGCCGAATTTAATCCACAGAACCAAAACAATCAGAAATGCCAAGACGGGAACTGCAACCATTGCGGCAAGCCTTGCATAATATGCAGCAAGATTGAAATAAAAATAATCCTCAGGAAGTTCCAGCCTTACTGTCAGGGCTTCATGCATAGACAATTCCTCTGTAACTCTGCCGCTGATTTCATTTCCTGTTACAGTGTATTCCACATTTTCCGTACCGACTGCACCATAAGCACCTGTTGAAAAGCCAAGCTTGCTGCTGTCAAACTCCTTGGGCATCGTAATTGAAAATGTTATACCGTCAATATAAGTATCCCAATCTGTACCGATAAGGTTAAAATAGAGCTCATCATAACCTTCCCCTATATCCTTACCCATAACATATGAATAAGAAACAGTATAATTATGTTTCCCTAAAACAGTTTTTTCCTCATCACCAATCTGGATAACATAGTAATTGCCGTCCGTATAAGCATCATGCGTGTCACTTACAGAAAGATTTTTAACCTTTGCATGTGTTGTTCCGATTGAGCCGTCTGCACGTTCAACATAATTTACAAGCGGTATTTTTCTGAATAGTCCGTGCTTCTGCTGATTGAAATATGCAGAAATATTTTCTGTTATTTCAAGTGTGTTATTTTCAAGCACATTCATTTTTATATCATAGCTTTCAATGTAATAATCACTGTATGGATGCCGTACACTATTTCCGTAATACGGAATATCAACAGCAAACGCAGTCACTGCCGAAGCCGATAAAAGCACAAGAATCAGTAAAAAAAGAAATGATTTTTTTATTAATTTCATTAAAATTCCACCTTTACAGCTTCTCTTTCAGCTTCATTTTCAACAGCAAACATCTGCTTTTTAGTGAACTTGAACATAGAAGCAATTATGCTTGATGGGAACATCTGCACCTTATTGTTATAATTTCTTACAACCGCATTGTAATACTTCCTTGCATTTGCTATATCATCCTCAGTTCTGTTGAGTTGATTCTGAAGATTCATAAAGTTTTCATTTGCCTTTAAATCAGGATAACGCTCAACAACAACATTGATGCTTGAAAGTCCTTTTGCAAGCTCTTTATTCACCTCAATTTTTTCATCATCAGATAAATCCTGATACCTGCCGTTTCTTGCCGCTATAACCTTTTCAAGTGTTTCAGCTTCATGCTTTGCATAGCCTTTAACGGCAGCAACAAGATTCGGAATTAAATCCCAGCGTTTTTTAAGATAAACATCCATAGTAGCAAACGCCTCTTCAACAGAGTTTCTTTTTCTGATAAGAGAATTGTAGGTTGATGCGATATAAAGCAAAGCAAGCACTATAAGTGCAGCAATAACGATAATCGCAATAATTTTTCCATCCATAATCATTTTCCTTTCATTACAAATATTTTCTTATATATTCTATCATATATTATGTGAATAAACAATAAAATCCGCACAAAAAAGAGCGAACCCTGTTCGCTCTTAAAAACCATTTATACACCTGAATATGCATTGAAGCCGCCGTCAACAGCTATGCTTGTGCCGGTGATAAATCCACTGTATGCTTCATCACAAAGGAAAAGAAGTGTTCCGTCAAGCTCTTCCGGCTCACCGAAACGGTTCATCGGAGTTGCAGCAAGAATTTTGCCTGTGCGCTCTGTAGGTGAGCCATCCTCATTCCAGAGAAGTGCCGCATTCTGCTTTGTTGAAAAGAATCCCGGTGCAATTGCATTAACACGGATTCCCATAGGTGCAAAATGCACAGCCATCCATTCAGTGAAATTCTTTACTGCCGCTTTTGCTGCCGAATAAGCAGGAATTCTTGTAAGCGGGCGGTAAGCATTCATTGAGGTAACCATAACTATACAAGCATTATCCTTTTCCACCATATCACGTGCAAACACCTGAGTAGGAATAAGGGTGCCAAGGAAGTTAAGATTGAATACAAAGCTTATTCCGTCAGGATCAAGATCAAAAAATGTTTTAATATTTTCATCCTTCTGAACAAGATCTATCTGTTCCAGCGTATCCTTAGTTGTTGTGCCCTTAGGATTATTGCCGCCCGCACCGTTTAAAAGAATATCACAGGTGCCGAGCTTTTCAGCAATAACATCTCTTGCCTTCTGCATAGATTCAAGATTAAGCACATTGCAGCCAACAGCAATTGCCTCGCCGCCATCTGCAATAATTTCATCAGCACATTTCTGCGCGGCTTCTTCATTCAAATCAAGAATTGCAACTCTGCATCCCTGCTTGGCAAGAGTTTTTGCAAATGCACCGCAAATTACTCCGCCGCCGCCTGTTACAACTGCAACTCTGCCTTTTAAATTTTCATGAGTCATTTTATCTTTCCTTTCTGCTTTTCTCAACCGCTTCCCACAAGCCGTTAAGATAGCTCACGCCCAATGCTCTGTCATAAAGTCCGTAGCCGGGTCTTGCAACCTCACCCCAGATCATTCTTCCGTGGTCGGGACGGATGTATCCGTCAAAGCCTGCTTCCTGCAGGGCCTTAACAATTTCATACATATCAAGTGAACCTGCGTTGCTTTCGTGAGAGGTTTCGTTAAACCACTGATTGTTTATTGAAACATTGCGAAGATGTGCAAAATAAATTCTTTCACCGATTACAGGATCTTTGATCATATCAACAAGATCATTCTTAGGGCTGGCACCGAGTGAGCCTGTGCAAAGCGTTATACCGTTATATTTATTCGGCACCATTGTCAAAAGCTTTTTAATGGCTTCTTTTCCTGTAATGATGCGCGGAAGACCGAAAATCCCCCAAGGCGGATCATCGGGATGTATTGCCATTTTAATATCACATTCCTCACAAACGGGCATAATTGCTTCAAGAAAATATTTTAAATTTGCCCATAAATCATCGGCTGTTACATCCTTGTATTTTTCAAAAAGCTCTTTAATCTCGCCCATTCTTTCGCTTTCCCAGCCGGGCATTGCATAGCCGTTTGAGTTGTCATCAATTTCACGGAACATATCCTCAGGAGATTTGCCCTCAACCTGCTTACCATCATAACAAAGGCAGGTTGAGCCGTCAGGAAGCGGCATATAAAGGTCTGTTCTGGTCCAGTCAAACACAGGCATAAAATTGTAGCAAATACATTTAACACCTACTTTTGCAAGATTTCTGATAGATGTTTTATAGTTTTCAATCAGCTTATCTCTTGTTGGAAGACCTATTTTAATATCTTCATGAACATTAACACTTTCTATACATTCCATAGAAAGACCTGCAGCAGTAATTTCATCATACATTTTCTGCACTCTGTCCAAGGTCCACGCTTCACCTGCCGGAAGATCGTGAAGTGCAGGCACAACACCGACTACATTTGGAATTTGTTTGATTTGCTTAAGGCTGACGGTATCCAGCTCCTTGCCAAACCAACGAAAAGTCATCTGCATAGATTATACCTCCTTTAATTTTGCCCTATTTTATCATATATTATTGCCTGTTTCAAGATTTATTCTTCATCATTAAATAAAATTTCTGTTTCTTCTCCTATATCCTGAATATAACTGTAGCGTCCTGTAATAACGCAGTCATTTTCATTAATTTCAACATTTATATTCTCCGTAAGTATTTCACAATTTTTCAATTCCTGTTCCTTCTTTTTTTCAAGCTCTGATTTTGCAAGCTCTTCAAGCGCTTCATCACTGAGAATATCCGTTTCGGTATTATAATAATCCGCTGTTTGCGTTATTATGCCAAACGGCAAACGGTAGGAATTAATAACAAGATATGTTTTATTAATGCTTATTTCCGCATCTTCTCCGTCTTTTTTTATAAAAAGCGGTATTTCCATTCCGAAAATCGAAAGTGATTTATATTCTCTGCTGTAAGTATAATCTTTCCTGTTCTGCTTTCTGTTTATGTTCATTGAAATCTCGCTGCTTACCTGTGCAAACACATTTCCGTGAGCGTGGGCATAATGGTTTTTCTTATCAACCTCACTTTCGCGTACACCCGAAATCAGCAAATCCCCTTCGGTTACAGCGTCACCCTCTTTAATCTCTGCCCAGCCGCCGAGAGTGATAACCCGAACAATAACACCGTCCTTCTTTGCTTTTACATTTGTAATGTTGTTGTCTGTAATTTCAGGCTTTGCAACTGTTTCATTTATTTCTACAGAAGCCGTTGATCCAATCTTGTTAATTGAAATCCACGCAACATCCTCAAAATCAGACATAATAGACGTTTCAAGTCCTTCCTTATCCGTATCTGACCAGCGGGTTCCGATTTTAAAACCGTTTTTAGCAAGGTAATCAACTATTTTAACCTCGGTAACCCTGTTATTTCCCGTTACCGTAATATTCCATACAAAGCCGCCCATAAAGGATATGAAGAAAACAAGATAAACAATTCCAGCAAAAAAGCCCCATCTGTTATGAATCGGAGAAAAAATGAACGGAAAACCCTTTTTTTTATATATTTTTACTGTTCCGCCATGAGAGAATGCAATTCTGTGAAGCAATTTATATGTTTTTATTCTTGTATCGGCTGTAAGGTCATCTCCGTTCAGACATATATTTTTTAAATCCACACCCGAATTATAACAATCATTTATAAAATCCTCTTTAAAGCCACCGCTGTATCTGAATTTTACATATCCTAAAAACCATCTGAATAATCTAATCAGCATCCGAAAACTCCAAACTCAGAATAATTCCCTGCACAATTGCACCCTGAGGTGTAAAAGAATTTATATGCAAATCTTCACCGTGAAATGTAACGGCACGTTTTCCTATATTCAGCTTTATCCTGTCTGATGAATATTCCATAATAGACTTCAACCCGTCAACTACACATTCAAAATTTCCTATAACCTCCAAATGCGGCTCCCCCGTATAATATTCTATAGGAAAATCCGTCAGTCCTTTTAAAGATATTTTTTTCATAAAATCACCATTAATTTATATGAATTATATAGGTGGTATTATGAGAATTAAAAAAGAGAGCATAAATCTGGTTATTCTTCTTTTGATTGCTGTTTTGCTTATTGCATTTTCGGCAGAAGCAAAAAACGGAGCACTTCACGGTATTTCAATGGCAACAGAGGTTGTCGTTCCGGGTCTGCTCCCTCTTCTGATTATTTTTAACCTTATTTCAAAATCAGAAATTGGAAATGCCATACAGAATATTTTGGCACCGTTTACAGAAAGGGTGCTTCGTCTGCCGCGAACGGCAGGCACTGCAATTGCATTCGGATTAACGGGTGGATACCCGATGGGTGCACTGCTGACTGAAGAACTGTATTTAAACGATGATATAGACTGTGAAACCGCAAAACGGCTTTTAAGATTTAATGTGAACGGCGGAGCAGCATTTATAATAACAGCTACCGGAGCTATCATTCTGAAAAATGAAACGGCAGGAATTATTCTTTTTGCTTCAACAACTCTGGCTGCATTGATAATTGCCTTTTGTTCCTCTTTCAGATATAAAAAAATTGAAAACTCATACCCCAGCTATTCTTCCGTTTCCATTGGTGATGCACTGAACAAAAGCACTGAAAGCTCCGTCAGAGCTGCACTTAATATATCTGCATACATAATACTGTTTTCCGCACTAAGTGCAATAGTAAAAATCCCTGCTTTATTATCCCCCATTGTAGAAATCACAGGCGGAATTGTTGACAATTACAGGCTTTTATCCATGCCGCAGATAGCCTTTATGCTTGCTTTTGCCGGTTTTTGCATTCACTTTCAGTTGTTTTCAATTATAAAATGTATAGGAATGCGTTATTTTGATTTTTTCATATGGAGAGTCATTCATGCGATTTTATCATACATCATATGCCTGCTGCTTTTAAAAGTCTTTCCAACCGAAATTCCGGTGTTTTCAAACTCTGCTCAAAGTGTTGTTGTGCCGTTCAGTGTTAATTTAACATTATCTGTTCTTATGATTTTGGGATGTGCAGTTATTGTTCTTGATATAGAGAGCAAAAAGCGAAAATGCTGATTAAAGCTTTATGGGTAAAATTTACAAAAAACTTCCAATATTTTGTATAGTTAAAACAAATTTTTTTCGCTTTTAATATAGATTTATATACAATTTTTCTGTATAATGTAATGAGTACGTAATAAGACGTATAATACAAAAAGAAGAGGGATTAATATGGAAACTCTTGCATTTGAGGGTACTCCTGAACAGGAAAAGGAGTTGAAGGCAGTTTTCAAAAAATATGAAAATGTGCCCGGTCGCCTTATGCCTGTGCTTCAGGATGCTCAAGATATTTATGGGTATCTTCCCATTGAAGTTCAGAGAATGATTGCAGACGCACTTGAAATTTCACTTTCAGAGGTTTACGGTGTTGCAACATTCTACAGTCAGTTCAGCCTTACTCCAAAGGGTCAGCATCGCATTTCTGTATGCCTTGGCACAGCTTGCTATGTTAAGGGTGCAGATAAGGTGCTTGAAGAAATTGAAACTCAGCTCGGAATTAAAGCCGGCGAATGCACCGCTGACAGAAAATTCAGCATAGACACCTGCCGCTGTGTAGGTGCATGCGGACTTGCCCCTGTTATTATGATTGATGATAAGGTTTACGGCAAGGTAACTCCTGATCAGGTTGCAGAAATCCTTGAGGAATACAAGGACAGCGAAGTTGGAGAGGAAGAAGGTGCCGAAGTATGACAATAGAACAGCTTAAAAAAATCAAAGAAAAAAATCATGATGTAGTAACAGTAAGAAGGCTGATTGCCGAAGAGGGTGCAAAGCTTTCCGAAAACACTGATTACAGAAAGCAGGTGCTTGTTTGCGGCGGTACAGGCTGTACCTCTTCAAGCTCTATGCTTGTTATTGAGGCACTTGAAAAGGAACTTAAAGAAAAAGGACTTGATGATATTCTTGTTATCAAAACAGGCTGCTTCGGTCTTTGTGCTTTAGGTCCTATTATGATTGTTTACCCCGAAGGCTCTTTCTACAGCCAGGTTACTGCTGCAGAGGTGCCTGAAATTGTTGCAGGTCATCTTGTTCCCGGCGGCGAGCCTGTTAAAAAATATCTTTATTCGGAAACAGTTCATGAAGATGGCTCCACCATTCCGCTTTCCGAAACGGCATTTTATAAAAAACAGATGAGAATCACACTCCGCAACTGCGGCGTGATTGACCCTGAAAACATAGAAGAGGCAATTGCTTCCGATGCTTACTTTGCACTTGCTAAGGTACTTACTACAATGACTCCTCAGGATGTTATTGATGAACTTCTTGCCGCAGGTCTTCGCGGAAGAGGCGGTGCAGGATTCCCTACAGGTCGTAAATGGGCATTTGCCATGGCTCAGGAAAACGACACCAAATATGTTTGCTGCAATGCAGACGAAGGCGACCCCGGTGCATTTATGGACCGTTCGGTTCTTGAGGGTGATCCGCACTCTGTTATTGAAGCTATGGCTATTGCCGGCTATACAATCGGTTCCAGTCAGGGCTATGTTTATGTTCGTGCAGAATACCCCATTGCTGTTGAAAGACTCAACATCGCTATTGAGCAGGCAAGAGAATACGGTCTTCTCGGCAAAAACATTTTAGGCACGGATTTCAGCTTTGATATTGATATTCGTCTTGGTGCAGGTGCATTTGTATGCGGAGAGGAAACTGCTCTTATGACCTCTATTGAAGGTCACAGAGGTGAGCCTCGTCCGCGTCCTCCGTTCCCTGCAATCAAGGGTCTTTTCGGCAAGCCGACCATTCTTAACAATGTTGAAACATATGCAAATATTAACCCGATTATCCTTAAGGGCTCTGAATGGTATTCATCCATCGGAACTGACGGCTCAAAGGGTACTAAGGTGTTCGCGCTCGGCGGTAAAATCAACAACGTCGGTCTTGTTGAGGTTCCTATGGGAACAACAATCCGTGAAATCGTTGAGGAAATCGGCGGCGGTATTCCTAACGGAAAGAAATTCAAGGCAGCACAGACAGGCGGTCCTTCAGGCGGCTGTATCAGTGCCGAATATCTCGATGTCCCTATTGACTATGATAACCTTATCCAGATTGGCTCAATGATGGGCTCCGGCGGTATGATTATTCTTGATGAAGATACCTGTATGGTTGACATTTCGAAATTCTATCTTGAATTCACCGTTGATGAAAGCTGCGGTAAATGTACTCCATGCCGTATCGGCACAAAAAAGCTGCTTGACTATCTCACCAAGATAACAGAGGGCAAGGGAGAAATTGAAGATCTTGATAAAATCCAGGAGCTTGCAAACCATATGAAATGCTCCTCTCTTTGTGCACTCGGCCAGACTGCTGCCAACCCGATTCTTTCAACAATGAATGCTTTCGGCGATGAATACCTTTCTCATATTAAAGACAAAAAATGCCCTGCAGGTGTTTGTAAGGCACTCTTATCCTTTACTATTGAGCCTGATAAGTGCCGCGGCTGTACGCTTTGTGCTCGTAACTGCCCTGTTAACGCAATCAGCGGTAAGGTTAAAGAGCCTCACGTTATTGATCCTGATAAGTGCATTAAGTGCGGACTTTGTGTAAGCAACTGTCACTTTAATGCAATTGTTAAGAAATAAGGAGGGGAATCATAATGGTAAATCTTAAAATTAACGGTATTCCCGTTCAGGCAGAGGAAGGCACAACTATTATTGAAGCTGCAAGACACGCACATATTGATATTCCTTCTCTTTGCTATCTTAAAGATATAAACTGCATCGGCTCCTGCCGTGTATGTGTAGTTGAGGTTAAGGGTGCAAGAGGTCTTGTTGCCGCTTGTGTTTACCCTGTTGCCGAAGGTCTTGAGGTATGGACAAACACGCCTCAGGTTCGCCAGTCAAGAAGAACAACTCTGGAACTTCTGCTTTCAGAGCATCATAAAAAATGTCTTTCCTGTGTTCGTTCAAGCAGATGCGAGCTTCAGAAGCTCTGTAAGGACTACGGTGTTGATGAGGATCGCTTCCCATCTACCGATGCACTTCAGGAGTTTGACAGAACATCTCCTTACATTGTAAGAGATAACAATAAATGTATTCACTGTATGAGATGCGTTTCAGCCTGCAATAATCAGGGCATCGGCGTTATCGGTCCTCGTAAGAGAGGCTTCAATAAAACCATAGGCTGTGCATTTGATATGCCGCTTGATGCCTGTGCATGCGTTGGCTGCGGTCAGTGCGTTGTTTCCTGCCCTGTAGGTGCACTTTATGAAAGCAACCAGATTTCAGATGTATGGGCTAATATCGGTGATCCAAACAAGAAGGTTGTATTCTTCACTGCTCCTGCAGTTCGTGCAACTCTTGGTGAGGAATTTGATATGCCTATCGGCACAAATGTTGAGAAAAAGCTTGCAGGTGCTATCAGAAGACTTGGTGCAGACGCTGCATTTGATATGGATGTTACTGCTGACCTTACAATTCTTGAAGAAGCCGCAGAGCTTGTAGACAGAATCAAAACCAATAAACCTCTTCCGATGTTCACCTCATGCTGCCCCGGATGGGTTAAGTATGCAGAGCATTATTATCCTGAGCTTCTGCCGCACCTTTCAAGCTGTAAATCTCCGCAGCAGATGTTCGGCGGACTTCTTAAATCTTACTATTGTGAAAAGAACGGAATCAATCCTGATGACTTATATGTTGTATCTGTTATTCCTTGTACTGCAAAGAAGTTTGAGGTTACAAGAGAAGAAATGGCAGGCACAGTTGATGTTGCGCTTACAACACGTGAGCTCGGTCAGATGATTCAGGGGGCAGGTATCAATTTTGAGAGCCTTCCTGATGAAGAATTCGATTCTCCTTTCGGTACTGCCTCAGGTGCGGGTGCTATCTTCGGTGCAACCGGCGGTGTTATGGAGGCTGCACTTCGTACTGCTGCTTATATGCTTGACGGTGAATTCACTGCTACTGATTTTGTTGAGGTAAGAGGAATTGAGGGTATCCGTGAGGCTACTTATAATGTTGCAGGTATGGATGTTAAGGTTGCCGTAACAAGCGGTCTTAAAAATGCTGCTAAGCTTTGCGATATGGTTAAGAGCGGTGAGGCTCCTTACCAGTTTATTGAAATTATGGCATGCCCCGGCGGCTGTATTAACGGCGGCGGACAGCCGATTCAGAAGGATGCTACAAGAAACACTGTTGATATTAAGGGACTTCGTGCCAAGGCACTTTATGACCTTGATGCTTCAATGGAGCTTCGTAAGTCTCACGAATCACCTGTTATCAAAATGCTTTATGATGAATACTTCGGTAAGCCGAACAGCAAAAAAGCACACCACATTCTTCATACAACATACACGGAAAGAAGCAAGTACTAATTAAACATAATAAACCCCGATGCATTCTGCATCGGGGTTTTATTTTATGCAAAAAAACAGACCGATGTTATCATCGGTCCTACGAATAAAGCTTTTATAAAATATCACAAATTTCAGTTAAGCTGTTAACTGTATAATCAGCATATTCCAATTCATCCTGTGGATTGGAATATACCGCAAAGCCCTGCTTTACCCATATTGTTTTCAAGCCCACTTTGTTTGCAGGTACAATATCGTTATCAAGTCTGTCACCAACCATAACCGCATTATGCGGTTTGCAATCCGCTTTTTGCAGTGCTGTTCTGAATATTTGTAAATCAGGCTTTGCAATTCCCTCTTCCGCCGAAGAAACAACAACATCAAAATACTGTAATATCTGCCATTTTTCAAGACGACTTTGAGTCCCCAACAACTGATTTGCAATAATTCCGAGCTTATAGCCCTTATTATAAAGCGTGCTCAAAACGGATTTTGTATCTGCATAGAGTATTTCAAGCTCTTTATGCCATTCGGGCAAATCTAAATTGTAAAACTGAACCGCCTCGTGATCTCCCTTTTTATTCTGCTTAGAAAATTCAATAACCTTTGCTGCAAATTCTTCATACGTAATATCCGTATTTTCTATTGCTTCACTATAACGCTTTTTATAGCATTCCATTTCGTCAACAAGCGTTGAACCAATATCAAAAAATATCCATTCAATATTTTCAGGCATATGATATTCTCCATATTTTATTCAAAAACTCTTGCTTATCACTTAAACAAAAGCTCTTTTGAGATACCCATAAGTTCTCTCGTATAATATGTTAAAAAGGTAAACAATGAAGAATGACTGCAGGAGGAATGAAAATTAAGACCATTCTTTTCACAGATAAGCTTTGCTCTGTATTCGTGAAATTCATTTGTTACAATAAGAACGTCCGTTGAAAGATTGTTTTGGGCAATAACACTTTTTGAGAAAACTATATTTTCAGTTGTATTGGTCGATTTATTCTCCTGATACAGCCTGCTTTTATCTATTCCCATTTCAACCAACACATTTTCCATACATTGTGCCTCGCTTATATCCTCATCCGAACCCTGCCCGCCGGACAGTACAGCCACGGCATCGGGATTTTCATTCAGATATTCTGCTGCCGTCTTACATCTGTCATACAGATATTTGCTTGGTGTACTTCCGTTAACCTTGCAGCCCAGAACAATAACGGTTTTGGCACCTGCCTCCGTTTTATAATCAGCATACCTTGCCATATTGAATGAAAGCGGTGTAACTATAACTGCCAGAACAACAGCAATAAATATTAAAATACCGTTTCGCCAGCCACCTGATATTTTATCAAAATATAATCCAAACAAAATTAATAATACCGAGCCTGCCATTCCCAAGGCGTTGCCTATATTAAAAATTGCTGCAAAAAGCGGTGCTATATACCATAGAAGAAGTATAACGCCAACAGCTATCAATACGAATTTCAATACCGATTTTCCTTTACCTAACTTTCTCATAAACCTTCCTCACAATCACTGCAAGAACAATAATCAATACAATCATTATATACGGAGTAAAAACTCCCCATCTTGAAAAATCAATTATTCTTGCTATAAATGAGAGGGGAAAAACAGCAAGCACTACCAAAAGAAATACACCTTTTTTGCCTGCAATACTTATGATTTCATTTTTATTATATGAAACACCAAGCCTTGTAACACCTACCGCATACACAAGCCCGCTTGCAACAACGGCTACAAGCGAAACGGCAACAAACATAATTTCCCAATGTGTATAAAACAGTATCGGGAATGCCCATATGCAGTATGTTTCAGTTATCGTGCCAAGCAGGGCAGCAAAAGCACCGAAGAAAAGAGAAATAATATAACCTATTTTAAAGATATTCAAAAGATTATCCTTATTTTCAATTTCCGTAACCTTAATGTCAGCCACTTCTTCCTTGGGCTTTCTTTCACCGGCAAGAAGCTCATCAACCGAAATTTCAAAAGCTGCTGCTATATCGGGAAGAATCGTAATATCAGGATAACCGTCACCATTCTCCCATTTTGATATTGTGCGGTTGCTGACATTCAGAATTTCTGCAAGCGCTGCCTGCGTGTAGCCCTTTTCCTTTCGCAGTGCAGAAATAAATCTGCCTGTTTTCTTTGTATCCATACTGTCACCTCTCACACAAATATTAACCTGCACAGCACTTCCGATTCAATGAACTGCCCTTAGAAAATATCCACGCAGCGTGGAATTCAGACAATTATTCCTTAACAAGTCCTCTTAAAAGTGTAATTTCCCTTGCATAGCCGTCCAGCTCGTTGGGAGTTTCAAGAAACATAGGCAAATTCTTTAAATACTTATTGTTTACTATTCTTTCAAAGGCATCAATGCCGATATAGCCCTCGCCGATTTTTTCGTGTCGGTCCTTATGGGCAGAAATAGGATTTTTACTGTCATTAAGATGAAGTGCCTTTAATCGGTCTATTCCTATAATTTTATCAAACTGTTCAAGAACGCCATCAAGGTTGTTTACAATATCATAGCCTCCCTCATGCACATGGCAGGTATCAAGGCATATACCCATTTTATCCTTGAGCTCTATTCCATCAATAATTCTGCTGAGTTCCTCAAAATTTCTTCCGATTTCAGAGCCCTTGCCTGCCATTGTTTCAAGCAGCACCGTTGTTGTCATATTCTCAAAAAGAACCTCGTTGAGGATTTCACAAATCTGCTGTATGCCAACATCCTCACCCTGACCTATATGTGAGCCCGGATGAAAATTATAAAGCATACCCGGAGTGTATTCCATTCTTGTTAAATCATCCTGAAAGGTTTCAAGTGCAAACCTGCGAACCTCAGGCTTAGCAGAGCAGCAGTTAAGCGTATATGGTGCGTGAGCAAGAATAGTACCAAAGTTAACCTCCTGTGCTTTCTGAAGGAAAGTTTTAATATCCTGCTCATCAATATCCTTTGCCTTGCCGCCTCTTGGATTTCTTGTAAAAAACTGAAAAGTATTCGCACCTATCGAAAGCGCTTCATCAAGCATATGAGTAAAGCCCTTTGATGCACTTAAATGCGCCCCTATAACCATTTTATTACTCCTTAATTAGTCTTTAACTTCTGCGGCAGAACTGAGAATATCCGCCTCTGCCCTTCCGCTCATTATGTATTCAAGCAAATCGGCAACTGCACCTTTATTGCAATGACATGCTTCAAATTTGCATAAGTTATGAATAGGCTTCGGTGCCTGACCTGCACAGGCAGAAAGCCCTACTGTTTTGAGCATATCCCAATCATTATAATAATCACCGATAGCCGCAACATGGCTTTTTTCAATTCCCAGCATATCCGCAAGGTGCATAATCCCAATACCCTTATGCGTTTTTCTTGCCAGCATTTCCATTGACCAGAGTGAGGACGCCATAAAGTTTACACTGTGCCTTACATCCGAACGATCAATCAGACGGCGAAGGGAGTTTATTGTAGGCGGAAAGCCCCAGAAGATAACCTTCATCCAGCCCTCTGTAGGTACATCATCAATACTGGTAACCTCGTAATGATCTTTATCAATAATCATTGTTCCGTTTCCGATAACACCATTTTTAACAATGTATACATAATCATCAAAATAGATGCCAATATCAAGGCTTTTAAAGGTTTCACTGTATTCATTCAATACAGTACGAACAAAATTCTGACCCTCTTTGCCAATAGTTGAACGCCAGATCATTTCTTCTTTTTTGAAATCATATATACCTGCGCCATTTAATACAATTGCAGGCTGATTCGGTGTTATACGATTATAATTTCTTTTAAGACTCGAAGTAATTCTGCCTGATGCGAGAGTAAAGTTTCCGCCGCGCTGTGTAAATTCTTTAATTGCTTCGTAGTTTCTTTTCGGCAGACGTCTGATTTTATTATTAAGTGTGCCGTCTATATCTGAAACTACAAGCCAGTTTTCAAAGGTTTTTTCCATATTTCCACTCCTTTTTTAGTATATAAGAGTATAATTATTTTATCTTATTGTCAAGCTTATTTAATAAATTTATAAAATATTCGGGAAGCTCACTTTCAAATTCAAGCCACTGCCCTGTTCTCGGATGAATGAATCCTATGTGCTTTGCATGCAAACACTGACCGTTTAAACCCTTCTGCACTTTTTTAGGGCCGTAAACCTCATCACCTGCAACAGGATGACCGATATATGCCATATGTACTCTTATCTGATGCGTTCTGCCTGTTTCAAGCCGGCATCTTATGTGGGTGAAATCACCGTACCGCTTTAACACTTCAAAATGGGTAACTGCATTTTTGGAATTTCTGTATGTAACAGCCATTTTTTTACGATCCTTAGGATGCCTGCCTATAGGTTGGTTAACGGTACCGTTATCCTCCCTGATATTTCCGTGAACAACACACTCGTATGCACGTTCAAAGGAATGCTCCTTTATCTGCCTTGCAAGCCCTATATGGGAAAAATCATTCTTTGCCACAATCAGTAAGCCCGAGGTATCCTTGTCTATTCTATGAACAATTCCCGGTCGTATAACACCATTAATTCCGCTCAGCGAATCTCCGCAATGGTAAAGAAGTGCATTAACCAGTGTTCCCTCATAATTACCGACAGCGGGATGCACGACCATTCCTTTCGGCTTGTTGACAACAAGCAAATCCTTATCCTCATAAACAATATCAAGCGGTATGTTCTGCGGCAGTGTTTCAAGCGGTTTAACCTCAGGCACCAAAACTGTTATTTTATCATTTTCTTTACATTTATAATTTTTAGAAATAACTGTGCCGTTAACACATACTCCGCCCTCTTCAATTATTTTTGCGGCAGCAGAGCGTGAAAAACGTTCACATTCTTCGCTTATAAACTTATCAATTCTTGTTCCGCCCTTTTCAGTTGGAACAGTAAAAATAAATGCGTCACGCATTGCCCTTCTCCTTTTTCAGCATATCAGCAACAAGATATGAAACTAAAGATACAGCCCCAAGCGAAACAGCACAATCGGCAATGTTGAATATTGCAAAATTCATAAAAACAGGCTCAATAAAATCAACAACAAATCCGTAAAAAGCACGGTCAATCAGATTGCCTATTCCGCCTGCAATAACAACACCTATGCTCCAGTAAAGCCATAAGGATTTGCATTTATCCGCAAAAATGTACCACATTGCAACAGCACAGGCAGCAACCGTCAGCGCAACAAAAATCCACCTTGATCCGCTGAAAAGTGAAAATGCCATTCCCTCATTTTCTGCATAATTAAATTGAACTATACCCTTAATAAAAACAACCGTGCTGCCGTCAGAAAGATATTTCTGTGCAAAAAATTTTGTAATCTGGTCAAACACAACTATGAGTATTATCATCACACTGCACCATATGTGCTTTTTTTTATGCAAAAATATCCCTCCGATACTGATTTTAACAAACAAGGGGCAGATAAAAATCCTGCCCCTTTGTAGTTTTTATACTGAATAAAAAATTATTCACCTATTTCATTAATAACTGCTGCACAATGTGCACAAAGCTCCGGATGCTCGCTGCTTTCACCAACAGTTGTTGAGAATTTCCAGCAGCGTTCACACTTTTCACCGTCTGCATTTGAAACCGAAACAGTAAGACCTTCAACCTCGCCTGCAAAAGCCTGTGCTTCATTTACAACCTCAACGGCAGAGGTAATAAAGATTTCAGGAAGTTCTGCTTCTGTTGCTTTAAGAAAATCATAAAGTTCACCGCCTGCACCGAGTGTAACCTTAGCTTCAAGTGATTTACCGATTTTCTTTTCATTTCTTGCAAGTTCAAGTGCCTTTTGAACATCAACACGTACTGAATGTATCTTTTCCCATTTTTGCATAAATGCTTCATCTGTTTCAATAAAATCTGCATTGGGAATTTCATTGAACAGCGGTGATTCCGTATTCTTTGATTTATCGTGAGGCATAAACTGCCAAATTTCATCAGCAGTAAATGCAAGAATAGGCGTTAAAAGAAGTGTTAACGCATCAAGTATTTTATAAAGAACAGTCTGTGCCGCACGGCGTGTTGCAGATGCAGGAACAGAAGTATAAAGTCTGTCCTTCAGAACATCAAAATAGAAATTACTCATATCAACAACACAGAAGTTATGGATTGAATGTGCTGCTGTATGATATTCATAAACCTCATAACCGCCGCGTGCGGTTGTGATAACCTCATCAAGCTTCATCAGTGCATATTTATCAAGTTCTTCAAGCTTATCGTTTTCAACCATATCTGTATCCGGATTGAAATCATAAAGATTACCAAGGCAGAAACGTGCTGTATTTCTGATTTTTCTGTAATTATCTGAAAGCTGCTTTAAGATTTCGGGGCTGATACGAATATCTGCGTGATAATCTGAGGAAGCAACCCAAAGGCGAAGAATATCTGCGCCGTATTTATCAATAATATCCTGCGGATCAATACCGTTGCCAAGAGATTTAGACATTTTCTTGCCCTCTCCGTCAACAGTCCAGCCGTGCGTAACAATCTGCTTGAACGGTGCTTCACCGCCTCCGGCAACTGAGGTAAGAAGTGAGGATTGGAACCAGCCTCTGTACTGATCTGCACCCTCAAGATAAACATCTGCAGGCTTTTTAAGATAATCTCTCTTTTCGCATACTGCTTTATGCGTTGAGCCTGAATCAAACCAAACATCCATAATGTCTGTTTCTTTTTCAAAGCCCTTAGCTTCACCGCAGTGCGGACACTTAAAGCCTTCAGGAAGGAAATATTCGGCATCGTGTGCATACCATGCGTCTGAGCCCTCCTGACCGAAAATTTCAGACACCTTCATCATTACATCATTATCAATAATTTCTTTACCGCAATCCTTGCAGTAAACAACAGGAATAGGAACACCCCATTTTCTCTGACGTGAGATACACCAATCGGCACGTTCCTTAATCATGGACTGAAGTCTGTCCTTGCCCCATTCGGGGAACCACTTAACATCCTCCGATGCTTTAACTGCAGCATCCTTGAAATCATCAACGGAACAGAACCACTGGGATGTTGCACGGAAAATAACAGGCTTATGACATCTCCAGCAATGCGGATACTGGTGAATAATTTTCTGCAGTGCAAACAGATTGCCTGTTTTTTCAAGATGCTCTGCAATAGGCTTGTTTGCATCCTCTGTGGAAAGACCTGCAAACTGACCTGCTTCTTCTGTTAAATGGCCTGTTGCATCAACAGGAACAATAACAGGAATTTCAGGATAGTTTTTACATACAACAAAATCTTCCACACCGTGACCCGGTGCAGTGTGAACGCAGCCGGTACCACTTTCAAGCGTTACGTGATCACCTACAATAACAAGAGATGTACGGTCAATAAACGGATGACGGCATTTCATATATTCAAGCTCTGAGCCCTTGATGATGCCGCAGGTTTCGTAATCTGCTTCACCTCTTGCCTCCATAGCAGATGAAACAAGATCTGTTGCCATAACATAATACTCTTCACCGCTTTTAACAAGTGAATATTCAAAATCAGGGCCAACACATATAGCAACATTTGCAGGGAGTGTCCATGTAGTTGTTGTCCAGATAACAAAATATGTTTTTGAAAGGTCTGCTCCCATTGCAGAAAGCTTGCCGTTATCATCCGTAACATTGAATTTAACATAAATTGAGTGACATGGATCTTCTCCGTATTCAATTTCTGCTTCCGCAAGGGCAGTGTTACAATCTGCACACCAATAAACAGGCTTTAAACCTTTATAGATATAGCCCTTTGATGCCATAGATGCAAAAACCTTAATCTGTTCCTCTTCAAAGTCTTTTGTAAGCGTAATATAAGGATTATCCCATTCACCTATTGCACCCAAACGCTTGAAGCCTTCACGCTGCAAATCAACAAAGCCAAGTGCTGTTTCACGGCAGATTTTGCGAAGTTCCAAATCAGATATATTGGTTTCAGCAGAAATATTTGCCGCCTTTCTTGCTTTAAGTTCTGTCGGCAGACCGTGCGTATCCCAACCGGGAACATAAGGTGATTTAAAACCGGTCATATTCTTATATCTTACAATAAAATCCTTAAGGGTTTTATTCAGAGCGTGACCGATATGAATCGGTCCGTTTGCATACGGAGGTCCGTCATGAAGCACAAACAGCGGCTTGCCCTCATTAAGCTCCATAAGCTGCTTATACTGATCATGCTCATACCATTTTTTGAGAATTTCAGGCTCACGCTGAGGCAGAGAGGCCCTCATCGGAAAGTCTGTTTTCATCATGTTTAAAGTATCTTTATAGTCCATTATAGAATCTCCTTCGTGCCGGATTTATTCCGACATAGAATTAATTGTGTTTTTTATCTTTTTTCTTTTTGAAAAAACCGCGGAATTTTAAATCTTCATCTTCCTCTTCATAATCATCGGGAGGAATAAGACTGATCTTTTCATTTGTTCTGCCTTCCTGCTTAACATTAAAGAAGGTTTCAAACGGCAGTTCTTCTCCGTGCTCAGCTTCCTTTGCAGGCTCCATTTCAGGCTCTTCCGTAATTTCGGTTACGTGATGACCCTCAATAGGTGTAATTTCATCATTACTGAAAGCATTTATAGCAGAATTAATGTCAACATCTATCATAGAAGCTTTATTCTCTTCAGGTTCAATTTCCTTTATATCTTCAATATTTTCTGCATTTTTAACCTCAATTTTAGTTGGCTGTGCAGCTTCTTCTTTATCGGCATCTTCTATCTCTTCGGATTCTTCTGCAGCCGATTCTTCATTTAACGGAACATTCTCTGTTTCTTCTGCCGCTTCTGCCTTTTCAGCAGATTCAGCAGTTTCTTCCTGTTCTTCGGTATGCTCTTCTGTTTCAGCCTCTGTATTTTCTTCAGCAGCATCAGGTTCTTCAATTATATCATCAGCTTCTGCCTCCAAGGCTTCAGCCTTTTTGTCAATATCACTCAAATCATTTTCAATAGCCTCAAGCTCTTTTTCTGCTGCCGCCTTTGCAGAATCCGCAGGTGCAGACATCATTTCATTAAGCTTATTAAGCTGTGCTTCATAAAGAGAAACAAGACTTGCTTTAAACGCATCTGATTCCTCCTTGAGTTTGGACACAAGCTTTTCGTGATATTCCTTTTCTTCCTTAGCCTTTGTAATAAGCTCCTGTGAAGCAGTTTTGGTATGACTAAGCATATCGTTAACAGCTGCTTTCGCATTGCCTAATATACTGCTTGCCTTTTTCTCCGCTTCAGTAGCAATCTCATTTGCTGCCTCAGTTTTCTCTTTGGTAAGATTTGCCACATAGTCACGTGCTGACGAAAGAATTTTTTCTGCCTCAGCCTTTGCATCTGAAACTGTTTTTTCTGCCTTTTCCGTGCTTTCAGAAACAATTTTATCAGCACTTTCTTTAGCAGCCTTTGAAACCTCACTTGCAGTTTTCTGAGCAGTAATGAGTACTTCTTTAATGGAATCCTCCTGCTCCCTGTATTCAACAATCTTTGTAGCAAGAATTTCCATTTTCCTGTAAAGCTCTTTATTTTCTGCATAAATTGCAGAATATGAATCTGCTATTTCATTAAGAAATGCATTTGTTTCATCAATATCATAGCCGTGAGCAGCTGTTGATAATTCCTTTTCTTTTATCTGATTCGGTGTAATCATATTCTTCCCCTCCAAAAATATTACATAAACATTCCGTTGTGTTCAAGCTCGTCAAGAATGTCATCACCAAGCACATCAACATTATAAGGAGTTATAATATATGTACTGTTTGCAACTCTTTTAATTGAGCCCTCATCTGCATAGGCAACACCACTTAAAAAATCAAGCAATCGTCTTGCAATATCACGGTTTGTTGATTCAAGATTAAGCACAACTGTACGCTTTGCCTTTAAATTATCTGCAATGCTCGGTGCTTCACTGAATTGTTCAGGCTTAACTAAAACAACCTGCACCTGTGCTGTTGTGTGGATATTCATAACCTTATCAGAAGCAGTACGCGAACGATGAGTACGCTCGGTTTTTTCCTCCCTCGGGGCCTTCACACTGCGTGTGGACCTGCTGGTCTTTGGGGCATACGGCATTTCAAAATCAGAAGAATTATCTTCATAAAAATCATCAAAATCGTCTTCGGATCTTTCTTTGAAAATATCAGTAAACTTATCCATGAATCCCATAATATATCCTCCTTAAAAATATTTTCTTTCGCCAAAGATGGCAGAACCAACCCTGACTATATTTGAGCCTTCGGCAACGGCAGCTTCAAAATCACCGCTCATTCCCATAGACAGAATTTCCATATTTACATTATGTATTTTTTTATCTTTAATGTCAATGAAATATTGCCTCATTTGTGCAAAATAACGGCGTGCCTCATCCTCATCACCGCAAATCGGCGGAATGGTCATCAATCCTCTTATTCTGATACCGTCAAGCTCAGATATTTCGCAAAGCGTATCTTCCAGTGCTTCAATAAAAATTCCGCTTTTGCTTTCCTCTTTTCCGATATTAACTTCTGCCAGACAGTTTGTAACAATACCTTTGGCTACGGAAACTTTGGAAATTTCTTTGGCAAGCTTTAATGATGAAACAGATTCTATCATATCAACCTCGCCTACAATCTGCCGAACCTTATTTGTCTGAAGATGACCAATGAGATGACGTTCAACTCCGTTCAAATTCAGTTCATCTCTTTTACCCAGATATTCCTGAACCCTGTTTTCACCTATAAGATCAGCACCAAGTTCAAGTGCCTTGTTTATGTACACAGGCTCAACCGTTTTGGTCACACACATAAGGCGAACATCCTTTTCATCTCTGCCTGCCTTAACAGCACTTTCCCTGACACTGTTAAGTACTCTTTTATAATTTTCTTCAACTGATTTCAGCCTGCTTTCATCAAGCAAAAACTTTTCCGTCATAAACATCCCTTCCGCGAATTATAATTCTGTCATACAGTTTAATGCCGTTGCTTACATCGGGATCATCATAGCTGAGAACAACATAATCCTCTCCCGTATATAAAATATCTGCCTTTCTCCACTTTGCAATGTTTGACACCAGTGCATAAACACCCTTTTCACCGTTAATATCATGAACTGCCGAGGAATTCACAATAATACCCGTATGGGATTTTACTCTGATTTCAATATCCTCAAGGCGCATGGAAGAAAGACTGTTATCCATTTCATTGCAGGCTAAAACAAGAAGGGTCTGATTATCCGTTAATGAAACCTCCGCGCCCTTTATAACCGTACATTTTAATTCCTGATCTGTTGATTTTATTACAACCTGAGTATTGTAGCCATCCTCAAGACCGTCCACATCCTCAGCGTTAACAACACAGCAAAGATACCATACAAAGCTGCTGATTATCTTACCGCCGTTTTGTGTTGTTCCCTTTGATGAAACTGCCTGCATAAGATATTCATTAAAGGTGTTTACATCCATATCCTTCACCTTGGAATAATCAAATGCACCCTCGCAGCCATCTGTATATTTTGAATAATATCCTGCTGTATCAGCCGTTACATACCCTGTTGGCTTGCAGGTGGAAATATCAAGTGCACTGATTTTATTTTCAAGCTCTGTTAATGATGAAGAAAAATCTATCGGCTCTCCTACAAGAATGGATCGTTTTGTAAGATTATCATTTACATCAAGGGAATAATCCTTAGCCCCCTCAATATCCGAATATGCAGCACAGCGTACATAATTGTTTATATCGGATACAATACTGTTTTCAAGCACATCAATATCCGAAACGCTGCCAACAGCAGTGTTTTCCATATCTGTATAATGACGGCGCAGTTCATCCAGCTCAATATAATTTGAATATCTCTGTGCACTCTCTTCCGATGCAAACATCATAGATATTTGACCGCCGCTGTTCACCTTTTCACCATCCGAAACAGCAGCAATGGTAATTCCGCTGCCGGCACTGACCGTGTGCTCATCTCTGATAAACAATGCTCTTGTATCAATTGTTTCATAAACAGTTGATGCCAATGCTTCCTGAGTTTGGAGTCTTACATTCAAAACACCGTAGCATTCAACTATAACAAAAGCAACAATTACAAAAACAATTACCGCTATTAAAATACCTTGCTTAGATCCTTTTAAAGAATTTTTGTTATTTTTATTCATTGATTAAAAAATCCTTACTTTTATTCACTGCGGAAGAAAAAATATCTCCTTCATCGGCATAAAGCCAAACCGCATTTTCTCTTTTTTTAAACCACGTAATCTGCCTTTTGGCATAATGGCGTGTTTCTTTTTTCAGATTATCCAGTGCTTCCTCAAGGCTGATTTCGCCGTTGAAATACGGCTTCAGTTCCTTATGCCCTATTGCCTGTGCAGAAGTTTTTGCATTTTTATCAAGGCAATGCCTTGCCTCTTCAACAAGACCGTTTTCTGCCATAATATCTACACGGCGGTTAATTCTTTCATAAAGTGTAGCTCTGTTTCTAAAACCGATTACAAAATAGAGCACATCATAAGGCGTTTCCTCAAGCCTTGAAGCTTCATTCTGCATACTTTTTGTTTTGCCCGTTGCGTAATATATTTCAAGAGCCCTTACAACTCTTTTTTTATTATTTTTATGTATGTCCCTTGCAGCTTCTGCATCTATTTCGGAAAGCTCATCATAGAGTTCCTCAACATCTTTCGCCATAAGCCTTTCGCGAAGCTCAAGATCAATATCTGCATCAGTAAATTTTATATGATCAACAAAGCTGTTGATAAAAAGCCCTGTGCCGCCTACAATAACAGGCACCTTATTTCTGCCTGCAATATCTTCTGCTGCATTTTTTGCCAGCCTGCAGAAATCAGAAACGGAAAAGCTTTCATCTCTGTTTAAAATCTCAACAAGGTGATGCGGCACTTCTGATTGCTCCTGCACGGTGGGTGCTGCTGTTGCAATGCTCATCCCCTTATAAACCTGCATAGAATCGGCAGATATTATTTCACCGCCAACAGCCTTTGCAATTTCAATTCCAAGACCTGTTTTTCCGCTCGCGGTGGGACCTGCAACCACAATAAGCTTCGTTTTCATCATTGTATTCTTCCAAACTGCTTTTCAAGCTCATATCTTGAAATTTTTATCATAACGGGTCTGCCATGAGGACAATAGCGGATATCAGGCATTGAAAGCAGCTTTTCAACAAACATTTCACGTTCCTGCGGCGAAGTATAATCCCCGCCTTTAACCGCACTGCGGCACGCAGTTGAATGAAAAATCCAATCCATTTTATCAGGCTCAATATCTGTTTTATGCTCAATTAGCTTAAGTGCAATTTCAAGAATCAAATCCTTAACATCCGCACCGTCAAGCAGTGCCGGGGTTTCACGTACTATAACAGAGGTATTTCCGAAATCCTCAACCTCAAAGCCGCATTTTGCAAGAAGAGGTATATTATCAGTGATTACACTGTATTCTTCAGCAGACATTTTAACTGCAACAGGTGAAAGCAGCATCTGCGAATTAATCTGCGTTTGGGCTTTTAATCTCTCAAAATTCATTCTTTCGTGCGCCGCATGCTTGTCTATATAATAAAGATCGTTCTCAATTTCAACAATTATGTAGGTTTTGAATGCCTCTCCTACCACCTTGAAGTTTGGTGTATCATCCTTTTCATCAATAATTACGGGAGCAGGTGCCTGCTCTTCCTCATATTGAATATCAATTTTTTCATACGATTTTTTATCAAAAACCTTTGGCTCTTTGTTTTCATATGATAAATCTGATTTCATTGATTCTGTTTTAATAAATGTATTTTCTTTTTCTCCGCTGTATTCCTCGCTTCTTTTAATCGGAGTTTTAGGAGATGCCAGCTTCCATGAATTTTCCTTTACCGAAGCAAATTTAAGCTGATTCGGCTGTTCCTCTTTTTTTAAGAAATTTATTTTTGCCGAATGTGTTTCAGGCCTTCTTACCGGCAATGTATATGCTGAATCATCCGAAGAAATTTTGCCCTCTTTAACAGTATCCTGCTGTTCAATTGCAGTTTTAATACCGTAATAAATAAGATTGAATATCGGCTTTTCATTGGCAAAGCGAACCTCTATTTTGGCCGGATGAACATTCACATCAACAAGCTTTGCATCAAGCTCTATATTAAGAACACAGGCAGGAAATCTGCCAACCATTATTAAATTCTTATATGCCTGTTCAAGTGCCGCCATTGCCGTTGCACTTTTAACAAGCCTACCGTTAATAAAGAAAAACTGCATTGCCCTGCTTTTTCTTGACTGATGCGGTCTGCTTGCGTAACCTGAAATGTGCATCCCTTCATAGGAATAATCAACAGAAACAAGGGTATCCGAAAGCTCTGCACCGAACACGGAATAAATGGTGCTTTTCAGATCTCCGTTTCCAGAGGTTATTAAAATCTGCTTTCCCTCACGGATAAAGCGGAAGGATATATCCGGATTGGAAATTGCCATTCTGTCTACAATACCCTGAATTGAATTACCCTCTGTAACATCCTTTTTAAGAAATTTCATTCTTGCAGGAACATTAAAGAAAATATCTCTTACCACTACGGTTGTGCCCTGCGGGCAGCCTGCATCCGAAAAATCAATTTCCTCACCGCCTGCAATCTCATACCTTGTGCCCATTTCCTCATTGTCTGCTTTTGTGAGCAGTTCAACCTTTGCAACAGCGGCAATGGAAGCCATTGCCTCGCCTCTGAAACCGAGAGTGCCTATGGAATCAAGGTCTGCACCTGTTGATATTTTAGATGTTGCGTGTGATATAAATACCTTTTTAACATCTTCCCTTGCAATTCCGCAACCATCATCCGTTATGCGAATATAGGTTGTGCCGCCGTTTTTTATTTCTACTGTTATATGCTTAGCACCGGCATCTATGGAATTTTCAATCATTTCCTTAACAATACTCATCGGTCGTTCAACAACCTCTCCGGCCGCTATAAGGCTGTAAACCTCTTTTGGCAGAATATTGATTTTTGGCATTTATATCACCTCTTTTCAAATTTTTATAGTTCTTCTGATTTTTTCTTTAAATCATAAAGTGTCTGCATTGCTTCAATTGGTGTTAACGTATTAACATCAATTGTTTTTAGTATTTCAATGATTTCATTTTTGCCGTTTACCGTAAAGTTGAACTGAATATCATCTTCATCTTCCTCAACAACGGCATCCTCTGCTTTGAATTTTATATCAATTTTGTTCTGCTCAAGCTCTTTTAAAATAACCTTTGCACGCTTAACAACGGAATCGGGAACACCTGCAAGCTTTGCAACCTCAATACCGAAGCTCTCATCTGCACCGCCCTTAACAATTCTGCGAAGGAAAGTAATATCATCCCCGCGCTTTTTAACGGCTATGGAATAATTTTTAACACCGTCCAGCATACCCTCCATAGCGGTAAGCTCATGATAGTGTGTTGCAAAAAGTGCCTTTGCACCAAGCGTTTTCTTTTTGCACACAAACTCCAGAACGGCACGTGCAATGCTCATTCCGTCAAACGTGGATGTGCCTCTGCCGATTTCATCAAGAATTACAAGACTGTTTGAAGTGGCATTTTTTAAAATCGTTGATACCTCGTTCATCTCAACCATAAAGGTAGACTGACCCGTCGCCAGGTCATCAGATGCACCGACTCTCGTAAATATTGCATCAACTATGCTGATATTCGCTGATTTTGCAGGCACAAAAGAGCCTATCTGCGCAAGAAGAACAATAAGTGCAATCTGGCGCATGTACGTTGATTTACCTGCCATATTGGGGCCTGTAATGATTGCGCAACGGTTTTCATCCTTATCAAGAACGGTATCATTCGGAACAAAAGGTGCACCGTCAAGCAATGTTTCAACAACAGGGTGTCTGCCGTCCTTAATATCAATAACACCGTTTGTGTTAATCTGCGGGCAAACATAATTGTTATTTACAGCAACCTCTGCAAGGCTTGCAAGCACATCAAGCATAGCAAGTGCCTTTGCAGTACGGTGAAGCCTTTCAACCTCTGCACCGACTGCCTCACGCACAGCACAGAACACCTCATATTCAAGTGCAATTGACCTGTCTTTCGCACCGAGAATTTTGCCCTCAAGCTCTTTTAATTCCTGCGTTATATATCTTTCACAGTTTGTCAAGGTCTGTTTTCTTATGTAGGTTTCGGGCACCAAATCCTTGTATGGATTGGTAATTTCTATATAGTAGCCGAAAACACGGTTGTAACCAACCTTAAGCTTCGGAATTCCCGTTGCTTCTCTTTCCTTAGCCTCTATGGAAGAAATGACACCTGCTCCGTCCTCCATAATTGCCTTAAGCTCATCTATCTCTTCGTTATAGCCTTTTTTAATCATTCCGCCTTCACGGAGTGTAAACGGGGGCTCGTCCTCAATAGCATTTTTAATTAATTCCTCAACATCCGTAAGCAAATCAATATTGCTTTCTATGTCCTTTAAAAGTGCCGAGGAGGAAGCTGCAACTTCTGCCTTTATCTCAGGCAATCTGCCGATTGTATTCTGCAGTGCTTTCAATTCCTTTGCGTTTGCAGTGCCGTAGGCAATTCGCGTCATCAGACGCTCAATATCATTTATCCCTGCAAGTGCGACTCTGATTTTATCCCTTTTCATAGGATTATCCGAAAGCTCGCCTATTGCATTCTGCCTTTTGGTTATTTTCTGAACGGACATAAGCGGCCTTTCAAGCCAGTTTCTTATCATTCTTTTGCCCATTGCGGTTTTTGTTTTATCAATAACCCACAAAAGCGAATGCCTTTTTTCGCCGCTCATCATGGATTTTGTAAGTTCAAGATTTCGCCTCGCACTTATATCCAGCTTCATAAATTCCTCTTTATCAAAGAAATCTATATCCGCAGGTGCTTCAATCTCATCCTTTTTCTGCACCTCTTTAAGGTAATCAATTACTGCACCGAGTGCACTTACAGCCGTTTTGCTGTGACCGAGATTGAGAGAATCTATTTCATCCTTTTTCAGAGTTTCCAGAATAAGATTTGCAGCTTCATCAAAATCATATTTATTATCATCAAGAAGCTGAAGCTCTGCCGAAAGACGTGCCCTTGTAAATTTTGCAACCTCATTAAAATCAAGTGCGGCTGAATTAACAATGATTTCCTTCGGCTGATAGGTTGAAAGCTGATTCACAATCTGCTCCTCAACATCCTCTCCGCTTACAACTGTTATGTGAAATTCACAGGTTGAAACATCAGCAAAGCAAAGACCGGTTTCCTTTTCCCCTTTGCAGATTGAGCAAAGATAGTTATTAACCGTATCATCAAGCATATTGCTTTCAATTACCGTGCCCGGTGTGATGATTCTTATGACATCTCTTTTAACAAGCCCCTTCACCAGCTTGGGATCTTCAATCTGCTCACAGATTGCAACCTTATAGCCTCTTGAAACAAGCTTTGCAATATAATTGTCTGCCGAATGAAACGGAACGCCGCACATAGGTGCCCGTTCCTCCTGACCGCAGTCCTTACCTGTAAGAACCAGATCAAGCTCCTCGGAGGCGATTTTTGCATCGTCAAAAAACATCTCATAAAAATCACCGAGGCGGAAAAACAACAGTGCTCCCGGATATTGACTTTTAATTTCAAAATACTGCGCCATCATAGGCGACAACCCTTTCGCCATTGTTTCTCCTCCTCAATAAAATTTATTTTTCTGAATTAGTGGCAGCCGCCGCAGGTACTGCAATTATGTGTGCATTCCTCAGCAGGAATTTCACAGGTTGCAGGATCCTGACCGTCAAAGAAAAGACCAATCATCTTGCTGATATACTGCGCCATTTCCTCCATTGATGCCGCTGCTGTTGAGTATTTCATCATATTCTCATTTTTCATAATCTCTTCATAAAGATCCTGATACTGCTTCTGAAGCTCTGCAATTCTATCCTTATCAGCTTCATCTGCTTTGCCTGCTTCCTGCTGATATTTTAAAGAAAGAAGCTGAAGCTCCTGCATCTGCTGCTGAAGTGATTCATCTGCATCATTAGCTGATGCTGCTGCCTGAAGTGCTGCGAAGCGAGGATCATTCTGAATTTCTTTTCCAAGCTCGCGAAGTGCTGATTCTAAACTCATAAGTTTAATTCCTTTCTATTTCGCCTTTTAACACATATGTCAAAGGCTTTGTTACTTTAATATTTTGAAAAGTGCCGATAAGATTTTCGTCACCCTCAAATTCTATAATCAAATTGCCGTCTGTTCTGGCAGCAATATAATTATCACCTAATTTTCCTTTGCCGTAAACAAAGCATTTAAAGGTTTTTTCTGCATATTTTTTCATGTTTTCAGCAGAAATTTTTTCCTGCAAATCGGTCAGTTCCCTGAACCATCTGCCTTTTTCAGATGCCGCAACGGGGTCTTCCATTTCAGCGGCAGGTGTTCCTTTTCTCGGTGAATAAATAAATGTGAAAAGTGAAGTGAATTTAACTTCTTCAACAAGAGATAATGTATCCTTAAACTCTTCATAGGTTTCACCCGGAAAACCAACTATAATATCTGATGTTATTGAAAGTGCATCCCCCATAAGCTCTTTTGCATAATTGATGAGCTCAAGATATTTTTCCCTGTTATAGTGGCGGTTCATTGCTTTGAGCACTCTGTTGTTTCCGCTTTGGAAAGGCAGATGCAGATGCTTTGCAATCTTATCACAAGAAGCCATTGTTTCTATAAGTTCTTTTGTGCAGTCCCTCGGATGACTTGTCATAAAGCGTATTCTGAAATCCCCGTCAAGCTCATTTATGCTTTTAAGAAGCTGAGCGAATGTTACGCTTGGTGATAAATCCTTGCCGTAGGAATTCACATTCTGCCCAAGCAGAGTTATTTCCTTATAGCCGCTTTCTATAAGCTCCTTTGCCTCTGCAATAACATCTGCTGCTTCCCTGCTTCTTTCTCTGCCTCTTACATAAGGCACAATGCAGTAGGAACAGAAATTGTTGCAGCCGTACATTATCGGAATCCATGCTTTGCGGTCATTATCACGCAGAACGGGCACACCCTCTGCAATCGCACCATCCATATCAGGCAGCTCAAATACTCTTTTCTTTTTTGTAAGAGCATTAAAAAGCAGTTCGGGCAATCTGTAAACAACATGTGTACCGAACACCAAATCAACAAACGGAAAACTTTGTTTTATTTTATCCGCAATATGCTTCTGCTGCATCATACATCCGCAGCACGCAATAATAACATCGGAATTTTCACGCTTATAGGATTTCAGCATTCCTACATTGCCGAACACTCTGTCCTCCGCATGCTCACGAACGGCACAGGTGTTGAATATGATAAGCTTGGCTTCTGTTCGGTTTTCCGTAAAACCGTAACCCATTTCATTAAGCATACCCTTAATATGCTCACTGTCTGCCACATTCTGCTGGCAGCCATAGGTTACAACACAGGCAAGAGGCTTTTCTGCATATCTTTTTGAAATAACAGAAGCAACCTTTTTGCAAAGCTCCTGCTGCTTTTTTATTTCATTTTCACTTACAACAGCGGTTTTGCGTTTATTTTCTTCCATCATTTTCACCTCTGAACATAAAAACCCATAATATGTTTAATTATATCAAACCGTGTGTGTTTATTCAATATCTATTTATTAATTTATA